>ENA-ORUO01000174-ORUO01000174.1-human-gut-metagenome-genome-assembly--contig:-NODE-174-length-79177-cov-3.740376_pt1 | contig 79177 bp, 84 predicted proteins | sample MGYA00242082_ERZ509215 | MGnify/ENA primary metagenome ERZ509215 (study PRJEB26280, sample SAMEA2338829) | human gut metagenome | biome: human gut; feature: human-associated habitat; material: faeces... | reverse complement strand
ATAACAAAAGCGTTCGTTGTCAGCTAATCCAGCTAACATTTTCGAACGCTTTGAAGCCCGTCGCCAAGAGGATTTGAACCTCCGACCCCTCGCTTAGGAGCAAGGCACTCGGTACCTTGCTCCTGGTTTATCGCTGTCTTATGAAGTTCTTGAAAAGCCTTGATTTGCGGGGTATTTTAGCTATCGTGGGCACCTGAGTGTCAGTTCTTATATGGTCCCAGATAGGCCCCGTTTTGGCCTGTTTTGTTTGCAAAATGTTGGCATGAGCTAATTTAGTTCTCAGTACCGAATTGCCAAACAGTAAAAATTGAGTGCTTATAACGACGTCAATAGATTTATCGGCTACCGATTCCGTACTTTCTCGGAATTGATAACTCTATTAAATTATTGACCTGTTTTTATGATCTCTACTTTTATATTATACCCCAAAATACACACATTGTGTACCCCTGATTTGGGCAATGGAGTTCTTATTCGTCACCGGCTTCTCCGCTTTGCTATTTCGTGGGGCTTCATCAGCCGGCTCTCAGAATGACTGCTCCGGTGGTCAAAACTTTCCCCCGTCCCGGCAGCTTCACCTGGTATTGCTAAGATACATCCGTAAAACACGTTTTACGGATGATCAGCGGTCGTCAAATGAATTCAGGCAAGCTTGATTCATTTTCCTCGTCACTATGACATATATCATGCCTTACCATATCATGCAACAATGTACATAAAAGAGTTTCGATTTTTAATGGTCGCCAACTTGGCTACCATTAGGCAGAGCATGGTTTTATGCAAAGAAAACTGCAAGTCTGGGCGAGTTGGCGAAGGGGTGGGCTTATCTTTTCAGCCATTTGCAATCTCTACATTTTTACCTGCAAAGGCGATGCCATATTTTACGATTTCCTTGATTCCACGGTCCTTCATATCTGTATCATAGTGCTTATCCTCAATCTGCTTCAGAGCCTCAGCGGCAGATGCAGATAAACCTGCATCGTCCTTTGTCGCTTTGAATTCCATGATAACGCCCGGCAAAGAATGTACCTTAGGCTCCAACACAAGATCGAATCTTCCCTCTCCGGATTCCCTGTTTGATCTGATGTAATATCTTGAGGACATACCTGCTGCCAGTCCCAGCATCATGCCATGGTAAAAGCCTTCTGCTGCTCCATCAAAACAACTAATGCAGGTAATCATATATTTCCGGAGAAATTCCTGAAGTTTCTTCCCATCATTCAGATACAGTGCTTTTTCAAGTCCTGCCATGACATTGCCATCCACTGTCCCCCTGAGCCAAGATAAAATCTCTGTATTGTAAACTCTGCGAATCTCCTTATTCGGTAACGCCAGTTCCATAAATGTCCCAAATTCTGTTTCAACCGCATCACTTACCGGTTTTAAATATCCTGCAAGTAATAAGAAACTGAAGATGGTATCTGTTCCATCCGTTATTCTCGGATAGATGACATCCATATTTAACGATGCCTGAACGGTCTGCCCCTGCAACAGTGCAAAAAGGTTTTCTGCAATATCCGGTGTAAGAGATATCATGATCTCCCGAATGATCTCATTATCACTGGTATTGGTCCAATATGGTTTCGCCTGACAGTTATTATAGAAATAATTGGCAACAGACCAAGGATTATAGATTTCTGTACTTCCAAAACGATATCCATCGTACCACTCACGAAGTTCTTCCAGTTTTGCCTCCTGTCCGTAGTATGCTGCCATGGTATTCACTTCATCCACGGTAAATCCAAAGTATTTGCTGTATTTCTCATCAAGTACAGAATTTACGATTGGATTATTAAGTCCACTAAACAGGTTCTCCTTTGACACACGCAGGATACCGGTAAGAACGCCAAAAGCAAGAGAAGGGTTATCCTTAAGACCACCGGACATAAAATTACGCATAAATGTAATCACTTCATTATAGAAACTTCTGGAATGTCCCTGTTGGATTGGAGTGTCATACTCGTCAATGAGAATGACTACCTTAGACTGATGATGTTTTTCCAGCATGCGTCCCAGATTCAGGAGTGATCTGGTATACTCCACATCACTCAGCTCATCCGTCTGCATTCTGGACAAATAATCCTGTTCCACCGGATTAAGGCTGTCGCTTGTAAAAAGCTCATCGTGCCGCATAAATTCATCACGGATCACATTTTTAATTGCCGCATAAGTACTGGCCCAATCCGAAAACTTTGCATCTTTGAAAGTGATGGAAATCACCGGAAATGCCCCTTGCATCTTCTGATATTTTTCACCGCATGACCAAATCTGTTTATCTTTAAAATAAATAGATGTATCCTCTTTCGTTTTTTCAAAAAACGTTTTAAGCATATCAAGAGCAAGTGTTTTGCCAAATCTCCGTGGTCTGGTAAACAAAATGACCGGAACCTGATCGTCAATCAAATCACGAATCAGAAGCGTTTTATCTACATAATAGCTATTCTTTACTACATCCATGTAAGATGTATTACCGACTGCGCAAGAAAGGATCTCTCCATTTTCTTCTTTAGGCTTTGCGGTACCCAGGTATGCATATACCGTCTCTTCCGGAACCATCCAATTGCGACCTTTTCTCAAAGCACCTTCCAATTTTCCCGCATTGCATAATCCTACTACTCTTCTGGTTGATAAGCCCATGATCTCGGCGGCTTCTTTTGTTGAAATATATCTGATATCGGTCATATCATCGCCCCTTTCGGAAATATCATAACATATATCGGAAACTTCAGCAATGTATTTCCGTTAAATTTCCGCTATTCTCCCTCTTCGTTTCTGAGTGAATGTCCGGTTCCTTGCATTCGTTATACCCATTATACCCACTTATTTTTAATGCAGGCGGGTATAATGGGTATAACAAAAAGAGCCTCCGAAGAGACTCATATTTATTGGTCGCCATCTTGGCTACCATTTCGACGCAAATGAAAAGAGAGTACTTTTCCCTTTATTTGCTCTCCAGTGACTTGGCCAAAGTAGATAAAAGTGCTGCCATCTCCGGATTGGAAAGAACCTTCGCCAGGAGCTCTGCATCCACATTTGTCGGGAGTTCTACTGTCTTTCCGGCCACATTGGCATGCATACTCGGATCCAGATTCTTCTTCTCATAGAATGCCTGCTCGAAGAGTTCCGCATTTTTTCTACGATCATCATCGATGATATGAGAGTATACATCGGTGACCATATTGATCTGGGAATGACCGGAGTCTCCCTGTACCGCCTTGATGTCACCGCCATTTAACTTCAGCTTGTAGGTAACACTGGTATGACGAAGACTGTGGAATACTACCGGAGGAAGATCATGTTCCCTGATCAGGTCATTTAAAGCCTTACGAATAGAAGAAGTACCAATCGGAAGCCCAAAAGGTGTTGACATCACCAGATTATAATCCATGTACTCATCTCCCAGAGTTTCCTTGATCTTATCCTGTCCCTTCTTCCATTCCACAAGCATTTCTGCCACAGATTTTGGAAGAAAAACTTTACGGATACTGCTCTCTGTCTTTGGTAATTTCAACACACGAACGGTCTTGTTTTTCTTACTCTCCTCCGGAAATACCAGAATCACATCTTTTCCCCGAAGTTCCTGAATGGCTGCTTTGTCGACTCGCTGTACTTCCTTATCGACATAAATATAAGCCCGGTTCTCCGCAATGGCCTCCTCAGATATATCCACACAGTCCCAGGTAAGCCCAAGCATTTCTCCCATACGAAGAGAACAGGAAAATGCCAGATTCAGGGCCAGCTTCAGACGATCATCCTCACAGACTTCCAGTGCATGCATCAAAGTCTCTGCCGTCCAGATTTCACGTTTTGCGCTCTTATACTTTGGAACTGTTGCATAGATCACCGGATTCTTTGCCATCAGCTCCCATTTTACTGCCTGCTGAAAACAATTACGAAGAAGTTTATGAATATCCCGGATCGTTGCCGGAGTTACATACTCTGACTGACGTTTGCCGGTTGCCGGATTGATCACCGCCGGAGTTCGGAGAAGTCTCTGGTAATATTTTTCGATAAATCTGGTATTGATATTCTCCAGCTTATCTCCGCCAATAATCGGGATGATATAGTTATTGATCATACTCACGTTAGAAGAATATGTGGACAGAGCCCAGGCCTCTTTCCCATATAAATTAACATACTCCTCCAGCAGCTCCTTCACTGTCTTACAATGAGGCACGATCATTTGTCCGATATCCGCACGATACTCGATTTCCTTCTTGCGCTTCTTTGCTTCTGACATGGTCTTATAGGTTTCCCATTTCTGTCTGCGCTTACCGTTCTTATCCTTATAACTATATACGACACAAAATCTGCCTCTTCTCTCAACAATTGATGCCATGCTGATCCTCCTTTTTTCTGTTCTGCAGCAAATTTTCAAACGCCTGTCTTGGAATACGAACCGTCTTGCTGCTTTGAACTGCTTCTATTTTTCCTTTTTTGATCCACTTATGTACGGTTGCCGGATTTATTCCTGCCAGAAGCGCAGCTTCCTTTACCGTCAGATACGCACTATTTCCGATATTTTTGGTATGGCCATCACGATCCTGAACCGCTCTTCTATATGTTTCAATACTGCGATTATTTTCTTTCTTCACCATTTCCGGCGCCTGCTCCGATACGATATGATATCGATCCTGACTGGCATACCACTCATAAAAGCTTTCCTTGGTCACTCGTCTTCGACCATCAAGCTCAACGGTTTTCAGAATATCCGAGCGATCAATAATGTTATAAACCACGCTTCTTGAAACACCCAACATTCTGGCCATTTCCGGCATCCGCATAGAACCTTCCACAATGTCACGAACCTTCTCCCGATCCTCGGCATTGCGGAACCGATTCTGATTCTTGTACCACGCATCAAATGCTTCTTTAGGATACCTTTTCCAATAATCCACCAGGATATATTCCACATCAGCTTTCTTCATCTCCTCGTAAACCTGCCATTCAGAAATCTGCAGAATTTCTGCAATATCCTTTGGCGAATAAGAACGCTGCTTCAGTTCCCGTCCAGGCTCCTCCCCGGTAACCTTGTGATATTTGATCTGATTGGCATACCATTTCTCGAAGCTTTCCAGCTCCACACGCATTTTCCCCAGAATCACTTCTGTCTTGAAAAAATTCTTGTGAACCAGCCAATATCGGTCCGTCTTCTTCAAACCCAAGAGCCGTCCCATCTCCGCTACCGACATGTATTTTTTCTCCGGAGAAGGCACCCTTTTGTATGCACTCTGGCTCTCAATCTCCTTCACCAGTTCGTGAAACTCCTCTTCCTTTGTCAATGGATTGTAATACAATCGCGCCACCTCCCTTGGTACTAACATAACTCATCTGCAGAAAAAGCGTTAGGATGTACATCTTTTGCCGATAATGTAATCCTAACCGCTCTTTCTACTGATTCTGATCCAGCCACTCATCGAAACTTTTCTTGGAAATGCGGTACTTTCCACCAACCATCACCCAACTGAATTCTTTCTTCTTGAGCAGTTCATAGATACACTGTCTGCTTACACCTAAAATATCCTGCAACTCCGCTACGGAATAACATCTCTTATCCATTTCTGAATTCTCGCTTTCTGTATTTCTTAAGGATTAACCTATTCAGTTACTAAATACAAAAAACGCAGAAAAAGTTTAGGCAGTGAAGCAAAAAATTTATGAACTGTTATTTATCCTTCCAGATACATGGTACGCATCTTTCTGAGGATAGTACCAAGTCTCTGACTGAGAGCTCCTTTTGTGACGCCAAGAATCTCTGCCACTTCCTTCTGTTTCATGCCATCAAAATAGATAGACTTGATGATAAACTGTTCCTGAAGCGTAAGCTTACTGATCTTTTCATGGAGAATTCTGCTCTCCTCTTTCATAATCATCAGTTCTTCAATGCTGAGCTGTGTGTCATCTGCCATATCGGCAATAGAAAGTCCATCGCTGTTAGCGCTGAAGGCACAATCGAGAATCTCACATCTCTTGGTCTTTCGCTTCCACTTCTTATCCTTCTTTTTTGCATCATTTTCTTTCTCATTATCAATCTTCAGATCCTGAAGCTCTTCCATCTGAAGATCCTCTTCCCTGTCATCCGGTGCCCACTTACGGCTGCGATAAATCTCATTTCTATAATCGGCGAACATAGCCATCGCTACTTCCTTGGAGATCTCATAGAATACTCCATCAATCTTTGCGTAATATTTTCCTTCGAATTTATATGGATGCTGTACGTACATCTTCTTTTCCTCCTGAATTTGAAATCTTGTTCTCGTGTTTCAAATCCAGGAGCGGAGGTGCACGTGGCTTACTGATACATCTGATCATCCTTGATTTCCTTTCCAATCACGCGGTCATAAGCAGACCCGTGGCATTGGCTGGAAATCATTGATTTTCAGACATAAGAAAAAGCCCCATTAGGTTTAAATTCCTAATGGAGCTCCATGTTTTACTCTTTCCAGCACATAAAATATGTCTGAAAAGTAATTTTTAAATTTTTAATTGTCTTGCTGATCTTCTACTTCCAGCATAATCATTGTATCAGCCGGAAGTATCAGAGGTATCTCATATGCAGGCAGAAAAGTATCATCGAAGTCGCAGAAAGTATCAAGTTGGTGAGACTCGAAAATGAGCAAAAAAAGAACAGCCTGCACTATTACAAGCTGTCCTCAAAAACAAAATTGCACATCTGTTTAAATTATATTGACTCTATTATAAAGCAGTTCTGCTCTCTACCCTTTCCCTCACAGGCGACCGTCACACACATCCGCAGATATTTTGCATATGCCTTAAGTCTATAATACATGGATCCTTGCTCTGGTTGATATTCCCGATTCCCGCAGATAATCTGATCCATGGGAACTTTGAATAATTCACTCAGGGCATACACATTATCTATACTCGGAAGACTCCTCCCGTTCAACCAGTGATAAACGGCCTGCTGTGTGGCAAGGCCCATATATTTCTGAACATCCGTAACCGTCAGCCCCAAAGAATTCATGAGACGGCGGATCTGCTTTCCGGTTTTCACTTTATCAATTGTCGGAAACTGCTTCTCCATGCCATTTCTCCTTTTTCTCTGTTGCTCGGTCTATAGTAATTCGATGAATACTTGTGATATCAGAAAGAATTCCCCCTTTAATCAGCTTGCCAAGACTGACCGGCGTATAGTCACAGACATTGGCAGCCAGGTTCAGATGCTTGCATCCTTCTTTATAGGACTCAATGTTGCTGTGATCGTGACCATGAATGTTCAGGCACCAAGGCAATCCATATACCGGTTCATGAGAAAGAAGAATTTTTTCTGCAATCAATAATGGACCATCGTAAATCTCATCAAACAATCCTTTGTAATCCTTCTTCTTGTCATGATTTCCAAGAAGTAAAATCTTCTTTCTTGCCCTAATTTGCTTTACAAAGGAAGCATCACCGACATCGCCAAGACAGACAAAGGTATCATTCTTCATGACCAACGCATTGATTCTGGCCACTTGTTCCTCTGGCTCAATCCAGCCAGGATCCATCAATTTGCAATCAGGATCCCCAAAATGAGGATCTGATAAAATATATACGGAACCAGTTTCCGACCAATGGCGGAAAGGTTCATATAATGTCAAGATCACATAATCATCTCCTATCAAAGAACTGCAGAAAATAGAATACAGAATTAAACATAACCTTTTTCTATCCACTGCTCGAATATGTCTCTGTCTTCGAGTCTACATTCTTTATAATAATCCGGTTCATTGTCCCGAAGCCAGACTCTTTTCTTTTCAATTTCAGCCCTGACCTCTGAAGTATCAAAGCCAGAATACTTTTCTGCCGCAAGAACGATATTGACGATATCATTACCACAGACACAAACATCATAATCTTCAATATACTCCACACCTTTTCGGAACTTCTTGGAATCCTGCTGTTTCTGCCAGACCAGGATCTTGGCTACTGCAGCCACACCGATACCAATCAGCAGGTCCTTTCCCTGCAGACTGGGAATAGCACCAAGTACCTGATTGGAATGCTCCATCAGATACGAAATCTTTTCACCAACCGTCTCTCCCGGACTGATCTGATACAGATGGGAGATCCGGTTGGCAATGATAAATATGAAAATATAGGGCAGGTTCATGATAATCAGCTTCTTTATGTCTTCGGCGGACAGCTTACCTTTTAGCTGACCAGTCAGCTTATAAAAGAAGGACGTTATAGAAAATGAGGACTTTGTCTTCGATCTGTTCTTCGTTTTCTTTGAACTCATAGCGACTGATCCTGCACCTTCTGTTTAATCTTGCTTCTCTTATTCTGAGCAACCATAGCCCTGTATTTCTGCAGCCTCTTACGGATCGTATTCTTATTGGCTTTCTTAATCTGAGCCGATGAGAAATCACGGAATGCTGCATGAATCGCATCCTGATCACGGCCTTTGAAGAATACCATATACACCGGAGGATCCTTTGATTTATCCTTCTTCACGGCATAATTCACACCATAGTATCTGGCATAGCGTTCAAAAGACTTGATGTTTTTATTATCGATCTCGATATTGGTCATGCCGGCATTCTGGAAGGCAAGCTCCTTCACAGTGATTTTTCCCTGCTTCGGCTGATTCTTCTTCGTCGCTTTCTGCTGCATTTTGATATTCTTTTTCTGTGTTTTCTTCTGATCATGGTACCTCATGTAAGCCTTAATAGCGGATAAAAGTACGCCGCTTGTCAGCTTCGTGGCACGAATCACCAGAGTCACAGTTTTATTCGTAACTTCTTCCTGCATGCATTTGCTCCTCCCTTCCTACATACTTAACTGCTGTCCTCTACATAAATCATAACAATCACTCCCTCCTCTTGATCCCTACTGGGATTCCTGCATCTTCAGCCATTCCATTTTCAGATCCTGCTCCTGCATTCTCTGATCGGAACCTTTATAAATCACCGGCAGGCACATCTCCATCAATCGGCTGTAAATGCGCTGATGTTCCATATCCAGATCAGGTCTGGTCATGTCCTGATAAGACAGGTTAGTGGTCACAATCAATGGCTTCTTGGTGCAGTACCTCCGGTCGATCACGTTGTAGATCATCTCCAGGGCAAATTCGGAATTCCGTTCAATGCCCAAGTCATCGATAATCAAAAGCGGATAAGACACCAGATTGGAAATAATCTGATTCTTATCCGCATAGGGCTTCGTTAATTCATTTAATATTCTGGAGAAGTTAGTCATCATGACGCTGACTCCCTGCTCCATCAGAGCATTGGCAATGCATCCGGCAAAGAAACTCTTACCGGTACCAACCGGACCCATAATCACATAACCTATATTTTTCTTCTGCATCTCCTTCCAGTTTTTTACATATTTTCTGGCAAGATTCAATTTGGGATTCTTCCCATTATCATTTTCAAAACGCCATTCATAGAAACGATTCTCGGTAAGTCCGATGGCTTTTAGGCTTCGAACTCGTATCTCGAATTCTCTTCTCTCCTCCTCTTCTTTTTTTGCTTCCATGACGGCCCGGTCACATTTGCACAGACATGGAACAATTCGTTTCGTTCCCATAAAATTATATCTGTTCTCTTTACGCTCTTTGCAGACTCCACACCAGAGAAGGCCCTCTTCGTCATAATAATCCGAAGATCTCTCCGTGGAATTTTCATCTACCCTGCCCGCCACATCAGAAATATATTCTTCCATACTCATAATCCTTTCCCTTCCGGCACATCATAGTTCTTCTCCGTAGTATGCTTCTTCTCCTTGGCAGCCCAGCTGCAGATGGTCGCATAATGGTTATGGTACTTTTTCCCGGTGGACTTCATGTAGGAAGAAAGCTTCTCGATCCATTCTTTCCAGTCATAAGGAAAGCGTCGCTGCAGTTCCTTCAGTTCAAGGTCCCTCAGGAAAACATTGTGAAATGTTCCATACAAATGCTGATTTTCGGAAGTCCCGCTTATATCAGTCTTATTTATATCAGTCTTGCTCTTATTAGTATTACTCGTATCCGATGGTCGGAAATCCGAATGTTCGTCTGTCGGAAATCCGGATGTTTGTCCTTCGGAAGTCCGGATGTCTGACTGTTCGAAAGTCCGGATGTCTGTATTTCGGAAATCCGGAGCACCTCTGTTGCGATTTAATACTGAAGCAAAATTCTTCACATAAAGCACATTGGGCTTATTACACCCGATCCTTTTTCTTTCAACAAGGCCAATGCCATCCCCACTGGTATCCAGTTCCTTCAGGATTTCATAGATCCTGTACTTAGTCCAATGGAAATACTCCATCATCTCCGACAAGGTAAACTGGATATAGACATTGCCATTTTTGTCAATCCATCCATTTTTTCTGGAAAGGCTGACTCGATCCAGCATCACGCCGTACATGATCTTGGCTTCCGTAGAAATTCCATTGAACCTCGGATCTGTGAAGAGCACCTTGGGAATCTTGTAGAAAGCAAACTGCTCGGAATCCTGCTCCTGAAAGTAAGCAAATTCCTGCATAATTACTCCTGCTCTTCTTCCTCAATAATATCTGCTGCAACCTTATTGCTGACATAACACACGCCGGTCAAAAACAGCTTTTTGGGATAACCCATACAACATTCCATAGCATCCACATATTCATCCAGATCACCGCATAACAAAGCAATCGCCTTCATAATTACACGAATCTGGTTCATCTTTCCGGCTTTATAAAGGTGATGAATATACATGAAAAATCCATCCAAATCTACACGGTGAGCCACAGCAAGATGGGCGAGTTTTTCTCCTATTTCCTTACCAAGATAAGTCGAATCTTCAATGATCGTATGATCATCCGGCACGTGATTCTCATCGATATAGCCATAGTAAGTCATATCGATCAGTCTCTGTTTCCTACGGGGAAGGGCATAATAAGCGCTGTCCCTGTAATCGTAATCCGGGTCCTGCTTATTGCCTTTCTCCTTTTCTGCAGACTCTTTTGCATGATCCGCTTCTTCATCTTCTGCCTCAAAAGCTTTCATAAATGCCTCGGGATCAAAAAATACTGCTACACCCTGCATTCCCGGAATTCCCATACACGGTCCCATCATTGGCATTCCATTCTTATCATTCGCATCTTTCATCATCATACACATAGGTTTTTCCTCCATCTCTCTCATCATAGTTCCTGTAATGTCCTTCACGTAGATCTGACACGGTCTGCCGGGATTTGGCTGCGTCACAACAACCATTTGTCCACATTTTTCCAGCTCATCAAGTGCCATATCCACACGATACCTGGAAGCATTCAGGTGCTTTTTCATTTCACTCTTCGGATAAATCACATAGGCAGTGCCATACTGATCTACCCAGCCATTCATAATGGCCATTGTTTTTCTGTCCAAAAGAAGGGAATACAAAAGTTTTGCATCCACAGACAGCTTCTCATACTGTTTTTCCTGAAACAGTATTTTGGGAATGTTCACACATTCCACAGGTGCATAATCTGAACCGTTAATCATGACTTTTTACCTCCATTACTTAATTGACAGGAACATATTCCACCGGTTTTTCCTGGACCATCAAATCCAGCACCCCCTGATATTCTCTGATTTTCTTTCTGGCTTCATTGATTTCACTCACAATCTTTCGAAGATACAAAGTGAAGTACAGCGCATAGCTTTCCAAAACTTCTTCATGAAGAGAGGCGGCATAAAAACCATCCAGCTCTCCTCCGGATCTGCTATCTGCAAAACATCGCTGCACATAAAGATGGATGTGCAGATAATTCTTCTTACTGGCCAGTTCTTCGATATATAAAGAAACAGCCATTAGCTTTGACAGATCCAGGTTGTTATCCAGGATAGACCCGGCAAACACTGTCGCTTCCATCAATGCTGAGACCTGAATCTCAACATCATTGACTCGTTCCTGTTCATTCATGAATCCCTTGCTGATCAAGAGCTCTTTGTCTACCTGATTCATCAGTGATCCCTCCTATCGAAATGGCAACTCATCATCCATGCCGTCCGGAATATTCATAAAACCTTCGCCATCCGGTGCAGGATCTGGACCATTGTCTTTTCCATCGGCAAACTCCAGTCGATTTGAAGTCACTTCTGCAGTTCTCATGGTCTTGCCGGTTTCTTCATCTTTATAACTGCCGGTCATCAGCTCACCGGTTACCGCAACTCTCTTTCCTTTTCTGAAATACTTATTTGCAAATTCGGCCTGACCTCCAAAGGCTGTTACCTTGATGTAGTTCACTTCCTTGCCATAATTTCTCGGCACTGCCAGATAAAAGGAAACTATATGGTGCGTTCCCTTCTCATTCTGGACTTCACTGTAGCTGGGATCTCTTGTAAGTCTTCCCACAAGTGTAATCACATTCATTGTAGCTCCTCCTTCCTTAAATCATTTCTGCTTCAGCCGGATCTACCGGATTGGATGTCATCTGTTTATAACAAAACCCAATGCAAGGCGCATGACTGTTATAAGCACATCTGTAACAAGGATCCTTTTTCTTCTGATCCTGAAGAAGCTCGTCCTCAAACATCTTATGAATCACATCTCTACGATGTTTTGCTTCGAGATATTTCTCCTCCGCCTTCTTAAATTCCGCTTCAATAATCGGGACCATACTCTTAAGAACCGGAGAGAAAATTTCATTCTCATCATCCCAGGCACAATGCCGCTGCATGCAACGGGCCTTCTTGTCGATTCTTCCTGCATAGTACGGACACTCCGCACAAAAATGCTCCCTGAACGTAACCTCATCAATCACCGGCAACTGCCCTTTGATATCCTTATTAATATCTCTTGCTTTCAAACAAGGTCTCATATGTGTAATCCCCTTTCTGATTGCCACTTTATTTTTTCTGGCAACACAAGAATGTGGCAGAAAAGTTATATGCTCCTCTGCCACACGGCTTCTATTGTCAGTTACCCCGGAATGCACCGGGGCAAATTGTAATTTCGTACAGTGCTCGTTTGTCTTGTTTACGCGTGTATCCCATCTCAGGGAACACCCAGTCCGTTAGCGCCATCGCAGGCAGCCTCAGCCATATCATGTATGGTCTCCAGAATCCTCACTTCTCCTGGCCGACATCATTCGGGAGTCTCATTATTAGTTCGCCGCTTTGCTCAGAAAGTCATCGCCGTAGCGATGTTTAAATGCAAACCTCTGTTTCTGTTCATCCTCGGACCGATTGTCCTTGGACTTATCCGGAACCCAATCTGGCTGGATTCCGGCGGACTGGCAAGCTCATTCAGTTTTCAAAGTGCTGAGCGGCTATCCGATTCGAATTATTGATCTGTAGCCTTCTCAGCTTCTAAATACAAAAAAGTTGGAAAAAGTTTAGGAATATTTGAAAAAAATTTCTGAAATTTTGATTTTTGGGAAAATGGCCAGGAAAATGGCCGAAAGAAGGGGAAAAAAGAAGCCCTACCTGGCTGTGATAGCCGGTGGAGCTAATGTGTGTTTATTTTACTTTCCTTTGTAGAGAATACTTATTTAGCAATGATGCCTCTTTTTCCAAGTAAGTATCATACCAATTATTAACACTTTCTTGTTCTTCCTTATACAAATTAGTGTCAACAATTCTCGGACGAATCTGAGGAATATCATCATCCTGATAATTGCTGTATATCTCTCTAAATGCATGTTCAACAATTAACTTTTTCAAAAGATTACTTTCTTCAATTCCATATTTAATCCTTGGAGTGTGCTTAACTCCCACCTGTGTATATATTATTTTATGAGGCGATATTGGAAGAAAAATTTCTGTCCCTTTTTGCATCCATCCACCATCAAAATTATATTCATTCTCAGAATAATAATTTAGACAAAGTACTGGATCATCACTTGTTGGCATTTCTAGTTCTGTTGTAATGATACTCCACTTATGCTCATGTAAATATTTAAGATTATTCTTCAACATATGTTTTATTGCCCAAAGCCATGTGCTTTTTCCTTCAATCGCTTCAACTCGGACATCTTCCATTCCTTCGATATCTGATGCTCCTTCATCAACAAAATTTATAGGAATCAATCCATTATCCTCATCTATATTTTTTTTGGAAGCCAGTATTTTTTCCTTGGTTAATTTTGAAAGAATTTCTTCTAAACTAGATTCCATTGCCTTCCTAATGGTTGGTCGAATTCTTTGAAAAAATGCTGGAGTTCGTACAATTTGAGCACCAACAAAATTGATTATATACTTCCAATCTTCACTAGATAAACGATCCTCATTAATTACTTTATCCAGAGCTTTTTTAGCACAAACTTCAAAATCTGCGTCAAATATCTTTTCAATGTCATCTACCTCTTCGTTATCTTTCATTCGCACATAAAGGTTGTCTTGAGAGGCAGTATGTTTTGTTGCAGTATTGGACCATACTGGCACCTTTTCATTAGAAACAAGCAATTGATACTTCCATAACCTATTGTCGTTCCCCCAATACTCAAGATAAAATTTTGGAACATAATGATTATTTCTACTAATATCACTTTTTGACACCGTTTTCCTCCAGAATGTATACAAAATCTCTTCAGATACATTATAACGAAGGGGTTTTGTAGTACTATTTTGTCTGATACTGTTTATACGCATCAACTAAAGCTTTCTTGATTTTTGCAGGATTCTTCTTCAAAACTTCATCATAATACTGTTTTAGGAATTGAGCGCCGTCTTTTGTTACCATTGAACTATTTAACGAAGCGCTACTATCAATTCCAAGTTCATATATTTCTTCTCCATCTGGACTTAAAAGCTTATTTTCTGCTAAGAATTTAAAAATCTCATTAAAACGAGCAACCACTTCTTTTGGGTTTTCATTTCCGTCAATATGCCATGCAGCTTTATCATACACTTTCATAATTACTGTAACCTCCTGATCATAGTACTAATTTCTTTGCCAAATTCTATCAGCATACCTGTATCTGGATCTTTAATAAATGCTCCCCCATTTTTCCAAGCCTCTTCTAGAATTCTTGATTCTTTTGCCATCTGCAATGTTTTCGAAGCACTTTCCGAAGTCACTTCAATCGATTCAATGACTTTTCCACCTTTTGAAACAACGTAATCTATTCGTCGTGCAGTTCCTTCGACTGCATCTTTAATGATGTTTCCATTTGCATCTCTTAAATAAGCTTCTCGTATTACTTTAGCTCCATCATCCATATGTTTTTCAAGAAGTTCTTCCAAAACCTTCTCTTCTCGAGCAATACCGTCCATCTTGTTTTTAACGATCTGCTCAACTTTTTCAAGCACTTCAGGATTATCGACTTCATTTGCAACTTCTTTGGCTGCTTTTTCCGCCCCTTCTTCAGTCACTTCCTTTACAGCCTTTTTTGCTCCAGTTTCTACTGTTTCTTTTACAACCTTCTCAGCACTTTCCTCAGCAACCTCTTTAACAGCCTTCTTGGCACCTGCTTCGGCAGCTTCTTTTACTACCTTTTCAGCGCCTTCCTCAGCAACTTCTTTTACAACTTTTTTTGCGCCAGCCTCAGCAACTTCTTTTACTGCTACTTTGGCTCCGGTTTTTGCAACAGTACTTCCACCTTTAACAGCAGCATATCCTGCTCCGGCAGTAAAAGCCCCAATTGCAATGGCTCCAATATCAATTCCAGCAGCAATAGCAAACGCAGTCCAGTCTCCATCTACGATTGCGTTATATTCAGAAACACCAGGAACCATTTCAGCTGCAAATTTTGCTTCATCTCCATATTTCCCGCAATCTGGCAAAACCTTTGAAACATAGCTTTCATGAAACTCACTTGTTTTTGCATGTGCCACTTCTGTAACTTCTTTTGTTCCATCTTTGATGGAGTCCCATGCATTTCCTAAATCTAAATTCATAGCTAAACCTCCATTGTTAAGACATGACAAATTTCTTCTATTTCATCATAGGCGAGGTTGATAGTTTTCATCATTACCTCACGGCGTAATAAATCAGGATTACCCGACTGAGCAGCATTTTCAATCGTTTTCTGTGAAATGCCTAAAATATCGAACAACAATTGCTTCAGTAAATTCATTGAATTCACATTCCAAATCATATGACCTCTATGATCACGATATGTACATGCCATGACTGATAACAATTTTCTGTTTGATCTGGATACTTCCAAGCTATTAATTGATTGCGCTAATTCCGAGAATTCAATCATATCTCCCGGCAACCATGGCTCCATAATTGCCCGAATGATGTTCGTCCTTGATTCTCTAATGCTCTTAATCATAATCGGAGCATCATTAACATACGCTTTTTCTGTGACATTAGCCTTATCTATCATTGTCAATACCGGATTAACCCAATTATTCTGATATACGACTGCAACTCCGCTTGGCAGTTTTGCGATTTCATTTACCTGATTTGGTGTTAATCCCATAGAACGACCTACTGCTTCACGGTCGTTTGCTTCTGGTGTACGAAGCACGATCTTAGTATTGGTATTTTTAATTGCAGCAATATCTACAGATGACGGTGACTGATCTACGATAATAAATCCTTCTCCATAAGTTCTGATTTCTGCAATGGTCTGGGTAAGCATTTCAACTGATTTTCCAACAAGCTCTGATTCTCCACCACCTGCAGTATTCTTTAACAGATTATGAGCTTCTTCCAGTACAGTCACATGCTTAAGACCGCTGTTGTTAGATGTCTTCTGATCCACTCTGTATTCATTAAGAATATAAACCATAAGACCCATGATCAACGCTTTTGTCTCGCCGGACTTCACGCGGCTAATATCCAAGATACAATTCTGATCAAACAGATACTCGTATGGCGTTTGCTGTGTTGTAAAGATAAACTTATTCAGTCCAACAGTGAGAGATTTCACTCTTGTAACCAATGCACCAGTATAATTTCCTTTTACTTCTGCAGAATATTCTGTATCATCAATCAGGCGTTCCAACTGCTCTGCCAGAATTTCAAAATCCGGATATTCCACTTCATCACCTTCAAAAGTTGATGAACCAAGATCCCATCCGACTAATTCATAAGATTTCAAGATTGCATCTTTCAAGAATGCCGGCATTGCATCATACATTGGCCAACAAACACTGAAGATTTCTACAAGTCCATCAACATGCTCCAGAACGTGGATAGAATCCGGAAATTTAAATGGATTCAGATTAATTAATTCAGCCACCTTAGGGTTCGTTGAATAAACTCTTACGTCGTCCCAGTTTCCAAAAACATCTTTATATTCACCTTTAGCAGGCTCAACTACCAAGAAAGGTATTCTGTCCTGATGCATCTCGCTAAGCATCTGATATACTGTATTACTCTTACCGGAACCAGTCGATCCGGTAATAAACGTATGCATATTCAAACTCTTATTATCAAGTTCAACTACTTTGTTTGTAATCTGTCCCAGATCAAACACCTTACCAAGTGTCATACGATCTTCAGGACGCAATGACACATTCTGAGGAAACAGTTGATAGGTAGTTACTTCTTTTCCAAATTCTGCATGTTCAATCACTGGTAATCCTGGCACAGAGGCTCTCGGAAGACCCAGATGAAGACCAAGTTCTTTTCCACTTACCGCTGTTGCTGCAGATACAGTTGCATCATTATAATATACAAATTGTGGGTGTGCATATCTTGAGAGATATGTTGTAAGGGTATTGAAATCCTCTAACAAATATACGTCATTATTGATTCTCCAAGAATTCACAGCAGATACTTCATGACCTGTATTTTCACCATTCATAAGTGAGCGATAGTTACTTGCTGCAATCTCAGCTGTTGACATATCATCAGATACGAAATAGCCTGCAACATTCCACATTCCATAACTGTCATACTCATTTGTTTTCTTCAATAACTGATCTAATAAAGCCATCATATCTGTAACAGCCTTATTCTCGTATGATGAGGATGTTGTTGTTGAACTTCCCGTAGTTATTTGTTCATTCGGTGCCAATGAATTGATCAATCCATTAAACTGACCACCTATTTGTCCACCGATCATACCTCCTACCGGTCCACCAACAACTGAGCCGCCTATTACTCCAGCCATAGATAATGCAGCACTCACGCCCATTGCAGCTTTCTTTTTTGTATCTACTTCAAATAATGACTTCGCTCTTGAGGTGGATGTAGAAATATTGTCTGAAATCTGAACCTTTTGATATGGAGAAAGCTTACTATATAGGTCTTGATAAAATGCCCTTAATCCCTGAATATTCTGAGGCATTTGATTATCTGCAATAATCAATCCTGTAAATGCTCGACCACTCATGGCCAAAGACAGCTTTTCAAGTCCCTGAACGAACTGCTCATTGGCCATATTCTTATCTGATTTAATATTTCCAACAACACTCACAGAGGCTACGTTTTTTGCGCTGGAAATTTTCTTAGACAGTTCCGCGATTTTCTTTCTGTCCTCGTTTTCAATCTTAACACCAGGAAAATGACCAATTAATGTCTGTTTTAATGTATCGCCTAATGTTACGGTTGATCTTTTTTTTGCTGATTCATCAGGCTCATTATTTCGAACACCTAAATAGTAATTTGCAGTCTTTCCATCAGAATCAATAAGAATAAATACAGATGCGTTATATGTTGCCAACGTATTAAATACGGTTGTGAACTTATCCGTTACTGATTCACCTTTCTGGTAAACCATTTCCTTCACATGATACAGTCTAATATTACTAATTAAATCATCCTCTAAAGGCTGAAGATTCTTAATCGGTGCTATCTGCATTTCTGATAAACGAGCAAGATATTTTTTTCTAATACCATCATCAATTACACTTAATCTGGTAGACAATGGCATGTCTTTCAGCTCTATTTCATTTATAGGCATACTAATTATTCCAGTCTCCATAACTAATCCCTCTCTATCGTCTGCAACTGTTCTCTAAATTGAGATAACCAGTCATTATCTTCCTGAAGTTTTCTTTCCTCATCAGATAATTGAGCCGATACTATTTCCTTATCTTTTGTCTTCTTATCAATCAACTGCGATAAATGCTGGTGATAGGACTCAGCCATAAGATCATAATACTCTGAGAGATTTTGAATACACTGATCAATGTGTTGATTTAATACGGGACTAATAATATCCTGAACCGTACTTCTCCACTGCTCTAAATAACAAGTAGCAACCATAACAGGTTCACTCGTATCATTCGTTTTTTTGAAGAAACCAAAGAAATCATTTTTTGATTCTTCATATGTTGTTAATTCCAGTAATCTAGCATTGATTTCAGGAATGGTCATTGCCGGAAGTTTCGGAAGAATATTATTAGTTGGAGAATATTCCTTATCTATTCCCGGAGTTGCATATACTTCAGAAAATTCTCTGTCAATCTTTTCTGATGTTTCCTTATACGTTGTCTCAACCGATGAAAGGAAACGGTCGATTCCATTCTGAACTAAGTAGATATAATCATGAGCGGCTGTTTCAATTTCACTATCTCCAGTGATTTTTGTTTTTCTGTTTTTCCACTTTGAAATCTGTTCAATAAGTATCTGCGTAATTTCCATAAAGGAATATGGAACTTCAAAATTATCTCGCTGCACAAAGTATTCATCGGCTTCCTTGAGAGAATTCAAAGAAGATTCCAATGCATCGATTTCTTTATGGATTTCAGCGTTAGTAATTTCACTCTCTTTGTTTTCAATTGCTAAAACATCTGATATTTTTTCAATTTCATCTCTAAATATTTGAATAGCACTTCTGATAAATTCCGTAATAGGGTAGTTTCTAATAAACATCATTACTGAATCATCTTTATAGTTATTAATCACCTGCGGTTTTTCTACTCCCAAATCACAGATAACTCTTGTAACCTGAGCCCGATCCATCATCGGACTAATCATAAAGAATAGTTGTTCTTTTCTAACATCCTTCCTCTTCAGAATAATGTCTAAATCTCTGCGAAATTCCGGTTTGGTTTCTTCATCGATATAAAATACAATTGGCGTACTTGTTAAATCTGTATTTTTAAGTTCTATTGCATTTTCTACTCTCTCAAAAGACATTAGTGATCCAATATCTGATGGAACAGAACCTCTAATCATGACATATGGATATGATCCTTCAAAAATTTCTGATGTTTTTTTCCAAAAATCTTCAAAATCAAACTTGCGGTTCGGCGTATTCTTTAACCATGAAACTAATGCATCAACTTCTTTACTCTTAGTATCAGCATCTTCAATCTCATTCTTATGAGATATCCTAACATTTTCTTCACTAATCCCTCTTGCCGCAAAGGCTCTCTTGACATCTTCATAGTCTGGCTTAGTACCAATAAAATATAAGTTGAAATCATAGCCATTCATCTCGTTATAAAAGATTTCCGGCACAAGATGAACCCAATCTTTTAAAGGTAACTTTTCATATTTTTCAATCTGACTATTAATTTTGGGATCCTGTCCATTAAACTTTACCGCCGTACTAAGTAAATACGGATTATGATTCAGTTCTGCGCTAATCATCGAAATCCCTCCCCATACTCTTTATTTTATAATGTGAATAAAACTCTCACATATTCTTATTACTCAATATATAGAGAAAACCGACTGCCAATCATGACTGCCGGCTTATCTAAAAGACAACTTTATTATATCACCACAGTCCTACACTGTATAGAAATAAAGAATATTAACGTCTATGTTTATATTTCATTTGGAACTCATCTTTTTCTTTCTCCAATCCATCACTTAACAAAAATAACCTATATGTTCCTGAATAACACCTGTTTCCTGATATTCTCGAAAGAATTTATAAAGCATCTTGCATGCCATCAGATCAATGCCATCTGGACTTTTCATCCATGTTCCACTTGCATTTTTAATAGTGACTTGTCCGGCTCCCAACATGTCTGAAAAAGAATAATCTCTTGGTACTCTCTTCTCAATCAGTATCTTCCTTCCACTAGGCATCCGTTTCATTTTCCGATGAATTTCTGGTTCAACCAATGCAGCTCTATCGATGAATATTTCGCCATCTTCCATTTTTTGCATTTTTCGCCATTCATCATTATTTACGTTATAACAACAATAACTGTAAATGAGCATGGTATCATCCGCAGCTATCAGGTTCATATATCCACCGATTCCTCTGCTCATATTGATCATCCTTCCAATCTGTGTTTAATCTATCTGGTTCTGTTTTGATATTACCATTCTACCACACATGGAAGTACAAAAATCCTCACAACCAAAAACGGCAGTCTCTCTATTATCTTGAGAAAAACTGCCGTTCCTTCGATCTTCTTGTTTCAATTTTTTACGGTTATAGCCTTTTCCATTTGGCATCGTGCGCGTCATGGGATTTAATTCGCCCCAGGTATTTCGCTTCTTCGCGTAATACTCTTTCTGTGCCTTCTTCGATTTCTTATTGATCGGAATAAATTTTTCCATCTCGTTTTCCTCCTAAATGATTTGTAGAGGGAAGAAGAGCTAACCTTCTCCCTCTGTTTATTTAAGTTTCTTCAAATACTGTACTGGTACTGACTTCGTGAGCCATACTCCATTTACAGATTGAAAGAATTCATAACCGTCATGGTACATCTGACTCGCAAGTACTTCATACACCACAGGTCTCCCATGTCTTGAGCCGACAATAGTTGCAGTTGCTTCATCACCAGATAAATGGACATAGAGACGGCTCTTTGGAATCAGTCCTTGCTCATCAATCGAGGCCACATATTTTTCTCCCGTTCCGTGATATAAGATTACCGGCGGCTGCTTCTTCGGAAGTTCTACATCCACGTCAATGGAATGACCTTGATTCGCTCTGATCAAAGTTTTGTCTTCATTGAAAGAATATCTCTGCTTGCTATCTGTTTCCACAATTTTCTCAAGCATTGCCATATCAATGTACTGTGTCTTTGAGATACCGGCCAAAAGTTCTTCAACACTTGCCCATCCATGTTCATCTAACGAGATTCCGATAGTATCTGGCCTGTGTCGGAGAATCAAACTGATAAATCTGCTTGTTTTATTTAAATCCATTTACATCACTCCCGTACGTACCATTCATGAAGTTCTTTCAGTTCCTCCATTGTATATCCCATCGGATTAACGCTTTCTATTCCCTCAATATTTTCTCCATTGTCTTGCCTCTGGCAAGTTCATCCACCAGCTTATCGAGATACCGAATATCACGCATCAGCGGATTCTCAACATTTTCGACTCGAACGCCACATACAACGCCGGTAATCTTCTCCCGGTTCGGATTCATTGCCGGAGCCTGTCGGAAGAAATCGCCATAGGAAATCTTACTATCCATTATCTCATCAATCTGCTGCGCGGTGTACCCGGTAAGCCAGAAGGTGACTTCTTCAACTTCTGCTCTGGTACGTCCTTTACGCTCCGCTTTTGCTATCAGAAGGCCATATACTTTGGAAAAGGACATGGCAAATACCTTTTCATTCTCCATGATTCTTTGTCTCCATTACTTGTGTGTTTTGTTTTTCTTCGGTCGGTTATCCATGTACTCATGAGCCAGGATATCCTTCAGAACCAGCATGGCATCCTGTTCTGAATAATTGTAATCTTCCTGCAGTTCCGTGAACATGCGACGGATCTTGGCGGCATACTTAGGAATATCCACTTCTTTCTGATAAGTGGCAAGCACAGGATACTTTGTACTCCAGGCCTTGGTCCAGTCCACCTTTTCCTGTTCTTCTTCTGTTGTATTTCGTATGATCTCTCCTATCTGCTTCATGATATTCCTCCTCATGCATGGTTTACGGTTTCGTAGCACCACAAGACAATTCTTTTTATCAATTCTGCATCGACCTTGCCGTACGGAATACGAATCGTTCCTTTATCCGTCTTATACCCTTTCAATGCTTCAGCAAATTCTTCGACTGCTGCAGGGCCCGGATACAATCCGATGTGTTTCTTCGAAGCAGCAAAATGAACAATGTTATGACCTTTCCAGTAGGTCGGCATACTCCATGAAATGCGTTCTTCCGCTTCCGGTAATGCACTGCGAAGAATCTGACGGATATAGCGCAGATCTTCCTGTTTCTCCTCATCCTGGCTCAGGATATATTCATCAATCGACTTTGGTTTTTCACCGCAGTAATGACTTTGCCCTTTTTTCTTAAACTCTCTGCCACATTTGGGACATTGCCACATTGAGCTTTTCTCACTTTCTCTTTCATGAAGAACCACTTCAACCATATCTCCAAAGCTCTTGCCAATCTGCTTTCGTATCTGTTTTGTAACGCCGATAATGTAACATGGAGTTCCCATTTTTACCACTTGCCCACGATACGGAATACCATCAAATGTGGCATTTACCAACAAACGCCCTTTTCCAAAAAGCTCTTTGATATCGTAAGGAACCTCTACATAGGCGGCATCCATATCCTCATTTTGAAGAATTCTTGCACTAAATTTTAATTCCATATTATTTGCCTTTTATTCTGTAAATATTATCCTCCGGAAATTCCGATCCCTTGAGTTCTAAAAACAGGAAGTTACTTAATTAAATTCTGTATTTAGAACTTCTACTTGAAAGAGTAAATAATGGTCGGAATCTGCTGATGAAAAATGTTTTGAAAGAATAGGACATTCTTCTAACATTTTCTGTTTCATTTTAATATCGTTACATTCAGTAGCCCTGCCAGTTATTCTTATCCAATCTCTTGTTCTCTCTTTTTTTGCCAGTATTTGAATATTACCATTATCCCTTAGCTGCTTATGTACTTTATTTCCATCATTTGTAGAAATGAATAACTTTCCGGCATATTCCATCACAGCACCAAATGGTCTCCCGGCAGGAAAATTTTCATTTATTGTCAATACATAAAAGTAGCCACATTCTTTTAAAAATGCATATGCTTTACTCATTAGTTTACCTCCATTCCTCACTTTCAATTCGGTCAATTCCAATTTTGTGGTTCCCACCGTGATCATGTCATAGTTGTGAAGCTCAACGCTACCTCCGTTCACCGGCATATCGTTTACCAGAAGGACATTTTTACCCAGCTCATGGACAATAAAATATTTTTTGATCTGGGGCACGTAGGTTACGTTAGCGTCTCTTTCCGCTGATATGGTGTTATCACCGTGGATACAGATATCTCCCGTCCTATGTAGTTATATCCGGTGTGGATCCGGTAATCCGTTCCGCGGCAGAGACCTTCGATCACTACAAGCCAGCCCACTACCGGCATCGGGACGCCGGCGGGTGTGGAATTGTCCACAAACTGTGTCTTACTCATAGCGCCGGATCCTCTGTAAAACCGAATTTATGACAGCTTAGATATATTATTTTAAATTATTATTTCCTATTAAAATAATAATTTGCTATCAACATATTCATTTGTTCTTTAAAACTTCTATCAAATTCCTCTTCAATTGCTATTAATAACTCTAAAACTGAGCCTAAGTATTTGACAACATCTCCATCTTTGATAAATATCAAATCCCCTTTAATCATGTGAGATATACGTCTAAACGTTTCCGTTTTCTTAAATCTTTCATCTATAAATCCATTGTTGTGAATTATTATATTTCTAATATTAACTAAGTCAATTAAATTTTTTTTGCATTCAGTAGATACTTTATCTTGTAAATTGATATTCAATCCTTTTTTATAATGATTATTTGCTTTATCAAAATGCATAAAGTCATTATTTGTACTTTTTTCTATAAGTCTTTCGATATACTCTACTTGGTTTGTTTTATAGACTATATGTGCAATGTCCATATAAAAATCTCGAAGTATTTTTTCCAAAATGCATGTAAGTTCAACGATTTCTGTCTGCATAATATCATATTCAAATATTTCCATTGTTTCTTTATCATGATTTTTGCTTAATGTTTGAAATCCTGCATTATGTACCTCTTTCATTCTAATGAGAGAACTTAGCTGCAAAAAAACATATTCTGCTGTGGATTTTCCACATTTAGTACAATATTGCATTTTTTTTATTTCCGATATTTTTTTTTGCTCAATCAGCATTTCTATTCTTCCACAATATGGACAACATACCTGTATAATTTTAATCTTCTTTTTACTTGCATTTAATAGAAATCTGTCGATAGGTTGGATTTTTACATTATGCTCTTTACAATATGAACAGTAAAATTCATAATATCTCATAAGCATAAAGGCACCTTGTTTTTCTTCAAATTTTGATAAATAAGATTGATCTACAAGATGGTATACATCCGTTTTTTTCTTTAAATAAGTCTTTAGTATACTTTTTCTCATTTTATATGCTTTCCAATTCTTTATTTTGTGACCAAAGAGCTACAGGCTTATTGATATCAAATATCATCCTCGTCAACTTCCGATTGTTAAATTCCTTAAATTGATTTTTTCTCTACAGCCCATTTCTGTAAATCTCATTGATCACAGCCTGGGCATGTTCCATTTCTTTTTTCTGGATGATTGCATCTCTGTCACTTAAGATTGCAAGCATCTCATCCACCAGATCCTCGATTCGGGGATTACTTACCCGGTACAAATAGCCAAGCATCCGGGTAGCAGTGTAATCTGTATTCATATTTTTAAAGGCAATTTCTGAACAGAATTCTTTGGGATATCCTCTGTCCACCAAAACCTTGTATAATTCATTGGTTCGTTCCGATGCCATAATCAATCACTCCCATAATTTCAAAAATCTTTAAATCAAAATTCCTTCCAAATGATCCAGCTCATGTTGACAAATCTGTGCCGGCCATCCACTCAGTTTCTGACGCTGCTTTTTCCAATTCATATCATAATATTCCACTTCGATATTTTCATATCGTGTTGTTTTCCTCACACCGGTAAGCGATAGACATCCTTCTTCTGTTTCATATGGAGTATCCTTGCTCAGCAGTACCGGATTAAACATCACAACATCTACGAATCCCATATTTACAATGATCACTCTCTTTTTCACACCGATCATATTTGCAGCCATTCCTACACAACCGGCACGATTTGCCTGTAAGGTATCCTGTAGATCCTTTCCCACTTGCAGATCTGACTTTATAGCAGGTTCTGACTTTTGTCCTAAAAAGAACACATCTTTCATTATCGGTTTTACCATCTATCATTCCTCCATGTCATATTATCTCTTTTTTAATCCCTCCAAACCATGTGGTTATTATATCAACAATATCATATTTCTACCACCAAGAGGTTTTTTCATTCTTATTCTAAGTTTGTCTCAGTAGGGGATTTCGATCTACTACTGAGATGAGTTTCTCCAAAGATACTTTAAAACGTTGATCATCTTCCTCCGTCCGTTTTGCCGGACCTTTCAAATGATGCTTTTTCTTTGCATTTCTTGCCTTCTTCGCCAGATGACGTTCCATCAGCATCTGGTCGATATTTTCATTTGTATACCATTTACCACTCTGATGGATGCCATAAGCACCTTTTCCCAGAATCATTGCTGCTACACCATAATCCTGTGTCACAACAATATCTCCCTTCTGGCACAGGCTGACCAGTTTAAAATCTACTGCATCAGCACCGGCTCCCACTGTGATCACTTCACTGTAATCTGAATATAAAACATGGTTTGTATCACATAAGAGAATAACAGGAATCTCACATTTCTTTGCTGTTTTTTCTACGATCGACACCACCGGACAAGCATCCGCATCTACTAATATCCTCATTTTTTCTTTCCTTTCGTCAGATCATAACTTTCCCCAATCATACGCTGGATATCTTTATCCGGAACAGAGCCATCCAGGATAATAGAATTCCAGTGTGTTTTGTTCATGTGATAAGCCGGGACAACAGATTCAAAAGCATTTCTCCAGAACTCTCTCCATTCCGGATCACATTTTACATTTATCCATACATAACCATCTTTATCATAAATAAGCGCAAATGTTTTCTTATTTCCCTTATGACGCATAACACACCAGTTATCATCATGAAAAGGATAATCTTCATATACATCTTGAAATGAATGACAATATTGTATTGCCTCCTGCCTTGTCTGCATATCTTCTCCTCATTTTTATATTTCCTCTATGTTGATCTATCTATATATTGTACTCGCAGTCGTAAATAAAATCTACAGCATGTCCAATAACAAAAAGACTGTCCGGTGATTGTGGACAGTCTTCTTGTTTATAAATTTTGAGTTCTTCTATGGTGATGTTATATGTTATTGAATCATTATGACGGCATCCCTACATCTCCGTTCCCATTATTCAAAAACAGCATATACGTTGCAAGAATAGCTTCCGTCTTTCTGGGATCATCACTCAAAATTTCTTCTACGTCTTTACCATTTACAAAACATTCCTCATAAACATATTGGGCTAACCCTACCGCTTCTCGGAATAATTCTGCGATGACAGCCTTCATATTATTTCCGAATTCTTCTATATTTTCCGGATGATCAGGCTTAATTAAAACAGCGTCCACATCACTTTCGCTTATGGAATCATCGCTTAAAACTTTATACTGTTCATAAACAAACTGCCGTTCCTTCTCTGGAAGTTTTGTATATTCCCAAATCATACGAACGACATTTCCATCCAGTTCTTCTGGAATTGGCGGCAACTGAATATATTTTTCTTTTCTCATCTTCTCAACCTCCGATAATAAATCTTTCGACACAGTCTCTTGCTTCCGTCACAAGTACCAGGATAAAAGCTCCTGCAGCCAATACTCCTACCAGCATGAATTCAGCAACTCCCAAAAGAATATAATTCATGAACTGGGTGCGGTACCAGATGAAGGTACACACAAGCATTGCTCCAAGAAGCAGTCCAACAACTCCCTTTGCCACGCAGTAGAGATTCACGACTGCGCTGACACATACTCCGATAAAAGCAAGGATCAGCCATACCGGAATAAGTAAAATTCTTCCAATAAGTTTTAAGATAATTAAAATCACTCTCATTAATTCTCCTTTCAGCCAGCAAACTGTGGCATATCTGCATTTACTTCAGCTCTGTAGTAACCCTCAATGGTCGTCGGTGCATTAAACAAAGTGGCAAGTAAATACTTTTTGATGTTTTTGACTCTCGTCGTGTTCTTCTTCATGCAGCTGATTACATAATCAATATGCATGTAATTCAGCTTCAGGAATTTACTCTTTACCAGAGCCGCCGGATATCTTTCACTGGCAATCAGGATCGTCTCGCTCTGACTCACAACTGTTTCAAGAATCAGATCAAAGATCCCTTGTACCAATTCTTCATCAAACCTGTTGGCTTGAAGAAGTGCATCGTATTCTATATTTTCTTTGATGATTTCCTCATAGGCTTTCATGATATCGTTTTGATCTGGATCACATCGCATCGTATCTGCATCAGCAGATAAGATATGATTCGATTTAATCTCACTCTGGTAAATATTGTTTGTATTAGTCTTATTATTAAGAGGTGCTGATTCTGTCACTTCTGGAGGTGTCGATTTGGTAACCTCAGAGGTGCCGGAACCGCTACCTCTTGAGGTACATTTTATAGCATCAGAGGTGCGAAAATCCGTACTTCTGGAAACTATCTTTTTTCCTGCTGAAGTTCCGATATCGATACTTCTGGAATAATCTTTCTGAATCAGAAAACTCTTGACGTATATGATACTCGGAAGTCCAAATCCTCTCTTTTTCTTCTGTATCAGCCCGAAGGTTTCAAGTTCTGCCAGATAATCCATGGCTTTTCTCTTGGAAAAACCCAGATCTGACTGAATCTCCGATATCTGATAGATGATATACACTCGGTTTTCTTCATCGAACCAGCCATTCTTCATGGATAAGGACATGCGGTCCAGAAGTACTGAATACAGCATCTTGGACTGCAGTGTTAATGAAGAAAATGTTTCCTCTGTCAGCAGCATCCTTGGTATCCGTATGAAACTGAATTGGTCCGCCTGGGATCCATAGTAATAATCGAATTCCATATCACTCAGACTCCTTTCCCAGACTCCATTGCTCCAGAAGTTCCACAATGACACTTCTCATATCTTCTTCCGTATAATCAGCTGGAAAATACTTTCTCAGTTTCTTCTCTGAAATGAGATTCTTCGTGCTTGGAGTTCTGCCTGGCTGGCTGTCATTCAAGATAGCAATCAATTTGCCTTCCGTCATGATGCCGGTCTCACATGCTTTTCTCAGCAAGGCGATTTGTTTCGGTTTCACAAGGCCGTTGTCCCTGATGTATTCAAATAGCCACTTCTGGATTTCTTTATCTAAATGAGAGATATCAACCCCAATAGTAAAGCTTATTCTTTTTTTATCTACATACTCTAACAACTCAGGAATCAACTCTGTTAATCTAATAAATCGTTGAATTTGAGCTCTACTTTCTCCTGCCTCTTGAGCCAGTTTCTCGTCTGCCCTTAACTTCGTCTCATTTTGAGACGAAGTTAAATCACTACGCTTCCCTTGATTCTTAATTGCCTCCATCTTCATTTTGTAAGCAAAGGCCTTCTCACTCGGCAATAACTCCTCCCTCTGGATATTTGCATCCACCATCGCAATCACAGCTTCATCATCTGTCATCTCTCTGATAATAGAAGGGATTGCAGTAAGTCCTGCCAGCTGTGCAGCATGCAGTCTTCTGTGACCGGAAATCATTTCATATGTATCCATGCCTGTTGGCCGGATCAAAACCGGTGATAATACACCGTTTACTTTTATACTTTCCACCAGTTCCTGCATCTTCTCATCATCAACAACTTTGAAGGGATGACCCTTAAATCCAGAAATCTTATAGATTTCGATATCCATAGCTGCTTCTTCATTTACTACACCAAGTAATTCTTCCACACTCTTGAAATTCAATCTCTCGCTCATCTTACTTGCCATCGTTCAACACCTCCTGCGTCAATTCTTTATAAGCAGTAGCGACCTTACAGTTTACACAATGCCCATAGATACTGATTCCTTCCGCACTGGCTTCTGCAGCCTTTACCGATATCGGAATCACACTTTCAAAGATTGGAATATTGGTTCCATAGGTTTCTCTAACTTTGGTAGAAACATCCTTCGCATAATTGGTTCTGTAATCTACCATGGTAAGAAGGATTCCTTCAATAATCAGTCGTCTATTCAATCGCCTCTTTACCATGGAGATAGTTTTGATTAGCTGCTGAAGACCCTTAACCGGCAGGTATGCAGCCTGGACCGGAATTAATACGGAATCTGATGCAACCAAAGCATTGATAGTCATTGTCCCAAGAGATGGCATGCAGTCAATGATGATATAGTCGTATTGCTCTCTCTTCATTTCGATGTATTCCCGCATGATCATCTCCCTGCTCATCACATTGGCAAGAGTCAGTTCCATAACTGACAATTCGATATTGCCAGGAAGCAGATCTACCCCTTCCTCGTGGTGATAAATACCTTCTTCCGGATCGATATTTTTTTCATTTACGATATTCATAAGAATCGTTGCCAGTGTTGTCTTGATTTCATCCGGCTCCCCGATACCAAGACTGGCACTTAAAGAACCCTGCGGATCCGCATCAATCAGGAGCACTTTCTTACCTTCTTTTGCTAATCCAATGCCTAAATTCACTGCTGTGGTAGTCTTGCCGACTCCGCCTTTCTGGTTTGCGATAGAAATAACCTTACACATTTTTCTTTTCCTCCTTCTTTCTCTGGCGTTCTTTGCGTTTATAATCTTTCTCTAAAAGTGCGATAATCTCTTCCTTCATTTGCTCGGCACTGTAATACCGTGGGAAGTATTTATACATCTGAGAGTTCTTGAAGATAACTCTGCTCATATCTGACTTCTTGATTTCACTCAGAATCTCGTTGATTTTCTGCTGGGTCAGCATCTTTTCCTGGCTTAAAGCCTTGATCCGCTTGGCCTGAGATACAGAAGGCGCTGCCTGCGCGTAATCCATACCGTTCAACACCCATCTCTGCTCAACTTCAGATAAAAAGGAGAGTTCCACCGCCGGATTAAAGGAGATTTTTCCCTCATCCAGCATATCCAGTAACTCTGGAACCAGTAATGTCAGACGAATATACCTGAGTACCTGCCTTGGACTTTCCCCTGTTTCCTTTCCGATCAATTGAATTGTCTTTGTTCCTTTGATGGATTCCAGCTGTCCTTCCTGGGTTCTTCTTCTTTTTCCTGTCTTTCTCTTCATCGCTTCATTCTTCATGTAGTAAGCAAAGGCCTTCTCACTGAACAGGATCTTGTCCCGATGCAGATTGGAGTCAACCATGGAAATGATTGAATCCTCTTCTTTCATGTATCGAATGATCACCGGTACCTGGGTATATCCAAGTTTCTCAGCACAATACTTTCTTCGATGACCGGATACGATCTGATAGACGCCTTCTCTCGTCGGCATCACGATCAGCGGATTCAGAATTCCATACCGTTCGATGCTTTCCATGAGCTGTGCCATGGCCTCATCTTCTTTGACTTTGAATGGATGATTTTTAAATGGCCTTAATCGCTCCAATCCGATCTCTACGACTTTCTCACTCTCTGGATGAAACAGTTGCCTTTCTTCGCCCGGATTGCTGTTCGCATTCTTTTTGCAATTCATTAGAATTCCCTCCTTTTTTGGCTATTTAAATGCAAAGAAAAATGCCCATTCACGAGACCATTTACAGATCTGTGAATGAGCATTGTCATTCGATAACTTATATAGAGTTGTCATTCGATGAATTTTTGCTAAGAAAGTACTGATTTTAACAATACTTAACGCTAACCATACTGGCGAAAACAGCATCGTCGCCATAATTTCTTAGAAGAATTCATTTTCCTGTTTTGGAAATAGGTACTTTTTTGTTGGGAAATTTTCATTATCCGAATCCCTATTTCGTTTGCAATTCCGAGGGTAAAACGGAGTGATTTTACACCGTTACAAAGACAAATCGGAATGATTTTGCAATTTCTGCTAATCATTCCGATGCCCACCGTCGACAAGAGGATTTGAACCTCCGACCCTTCGCTTAGGAGCTCCGTGTACAACTGTCAAAGACAGTCATTCAAGGAGCTCCTCTGTCTAGATTTATCAAGGATTTTTCCGGTTCCGAATCCCGTCCGAGTCAATCCTTGTTAATGTTTGATATTAGCTGTTCACCCATTCTGGTTAGCAAAGAATTGGCATTTGCCACCATCTGGGTAGCACCTCATTGTAAGTTCGAAAGTATAAACATTGAACACCGGACACAAGCAGTTTTAAAATGCGTGGTGAAACAATATAAAGTTTTCAAACACAATGATGTGCGTGTATGTATATGAATAATATACTATAAAATTCTATTCATGTTAAGAGGTTTCGGCTACAAGTATCAAATTTTTTTCATAAATTACTTTTGCATGCTCTTGGCTAATGAGGTCAAAAGTGCAGCCATCTCAGGATTTGTTAATACCTTGGTGAGCAATTCTGCATCCACACCTTCCGGAATCTGCATCATATTTCCTGGCATATGAGCACTCATGCTTGGATCCAGATTCTTCTTTCCATAGAAAGCATCTTCAAACAGTTCTGCATTCTTCCTTCGATCTTCATCAATGATATGCGAATATACATCCGTAATCATATTCACTTGGGAATGACCAGAGTCACCCTGAACAGCTTTGATGTCTCCACCATTCAACTTTAATTTATAAGTTACACTGGTATGTCTTAAACTATGGAATACCACCGGCGGGAGATTATGCTCATCAATAATTTTTTTCAATCCTTTTCTAAGATATGATCCAGAAGCAGGAAGGCCATAGGAAGTTGCCATGACCAATCCATAATCCTGATATTCTTCTCCAAGAACTCCTTTGATTTCATTCTGGTTATCTCTCCATTCATTCAGCATCATAGCAACACTTTTTGGAATATAAACTTTTCTAACACTGCTTTCTGTTTTTGGTGTTTTCAGAATACGAACCGTCTTACAGCGTTTGCTTTCTTCCGGGAATATCAACAGGATGTCTTTCCCATTTAATTCCTTAATGGCCTCTTTGGATACTCTTTGCTTTTCTTTATTAATAAAGATATAAGCTCGTCCTTCATCAATTGCCTCTTCTGATGTATCAACACAATCCCAGGTGAGTCCCAATAATTCGCCCATTCGAAGAGAAGCAGCAAATGTAAGGTTCAGTGCAAGTTTCATGAATTGATCCTCACATACCTCAATGGCATACATTAACTGTTCTGCTGTCCAAATATCACGTTTTTTGCCTTTATGTTTTGGAACGGTAGCACGAATACAAGGATTCTTATCCATTAGTTCCCATTTCACGGCCTGCTCAAAAGCATTCCTAAGAAGTTTATGGATATCACGTATGGTGCTGCTGCTTACGGTACCATTGTCCATTTTTCCTGTTGCCGGATTAGGAACTGCAGGGAGCTTTAATAATGACTGATAAAAGGTTTCCATGAATCTTGTGTTTATATCTTTCAGTTTCGTATCCCCGATAATTGGAGTAATGTAATTACGAATCAGACGGACATTTCTTTCGTAAGTAGTAAGTGCCCATTTGTCTCTGCCGTACAAGACAATGTATTCCTCTAAGAGTTCTTTTAATGTTTTACACTTTGGAACGGAAAGCAGTCCCATCTCTGCTTTGTATTCAATTTCCTTAGCCCTACGTTTGGCTTCGGACTTTGTGGAGTAGGTTTCCCATTTCTGTCTGCGTTTTCCATCGTTGTCATTATAATGATAGATGACGCAGAATTTATCTCCTCGTTGTTTAATTGATGCCATTTATGAATTCACTCCATTCTTTTCTCTATAATTCAGCCAGTCCTCAAATTCTAATCTATGAATACGAACCAACTTTCCAATTTTAATCATTGTGTAATGTCCTTGATCTGCCCAATAAACAATCGTTGCCAAAGATACGTTGGCAAGAAGAGCAGCTTCGGACTTTGTTAAATATTCCTGATTTCCATTTCCTTTCCGTTTTCCTGATTTGTACAGGCGTTTTCTTCGATAATCAGCAAGAGCCATATTATCCTCAGCAGCAACTTCCTTATAATCATTGAGTGGTGCCAATTGGTATTGTGATTGACTATCTAGGAAACGCTGGAAACTATCTTTTGTAATTCTTTTCTTATCTGCAATTACAGTAATCTCAAAAATGTCTTTATATTTGGGATTGCTTAAAATGCTATATACTGTACTTCTTGGTACTCCCAATAATCTGGCCATCTCCGGCATGGTAATAGTAGCAGCCTCTGCCGCAGCATCTTTTTCCCGATCTGTTTTTGTTCTGTAACGTGTTTGACCTGCATACCATTTATCGAAGGCTTTTTTAGGAACTCGTTTCCAGTAATCTACAGTTACTGTTTCTATGTTTTCTCTTTTCAAAATGTCATATAAAACAGAATCTGCAATTCCAAGTTCCTCAGAAAGATCTTTAATAGAGTAGGACCAGGCATTTAATTCTTTGCCGGGCTCTTCTCCAGTCACTTTTTTATACTTCACCTGATTGGCATACCATTTCTCAAAGCTCTCAATATCAACCCACATCTTTCCAAGAACAACCTTCGTCTGAAAGAATCCCTTTTTGACCAACCAGTAACGATCGGTCTTTTTGATTCCAAGCAAATCACCCATTTCACGAACGGTCATCATTTTACGTTCTTCCGATTCCTTCTTCTTATAAGGACTGTTTTCCTCAATCACTTTTGCAAGTTCTTGATATTCAGCATCCAATTTTTCACTGATCATTCAAAGATCCTCCTTTCCGTTTTTTTAATATATCTCAATATGAAAAAAACTGGTAGTTCGTCGATTTTGTAGACAAGTCTCGACCACTGAAAGCCTTATTCGACATCTTCAGCTTCATCGTCCAACCAGGCATCGAAGCTCTTCTTGGAAATTCTGTATTTGCCGCCAACTAAGATCCAACGGAATTCGTTTTTCTTCAAAAGATCATAAACAGAAGGTCTGCTCACTCCCAAAATATCCTGTAAATCTTTCACTGTATAACATCTCTTTTCTGCCATAATTCAAATCCTCTTTCTTCTATAGTGAAGGGGATTTCATCCCCCTTATACTTACCGCAATCAAGAAAGGATCCTATACAACATGTTTGAGTGAATATTTTTGTCTTCAAAATCAATGAAATATCCAACTTCCAAAACCTCACATCCAATGGTTTCTCCTTCACTAATCTGAAGACAACAAAGTGAAAAATAGTGAAAAAATAGTGTAATTTTAGTGAAAAAACAATTTATGAATTGATATAATATATATTAACGAAATGGAGGTGGATAATTTGATAAAAGTTACACTTACAAATGAGATTTTAAAATGTATATCAGAAATTGATGAAAATCGTTTTTCTCTTAGTACGATAAAGCTGCCACCTGTAACAAAGAATAGACTTAGAAAAAACTCCAAGAAAAAAAGTTCATATGCTTCTAATAAAATTGAGGGAAATCCCTTGACTGAAAAACAGGCAAATGAAGCCATTGACTGTGATCCTCATAAACATTTTTTGAATCCGGAACAGGAAGTACGCAATTATTTTCTGGCTTTAAATTTTCTGGAAGAGAAGTTGAATAAAAAAGAACCCTTTTCAAAAAAGATGATTTTTGATGTGCAGGCAATTCTCGAGAAAGGTGTCGGAAAAGAAAAGATAGGATTAAGAAGTCCTATGCCGCCAGGCGTATTGTTTTCCGTATATGATTCCGAAACGGGAACACCAGAATACATTCCACCGGAGTATATAGATATTCCGGAGTTACTGGATGAACTTGTTGAATATGTAAATACCACAGATGATCATCCGCTAATCATTGCTGCTGTAGTCCATTATCAACTGGTTACCATTCATCCTTTTGAAGATGGAAATGGAAGAACCGCCAGACTAATGTCAGGGTATATTCTTGATTATTATGGATACGGTTTTAATGGAATTGGTTCTCTGGAAGAATACTTTGCCTATGATCCGGATGAGTATTATGCATCATTGCAAATGGGATTACCTGCATTATACTATTCAGGAAGAGAAAATCCTCCACATCCGGAAATTTGGATCAATTATTTTTTGAAGATGGTGGGATTGTATTCTAAAAAAGTATATGAGTTATCGAAAGCGTCAGAGAAAGATGAAATAGAAGGAAGCCTGTCATATTTAAATACAAAAGAAAAGGAATTTTTAGTGTTCTTATTAAAAAAAAGATTATTCGAGTTTACACCAATTGAAATAAGTAAGATGATTGGTGTGACAAATAAGACGGTTATTAATCGATGTGCGAAGCTTGCAAATAATGGGTTTTTGATTCCTATCATTGTCAAAACAAGAGTTCGCTCCTATCGGTTAAGCGATTTTTCAAGAGCAAATGAAAAAAAGATTTTGAAAAAATTGTCATAGTCGAATCCCAAAAATATCTCCATCATTTCAAGAGAAAATGATGGAGATACTGTGTTATCATATTCTGTTATTTTTCAAGGCACTTCGGATCAAGCAGGAAATCGTAGATATTTACAGTCAAGATCGATTAATACTCTTTATCCGTGATTTCCCAATGTCCACTGGCTTCCCGTCCAATATAACATATATTATCCATTTCTTTGATATGGCGCTTAATTGTTCTTGTACTTACACCTAATGCCATTGCTATCTTTTCAGTACTAATTTTACTGTTCTTACGAATCAATTCAATAATCTGGATATCTAAGTTGCCTTGAGGGACATCTTGGGTGACACCTTGAGGGACATCTTGAGGGACATCTTGAGGGACATCTTGAGGGACATCATAGTTCAGATTTGGCATCACGACAGTAAACTGATACCTATCTGAACGAAATGTTGGTCTTTTTCTCTCACTATAGTTGATTTGAAACTCATATCCACTAATAATTTTTCCAAATGTGCAATTGTACCCCTACTTCTTTAAGTACTCGCCAAAATATTTCTTAAATACATCATAATTCTCACTTCCTCCCGGAGGACAATAAACAGCAAATTCTATTCTTTTGAAAACATTTGGGAATTCCTTAATAGCAACATCGTATGCATGTGCTACTACCTCTGGATTATTCTGAAAAGCTCCGCAACCAAAAGCCCCAAGGACTAATACATCCGCTCCTTTTGCTGCAGCACAAGTTAGGATATGAATTGCTCTCTTAACATGATAGCCAAACAATTCTGCGTCATGCATATATGTACCATTACCAATCAACGCAGCATGGATATTTGATTTTGTTCTAAGGTCAGGAGCTGCAACCGTAATCACATCAACACTTACCCACTCTTCTTTAGGCAGACGTTTTGGAAGATCCTCATCTGTTTTACAGATAATCACTCCCTCTGTATAAATCAAAGCATCAGATGCTTTTGCCGTTTTAAGTGTGTGATGATGTTTATAAAATGTATCCCTAAGGCTCCTTCGATATAACAAAGGATAAAGTGTTGAGGTTCTACAAAGACACTCCTCCTGAGCGCTGCTTCCCTTTGTTACGCCACCACCTGCATGAAATGCATTAGCAAAATTCATTACGGCAATTTTACTATGAGGGTAATCTCTATGTAATTTCATCGCAGCTTCAAAGCTTCTATCTCTCGATATTGTAATTTCTGTAAAAGTCTCCTCATCGCAATTAAAGGCTGGATAATCATTCTCCCAAAAAATTTCCGTATTCTTCTTAGCTTCAACGATAGAAGCTGCTAAATCAGCATCTGTTTTTACCCATTTCATTGTATCCTCAAATACATTTATTCTTTCCTTAGCCGTAGACATAAAATTATTTCCCCCGCCTGATTATTCATTCAACATTGCTTATGGCCGTCATTTCTATTTTTTTTAGTATATCACAATTCTGCACTCCTATGTTGTATAAGTCTTCTTACCAATTATCTATATATAAAGGGTGTTTCTCTATAAAAGCAAGATACGCCTAGGGATTCCCGAAACTCCATTCCATGGATTTTCAGTTTTCCCTTTTCGGCATACTTGATAGGGATTCCGCTCCCCATACCCTCGGAGAATCATCAGTTTTGCACACCGATGATTGGCAACAGATGTTGCAGTAACTTTATCAACAGAAAAAGTTAAGGAGACCAACTACTATGGCAAGACCAGAGAAAGACAAGAAGCTTAAACATAAAAACTTCATCACACTTAAGCTCACAGATATGGAATTGGCATGTTTAGAACAATCTGCCAAAGCACTACATATCTCAAGAGTGGAATATCTACGGAATCTAATTTTAGAAAAACCGATGATTTACAAATATGAGATTGTTGCGGACAATGCAGAACTTAAAAAGCTGAATGCAGAGATTGGAAAGATTGGATCCAATTTGAATCAGATTGCCAGAAAACTAAATCAAGGTGGAGTGCGATCTGTGATTCTTCAGGACCAGATCCATGAATGCATTGATAAGCTTTTTGATTTACGAAGAGAAGTTATGAAATTGGCAGGTGATCATTATGGCGATATTGAAACACAAGACAAATAAGAATATGAATTATGGCGATGCTTTGGATTATTTGCTTTTCCAGCATGACGAGTACACGATGAAACCCATCTTAGATGAACAAGGCCGGAAACAGCTGCGTGAGGAATATTACATCGACGGCATTAATTGCGAGCCGATGTTTTTTGAAAAAGAATGTGAGCAGGTAAATAAGCGCTATAACAAGAACCAGCGATACGATGAGATCAAGAGTCATCACTATGTACTTAGTTTTGATCCTTCTGATAAAACAGAACGTGGGCTTACCGGAGAAAAAGCTCAGCAACTCGGTTTGGAATTTGCAAAGAAGAACTTTCCAGGGCATCAGATGCTAGTAGTGACACATACCGATGGGCACAATCACTCCGGTAATATCCATGTACATATCGTATTGAATAGCGTCCGGAAGGAAACTGTAGAAGAACAAGATTTCATGGAACGACCGTGTGATCATAAAGCTGGATATAAGCATCATCAGACCAGAGCACTTCTTACTCATATGCAAAAATCATTGATGGAGATTTGTGAGCGAGAAGGGCTTCATCAGATAAATCTGTTAGAACCGGCAGGTGCAAAAATCACTCAGGAAGAATATTGGGCAAAACGCAGAGGTCAGAATAATCTTGATGAAATGAATCAGAAGATTATTGAAGATGGATATACACCAACCAGAATTACATTCCAGACACAGAAGCAAAAGATCCGTGATGCAGTGGATGAAATTGCTGCAGGAGCAAAATCCTTTGAAGATTTCCAGTCACAGCTTTTTGAAAAATACAAAATCACTGTCATCGAGAAAAGAAACAGATACTCATATCATGTGCCCGGGCGAGACAAAAATATCAGCGAACGTTCTCTCGGCACCCATTACGGCAAAGAATACTTATCGAACATTTATGGCAGTAAGGCAGTAGTAGAGATTCCAGATACCCAACCAACAAAGGATTACGATCCTAACTATGATTATCACACAGATCCAATCGCTATCATTTACATCCGATCAAATCTTCGTCTGGTTACAGATTTACAGACTTGTGTGAAAGCACAGCAAAGCCAGGCATATGCACATAAGGTAAAACTCTCGAACTTAAAGCAAATGGCAGAAACCATAGTCTATGTGCAGGAGCATGGTTATGATACCCGAGAGAATCTTCAAGATCAGTATCAGAAAATCAGTTCCAAAGTGCAAAGTGCAAAATCTGCACTTAACGCAGTATCTGCAGAATTGAAGGTAACGAATATGACCATCAAGCATCTGGGTAGCTATTATGCTAATCGACGTGTTTATTCACAATTAGGAAAAGCTTTCAACAAGAAAAAATTCCGGCAGGAACATGCGCAGGAATTAGCAGCATATAAAGAATCCGCAGAATGGCTAGAATCCCATTTTCCGAACGAAGCACTTCCAACCATAAAAGACATGCAGGAAAAAAAAGATGCCCTTAAAAAGCGAAAAGAAACACTCCAAGGCAATTATGAATATTATCGGGATTATGAGAAAGATCTCCGGACCGTGAGTGCAAATGTGGATGAGATTCTGGGAGTGGATACCAGTCGGCAGAACAGTAAGCAGCACGAGGAGGAGTTGTCTTAATTCTTATAAATGAACCCGGTCAAAAATGACCGAGTTCAAATAATTCTTTGGAATGCTGATGGTTTTAATGACAAGCACCGTATCAAATTCTGTTCACCATTTTTGAGAACATACAAATATTTACACTTCTTCAAAAATATTTGAAAATAGTAATTTGGTAAATAAATCATCTACTTGTTTTGCTACTTCCTTTGAATGAATGCATGCCCCAAGTTCTATGTTTCCTTCCTGACCATGATATGATAAGTTTGCAGAAGTAATAAGAGTATCTTTTTGGTCAACAGAAATAACCTTTGCATGTAATGCAGACATTTTGTCGTCTTGTTTTGGATAATTATAGATTTTAAGAAATCTACTTTTGTAACTACACAAACGATCAAATGTCTTCTGATTCTCAATATGATTTACAAAGAATTTTATCAAAACTCCCTCTTGACTTTTTCGAATTAAACAATCGACTAGATCGCCAAAATATTCCGACAAGGAATATCCTGTGATTAGAATACTACTTTTTGCACCTGTTATCATATTGTTTACCACTACTTTAGTTGGCTTGGTTCGTAGTGTGAAAGATGGTGGTGCCGTGACAACAAGTTCAGCACCTTCATTCTTGCCTTCATTAGCTGCTGAAATTAGTGAAAATATTTCACCAGCCTCTTGTTCAGAAAGAGAGGGATATCTTTTTTGAATATTTCTAATTGCCTCATTTTTTCCTGAAAGAGCATCAGTAAGAACTTGGTTTAATAAAATATCTAAGCTTATGCTTCCAGTTGACATAGTTCTTCCACCAACTCCTTAAAATACGACTGATTTTCTCTTCCATCAATCGGTACAATTAATCCACGATCTAGCATACGATTCCCGTTTTCACAAGCAGTTTCAGAAACCATGCAGCAAGAGTGGCAGGCAGCACCATTTGAATTGTTTCCTGCCGGAATATTGTTTAAACACTCAGGATCATTTGTACATACCAAAGCTTCTTGAAAAGCATCTTTCATCAAGACTATTAGCTGATCTATATTACCTAATTCAACGAGACCTCCAAGAGAACCTTCTTTATCTGAGCTTCCTGTGTACAAAAGAATTCCAGACATATCATCACCAAAATAAATACGTTCTCTAATCGCAGATGAAGAATATCCAGAAGACATGGACATCTGTTTAATTAAGAGATGAGCAAAGGTATGCATTAACACATAACGTGCATCTCTTAAAGTATTCACAGTCCATTCTTTCGATTCACAAAATTCTTTATAGCATTGAGCATATTTTTGTGAAAGTGCTGCAATATCTGGTTTACTTAACCATTTGTTAATCGTATCATTATTAAATTCGATAAAGACTCCCTCACCATGCACCTCTGCAGCCGGAAGCCACTTTTCGGTTTTACCTTTATTCAAATAAACAATATTTGTCTGTTCATCTGCATCAGGATCAGGAGCATCAACTCTTGTAAATCCGAGCAAAACTCGAACTTCTCTTAAACGTGTTATACGTATAATTCGTTTGAAATATGCTAACAAATATCCTGGGAGTTTATCTTCTTCAGCCTTAAAATGCTTCTTATTAGAAGCATATAAAGGATCAGAATGATGCGTGATTGCATTGTATTCCATCTGCTTAATCTCAGTGAATTCTTTAATGTTCTGTCGCCTTCGTAGTAAAGCAGCATCAAATTCAGCCCTAGAAAAAGCTGTGAAATATTTTTGATATACTTTATCTATCCCTAATTCTCCAAAATCCTCTTCATAGTTATCAATTAACCGAAGGTGTTCATCAATCAAATTGTAAAGAGGATTAATCCAAGGAGGAATCGAAATCGCACTCTTCATAACCGGAAAATAGACATTTGATGCACCACGCTGGGAAGGTATCATTTCCTTATCGCATTTTTCATTTTTATGGTTTGGTCTAAAAGGATGATGTCCGGTGCATTTCATCCCCTCAAAGTTCTCACGCTGTGTTGCACCGCTCATGCTACGACGTGCTCCACAGGAACATTCCACCCACATATCTGCAAGTGTAGAAGTATTACCTGTAGAGTACATACGCATTGTACCTTTACATGTTGATTGACCATTATGAACCCACCAATGCCAAGGGAAATCATTCATGTGACCATCCTCACAAATAGTAATAAAACGAGAAGGATATGCTTGCCTATGACAAGATGGGCAGGTTACTCCAAATTTTAAATATTTATCGATATCAAAATCATCTCTAACATCAAAGATTCGTCCGCACCTTACGTTGGAACAAACATGCATATACGGGAATGAAATTACTGGAATATCACCACTATAGGATGTTCTCGGCATATAAAAGCAATCGACATTCAGATATGATGCAAGTCTTCCATCGATGATTTTCTTTCCTTTTTCTTTCCAGTAATTTAAATCGAGGACAGTAACAGAATCTTTTACTGCATCGACAATTGACCCTGGACCGAATGTTGTTATCAACTGATTAGGACGAATTTCACCTAACTTATTATTGTCAAACATAGGCTGTTTATTCCTCCGTATAATAAAACATATTGGATGCACTTTCGACTTCTCTCATAGAACGTAGAGTTGCCTTTTCAAAATCAGTACATACCTCTCCATAACTGTTCATCAAACGGTTATACTTATCCGTCTTAAAAACATAATACTTGAGACCTTTTGGCTGTGTTGCCAACAGTTTCCAATTGCTCACGAAATCGTCAATTTCATGCTCTGCATCCGCTTTAGCTGTTGGCTTAATAATATTTAATCGATCAATAATAAGCGCTTTTACTTCGCTAAGTTGTTCATCACTAAGCTGTGTGACCATTGCCGCGCCATCATTATTTGCGAATTCAGGATAGCGTAAACGAACTGCAGAAATAACCAGTGCATGAAGAACACGATCTCGAGCCCTAGCTGAGAATGGTGTAGCTGTAGTTCCTTCTACAAAACGATAAAGCTGAGAATGATAGCCAGTAAAATTCTCATAATGAGATAAATCTCGTGGACGATACGGATTATACAGTGTTACAACCAAGCCTGGATATGAACGTCCAATACGGCTAGTGGCCTGAATATATTCTGAATTTTGTTTTGGTTGACCGGTAACCACCATTAAGCCAAGACGATCAACATCCATACCAACGGCAATCATGTTTGTAGCTATAGCTGTATCTAAACATTCCTTTGAAGTATAAGGAATGGATAATGCAGAATGAGAACTTAGTTGGCAATGAGTGGGCATTCTTGCTTTGTGATGAATTTGTCCTGTGATTACTGCTACAATAACCGTTGGACTAAACTTATTTCCTGTATTATTTTGGATAATCAGAACTGGTCGGTATCCTCTTTGTTCAGCTCCAATTCCATTGTTTAGATTGGCACAGAAAATATCTCCACGCATAATGCAGTCATTCATATACTCCATCTCCTTTCAAATGATGTGCAATAACTGTATTAGCAAATGTATATAATTTTTAGTAAAATCGGACGGCTGTTGGCACAGCTCCACGGGAATATCACCCTCTCGACGTTCTGCCGAAACCCTACCCATTGCCTGCGACGCTTTCAACGCTCGGACTGTGGCTATAAGGGAGTATCATTGTCCCATTTATATGTCATCGCCTACAAACTGCCATATTTGTTTTACGGTCTGATATTATTCGCTCACTCTAAACAGAGGTCATGGCGTATCAACCGCATGGCTCTATATAAACGGAATGTATCCGATTTTCCTTATGCTGCAAAGCCGTTATCTGACCTGCTTTCTTTGTCAAGGAACATCAGCCTAAGTTATCATTCAATAAAAGCTCACTTCATCAATGAACTTTTATTGAATGGCAACGAAACCATAAACGGGAAGTACGGAAAGGGGAGCGTACAACCCGTATGGATTTATCCGTTAAGCCGCATTAAAAGTTAAGATTTTTGTAATCAGCTTAGTTTCCAGCCTGCGGCGTAATACCTCATCTACACACAGATGGGGATTGCCGCTTTCATCATAAAATGTCCTCATAGACAATGCTGCTATGTACCCTTCATAATGTTTCAGAACGGCATTGATAGCATCCACATCGCCACCAGATGCTAATACAATAACAGGGTAGGAAAGCAGATGATTACTTCTTGTCTTGTCGCTCATAGGTATCTCCCTTCATAAAATTTTTTAGCTGTTGCAACGTGCTTGTTCTTTGGTACTGGACAGTAGAACGCAGCATATTCAGCTTGTCTCCGATTTCTCGGTCAGACAACTCAAGGAAATAGGAAAGCAAGATAATATCACGCTTGCGTTCCGGCAAACTTTGTAATGCCTCTGCAATCACATCATCAGTAACGATGACATTAAGACCTAAAACATTGAAAATCTGCTCGCTAACAAAGTATTTATCCTCTGTATAAAGCTGAGCCAATTCTTTTTCAGACAAATCGGAAAAGGACACTTCTCTATCACGCTGGCGTTTCAGCTCATCGTAATAATCCCTTGCCTCATGTTTCAGTACCTTTTTACAAAAACTATCAAAGGTGTGCCGCTTACTTTGCTCATGGCTGTTAGGTTTCACATTCTCACCCCCTCTCGGGCGGTGACTCCGCTGTTTCCCTTTCGCCACTACTACGGTGGGAATTGCAAAACTGCCAAACTTATAAGTGAATTTCGGAAAAAACTTTAAATAAAACCCAAAAATGCCCGACTGAAAGCACAGTCGGGCATAACATGAAATATTTACATTTATATAATGATGTGTATATTCATACTGATAGCCATAATATCCCGTTGGAGGATATAGACTTTTTTTAACAAGTTATAAATTATCAAGTTTTGTCGAAAAAAAATGAACACAGCGATACCTCCTTGATACCGCCGTGTCCTCAAAAAAAAGGGTGAATTTAATACACCCTCCGCTTATCCAATTTTTCAACAGGAAAACGGCAGCTTTGATTGTCAAGTCAAAACCGCCATTTGGCTCATTACAAAAATATTGCCATAACTACAGTTTTTATATAACCGTTGATATGTATACTTGACTCCATTTAATAACTACTTATATTTTACCAAGTTTTGTTTTATCATAGGGTTACACGTTTCTTTTATGATTAAAGATGTTCCAAAATATCTAAATGTGCTTTTAAAAATATATCAAAAATAGTGTAAATCTAACTTTTCTTTATAATAAAAATGCGCCATGATAACATGACGCATTTGGGGTGGAACTTATCTATTATTTTTTTCATATCTAATAATTCGTTGAATGCTTTTTTCAGCCAAAAAATATTTCTGAGCTAGTTGCTGTACAGATATGCCATCACAATAGTCATAATATATTTTTTTATTACGGAGTGACAGTATTTCTTTTGTATCTGTACAATCTCCCCAAGATTTTTTATTCTCACTGCGTTTGGGAATATATATTACTTCTCCTTCAATGTAATCTTGAATTTGCAGTATAATGTCTTTTGGTAAAACCTCATATATTTTTGGATAGCTCATCCTGCACCTCCTAAAAAATAAATCTTAGGATTAGCAAAAGCTGTTACAAAATAGTTTCTAAATATTTAGAGTGCAATAGCTTTTGCTATGCACCCAAAAAGTACCTGCCATACTACAATGCCCTCCTTTTTGTCATTTTATATCAATTTATTTTCTTAGCGTTATCTGCCATACAGCACACCGCAAATAACTAATAAAACACCGGATACAAACAACATAGATTGCACACTAACAATGTCTGCCAATGGTCCCAGAAATAGAATAGCTATTGGCAAAGCACTTGTTGATGCTATTTGAATAATTGAAAAAACTCGCCCTAATACATCTGGCTCTGTAATTTCCTGAACATATACGGTTTGTACAGTAGTGAGTATAGGCATAAAGAATCCTGCTATTAAGATAAATACGAGATACAATGCAAAATTTGTCGCAATACTCATAAACCCAAATGCTATTCCAAATGCAATAAAAACAGCAGCAATTGCAAATACCTTATTTTTAATTTGCTTTCTTAAAGCAATAAAAACGCCTCCAATAAGAGAACCAACAGTCCAAAGAATTTCATTTGCAGTCAATCGCCATACTTCATTTCCAAATGTACGTTCAATCATTAACGGCGATAATACCATTGCCGGGGTCAGCAAAATAAAGGCAATAGCATAGAAAGCAATTAGTTTCTTTAACTCGGAATGTTCAAATACATAATCTATTCCTGCACGAATATCTGAAATCATTGAGTTTGTATTTACTGTTGAATTTTGTTTTCCAACCTTGATCATGCTCATTATGGTAATAGCAATAACTGCTGTAACAACATCGACCATGAAAGCCCAAACAAGACCGATGGAACCAAGCAAAACTCCACCAATAGCAGGAGCAAGTAATAAACAAATTGCATTTACTGTTTGATTAATACCCTGAATTTTAGTCAAATTTTCTTTTGGCACTATTTGCGGATAAATAGCATTGACTGCCGGAGATTGAATGCCTGCCCCCGTCGAACGAATTGCTAAAACAACCAACAATAGAATTTTATCTTGAAAACCTGCCCAATACGATATTGCTAAACCCAATGTTGCCAACGCTATAAAACCGTCTGCCGCCATAATCATATATTTACGATTAAACCTATCTGCTAAGGCACCTCCCCATAAGGAGATTATTATTTGGGGCAGATTGCTAAATATAGTTGCCATCATCATCCAAAAGCCTGATGATGTTTCAAGGGTTATATGCCAGATTACAGCATAGCCAACAATTGACGAACCAAAAAGAGATATATTTTGGCTTAATAAAAATAATACAGCGGAAACTTTCCAGTTTTTATTTGATTTCATATATAGTATCCTTTCTTCTTCATAAACACAAGGACAACAAAAAAGCGACACGCTAAAACGCAACTGTCGCTTATATATCTATATATAAAATAGTTGTGTCTATGTGTTTTTAATTAAATTTATTTTGTTTATCCAAGATAATAAAATAATTAATAATAATTCCTGACATAAGAACGATGCTCCTTTCATATTTCATGATCGTTGAAATTGTATCTTAATGAGCCATGTAAGTTAAGCATCATGTAAATTCGGCCTAACAAAACTCCATACAATTACGCAATATTATAATTCATTTTAACTCAGCAGTCAACATATAAAACGCAATAATTAGAGTTATTTTTATCAGCACTATGATTCTTAACTTCCAGAAATTTTTCCACTCAAATGTAAAGATTGGAGCCTACTTGTTGCAGCACTCCAATCTTCATTATTTTACGCCAGTATTCGTTTCAAAGATATCAATAAGAAATGGCAACATTGCTTCCTGTTCCCTAACATATGATTGATAGCTAAATATTGCACCTGGTGCATCCAAATCATTTGCATTGCCAACGCATACAAAACCGTTACCTTCAATCCCTATGTAAGTAGTTATATGGTGCATCTTACCGCTGTCATTTTTTTCAATTAAATTCATAAGCGTCAGACCATCACCGATATCATATAGGTCGATTCGTTTCTTTGATTCCTTTTTCATTCTGTCAGACCTTCCCCTTTCACAAATGCAAGAATCTCTTCATAGGATCTGCTGCTATTTATAACCGCATCCATTAATTCTTCCTTACGCAGTTCATTACGCATTTTTACAAGCTCTGCAAGAGCATCCTTTTCTGCTTCATATCTGGCTTTGGCCTTTTCCAATGTCTCTTTCTGCTGTTCGATTTTTGCATCAAGCTTTTCTGTAGTTACTCTGGATTTATATTTTCTTGCCACTATGATTTCCTCCCGTTAATCTTAACCTTAAGAACTTTTGGATTCAGTTCATTGCTGATTTGTTCCGCTTTTCTTTTGATATAATTCGCATCAATACCAAATGCTTTGAGTATTATTTTCTGGTTTGCTGTTACAGCATGATCCAGGCGATAAACGCCATCCGCCTGCCGTATCATCTCTATTTTCTCAAGTTCCCTGATTGCTGCAGGTACATTCATAAAGTTTGGAGAACTGAGCAGTTTTTCTTCTTCATCCTTGAGCTTTGTATACATGCGATTTCTGATAATCAGGGCAACAAATGCAATCAACATTTTCCCTTCCAGCGCATCACCGGTATACACCCTCATACTTCTGTTGCCTAAAAATGTCTTATCCGCTTTGAATAACTTTTCAGAAACATCCCTGCTCTTATACAGTTCAAGAGCCTCTTTCGCCTTCATATTTTCCGAAGTAATAATACAGAAATAACCACACATTTTCAGTTCTTCTTCAATAACAGAGCTCTTTTCTATAGCACACACAAAGCACTGGTCTTCCTGACCCTCGTGGTAGTATTCCAGGCTGAAATACTTTTCATATGATTTATCAAGTACTACAGGTTGCCCCTCCAGTTTCTTAAAATAAGCAGCGAGCTTGTCTATTTTTTGTTCCAGTTGTTCCCTTTCAGCAGCTGCCTTGCTATAGCTGTAATAAATGTGCAGATATCTGTTTCTTTCATCCGATGGAAAGACAGTTCTTTCCACAGTAGTTCCATTTACACCAAAGCGTCTTATTGTATACTGCCTGCTATCTTCAAATGTACCCTTAACTTCTTTGACAGCATCGTTAACAAGGGCTTTCATGCCTTTTATCATGATTACAAAATCATAACCACATTTATCCATATATTTGATATTTTCACGGCTGAAATAACCGCGGTCGAGAATAAATCCTGCGTTCTTATATCCGTAAGCCTTGGCTTTATCAAGCATGCACTGAAGCTGTGATACATCCACAATACTTCCGGGATAATCCTCATAGAAGAGAGGCTCTCTGTTATTACAGTCATAAGCAATGGAATAATTAAAAATTGGCAGTCCCTTATCGTCCTTAGCATGACCGTATTCAACAAGTTCAATATCTCCAGCCTGACAATTCTTATTGGTAGAATCGTAAGATATATATATCTTGTCCTTATTCTTCTTTAATGCATTCCATTCATTCTGAAATTCTACAGAATCATCAATAGAAATCTGCCCGATAAACTCAGATACCGTTGAATCACTGTATATTTTATAGCCTGGTGTAAAAAGCGGATGATTATAAGCATAATCCGGATAATACTGTCCGGCATTATTCTCTGTTGTCAGATAGTAGCTTGCCAGGTCAAGAAATAAACCTGTCCCTTTGTCATTGTTATAAATGGAGGACACGATGTTTTCCACCATGCTTTCCATCATCAGTTTTTCTATAACCATAAAGGTTCCAATTCTTAGGCAGCTGCTCCGCTCATCCCGTCCCTCATCCGCAGGAAGCTGTGCGTCAGGAAAATATTTCATAAAGTTCGGATTAGGATACATCATGGTATCATCATCTTCACACTTTTTTCCTATCGTGGTTCTCTTGGGAATGTTATATTTCTTGTCCGGCTTATATACCCTGTCATACTCATAGTTAATGTATGTTACACCCTTTATGGTACGCTCAAAAATCTTTCCTTTTTTCGCAGGAATTTTAACCAAAAAATCATAATACATAATCGTTTCTCACTCAAATATTGAGTATGTATACCTACTCAATTATTATAACAAGAAATGGGCAGGAAATCAAGAAATTTCTTGATTTCCTGCCCGTTTTGAGCATTTATTTTTCGATTGAGTGTCAACTTCTACTGGAAGTTAAGATATAATAAAAAGTTTTATTCAAGATGAAAATTCTAGATTGTAAAATTAACAAAAAGATAGATCTATAAAAAAAGCACCCTGGCAGTCCATATCAACCACCAAGGTGCTATCCCTTATCCATGCATTATCTGTTCTTTTTCCAGGCGCTCTTTCTCAATCATATCAAATAACCGATCCACACGTCTGAGTGCAGCCTTTCTTTCTCGTCTCTTTGCCTGTTCTTTATACTTCTTGTTCTTATACACGATTCTTTTATCTCCACGCTGTACGGCAGCTTTGTACTTGTCATGGTCGTAGATGTAATTTAGTGCCTGGGCGATATTATTGAAGTAGAGCTGATCCTTCTGCTGATGATAGCGGTCTTTTTCCGGATGCTTGAAGTCCAGTTCTGCCTGTCTGGAGTTACGATGATATAAAGCAATCTGCTCCATGTTTCTGGCATACACAAGCTTCCAGCAGCCTACCTTTGTCTTCACATACAGCATGCCATCCTTGTACTTGAATTCCATATTTCGGTTCTCTGTGTTCCATTCGATTGTTTTTCGTTCCTCTGTACAGAGGAAGCTCATACTATTGCAGTGTCTGCAAGGACGACCACAACGCTTTGCATCTTCCCAAAGTAGCTTTTCCTTGTTGCCAGGTTTCATAAAATCAACGTACTTGCAGCTTGGTCTGTGGTAAATATTCGATTCTATACTCATAATTCGTTTTGTACTCATGTAGGTTCTCCTTTCGCAAAAAAGAAAAGCCCCTCACTACCAGTGACAGTAGTGAAGGACTTCTCCTTAAGATCTTTTCAATTCTCTATTTTGTTCTAAGTATTTTGGGATTGGTTTTCCGGAACGGATTGCGATCTCAATCTGTTTCTTTCGGAGCTTACCAATCACAGATTCTTTCTTTTTTCGCTTCTTTGGTGTTTCTTCCTTAGGTTGATCTGGAATGTTATTGACTCGGCCATCCACCATATCGTAGTTGGCTTCTCCGCCGGATTCTGCTTGTCTGAGCCATTCGCCGTTCTGGTAGTATTTCTGCCAGATTTCTAATCGTTGTTTCTGCTGATTTAATGGAGTTTGCTTTGTTACTTCCTGTGGACGGATCTGGTTTCGTATTTGCTGTTTTACAGTATCATCAAAGCCATTACGTACATCATCAGCAATCAGCTTTCCATAAGCATCCAGGACCACGCCAGGCACTGAATTTCGGTATTCCTCATGTTCCAGTAAGAAGAATTGTTTGCCATCAATGATGATGTAATCTGTGGCCATCCAGCTTCCTTTACGGTTCTCCAGGTGATAATTTACTGTCTCCATAGAGATGAGAGCACCAGAAGTATTTATCCGGATAAAGCCCTCGATAGGAGTCAGATAATCTTCACTGATGTAATAAGCAGTCAGTTCGCCTTCTTTATTGAGGACAAGAACATCGCTCACTTCAAAGCTATCTTTTCTTTTGTTCCAGATGGTCATAGCCGTATCTTTGGGCAATACCTTTTCGATTCGTTGCTGTCCATAATATTCAAACTGAATCGATAACTTCTCTTGCTGGACTTCGGAATAAGATTTATGCCAAAGCATCTTACCGGGGGATGTTTGATCCACCCGGTAGACTGCATACTGATTAAGCTTCATGGGCATCGTCCTCCTGACCGATCAGATAGGTTCCCACCTGAAGATCCTGGTATTCCTGCTCACTGATACAGCTCAGCTTATACATGGCAGAAACCATAAGCTGGATCATCTGAGGATCCTTATTCGGTTCCTTCAACATGATCTGGAATACTTCTCGCATATACTGAATGGTTGCAAGAAGAGTAGTGCACTCAAAAATAGCGACCAACTGCAACTCTGCAACCTCAAACCTTACTTTACTCATAGTGATACCGCCTCTCGTTTCTTCGGTGGTTTTGCTGCCACCGGTTCCTGTTTCATAACCTGGGGTTTTGATACCGTTTGTTCTTTCTCGTGTTTCTGTGCCAAATAGGTTTCCAGTTTCTTTATGGCATCCTGGATCATCGGATTCTTTTTGTAATGATCTACCATATCGATAGCATCATAAAGAACCTTATCACCACTAAACAATTCGTACTGACCGGCAAAGATGGTGTCATCCTGCAGATCAAAACCAATACCTTTGATACCATTCATACGATTCGATGGGATAGATTCATAGATTTTGATGGCTTCATCCAGGGATAATCCATCATGGAATTCCCCCATAACCGGGAACTCCATACATTCTGCCACATAGAAGGTGAGGGTTCCTTCTACATGAACTTCCGCCGTCTGATTTCGTTCTTCCAGGAGGGTCTGCATTTCCTGTGTGACCTTATCAATGAATTCACCGGATGTTTTTCGAATCACATCCAGGGAACCTTTTAATTCCTGCATATCATGTTCTTTGCTCCATCCGGAAATGTAAGGGAAGGAGTAGTCACCAGTGTCAAGATTGAAGGCTGCACAGACACAAAAAGCACAGCTTTCCGCCTCAATTTCTTTGGTCATACGGTCTTTGATTTCGCCGTTTGCCTTCATGATGTCTTTATCATGAAGAAGTCCATGAGCACATTCATGGATGGCTGTTTTCATGGTCTGGCTTTCACTCATACCAGTGTTGATAACGATCTCTTTATTGGCATTGTCGTAGTAACCTTTGGCACCGCTGGTAATCTCATCGAATCGGATCGGTACTGGGGAGACTCTGGTAATCGCTTCCATGAAGATCTCATAATTTTCTACACTGGCAGTCAGTTCTTCCGGAACAAGTAAAGGAAGTGGTTCCCCTTCTGTCTGCTCATAGGCAAATACTGTGGCTACCTTAAACCTTGGGATAACAACCTCGACTTCCTCCATCTCTGGATGTCCATCTTCACCAATGACCGGTTCCTGATACTGATTTTTTCGTTCTCTGGTCTGCTTCTGTTTGATCGGAGCAGGAGCAATGATAGTGATTCCCTTTTCCCCACGTCTTACCTGTCTCCCAAGAGACTGCCAACGTTTATAGGAGTTGCAAAGAGTGGCATCTGGTCGCTGCATGGCAATCAGAAGGGTATTATTGACCGAATAGTTGTGGAACTTTGTCATTATCTTCAGGAAGTCTTTGTAACGTTCCTGATCGCCATCTAAAAAGTTCTGCACACCCATTTCCAAGGATTCCATAATACTACTCAAGTCTTTACCAGGGACTGGCAAGGCAGTGGTTTGAACCCGTTCATTTTTGACCGGGTTGGATTCCTGGGTATAGGATTCTTCCACCGCAGCTTCCGCAACCTTTTGAGCAATGTTGATTTCTTCCAGATTGGTAGCATAACGATTTTTCGAAATCGGCATCTTATCTTTTTCATGGAAGGAGTAGTATTCATTTCCTTTGCCCACAATGATGTGATCTGTCAGCTGGATACCAAGAAGTTCTCCAACCTGATGAATTCGATCCGTTACAAGAATATCTTCCTTGGATGGTTCCAGATTCCCGGATGGATGATTGTGGATCATCATAATGGAATTGGCATTGCTAAGAATCGCTGACTTCATAAGTTCCCTTGGATGAATCATAGATTCTCTTAAGGCACCGATACTTACGATGTTCATGTTGATTGGTTTCAAATCGCTCTGCAGATTTACCACACAGACAAGTTCACGATCCATATCCTTTAAAAAGTCATGCATCACTCGAATTGCAGCTTCTGGATTAATCATGGCTTCATTGGCAAGGAGTGGTTTCTCTTGCACCATACGAATGGAAACCTGTGGAAGCATATTATTTTCCGACATCGTCATCACCTCCCAAAGGAACCTCGATGATAAATTCATCCGATCCCATTTCTTCAATTGTTTTCTTTAAATCCTCGAATGTGATTGTTTCGTTTTCCTGCATTGTTTACCTCCAAAAAAAGGCCCCTGTCTGGAAGAACCAAACAGGGGCATGAAAATTAGAGAGACATATCGTTACTCTTATGTTTCTTAGGTGCTTTGGCAGCATTTTCCATAGCAGCTTCTTTCTTAGGACCTGCCATTTCCTGCTGTTTTGTCTTCTGACGTGCCTCAAAGGTTGCAGCCTTCTCAAACACTTTGTCTTTGGAATCATAATGATATACTTCATCGGAAAGACGTTCTGCAGGACTTACCTGAGTAGCATTGACCTCACGAACCATGTTGCCAAGATCCACAGAGGACATATTGCCATCATCCGGAACCACAAGCTGCTCATGAATAGAGGATGGAAGAATGTAGTAGTCACCACCAATCTTTTCCGCTACCTTATCCATCTGATCAGGATAAAAGAGAGAAGCAGCGCCGTTAAGACCACGCTCATTAGAAACCACTGTCATCGGCACATCCTCCGCCGCAGGAAGATCCGCCAACATGGCTTCCATTGTTTCTTCATCCATACCGGCAGCCAGCATATCTGACATCATCATTTTCTTCATGACTTCTGCCATAGAGCTTACGGTTGCAGGCATAAGGATTGGAGCATTTTTCATGGCATCTTCATGAAGCTGCTCCTGGGTGATACCGTAGGACTTCAACATGTTGTTGTTTAACAAAGTAGATGCCATACCATTTTCCTCATCCATGCTTACTGCAATGTGATACGTAATGGCCAGATCCTCATGAATCTGATGTGGTACATTCTGGAGTGTTTCCTGGTTCATTTCCGCATTGCTTACACGGATAAAGAGATTATGCTTTGCGATATCATAGTTCATAATGTTGCCAGGATTGATTTCAATGCCATCAGGCTGCATCTGAGCCATCGAAGCCGCCTTTACAACAGCTTCGGCCAAGGAAATATGATCTGCCTCGTATGCCTCATACAGGGCGTTCATATTGATAGTTGGAACTACTACCTGGCCTTCTTTACGAACAACAAGACCTGTGTACTGTTCATTGAGCTTTGTCTGCTCTACAAGCTCCACGCTTGCATTCTTATAATCACCAGGAAGAAATTCCTTGATCATATCCTGAATTGATTCTGTAAATGATTTAAAATCCATAAAAACTACCTCGTTCTTTCAAAAAACTATTTCTTAGAGTTACTTTTCTTCGGGAATTCCAGAGAGAAGGTTGTCCTTCCATCTTTGAATTCCACGATGAGATCTGCCGCAAAGTACATATCCTTCTTTCTGGAATACAAGTCCTTCATGTGGACTCTTCCGTTGGCAAGAAGGACTGTTGCTGTTGCTGCATCGATGCTCTTTTGCATGGTTTCCAGATAGCGGTTTTCTTTCCAAAGAGAGAAGTCACATTCTCTGTTGGAACAGTAGAAATTCTTCTTTCCTTCAAAAACCGGTCTGCCGCAATATGGACAATTACCGATTACCTTTTTAGAAGAAAATCGACTGGTTTCTTCTGACGGAAGAGCTTCCAGACCATTTAAGATCATGGATATCAGATTATTGATCCCGCGAAGGAATACCTCCGGATCCATCTGACCTTTTTCCATTTGCAAAAGCTGGTTTTCCCATTCCGCAGTCATGCTGGCAGACTGCAAACATTCTGGCATCACGCTGATCAATGCCTTGCCATCCTCTGTGGAAGTGAGTGTTTTGCCCTTTCGCACGATGTACTTATCTGCCACAAGTTTTTCAATGATTCCGGCACGAGTGGCAGGAGTACCAAGCCCCTTTTTCTCCGTGTCTTCATCAAATTCCTTGTTACCGGCAGTTTCCATGGCATGAAGCAACAGATCTTCATTGAATGCCTTCGGAGGAGAAGTAAAATGTTCCGTCTTATCAGCAGTGATCCGATAATAGGTTTTTCCTTCTGTTACCGGCGGCATTTCTTCCTTGCCGTATACATCCATCTCATACATGGCAAGACGCTCCTTGTTTTTGAAGCATTCCTCATAAATCTTCCAGCCCGGTTGTTTGATCTTTTTCCCACTGGCAGCGAAGTGTTCATCCTCACAGAGCACATCGGCATGAATCTCTGTATAGATATGTTCCACATCGGTTGCTGCCAGGAGCCGGATAGCAACCATAAAGAGAATCTTTTCTTCGGATTCCTTTAGATCTGAGAGTACCTTGCCAGTCAGTTCCATCGTTGGAATAATGGCATGGTGATCAGATACCTTGGCATTGTTCATGACCTTCTTCATATCCGGATTCCCTGGTTCCTCGAAAGGACCAAGTACCTGATAGACTTCATGAATTCTGCGAATCACACTTCGACCGGTGCTCTCCATATCCTCTGTCAGATACTGGCTATCTGTTCTTGGATAAGTGATAAGCTTTGCTTCATACAGAGCCTGGGCAGCCTCTAACGTCTGCTTGGCAGTCATTCCATAAACACGGTTGGCATCTCTCTGCAGAGAAGTCAGGTCATAGAGCTTCGGTGGTTTGATGCGTTTATCCTTTTCGGTTACGGAAAGAACTCTGGCATCTTTGCCATCACATTTTTGGAACAACAGGTCTGCCTCAGTTTCCTCAAACAGTTTTTCACGGATTGCCTTCATGCCATCACAGTCCAGTTCCACATTGAAATATTTCTGCTTCTGGAAGTTTTTGATCTGCTCATCACGTTCCACCAACATGGCCAAGGTCGGTGTCTGTACACGCCCAACAGTAAGCCTCTTAAAATATTTCGAAGTGAAAGCTCTTGTTGCGTTCATACCGATCAGCCAGTCAGCTTGCGATCTGCATACGGCAGCATTGGCCAGATTTTCATATTCTTCGCCATCTTTTAAGTTCTGAAAGCCTTCTAAGATAGCGGCATCCTCCAGAGAACTGATCCAAAGTCGTTTCACCGGAAGTCTGCTCCTGGATAAGTCATAGGCGTGTTTGAAGATTAGTTCTCCTTCACGTCCTGCATCACAGGCATTGACTACATAGTCGATACCGGGCTGATTTAACAGCCCTTTTAGAATGTAGAACTGATCCTTTTTATCCTTGGAAACCTCCAACTTCCAGTGGTCTGGAATGATTGGAAGATCCTCAAAATTCCAGTTCTTGTAGCGTTCATCATATTTCTCAGGGTAGGCATACCCCGCAAGATGACCCAGACACCAACTGACAATGCAGTCATCGCCTTCCAGGTATCCATCCTGTCGTTTGTCTGCTCCCAAAACCTGAGCAATGCTTCTTGCCACACTTGGTTTTTCTGCAATCACTAAATACATGTTTCTACCTCCAAAAAGACCGGCTACAAAGCTGCAACCGGTCTCAAAAATCTATATAAACGTTACTGTCTATCCCCTCAGTAACATTGTTTTTAATTATCGAAGTCTTCTGATTCCTCGTCCTCAAGTTCATCTGATTCCCCGATCATTTCGATGCCTTCCTCATCACCATCGTCTTCATCCTTTTTCGGTTTGATGAATTTCATGTATCCATATCCACCGACTCCAAGGACAGCTGCGGCAAAGATGGCAATCAGTGCTCCAAGATTAGATGAACTTTCTTCTTTTTCCGGAGCTTCCGTTTCTGTCTGGTTGTTCTGATCCGTATTTGTGTTTTCATCAATCACAATATTCGGAGTCACATCCACCACACTGGAGGTTGTCTGATCTTCCTCTAAGAATTCCTTCAGATCATTTTCATCAATCTGGGAAAGCATATATACGTTGTCAACAGTTGCTGATCGGTCAATGACCAAATAAAAAGTATTGTTATTCTTTGTGGTAATCGTTAAGAACTCTTTATTCTTACTGTTTGTGATATCGTCCTGAACCTGTCCATTGCCAGGTACGGAGAAAGGAGCTTCTTCCTCGGTCGTGTTTTCCTCAATGACCGTTTCTTCTTTTTCAGCTTTCTCTATTTTTGCAGCTTCGGTCTGGGTCGCCTCTGCATTCTCATCCACATAAGCAAAAGCAGTAGTACCTGTTGCCAAAATCATGCTTGCTGAAAGAAGAAGTACAGCCAGCATTTTATTCATTCCTTTGATTTTCACCATAATAGTTTTCCTCTCTTTCTGCGATTTCCTCGGAAATGTCTTCTTCTGGAAGTTCTTCCTCGTAAGCCTCTTCCACTTTAAAACTTACGCTACCATCCTGAATGCCATTTAACAGATCAAACAGCTCTTTGCTGCTAAGCTTCATGCCTCGAATACTTTTAATCATCTCGTTGTTTTCTTCCTGCTTTAGTGCAGTCTGAACACCTTTGAGATATCGCTGAAGCTCGGCAATCTTTTTCTCTGTCTTTTCGATTTCAGCCAAGTAACGTTTAATACGTTTGTTCAATTGCTTCACCTTCCTTCAAGGCTCCGGAACGCCTTAAGGCAGACGTCCGAAGCATAAAAAATGTTGCTGCCAGTATGAAGAATTGATATTGGCATATTGGATTGGATTACCACAATGGATCATCATTCCGTTACCAACATAGATTCCTACATGACTGGCTCCTGCAGTGTTATAGGTCTTTTCAAAGAAGATCAGATCTCCCGGTTTCGCTTGGCTCGGTGATACATAAGTACAAATACCACGCAAACCTTCTGCAGTCCTTCGACCATAGTTCCAACCATTGCCACAGTGATTGATCACCCAGGATACAAATCCGGAACAGTCAAAGCTTGTGCTAGGACTTGCACCTCCCCATACATATGGATATCCAAGATATTTCTCTGCTTCACGGATCATATTGGCAAATCTTTGATCCGATAGTGCTTCCGGTGGAATCTCATAGCTCATACCGCCGCTTCCTCCAGAGATTGTTCGAAGATCGAATAGATAATCTCTGTTTCCGTAGGTTCGATTCAAAGCCTCGTAAAGAATCAGTTCTTCATCGTCAAGGTTTGCCCTTGCAATGGCATCAAAGTTCTTACTGGTCAGTGTGACAGTAAGAATCCTTCGTGTCTCGGTAGAAGTAACCTGGACTTCACGACTTCCATTGCTATCGGCAATAAATGCTTCCCAAGTCTTATGACCATGTGCAGATGCTGCTGAATGGGAATCATAGTAAACATCAAAGGCAACGCCGTATCTGGCAAAGTTTCCGGTATCTTCTACGGTATATTCCACACCATTCATGACGATCTTTGTTCCCATGGGAACGATTGGATTATTGGCATCCACGGCAATGGTATGGTTTGCTCTTGGCATGGCACCACTGGCCGTAGGTCCACCAGCCCAGCTACCACAGCAAAGGGAACAGTTACAATAACCACTGGTCACAACATTTCCTAAGGATTCCCCAACACGCACCGTTCTGGTTTCGGTGACGGTTTCGGTTCTTCCGGATACATTCATGGCGTACTGAGCTTCGAAGAGTTCTCTGATCACATTCTTCACATCGTTATATTTAAATTCCCCATACTTTACAGTAAGGAAGGAAATCAGATGATAGGGATTGTGATAAATCTCATCCACGTTATAACGGTATTCGTCATAATTGGGATACCTGGATTCAATGGTATTGACCTGGCGGTTCAATTCACTCTCCAAGGCTCTGTAGGCATTCTCTGCAGCATAAATGTCATCGTCCGTACTTGGATAGGTTGTCATTCCCACAAGAGAACCGGCTCCCTGAATGGATACAGAACAGCTGGCAAGGGATACGGAGATAAGCATAAATATAAGAGCAAACACAGCGATTCCGAATAAGAGTGCTTTATTCTTTCGGAATATTTCTGCGGTTGCTCTTTTTGCTTTTTCTGTAAAGGTTTCTGTCACAGCAGTACCACCAGTGACAGCATCGGCACCTTTCTTTCCTTTCCTTGCTGCGATATAAGCATCCTTATACCGTTTCCTCTGCCAGAAGCGATTGAGTTCTCGTTTCTTTGTGGCTTCCTTTGCGATATCTTTGACTGCTTCCTCAGCCTCGCCAAACTTTAAACGTCCGCCAGTTGGATCCTCGGTTTCCCGATATCCTTTTCTTGCCAGTCTGCCGGAAGTACGATTCATTCTGGTCTGGGTACTTCGAAGACTTTTTGCCGCTTCCTCTATGGCAAGCTCACTGGCATGGGCTCCTTCTACCGCAGCATTGTCATCGCCTTCCTGATGAATCTTGTTGTGCACATAACCGGAAACAGCAGCACTGCCAAGTCCAGCAGCTTTTCTTCCAAAGCCGGTTCCGGCACCGGCGATCATTCCGCCCTCATCATCAAAGGACAATTTGGAAACCTTCTTTTGTTCTTCCGTAAGACGTTTGCGTTGCTGTTTCTTTTGAATGGCTTCCTTGTTTTCTATGATTTCTTCCCTGGGAATACTTTCATGATCCCGAAGCTTTTCTCGGTAAGCAGAAGTTCTTTGTACAGACCTTCTGGAAACCTTTTTGCGTGAGTCGAATTCTTCTTTGTCTTCTTTTGCTTCATTCAAGGATTCCTTCGGCGCAGCTCTGGTAGGCGGCTCCTGAACAGAATCTTTGGTATGCTGATATTTCTTATTTCGTTTGGATGTTTCCGTATATTCCTGTCCTGCCACTTAAGTCCTCACCTCCTCTCCAAAACAGGCAAACTAAAAGCAGCTTTCCCCACTACAGACTGAATTTCTGAGAAAATGTCGCTCCCATACTTCCAAAGTTTCTTCATTTTTCTTTGCAATACCTTCCAGTTCATCCAGATCGTCCTTCCTGATCAGCGTTCCCATTTCTTTTATGAAACGAAGAAGTACATACATGGAATCCAGACTGTCATGCAAGTCCTCAATCAGCTGCAAGTAGGCTCTCTGACATTCCGGCAGATTGACCTCTGCCAAAATATTGCGAATCGTTCTATGAAGACTGTCACGATCCACCATCACCGGTTCGTGCTCATAATAATCAAAATACTGTTTCATGATTTAATCATCCTCTCTGAGTAGGCGTCCTACTACAACCATGCGTCCATTTTTATGACTGTACTCACAAGTGGACAGGGTGATCAGCTGATCCCCATAATCCGCTGTAACTCCGGTGTCGTAATAAGACTTTTTTCGACAAGTTTCTACAAATGTTTCGTATTCGAAATGCGTTTCTGCTTTGGTAAATGCGTAATAGGCAAAGTCATTTCCCGTATAGACCGGTACGGCAAAACATGCCATAACTTCATAAGTTTCATCTCCATGAAGAGTGCTGTAAGTGAAGGTCTTATGCTCCTGATAGAAAGATTCCGACTTATATTTGTCCAGGTGGGCAAACATGGCACCACTATTCATGTGATGTCCATAAAGGATCAGATTATCGAAATCCTCCAGATCACAGATTTCTGCAATGTAAGGAGTACCGCTGATGTCATATTCCTTATGGAAATTCCTTCGCAGGTAATAATTCTTTTCTTCCGGGTGATACATGACCGGATAATCAATCTTAGTTCCTTCAATGTGGATCCAACCAACGCAATCCGGATTCTGTTCATGGAGTTCCAAAAGTCCGGGATTGATATACACCTCGTTCGCATTCTCAGAATCTTTAGTATCTTCTGGCTTTTCCTGATCAAATACTTTTCTGATTTCTTCAAAGGTTTGATCGCTTTTCGCATCTTCCTGATACATTCCTGCCAGCATATAAACACTGACAGAAATGCAAAGAATGGAGAGAAACAGTAGGAAGCCAGTAGCAATCCTATTCATCGTTTTCGGAAGCCTCCTTCTGGTTGCGGGCCTCCACTTCCTCCGGTTTCGTTGTCATCAGACTGTAAAGCTTCAAGTTCTTGTCAAACTTATCCTTAAAAGGAATGATGGTACTTCCATAGAACAGAAGTCCTTCACCTTCGCCGGAGTTTGTTACATAAGACAACTGATACGGAGATATATTTAACTGCTTTGCAAGGATCTGTCTGTCACCCGCTGCCTGATTAAGCATCAGGATGAAATCACTGTTCTCAAAGATATTTTCAATCTCACGACTGGAAAGAAGGTCTTTGATATTCTGTGTGATACCGGTTGGAATTCCACCCCATTTACGAAATCGCTTCCAGATCTCAACGGAGTATGCTGCAGTCTGTTCCTCTTTCAGAAGCAAATGGAACTCATCGATGTAGTATCTGGTGGACTTATGAGAACCACGGTTGATAGTCACCCGGTTCCATACCTGATCCTGGACGATCAGCATGCCAAGTTTCTTCAGCTGCTTACCAAGATCTTTGATATCGAAACAAACGATACGATTATTCAGCTCCACATTGGTCTGATGATTGAATACTCGAAGGGAACCATTTACATAGATTTCCAAAGCAGTAGCAATACGCTGTGCCTGCGGTTCTTTCTGTTTACGCAAGCAGTCATACAGGTCACCAAGGATTGGCATATTCTCCGGTTTTGGATCTGCAAAGTATTCCTGGTAAACCAACGGCAGGCATCGGTCGATGACAGATTTTTCTTCCGCTTCGATACCATCACGACTTCCCATGATCAGCTCACAAAGAGAAAGTACAAAGTCTGACTTTACACCAAGGGGATTGTCATCATCGGAATAATCCATGTTGATATCCATCGGATTGATATAGTCCTTACTGGTTGGAGAAATGTGTATAACCTGTCCTCCAAGAGCATGGACCAGCGGATAATACTCGCCCTCTGGATCCCCGATGATAATGTCATCATTGGTAACGAAGAATGCATTGGTGATTTCTCTCTTTGCGGCAAAGGATTTACCGGAACCAGGTGTACCAAGGATCAGACCATTCGGGTTCTTCAGTTTTTTTCGATCCACCATGATCATGTTGCTGCTCAGAGCATTCAATCCGTAATACAAGGACTCACCAGGCATGAATAACTCCTGCGTGGTGAAGGGTACAAAAATAGCAGTGCTGGTAGTAGTCAGTGCTCTTTTAATTGGCACATGATTGACTCCTAACGGTACACTGCTCATTAATCCCTCTTCCTGTAAATAATCCAGTTTACGAAGGACACAATTATATTTCTGGGCAATACCTGCTGTCTGCAAGATTGCATTATCCAGATTCTGTTTTGTCTTAGCGGTATTTAAAAAGAGAACTGTCACAAGGAACATTCTCTCGTTTCGGGACTGAAGATCATCTAAGAGCCGCTTGGCTTCTCCGCCATAGGTATTTAAGTCCGAAGGGATGATATCCATATCGTATCCAGCCCTTACCGCTTTTTTCTGTTCCTCAATCTTCATGCGGTTGATGTCTGTCACCTTGGACTTTACAAGCTTGATTGCTTTCATCTGGTCTACAGATTGTACATGAAGATTGACGATCAAATCCTTATCTATATCCAGAAACTCTGCCAGCATCTTATCCGTAAGCTCCGGTGCCAAGATCTGCAAGTAAGAGACACTTCCAATGGTATTTCCCATACGGAAAGTCGTACCGTCCTTAAACACGAAGCTTGTTGGTGCTACAAAATCCTTGGTTCCAAGACCACTCTGTAAAAGCTGTCCATATTCAAAGTTGAATCCTGACTGATCCGGATTAAAGGTTTCATAGAGAATCTGTAACCTCTCCACACCATTTAACGGATAAGCAGGAACACCTAAGATTTTAAAGTTGTTAAGGATGTCCGATTCGATACGTTCCAGCTTCGGCTTGGCCTGTTTGATATTATCTGCCTCCACCGAGAAGGTAATGTATTTTGTCTTCACCAGACCATTATTTCCTTTTGCCAGCTGGTTCTTCAACATCTGTGCATATTCCATACGAACATCATCGAAAGGATCATTTTGCGGACGAATGCGGATCACACGCTCAAATTCTTTCATGTTGCTCTTATGATTAATGAAGCTGAGCTGAAAATGAATGCTACTGTCAAAGTAATTTAAGAAATCACACCAGTTCTCAAAGATCGCATTTTTATCTTCATTCTGTGCCAGTTGATAGTTGATGTCATAGAATCGAATGGTCTTGGAATAAGTCTTTCCCTGCACACGGCAGATGCCATCCTTGGCCATTTCCTTATAACGGATCGTATTCTGGGCAGAAATCTTTTTCTCATTCTGCTTATCCACAGAAGACTTCTTTTTCTTTTTGCCCTTCTTTGGATCCTGATTGGCAATTGCTTTTGTTTTAGACACGCTTTTTGCCTCCTTTCTCGTTCGTGCTATCTGAATCAGCTTTGTCTGGGTCTGATTCATAGTAATTTTCAGTTTCATATTTTCGGATCGACGGTCGTAAGAATTTCACCCGGATGATATTCATCAGGATTTCTTCTAACGGCTGTCCATCCTTTTCATACATGGCAAACATAAATGCCGGAAGCATGACAAGCACCATAATCGTAGCTGCATTTGACATGCCAATGACATTTCTGAGAAGGAAAAAGACAGGAATTCCCATCGCAGCTCCAATGCCGAAGCAGATCAGCTGTCTTTTCGTCAGATTGAATGCCAACTTATTTTTTACCTTTGTCAAATCCTTAGGGACACTGACATAAGCCATAATACCGTCTCCTTTCTTCTGATTAGTGGCTTCCAAAGATCTGTTTACTCAAGGATCCAGTCTTAAATAAGCTGAAGCAGAGTACAACGGTGTAAGCCATAACGCCAAATAGTGAGGAGCTTAAGTTATCCGAGAATTGGATTCCAGCAACCAGCACTGCGTAGATTGCCACACAGATCATCATAAGGAATGCCTGGAATGCTAAAGCCATAAGTCCTCTGAAATAGTTTGTTCCGACCTGTCCCCACTCTCTGTTGGACATTGTGGCGAACGGAATCGGGGCAACCGAAGTGTAGATGTAGATTTCAATCATTCTTCCGTACAAGATAACGGTAATCAGCACTGACATGATCTTCATACAGAAACCTACCAGTAAGGTTTCCAGAGCCAGGATGACTAACTCCGAAACTTCCATTCCCTCTAAGGTTGTATCCAGATTGGCAATGGCAGATGAGATATCGATTGTCGTACTTCCGGTAATCACACCGGCGGCTGAATTGACCACATGTTGACCCACATCAAAAACTGCCATCGTAATCGTAAATGTGTTACTCACCAGATATACCGCGATCCACATTTTTACAAAGTATTTGAAGAACATCCATGTATCGATGTCGTGCATGTTATTTCGTTCTGTGATCATGGTGATCAGCTCATAACAAAGTACAAAAGTAATGATGATACCTGCAATCGGCATGATGACCGAATTGGACAGGTTTTGAATCATACTGAAAATACTGCCGTTCCAACCCTGGGGAGTCTGTCCAACCTGGGCAGCAATCTCACCGGTCTTTTGATTGACATCGGTAAACATCACATCCAGGTTGGCATGGATCATCCCAGTCAGAAGTTCCCGCATCCACTCTTCAATCGCATCAAAAATGCCATCAAACATGGATTACTTCCTCCTTTTTAACCGAACAGATTACTAAGTAACGGAATCAACTGTGTACCAATCAGGATAACACCACCACCGGACATTAACTGCTTAATCCCCTGGGATTTTGCCCCCGATAGCGATAGGTAATCCTTTGAAGTTATCTCCGGATTTTCCCCCGCTCCACACCGTGCATGCGACTTTCACCGCACACGGCGCTCCATCGAATTCAGCCGTCCAGGGCTTTTAAACACAACTTACACACTTCGTTACAGCATTAAATTCAAAGAATAATAGGTGGCATTTCTGCCATAGTACGAAGTTTGTTAAGCTTTTCTATTTGTTTATTGTCAAGATTTAAGGATTTCAGGTACTTCTCAATCGTAGGTTCTGAAGAAGCATGGATAAGGATATGAACCGCTTTGCTGACAAGAATAAGATTTGCGTATTCATCCGAACCGCCACTGCTTACCGGCACTTTATGGTGGCAGTGAATATCGTGGGAATTCATCGGAATTCCTGTCACTGCACATTTACCATACTGTGCCGCATACAAGGAAATACGGTTATCCGCATATTCAATGGTTCTGCCCTTTACAGGATTTCTCATCAGCCATAACATTGTCGCTGTGTCGATTGCAAGATTCTTATGAATCTGTTCCCGACCTTTGACCGTATATTTATTGATGGATTTCCTTTTATGCTGGGCATTCTTTGACTGGACATATCCCAGTGGAACCACCGGACGTCCATGAAGGAACCTCATCTGTCTGCTTGCTCCATACTTTTCTTTAATAAACCCATTTCTGAGTTGTCCCTTTTTGGATAAGTCGCCTTTCAGTCTGTTTCTGAGCTGTTTGTTGATACTGAAGGCAAGTCTGCTGAAGTCATGGGATACTTCTGTAGAAATACAATAGTATTCATGAAGTCCGGCAACTACAGAGTTGTATTTCTGAAGCTGCATGAACTGAGCATTATCATCTGACGAATGAGCCAGTTTCTTTACTTCTTCCGAGACTTTTTCATGAGCCTTTTTGTATGCTTTATCGCTCATATGAGACCGAACTACATATTTCTTACCCTTTTTACGGATTTTCAGTTTGAACCCGAGAAAATCAGAATACTGTCTTTTGAGATTAACTACTTTGGATTTGTCAGGGCTGATTTCCAGCCCCAGCCTGTCCTTTAGCCATAACTCTGTTGCCTTGTATGCTCTGACAGCATCCTCATGTGTTGCGCAGAAAATTTTAAAATCATCTGCGTACCGAACTGCATGCATCTCTTTTAGTCTGCTCCGGCGCAGAGCCCTGTAGGCGTGGCTCTTAATCTCTGTTCCCTGCGCATTGCTCCTCGTTTTGAATTTTGTTTTTGTTGGCATCTGCTCCCACTGGGAAGCAATCCACCAATCCAGTTCATTCAATACGATGTTTGCAAGCAATGGCGACAAAATACCGCCTTGCGGGGTACCCCGTGCGGGATATGTTTTCTCTCCATTTGGCAGAACAACAGGTGCTTTCAGCATCTCTTTTATAATGCATAACAGCTTTTTGTCCCGGATTCCCAATGCCCATATCTGACGAATCAGCTTTGTATGGCTGATATTATCAAAGAAGCCTTTAATATCGAGGTCAACCACATGGTACAGATGCTGTACCTGTATCAGCCTCATGCATTGCGCAATAGCAGTCTCAGCGGAACGGTTCGGGCGGAACCCGTTGGAGTTCTCACTGAATTTTGCTTCACATATCGGCTCCATGACCTGCAAAATACATTGCTGTACGATCCGATCTACGATAGTTGGAATTCCCAGAGGTCTGGTCTTTCCATTGGGCTTTGGTATCTCCACTCGCCTTACGGGTCGTGGATGATAATTACTGAATTGTTTCCGTATGAGACGGACGTATTCTTCCTCGCTTAACTTTGCAAGGTCGGCTATCGTCCTTTTATCCACTCCCGAAGTATCACTTCCTGTATTCTTCTTTATCGTTCTGTATGCAAGCTTGATATTTTCTTCACTCTCGATGATTTCCATCAGATGGTTGAAGGTTTTATCTTTCTTACTTTCTGCATACAGCCTGTCAAAAGTACCTTCCATGTCGTAATACTCTGAGTTGCGGATTTTTCTCTGTTTACTTTTCCTTTCTTGCTGCCCCGAAGTCAACACAGGCATCCTCTCCCTTCGGTTTGGATTTTCTTTGTCATACTCGAAGCTGTGTTTGTTGTGTTTTCATTTTCTTTGCTGAATTCGACTTGTGGCTATCCCTCCACCGCTTACTTATTCACGGCTTCACAGGTACTGTGCCACTACTCTCACTGGAATAAAGAATGGTTATTGCCCTCTCGCGAAGGTATTCCCATCCACCACATCACTGGCTTGCAACCGCCTCCGTGTTCCCAGCTTTCCACGTTCCGATATTCCTATCATTGGATATCTTTAGGTTCTTCCTCTAAGCCTGTATCTGGTCATGCATAACCGCACCGCCTGTAACGATGCATGGACTTTCATAACAACCAATTTTACTCGCCCACAGATACCACCATGAAAGGTGTACTGCCTTTCGACAGCATCAACGTTTAGACTCGTACATTCAGAATTTCGTCAGTATTTTCATACATTCTCACCATGGATATCCGACCCCCGGCATATAGGCAACACCATCCACCTCTGGACAGCTTTCGTGTCTGGTCTGAAAACCAGTCTTACGGTTGCTCTCTGCCGACTTCACCGAGCTCTATAAACTTTTGGAGAGAGCCGTTGCATGCTCCCCGCCATTCGGAGTATTAGGGTGGCGCTTCGGGACGTTACCCCCTCATTTCACCCATCGGAATATCAGTTCTCCAAAGTTTCGGGCTACAATTGCCCTTCGACTTTGTGCGCAAGCTTTTCACTTACGAACGTGTCGCACGATTATCATTACCATAACCTTCCATCAAGTTGATAACTCCCCATACACCGAGACCTGCGCCGATGGCAACTACCAGGGTCTGTAAAATACTAATAGCTGATGTAAAAAAACTCATTTGCTATATCGAAACTGAGAATTTTCAGGCTCTATTCTCAATTTCACTCCTTTCCATTTTTCTATTTTCTTGAGCCATATTGTTGAAGAGTCCCCCTTAGCAGGGAGAGCGGATCCTCACATTCATCACATTTCCTCCTGCCAAAAGGCATAAAAAATACCGCCCATTAAGAAGCGGTTTCCTCATCATTTTCTTCTGCATCAATCGCAGCGATGTCTTCCTCTGAAACATTACATTCAAACATCTCAAAGGCCATATTCTTTTTCAGAACTAATCTGTGTTCCAAATATTTCTGGATATCAAATTCATTCTTCTTATCGTAATCGGATAATTCCTTGTATCGTTTGTGCTTGGTGATATCGAACTTATCACTAAGGAAAGGTCGTACACCACGAAGCTGCAGGATACATTTATTTCCATCCATGACGGCAAGCTCATCCTTGCTCATCAGTTCTTTTCCGGTTTTCTGATAATTCAGACCGTAGGAACGGTTGCTACCTCTGGTATCCGAAGTGTTGTAAAGATCGATGGTTTCTTTTCCAAGGATTTCAGAGATTTCTTTCAATGTAGAACTTTCTTTACCACCAAGGAAGAGCATGGTATCGCAGTTTCCTTCAATGGTCTCTGCAGCATCTTTGTAGATGGTCTTTAGCTGTGACCTGGACTGCAGGATGATAGAAGCAGAAATCTCACGGCTTCGGATCGTAGCAATGAGCTTATCAAACTTTGGAATCTGACCTATGTTAGCAAACTCGTCCGCCAGGATTCTTACATGATATGGTAAGCGACCACCGTGCACATCATCTGCTTTATCACACAGCAGGTTGAATAACTGTGTGTACATGATTGCTACTACGAAGTTGAAAGTATCATCTGTATCAGAGATGATGACGAACATTGCGGTTCGCTGATCACCCAACATATCCAATTCCATTTCATCATATTCCATCAGGTCCCTTAATTCCTGGATATCAAATGGAGCAAGTCTTGCACCACAGGAAATAAGGATACTTTTCGCAGTTTTTCCGGCTGCCAGTTTATATTTGCGGTATTGTCGTACTGCAAAGTGTTCCGGATTTTCTGCTTCCAGTTCTTCAAAGAGCTCATCCACCGCATTTTTGAATTCTTCATCTTCCTCACGAGTTTCACTGGCATTGATAAATTCAAGCAGTGTGGAGAAATTCTGTTCCTTTTCTGGAGCCTCATACCAGATATATCCGATGAGGGCACTATAAAGCAGCTTTTCTGCTTTGACCCAGAAATCTTCGGTGGCTTTTTCTCCTTCACCCTTAGTATTGGCAATGATGGTATTTACCAGTTTCAGGATATCTTTTTCACTTCGGATATAGTGGAAGGGATTGTAGTGCATGCTCTTTTTGAAGTTGATCGTGTTCAGAACTTTGATACGATATCCTTCATCGGAAAGCATTTTCCCACATTCAACCAAGATAGTTCCTTTCGGATCTGTGACCACGTAAGAAACTTTTTTTGGCATCTGCATCAGGTTCGGCTTCACATAGAATCGTGTTTTACCGGATCCGGATCCACCGATAATGATGACATTTTTGTTCCTGGCATATTTGGGCTGTTTCGGTCTGGAATTCATCGTTAGTCGTTCCGTCTGTGTCAGTAGCACATTGTTCTCAAAGACTGGATCGATGAATGGTTCGATGTCTTTGGCAGTTCCCCATCTGGCAGATCCGTATTCTTCTCCCTGACGAAATTTCTTTGCATTCTTTCCTTTGCTGTAAACAACAGCCCAGATGATTGCAGCTCCAATCAAACCAGCTAGTAGATCATACAGGTGAAAGCTTGGAAGAATCTTGGTAAAGGCAAGCTGATAATTCATCAACATAGTCCCAAATCTTTGGATGGTAGTGCCACCTACACAATGCCTGTAGAGCCAGGCGCCTTTATCCACAATGTAGAAGATAAATAAATAAGGTATCCACATTATTATCTTCTTTTTGTTCATCGATCCTGTCCTCTGTCTTTCGTTTTCTGTTTGACTCTCTGGCGATGTTTCGCTTTACGCTGCACGGCCTTTGCCAGTTTCTTTTTCACAGAAGGTTTCTTTACTTTCTGCTTCATAGATACTCCGGCATATTCTTTGAATGCCGCTGTCATAACATCCACATCTTTTGCTTTAAAGAAGACCATATATCTTGGAGGATCTGTACTCACATCTTTCTTCAAGCTGTAATCAATGCCATATTTCCTGGCGACACGATCAAAGGATTTGATATTGTCATCAGTGATTGGGATATTGGTAAGTTGAGCCCCCTGATCCATCAGCTGTTTGATGGTCTGTTTTCCTTTGGGCTTTTTGGCTTCCAGCTTTTTCTCAGCTTTATCCCTGGCTTTGACTCGGATCTTCTCATTCTTTGCCACATCCTTTTTCTGAACTTTGCGGTTTTTATACTTTTCCCGTTCCTTCAGATATTTACGCAAGGCAGCCTTTAAAACATTGGCTGTAATACGTCCGGCTGTAATACAAATGTTGATTGTTTTTTGATTAACTTCTTCCTGCATGACCACCACCTCCTTCAATCAGGGGAAGAATCCCTCGTTTTTCTTTTAGTTCCTCATAAAGAAAACGTCTGCCTTCCTGCGTCCATTCGGTCTGCATACGAACCAGACAAGTGCCATCATTCCTTGGAATCGTGATTGTTCTGCTATGAACATACCCTTTTCCCTGATAATTCGCATATAAGATCCACTGATCATTCACTTTATATTGAATTTTCATATCATGAAGGATCCGATTAAAACGAGTAGCACTCATGCCATAGTCTTTCGCTATCTGCGTTGTAAGGACGAGGGACGGGGACTGGAGAATCTGGTCCAGGTACCTGGCCTTTGGTGCCAGTTCTTCTAACATCAATTGCTGTTCGATGACTTGATTCTGCATCAACAAGCATTGCTCCTGAAGTGCTTGCATAGATTGATTCGCCATCTGTAAGGCTCTTGCCATAACCTGTTCCGGCGAGTTCCATGCTTTCTCCATATCCAGAAAGTACTTACGAACAGTTTTTCCGACAGGTGTTCTGGCCAGCATGCATATTTCTTTTGCCATATCAATGGAGAGCTCGTGGTCGATCACTTCTCTACTAACCTTACGAAGACCTTCATATTGAACCCGGTCAATTTTGACCGGGTTGAAATCCATGCCTTCTTCAAAACCATAACCACACATTCTGGGGAACCAATGACGATACTCTGTCTGGATGCCTAATTTCTCATGAAGCTGTCTTCCTGATACAGTCATCTCATTTCGTTCCGGGTGGACTACGATCAAATTTTCCATCACCTGTTCACCTGCCTTTCTGTTGTCTTACCTCTGCCAAAAGCTGTGCGATGCAGTAGCCGATACATGGAGAATATTTTCCATAGGGGCAATTTTCACAATCACCAACTTCTTTCTCCAGTTCCTTTTGTTCTGGCAAGAGGTAATAACATTGCTTACGTTTGCAGCCTTTCTTTCGGCTGATCCAGTAACAGCAGTAGACACATGACCATGGCTTTTCCGGATGATAGTTCCTTCCGGGAATAGAAGCCTTTGGATCCACAATGTTGTATCTACTTTCTTTCATGGTACAGTTCCTTTCGAATTCCCATATCGGCATCGTAATCGCCAATTCCCCAGAAATCATCCTCATCACTGGCTGCCTTTGCCATACACCAAAGCACTGCACCAAGAGCCGCTGAGATACCACCAATAATTGCAATTGTTTTCCACATATTGTCCTCACTTTCTGAAATAGAAAATGGGCACCTGCAATTTCAGTCTTGAAATCACAAATACCCATCACTATTTTCTAACTATTTTTATTTCTTAATCGTGTTTTTTCTTTCTTTTGAAAGCAAATGCTGCTCCAAGTCCGCCAAATCCAAGAGCAAGGAGTCCATACCAGATTACTCTGTTTCTGTCATCACCTGTCTTTGGAGTAGAAGGATTATCCGGTTCTGTTGGTTTCAACTCATCCACCATCGTCACATGCTGTACTTCCGCAGTATCAAGCACTTCGAATTCGACATCATTTGCTACCAGATATCCTTCCGGAGCGATCTCTTCACGAAGAGTATATTTACCGATTGGAAGCATTTCGATGTAGTGAGCATCTTTAGTAGATGTCCAACTTTCTACAACCTTGCCCTCAGAGTCAAGGATGGTAAGTTTGGCACCAGAAAGTTCTTTTCCGGCGATATCCTGCTTAGAAATTTCTACCTTAGTCACATCATCCTTCATCTCAACCTTCTGGATCTCTGCAGTATTCTCGATCCTAAACTCGATGCTTTCTGCAGTCACATATCCATCCGCTGGCTGTGTTTCGATGAGAGTATAAGTCTTTCCAACTACTAGTTCTTTGATCACATGAGATTCTTCTGTAGAAGTCCATGCATCCACAACATTTCCTTCTTCATCAACAACCTTGAGCTTACATCCAGGAATTTCTTTTCCTGTTGTAATATCAGACTTCGTAATCTCAACAGTAGTAGGCTCGTCTTCAAATGTGAAGTTCTGTTCTACGACTGCCTGATCCGCACCGGCATACTCGAAAGTAAATTCCTGTACTTCCTCAACATTTACAAATCCGTCTGGAGCATAAAGCTCTTTCACATAGTAAGTAGCATCAATTGGAAGATCTGCAATGAAATGGATCTCACCATTTGCATCTGTAGATTTCAGCTCGATCACTTCATCGGCTTCAATCAGAACCTTACCGGATGCAGATACGATATCTTCCTTGGCAAATAAACCAAAGATACCACCTCCCAAGACACGATCACTATCTTTTTCCTTTTTCAGGATGTTGATGCTTACGGTCTGTCTGTGGTTCTGCCAGTCCTCATCATAGATAACAATCGGAGTGTTCTGATCACGATAAGACAAATCTACAACGACTGGCTCTGCATCTAATACATAACCGTGAGCAGTAGCAACTTCCTTCACATAGTAGATACCAAGCGGAAGGTTATCTAAGGTTGCAATGCCACTTTCATCTGTTGTGATTGTCGCTACTAATTCGTCTGCCTTATAGTAATCATCGCTGACACCATCTGCCGCTTTGATGTCTTCCTTGGCATATACTTCGAAAGTAACGTCTGTAAGGTTGCCTGTCACATAATTGAAGATGTGCTCTACAAATCCTTTGACCTTATCTACTAAAGTTACGCTATCCAGGAATTCACCTTTTTTGTTTACAATGAGTTTGGCAATCGGAACTTCATCCGTCATCTGTACTTTCTGGACTTCTGCAGTATCCTCGATTGTAAACTGGATTTCATTTGCTACCAGATATCCATATGGAGCGAGTTCTTCACGAAGTGTGTATGTCTCACCCACATGGAGATATTTGATCACATGAGGAGCATCTTTGTCGGATGTCCATCTGTCTACTACATTGCCTTCGCTGTCAGTAACAGTAAGCTGTGCGCCGGATAATTCCACGCCAGTAGTAACATCTGCCTTTGTGATCTCAACAGTTGTAGGCTCATTCTTCTTAATGGATTTTAATTCGATCTTCTGTACATCCTGTCCTTGATAGGAAGCATCAAAGGTAAGGACTTCATCGGAAGAAACATATCCAAGAGGAGCCTTTAACTCTTTCACATAGTACTGACCAAGTGGAAGGTCTAAGCTGCATACTGCCTGTCCTTCTGCATCGGTTGTCATTTCCTGTAAAAGAGTGTTTGCAGCTACAAGTACTTTTCCAGATCTGTCTTTGATATCCTCAGCGTTGTAGATACCAAATACTGCACCAGCTACCACATCAGCTGTTTCTGCATCCTGTTTTTCGACAGTGATTGCCACTTTCTGACGTTCATTGGTGTAAGATACTTCATCAAACACCACTGGAGTATTCTGATCTGCATAAGTAAATTCTGCATCCTGAAGGATGGTATTTAATACGAATCCTTCTGTTGCCTGGGTTTCTTTCACATAGTATTTGCCAAGTGGCATATTCTTCACAACTGCTTTACCGTCTGCATCTGTAACAACAGTAGCTACAAGTGCATCCTTTGCAAAGTAAAGAAGTCTGTTTCCAGCTTCATCTACCTGATGATCTGCAGTGTAAATATCCTCTGCAGCATATACTTCAAATTCAGCACCTTCAAGGCCCTGCATCTCGTAATGAAACTGTCCATCGAAAGATGTAAGCATTTCGCCCTGTTTGTAAATGGTCAGCTGTCCCTTAACTGGATGGTTCTCATATTCGACAGTAATGATGGCATCACCACTGACAGAATCCATGAGAAATGCTGTGTTTGTATCAACTGCAACCGTTACATGATTACCGTTTAAAGTATATCCATCCGGAGCTGTCACTTCTTCAATACGGTAGTTGCCAGGTCTTAAGCTGTTTGGAAGGATCAGATATCCGTCCTTATCAGTAAAGTAAGACTTATGAACCTTTGTCACAGGATAAGTTGTTACCTGCTCCACATAAGCATTCTTATTGAGATCAAATACCTTAAATTCAGTATTTGCAAGAAGTACCGGCTTTTTGGTTTCATCGTCTTTCTTCACGATCTTAAGTTTTGCTTTGAACTCTTCATCCAGAAGCACTCGCCATACCTGTGGAGTATTTGGTTTATTCTCAGATACAACGACTTCAAAATCGTCTACTGGATCAAAGTTATGGAGAGAAGTAGTCTCTCTTACAATATAGGTTCCGTATGGAAGAGGAATAGAACATGCATATCCCTTTTCGTCTGTAAACATTTCTGTTTTGCCATCGGCAGTAATGACTACCGGTCTGGCAGATGAGAAATCATAACTTCCATCGGCATTTACTTTCAGAGAACTCTTTAAGTATGCAGAAAATCCAACACCTTTTAAGAGGTCTGCATCTGTCTTTCCGTTGTTTGCTGCTTTGATCAGTTGGAAAGGCTGTTTCATGACATCTTCTTCAGAAAGAATATTTCTTTCAATCACAGGAGTATTGGCTCCTTCATAATTGCAGTTAATATCATGTTCTGCAGTATCAAGAAGGTATCCTGTTGGAGGTGTCAGCTCCTTCACATAGTACTTACCAAGATAAAGATCTGATACGGAAGCTTCTCCGTTCTTATCTGTTTTAAGGGAAGTAATAAGTGTACCAGCTTTATGGATCACACCCGTTGTACCGTCTGGATGCACGATATCCTCACGGGCATATAAACCGTAAACAGCTCCTTCTAATGTAGCATCGCCCTGAGGAACAGATCCTGTTTCAGAATCCTGTTTTGTCAGTTTGATTGTAGCTCGTACACGTTCATCCGTTACATTCTTTGTGGATGTCTTTCCGATCGCCAGTGTCACATTATAGGATTTTGTGTCGATGACATATCCGGTTGGAACACTGATTTCTTTGAGATATACCACTTCCTGTGTCTTTTCAATGGTTACTTTAGAAGAACCATTTGCATCTGTTGCAGGCATCTGTTTGATCAACTTTGTGCAAGCCTCATCACTGTAGATACCGTAAATAGCACCGGCAAGGTTGTTCTTTGTTTCACTGTCTTTCTTTGTCAGAGAAACATAACATTCCTTTGTCCATGTCACATTGAAATCTACATATTTTTCGCTTCCGACACCTTCACCAAATACAAGCGCAAGGTCCTGTGTGCTGGATCCGGTAGAGATCTTATATGCACTGTATTCTTTGTCGATGGAACCCTTCATGGTTGTGGAGAACTTAGCATTCACATCCTCAGCCTGGGTAAGTGGGGCCTGTAAGTAGAACTTTGTACCACCTTCAATTTCCACATTGGCACCTGCAGCACTCGTTTTTCCTGTAGTTACATTTACAAGTTTTACACCTGCTGGAAGCTTAAAGGTGATTGTCTGTAACTTATCAGCATTAAAGGTGATTGTCTTTGTTCTCTGAACATTTCCTTCTACATATGCTTTCACATTGTCATCAGAAAAGCTCATATCCACATCTGGAATATCTGGCATGTTTACACAATAGTTATAAAGCTCTTTTGCAAGGCTTCGACCAGTTGCGTTTGTACCGGAATCCCAATCGGAAGATCCATTGGCATAAGCTGCAGCAAGGTGAGTGATGATGAATCTCTTTCCAGTAGAGAAGTCTGGATGCTTTTCATCAAAGAAACCATTTTCGTCACTTGCCTTTGTTCCGTAATAACAAACCTTAGCAAGTGTCTTGCTGTCTTTCAGCTTTGTGATGGAGTATTTACCATCGTCCGGACCAGACTTGCTTGGCTGTACACAATATGCTGTAGCTTTGATCCCATTCCAGCTTACATAGTAAGGAGCCGTGATATAAGAACCTAAGCCGTAGTCTGCGTAATGATACCAGCTACCTCTTGTGATTGATACGTTCTGACTTCCTGTTGCTGCAAAAAGCATTGGCATCTCAAAGGTAACCGTTTCGCCAACTTCTAAGTCGCCAAGATCTACATCCTGTTCTACAGCCTCTGTTAAAACATCAGAGAGAGTCGTACCGGTTTCTGGATCCACGGTTATCTGATTTTCAGAAGATTCAATCTCAGCATCAAATTCCTCATCGGTAATCTGATCGGCACCATCTACATCCACATCAGTTTCAGGCTCTTGCGGAGATTCCACTTCGCTGGATCCTTCGCTTTCTACTTCAGATTCTGTAGCAGATTCGTTCTCCGTGTCAGCGTCCTCATCCTCCGCAGTTTCTTCCGTTACAGAGCCGCCGGAATCATTTTCCGAGCTTGTCTGAGAAGGAGTATCCGTAACTGTTTCTGTGCTGGCCTTTTTGTCTTCCTTCACAGTGATGGTTCTACTGATCTGATAAGTCGGATGATCGGTCTTCTGTGGCTCTACATAATAGACAGCCTCATAAGAATCCTCATGATCTGTTGTAAAGCTTTCACCCTCGTCATTCATGGCTTGCTGGAATTTCACCTTTACTTTGTCATTTCCAGGAATTTCGATACCAGAGAAGTCTACCTTGATATCAAAAGAACTTCCTACACTGACTTCATGGTCATGAGCAACGACTACCTCATCAGCATCCAGAAGATCAGCTACATCCTTATACAAGGGGATTTTGCCATCCGACGAAGTTTCCGCAGCAAAGGTTGTGATCGGCTGCATCATGGTAGATAACACCGTAAGCACCGCCATAAATCCTGACATAATACGTTTTGCGTTTCCTTTTTGTTTTCTCATTTCTTAAATCCTCATCTTTCATAAATCACATTTTCTATCTATCAAAGATGAATCCCTATGTCTTTTTCATGATTGCGTCCTCACTTTCTTAGATTTGTACTGTGGGATAGATTTGATAACAGCACATAAATATGGCGGTATCTGTTTCTAGGAACAAACACCGCCACATGGCATCTGCTGTCATCCTTCAAAATTGAATTCAGACAACATCGTTATGATTTAAGTTTTGAGCATTTTCCTGTTTTCTTTCCCAGACCCGTTCCTGTTACAGCTTCTTAGGTCCATAACGTTTTCTCTGAAAAGATACGCATGATGCATATTCAGACCAGGTATCATTCTGGGCAGGCTATGAAATTGTCAAGGTACGAAGGACTTGTTTATCGCCCTTTACCTACCGCAATCTCAAACGCCCCTTATACAACACGGATTTGAAATTATTTTTTATTTCTGTTTCTTTTTACATCATCAGGATTTACATTCATGTACTTTCTGATCATGGCAAGAGTTCTTCTGATCAATCCACTTGCAGCCTGCTGTGACACGTTCAGTTCCTTTGCAATCTCTTCCTGGGAAACACCAAGATAGTAGTAGGAGATTACTGCATACATCTGGCGTTCATTTAAAAACTCTGCAAATTCACGAACCATTTCTTCCCATAAAATTTTGTCAATAAAATCGGGAACACAAATGTTTTTATTATTCAGGAAATCATATTCAACCACATCTGTAGAAAGCACTCCATGATTAGCAAGAATCGCACATCTGCTTGCTTCCACACGATCCATTCCCACCATGAGTGGAAGGACATACCAGTTCTCGTTCTCAAAGAAAGCCTCTCCCAAAGTCTCGATCTCTGTCTCTGAATGTTTGTATTCATATCCACTGCAGTCATGTAATCGGAACACTGTTCTATGTTTGTCTTCCTCATACAACACATAACCATTGTCAAATACACTGATAGCAACACCGTTATCTACCGTTTCCTTTACAACAATCTCTGCACCGGAATGAAGAAGTTCAACGGACCCCATAACCAACCCACAATTTTCAGCAACTGGAACTCTTTTCTTTAATTCTTTTAATGTCAACATGTAGACCACCTTTCTGCCTTGCGGCAACGGGTGATCCAGTCAGCTTTATTGGAATCAAAAAATAGGTAGCAGAAGCAGTCCCGAACCAACCCGTTTTTTTTAAACGGGAGTCCGCGACTCCTCTTGCTACCCATTCTTTATTTGACAGGGATAACCTCCCTTTACCTATCACAATCTCAAAGTGCCCTTATACAACATGGACGACCAACTCTTTTGAAAAAACAAAAAAAGCCCGACAAAACAAATGCGACGAATCGAGCAGAATCGGGTATGATTCCACTGATCAATTGCAAATGTTTTGCCGGGCTCTTAGTGATTCCAGTCAGGTTCAGCTCCTTGACAAACTCTTGATATCCGGTGCAGCCTTGATGGTTCTGGCCAAATTCGCCGCCAGGCCGGATATCTCAATTTATTCGGTTTTATCTTTCCTTCCAGCAACATTCTTTAAACTTCTGGAATAAACAGTCATTCTAGACCTTAACTGCTCATCCCGAACGACTAAAGGACGAACAGATACGATATCATCTTTTACTAAAACTTCTAATGTACTTTTACATTTTTTGCAATCCACTTCTGAATCGCTCATTGCACTTTTTTCTAAGAATGCTCCACAAACAGAGCAGTGTACATGCCATTTAATAGCACCTGATCCCATATAGGCTTCCTCCTTTAAGCAATAAGATATTTCTCCATTTATTACTCAACGGACCAAAGGGAAATCAAATCCGCCTTATGAGCATCATGCCATCCATTCCGTAAGTGCCAAAGCTACACGAACAGCACGATTTCTATTCTGATCAGATCTGCTTTGTCGATCTGTGCATCCTTTTTTATCCTTTCACCAGCTACCACTCACTCTTTCCGGTATAAAAAATTCCGCTGTGATTAATTAACATGATATTTCAATAGTTTCAAATACATCACCAGTCAGATCACAGATGTCCTGGATCTGAATCTCGGTATCATCAATCCGTAAGTGGACTGATGGATCAAAAAATTCTACGGTTCCAGATAATGTATGGTACTGACCAATTAATGGATTCTTCCATGACTTTTGAAAATAAGTTGCCTGTATCTTCATTCCATATGCCAGGATCCTTAATTTCATATCCAACTCATTTTTCTTTTCCTCAGATAAATCTCTTTTTGGTTCATAAATGATTTCCTGTTGCCGGATCGTTTCATCCAGTCCACGAAGTGCCGCAAATGGAGCAAACTGTTTTGCCCTGCGTCCTACATCCATGGGATGTCTCCTGGAAACCGGTCTTGGTAAATATAAATACGGTTGATATACACTTGCCAGCACTT
>ENA-ORUO01000164-ORUO01000164.1-human-gut-metagenome-genome-assembly--contig:-NODE-164-length-80922-cov-6.981760_pt1 | contig 80922 bp, 64 predicted proteins | sample MGYA00242082_ERZ509215 | MGnify/ENA primary metagenome ERZ509215 (study PRJEB26280, sample SAMEA2338829) | human gut metagenome | biome: human gut; feature: human-associated habitat; material: faeces... | reverse complement strand
GTTAGACCCTTAAGACTAACTAAGGGTATAGATTATCTAAATACCATTGGTTCACTCCGTTCACAGTAACCTCTTTTTTATTTACCTCTTCAGAGAATACTCCACCTTCTACAAGCGGTGAGTTAATTACTCCCATCTGCTTATACCTGCTTTTTAAGTTCCTTCAGAATCCGCTTTTCCATCCTGGACACTTGAACCTGGGAAATTCCCATCTCTGCCGCAATCTCCGTCTGCGTCATATCCTTAAAATATCTCATACCGATCAGCTGACGTTCTCTTGCATCCAGTTTTTTCAGGATTTCATCCAGAAAAATCCTGTCCAGTGCTGCATCCTGTCCATTTTCTTTTTCCTGGAGCCTGTCCATAAGCGAAATATCATTTCCATCTCCCTGATAGATAATTTTGTGCAAAGATTCCACTTCAGCTCCTGATTCCATCGACATCACCACTTCATCTACTGAAAGTTCTGTCGCTTTCGCAACTTCCTCCAGTATCGGTTCACGTCCCAGTTCTTTTTCCAGTGCTTCTCTCGCAGAATAAATTCTGGCACAGTTCTCTTTCAGGTTTCTGCTCACCTTAAGCATCCCGTCATCCCTCAGATAGCGTCTGATTTCACCTATGATCATGGGAACAGCATAAGTTGAAAACTTCACATCGTACGAAATATCAAAACGATCTATGGCTTTCAGTAGCCCAATGCTTCCTATCTGCACGATATCTTCCATTTCCACACTGCGCCCGGCAAATCTTTTCGCCATGCTGTACACAAGTCCTGCGTTTTCTTTAAATACAGTATCTCTTGCTTCTTTATCCCCCTGTTGTGACTTCATGATCAGAGCAAGAGTATGGTCCATTCCTACCTCCCGATCGTCTTTTTCATATGGACAACTGTTCCATATCCCACCTGTGATTCTACTGTTACCTCATCCATAAACGCTTCCATAAATGTAAATCCCATCCCGGAACGATCCTTCTCCGGCTTTGTTGTAAAAAGAGGCTCCATAGCTTTTGCAACGTCTCTGATCCCCACTCCCTTATCGATCACATCAACCCATAATTTCTGTCCTTCCCTTCTGCAGAAAATCTCTATTTTCTGCACCTGGCCTTCATAAGCATGAATAATACAGTTTGTCACAGCCTCTGACACAGCAGTTTTCAGATCTGCCACTTCCTCCAGAGTAGGATTCAGCTGTGTGCAGAAAGCTGCCGCCGCAACTCTTGCCAGCCCCTCATTCTCAGGTCTGCTGTCAAAAATAATTTTCATTTCATTGGTATTTTCCATAATAGTTTTCTTCCCCCTCTCTTTAGACTTCCCCACAGATTTCGACAAATTTATATACCCCTGACAGATGCAGCAGCTTTTCAATATAGGAATTTACTCCTGTAGCCTGTATACAGTCACCGCGCATCCCCATCATCCGGTATCTCCCCATGATCAGCCCTATCCCTGAACTGTCCATAAACGCTGTTCCTGAAAAATCAAATGTGATCGTTCGTATATATTTTTTCCGTATAATATCATCTGAATCTCTGCGTATCTCGTCTGTCACCATATGATCTACCTCTTTCGGTAAATGAATGATCAGGGAATTTCCCTGTATTTCAAATCTGTTCTCCATCATATCCCTCCTCACTTTTTGTCAGGCGAATGTTCGCAATCCACTTTGCAGTGTAGCTCTACATCAAATAACTGTTTATTGCTTTTCGCAGCCTCCTACTTGATTCGGTAAAAAAAGAGACACATGACTTCCATGCATCTCTTTTGTATCTTTACATCTTCTTATAATACTTCATGTCTTCTGCCACATCAAAATGAAAACCCGGTATCAGTATCCGGAATCGTCATAATCACCGGTGTCGTAACTTCCATCATCCGCCGAATCACCATCAGAATTATCGTAAGAACCATCATCATATTCCCCACTGTCATAGGAACCATCGTCATAACTTCCATCTTCCGCTGAATCTGAAGAAGCATCTCCCTCTGCGCTGTCAGCACTGCCGGTTCCGTCTGTGACTTTCGCATCTGTAGTTCCTTCGATCCCGGTCGTACCTGTAGTGTTACAGATCGTATTGTAAATCCCTTTCAGATCCGCAGGCAGCAAATCCGCATAAACATTCTGTATCTTCAATGCCGCTTCATCTGTATTCTGTTGCTGCAATGCTGAGTACGCCTCGATCAGAGCCTCATAACTGCTGCTTTTTTTCTTCTCTTCCTCTATCTGTTTGGAGGCAGCCTCAACTGTGTCGCCAGATTCCTGAGCCTGACTCTGTGCCTTGGTCAGCTCAGCTCCCTGACTGGACACTGCATCACTGTATTTCATAATCTGCTGATTCGCTTCCCTGTAGATTCCCTGACGTATGGCAGGAACAGCCAGAAGATAAAACGCCAGCAATCCTGCACAAAATCCGGCAACCAGTGTAAAAAACAGCGGAATCCTTCCTTTTTCTTTATACTGAGGAATCTGGATTGCCATATCATTCTCACTGCTGTCCACAGCTTTCCTGTTTCTTTTATTCTGACGTTCCAGACGTGTGGATACTCCTGTCTGTTCGTCAATCTCTCTCAAAAAACGAAGGGTTGTTGTATTTGTTTTATCAATCCGCGCGGCTTTCCTTAACGTCTTTCTTGCCTTGTTATATTCCCCCTCTTTCATCTGCACAAGTGCCAGAAGATGGTAACCTTTGATCAGTTTTGGATTCTGTACGAGAATCTTCTTCAGCCTGATCGCAGCCATATCCTCATGACCTTCCCTGCACAGGTTTAAGGCATCATTATACTTTCTGATCGTTTCATTGATTGCCTCAAGCTTATTGGAGTTCGCCTGCAGCTTGTTAATATATTCTGATGCCAGATTTCTGGATGGCTGAAGATTCTTACTGATCACCCATTCACTGAGTGCGGCAACCACCTCCCCTGTCTCAAAATATACCAGTCCAAGAAGATTTCTCGCCTGAATGTTATGCTTATTATAAATAAGACTCTGCTTCAGACAGTCAATCGCCCCTGAAAGATCGCGGACACTGGCTTTCTCAAGCCCCCGGTTGTAATACTGTCTGGAAAGGTAATCTACCTTTTTCTGGATCAGCACATTACATCCACATTTCGGGCAGTAATCCAGATCTTTGTCCACCAGAAATGCGCCACAATTCATACAATTCATGTGTATCTCCTTATTTTACCCGTCTGCCACTCTTGGCTTCGCGGAGAACTTCCTGAAGAATATCTAGGATATCCGTCAGTTCTCTCTCATAAATCGCACCCTCCGCATCTGCCACATCCAGACAAGGTTCAAATTTCTTCAGTTCCTCTTCATAATCTATCATTTCTTATTTCTCCTGATCGCATCTTTAATCTCACCGACAAGATACAGGGAACCCACGCAGAAGAGCATTCCGTCATCCCCCTTTACTTCCAGTGCTCTACCAAAGGCTTTCTCAACATCCTCCACTACTTCCACAGAAGAAGCACCTGCTTCTGTAAAAAGCTTTGCAAATCTCTCAGCAGGAACCTGGCGATATCCGCCAACAGAGGTTACTACCACTTGACGGAACGTAATCCTGCTGCAGATCGTATGTATCATATCTGTATAATCTTTGTCATCTACTGCTGAAAAAAGCAAAGTCAGCGGACATTCTTTCTGAAAATGTTCTGCTGTCTCTACAAATTTCTCTACCCCGTCCTCATTGTGAGCACCGTCCACGATCACACCCGGAAGCACTGTTTCCATTCTTCCCTGCCAGCGTGTTCCGGCAATTCCCACATGGATCTGATCCATAGATACAGAAATCACATTCTGCAGAGCCTCAATCGTCTTTAATGCAAGTGCACTGTTCATCACCTGATACTTTGCAATAAACGGAATGGAGAAAACCATATCCTTATAATACTCATTCCGAAATGCAAAATCAATTCCCGCCGAAGTATTTCTGAGCACTTCTGTATCTGATCTCTTCACTTCATAAGCAGGGCTTCCCAGTTCTTCTGCTCTGGCACGGATCACTTCTGCTGCATCCGGGTCGTTTCCGTCATAGATTACCGGTACCCCCGGCACAATGATCCCGGCCTTTTCTCCTGCGATTTTGGCAACTGTATCTCCCAGATACTGCATATGATCCAGACTGATCGATGTGATCACACAGGCAACAGGATTCTCCACAGCAGTAGTCGCATCCATTCTTCCGCCCAGTCCTGTTTCCAGAGTCACATAATCAACACCTGCCTCTGCAAAGATCACCATCCCCATCAGAAAAAGCATCTCAAAATAAGTCGGATGATAGCTGCCTTCTGCAACCAGTTCATCCGCAAGTACCTTTACTTTCTCAAAGGCCTTTAGGAAAGTATCATTATCAATATTCACCTCATTGATCTGGAAGCGTTCATTGATCTCCACCAGATGAGGAGAAGTAAATAATCCGCAGGAATATCCCGCCTCTCTCAGAACAGAGGTCAGAAACGCACATGTACTTCCCTTTCCATTAGTTCCTGCCACATGGATCACCTTAAACTTATCCTGAGGATTACCAAGTCTTCTCAGACATTCCTTTGTGTGATCCAGACTGTTCTTCTTTGTAAATTTCGGAGTTTCATCAATATAAGCAACTGCTTCTTCGTAATTCATAAAAAAATTCCACCACTTATCTATAATGTATTTAGTTACTCTAACATTATATAATAGTGGTGGAAGATGTCCAGTACCAATCGTAATATTTTATCCGACAAAATTATGGATTAATTTTCATTCGTACCGGCACTTTCTGTTAATTTCCATTTATTATTTGAATAAAGTGCATAGCAGGACCGGTCATAGCTCTTGCTCAGCGGTTTTCGCGTCGAACTGTTGCTTCGCTGGATCACCGCAAGCCTGTCGAAATCATTCAGCTCCGTACCTGTGATCATCAACGTAGTCGGATTGATATAGACCGTATCATACCATTCTCCGTTCAGCTTGATTTCACTGGACGGCGTAAATTCCGTTCCCTTAATGTAATATGTATGATCTGCCTCAGAGATACATTGAATGGAATCCAGAGTCACATCATAGATTCCCATACGCATTCTGGTACGCAGATAAGGACTTTCGCCGCTTTCCCCGTAGGAATATCTCTTTCCATAAAGGAGGTCATACTGCAGGGTTTCCAGATCCACCTGATAATTTCTGGTATTTCTTCTTGCCTGATGATAGCGAAAAACAGTTCCCTCATGGATTCCCACACGATCCATAACCTCTGCCGCCATCTGGTATGCTGCAAGATTTTCATTCTTTTTCTTAAGTCCGAAGTTATCCCACATCACATACTCTGTCTGGAACAGATACTTGTTCTTCAGGTCCTCCACAGTCAGTCCCATAGTCGGAAGGTGATCACCGTACATAACAAGGACCACATCCTCAGGATAATCTGCAAGCTTGTCTGTCAGCTCTTTGACAAAATTATCCATCTCATGGATCTCATTTACGTAATATTCCCATTTATTGTTCTCTTCCTCAGTCGGCGCACCGGAAACTGTGATCTCAGGATCCTCCAGAATCTGCTCATCCGGATATGCACCATGTCCCTGTACGGAAATAGTATATACATAATCCGGCCCCTCAGTAGAATCCAAACATTTCAGGATTTCATCTGTCAGAACCTCATCCTTTACCCAGCCATTTGGATTCTTCTCGTTCTCTCTTGCCATGTACTCTTCAGAAGTAAAAGTATCAAATCCGAGATTCGGGAAAATAGATCTTCTTCCATAGAAGTTTGCCTCATTATTATGAACCGCATGGGTGGTATAGCCCAGATTCTTCAGTACATAAGGTGCACTCTCACAGGTAGTCTCTCTCAGAATACTCTTATAAGGATATTCCCCGGGTCCGAAATAATGCATACTCATTCCTGTAATGGATTCAAACTCTGTATTTGCAGTACCTGCACCTACAGAGGGAACCTTATAATATCCGGAGGAATATTCCTCCATCAGCTTCCTGAACGTCGGGATAGGATCTTCCGAAATATTCAGATAGTTTACCAATGTGGGATCAAAGAATGATTCCAGCTGCAAAAACAAAATATTCGGATGATTTTCCTCTTTTGACTCCGGCAGGTTCTTCTCTGTTTTCTCAATCCGTTTAATCTCTTTCTCAGAATAATCTCTCGGACAGCTGATTCCCGTATTAAAAATCGTAGTTGCCAGACAGTAAGGATATCCATAATCCTCATATGCAAAAGCAATATTTCCAAAGTAATTGGAAAGTACCCTCTTCTCCAGTGCCAGCTGTGTACATCCTGCAAAAAGAGCAACTGCCAGCAGGATCAGAGGAATATTATAGCGGTATTTAATCTTGTTCTGATACTTCGGTCCTTTAATAAGCAGAATCAACAGTAAGATAACAAGAATCCCAAACAGGATGCAGACTGCCACAACACCTGCAGCAGGCAGGTATTTATTGGCAATCTTTAATGCATCTGTGATCAGATGCAAATCCGGTCCTGTAAACGGTGTAACACGGTTGAGAAGGAGAACACCATTGATAATGGCCAGTATCAGCCAAAACAATGTCACAAGGATTCTCCAGAACACTCTCCTGTGAAACAGATAAACAATTAGTGACGAAGTAAAAATGAATGCCGCATTATATGCAAAAACCAAAGGTCTCTGTGTCATATAATTCCAGGCTTCTATAAACGAGTGACGGCAGATTGCCTCCATAACAAAATATCCCGCTGCGCTGGCAAGTACATGGAGTAAAAGGGAGATTTTGTTACAAATCTTATACAATTTCATCTAAACACTCCCTTATTTCTTAAGCTGCTCTAACTGTCCTTTAACCTTATCCATCATTTCTTTATATTTCGCAAGTTTGTCTTTCTCCGCATCCACCTTGGCAGCAGGTGCCTTGTTTACGAAGTTCGGATTATTCAGCATACCTTCACATCTTGCGATCTCTTTTGTGAGACGTTCTGTTTCTTTTGTAAGACGTTCAATCTCTTTATCTTTGTCGATCAGGTCTTCCAACGGCATATATACAACCGCATTGGAAACAACTACTGAAACTGCATCTTCACTGATTCCGTTCTTGTCTGTCTGTACCAGAATCTCTTTTGCAAATGCAAGATTTACAAAGGATTTCTTGCTGTTCTCATACATTGCTGCTGTTTCAGCATCCTTTGCCACAATATGCAGGCTTGTCTTGCGGTTATTCGGAACATTCATCTCTGTTCTGGTATTACGGATACCTCTTACAACCTCTTTGAAGCCCTCGATTGCTTTCTCAGCATCCGGGAAGTTTCTCTCTTCTCTGTATACAGGCCATTCGGAGATCATAATAGACTCTTCTTCAGGAAGAAGTGTGCAGTAGATTTCCTCTGTGATAAACGGCATATACGGGTGAAGAAGCTTCAGGCCTTCTGTCAGCGCTGTTCTTAATGTCCAGAGTGCATCATTTGCAGCCTTCGGATCTTCCTCTGCCTTCCACAGACGAACCTTAGCCATCTCAATATACCAGTCGCAGAGTTCATCCCACAGGAAGTCATAAACCTTCTGTACTGCAATACCAAGTTCATATTTTTCCATGTTCTCTGTTGCTTCACGAATCACTGTATTTAAGTGAGACAGAATCCATTTATCCTCTGCACAGAGATCATTTAAGTTCTCCGGCTCTGTCACTGTCTTGCCTTCCAGGTTCATCATGATGAAACGGGAAGCATTCCAGATCTTGTTTGCGAAGTTACGGCTTGCTTCTACCTTTTCCCAGTAGAAACGCATATCATTTCCAGGTGCATTACCTGTCATCAGAGTAAGACGAAGAGCATCTGCGCCGTATTTATCAATAACTTCCAGAGGATCGATACCGTTTCCAAGAGACTTACTCATCTTACGTCCCTGGGAGTCACGTACCAGACCATGGATCAGTACATGATGGAACGGAACCTGATCAGTCTGCTCCAGAGCAGAGAATACCATACGGATAACCCAGAAGAAGATAATGTCATATCCTGTAACAAGTACATCTGTCGGATAGAAATATTCCAGTTCCGGTGTTTTCTCCGGCCAGCCAAGTGTGGAGAATGGCCATAATGCAGAACTGAACCAGGTATCCAGTGTATCCTCATCCTGATGAAGATGTGTGCATCCGCATTTCGGGCATTTCTCAGGCATTTCTCTTGCAACTACTACTTCACCGCACTCATCACAGTAATAAGCCGGAATTCTGTGTCCCCACCATAACTGTCTGGAAATACACCAGTCGCGGATATTCTCAAGCCAGTGAAGATACGTCTTGTCAAAACGGGACGGAACGAATTTCAGATCTCCGTCATCCAGAGCTTTGATCGCAGCCTTTGCCATCTCGTCCATCTTTACAAACCACTGTGGCTTGATCATAGGCTCTACCGTTGTGCCGCAGCGGTCATGAGTTCCAACGCTGTGGTTGTGAGGAACTACTTTTACCAGAAGTCCAAGTTCTTCCAAATCTGCTACCATTGCCTTACGTGCTTCGTAACGATCCATACCAGCGTATTTTCCGCCAAGCTCGTTGATGGTCGCATCGTCATTCATAATGTTGATCTCTTCCAGATTGTGACGGCGTCCAACCTCAAAGTCGTTAGGGTCATGGGCAGGTGTGATCTTTACACATCCTGTTCCGAATTCTTTGTCTACATATTCATCGGCGATCACCGGAATTTCTCTGTCTGTGAGAGGAAGCTTCAGCATCTTGCCGATGAGATCCTTGTAGCGCTCATCTTCCGGATTTACGGCAACAGCAGTATCACCCAGCAGGGTTTCCGGACGTGTAGTTGCAATCTCTACGAAACGTCCCTCTTCCCCTACGATCGGGTAATTAATGTGCCAGAAAAATCCGTCCTGATCCTCATGCTCAACCTCTGCATCAGAGATGGAAGTCTGGCATACAGGACACCAGTTGATGATTCTGGAACCTTTGTAGATATAGCCTTTTTCATATAATTTGATAAATACTTCCTGTACTGCCTTGGAACATCCCTCATCCATTGTGAAACGTTCTCTCTCCCAGTCTGCGGAAGCACCCAGTTTCTTTAACTGATTGATGATCTTTCCGCCGTACTCCTCTTTCCATGCCCACGCATGTTTTAAGAATTCCTCACGGCCGATATCGTGTTTGTCGATACCTTCTTTTTTCAGCTTGTCGATAACCTTAACCTCTGTAGCGATAGCTGCATGGTCAGTTCCCGGCTGCCATAATGCTTCATAGCCCTGCATTCTCTTGAAACGGATCAGGATGTCCTGCATGGTTTCATCCAGCGCATGTCCCATATGAAGCTGGCCGGTTACGTTTGGCGGCGGCATAACAATGGTAAACGGTTTCTTGTCCGGATTTACTTTTGCATGGAAATATCCATTGTCCATCCATTTTGTGTAAAGACGCTCTTCGATTCCCTTAGGATCGTAAGTTTTTGCAAGTTCTTTGCTCATAATGTCCTCCTAATTATATATCTGAAACTAAAGTATCTACGGATTACTCCGTTATAAAGCAGTCACCCTGACAACCAAACAAATAAGCATACTGACTTCGCTTTCCGCATCCAGCCAGATAACTGTGTCATAAACTTATTCGATAAAAAACGCCCCTCACACGCATTATACGTGCAAAGGGCGACATAGATCGCGGTACCACCTTAGTTTGTCTCTCATTCCCTTAACGCGGGATACGTGAAAACCTACCATGCGCGTATATAACTCTGATATGATTCATACACACTCACTTCAGCCTCCCGGCTCCAAAGCTACCTTCAGCACTTCTGTTCCCGGGAAACCTTCCAGCTTATAAGCTTCCCTCTCTGTGGGGCATTACCGCCTACTCCTCTTTTTCACAGCCTTTTTCTGGATTCTACTATAATGAAAAAAGGCTTTCTTGTCAAGAACGTTTCTCCGGATTTCACAAATTTATCTGGTGTCATACGTATATTTTTCCCGCATTGTCGAACAAAATTTTATCAATAATATCCTTTGCATTATTTACGGAAAGATATCCGTCCTCTATTTTTTCTCTCAGAACACTACACAGTGAAAAACGGAATGCAAGAAGGGAGCCATAACTTTCCTCTACTGTCCACGTATCACATCCCCAGCAGATTTTATCAATCTGGGACATCTCGATCAACTGATGCATTACACGTTTTGATGCGGTGTAGGATAAGATTGGAAGCCATGTCAGATCCGGATATAGATTCGGATATCCGTCTACTATGGAAAAAAGATCATCCACCCATGGAAAGCCACAATGCAGTAGCACAAATTTCGTTTCCGGATTATTTTTTATCACATTGTTCAACTGCAGTATATTCGTATCTATAACTTGCCCCATTCCTGTGTGACATTGTAATGGAAGTGACACTTCCGCCGCAATTTCACATATTTTCCAGAACAAATAGTCCTGAAAACATCTGATATCTTCCTGGGTTATATCCGACTCTTTTAAACGGAATACCCTTTCAGCCTGCTCCCGCGTCACTTTTTCAAAATGAAGACTACGCTCATAGGCCATCGCTATTTTTAAGGCCACACAGCCCTCACTCTTTTTTTGTATGATCCACTTTCTGACCCACTCCACATAATCCTGTAAATTGTCCGGCAGCTCACCGAAGTTCTCTTCCAGTGATACACCGTCATGATTGCGAAGTCCTTTTTTATAGCCCAAAAAGAACAGATCCAGTCGAAAAGCAGGCGTAAACAGTTCCGGTCTTCCATTGTCAGAGCCCGGATTCCAGTAGGTATCTACGATTACTTTTTGATACTTACACTTATTTTTCAGTACATCCATGTAAAAGTCGGGATTTTGATGCGCTTTTCTGATCTGATCTGAAATCTGATCCCAGTTCTGAGCTGTGATCGGCTCCGATATTCCATACAACTCCCCGATTGCCTTTTGAAGCCAGACAAAATAAGATTTATATCGTGTTTTTTCCAGATATGCATTCCTGCTTTCTGCTGTTGTCCCCGGAGTTACCTGCTGCCATTGTAAATACGTATTATTTATCAGCTTATCCAGATCATAATCCACCATCGCCTGTTCTGGCAGATGATGTGAATGCGTGTTCCTGATTTTATGATCGGATATATAGTTCATTAATTCCTGCTCTATCTGATTTGCTGTTCCCATGATAATATTCCCCTTTCTTCCTCTTATCCATTCTATCCGTTTGACTACATATTTAAAAACCACAGAAAAACAATTTCTTCTTTTCCGCAATAAAGCGACAGATCGTTTATTCCACACTTTTCAGGGATTCTACCATGTCAATCTTCTTTAATTTCTGATGCATAAACAGATTTACGATCATGGAGAATCCAATTGTCAGCAGTCCGCAGTACAGGAAACTGACAGGATTGATATTTCTTCCGAACATGACTGCATCCACTTCCACAGTACGGATAATATACCTGTGCAAAAAGATTCCGAATACAGCCCCTGCCAGCACGCCTATGAAGGTAAGAATAACATTCTCCCTGTACACATAGGCCGAAACCTCAGTATCATAGAATCCCAGCACCTTCAGGGTTGCCAGTTCTCTCTGGCGCTCCGTAATATTGACATTGTTCAGATTATACAGAACCACGAAAGCAAGCATTCCCGCAGAAATGATCAGCACTATGATTACCGTATCCAATGCTCCAAGCATTCTGTGAAGCTGAGCCTCCAGACTGCTGGTATAGCTGATGCTTAACGCAGCCGGATACTTCAGGATCTCATTTCCCACCTCAGATTCTGATTCTTTGTACTCCTCTTTTACTGTGAACACAGTTGCAGAATAGTTCGGCTTCTCCCCGAAGGTCTGTTCATAGACATTTCCTGTCATATAAATATAATGTCCCATGTAATTCTCTGTCACTGCTGCGATCTTTGTCTCATAATTTTTTCCATCCTTTGTGATGGTCATGGTATCCCCGACTTTCAGTCCTGTCAGGGTCGCCGTCTTCTCACTGATCACTGTACCTGCTTCCGTCAGCTTATATTTCTCTTTTGTCTTTCTGTCCTGAAGAGTTACATCCTTATTAAAGGTCTCAAGATTCTCAGGCACATAAACATATACGCTAATATTGGATTTATTTCTGGGAACACTCATCTTGGTAAACTGCACATGAGTATATCTCTCGATCTGACTGTTATTTTTCAGAAACTCATCCAGTTCCTGTCTCTCCTTATCTGTAGCATCCTCATCATCAATGATCGTTCCTGTGTAATGCTGAAGTTCCTGATACTGCCGTCTGGCAATATCCATAATGGAATCCCTGAGTCCAAAACCTACCAGCATCAACGCCATACTTCCCGAAATACCGAAAATCGTCATAAAGAAACGTTTTTTATATCGGAAAAGGTTTCTCAGAGTAGATTTCCATGTAAAATTCAAGTGCTTCCAGAAAAGCGGGATCCGTTCCAGCAGGATTCTCTTACCCTCTTTGGGAGCAGGAGGACGCATCAGTGATGCCGGGGTTTCCGCCAGTGCCCTGTAACAGGAGAAAATGGTGGCTCCGACAGTACACACAGTTGCCGCACCTGCTGCTATCATTGCAAATTTAAATTCATAACGGATCTGGATATTGTTCATCATTCCCTTGTACATAATGCCATACCCGTTAATAATAACCAAAGGCAGGACCTTCTCTCCGATCAGTATTCCCAGAATACTGCCTCCCACTGTGGCAAGAAAGGCATACAGCAGATATTTGGATGCAATTGCATACTTGCCGTATCCCAGAGCCTTCATTGTACCAATCTGGGTTCTCTGTTCTTCCACCATTCGTGTCATGGTAGTCAGACTTACCAGTGCAGCCACCAGGAAAAAGATAACAGGGAAAACCTGTCCGATACTTCTCATTCTGTCTGCATTATCCCCATAATCTGAATATTCCGGCAGATCATTGCGATCCGTTACCATCCATTCCGGCATACTGATATCATAGATCTCATCCTGGGCATCCTGAATCTTTTTCTCACCGTCTGTAATTTCTTTCTCTGCATCCCTCTTGCCGTCTTCGTATTCTTTTTTACCTTCTTCCAGATCCTTCTCAGCTTTTTTGATGTCCTTTCTGGAATCCTTCAGCTTCTGTTCGTTCTCTGAGATTTCCTTCTCTCCATCCCTCAGCTTCTGTTCATTGTCAGCAATCTCTTTCTCACCGGAAGCAAGCTTTCCTTCATTCTCCTGGATCTGTGCTTCTCCTGAAGCAAGTTCTGCCTCCTTCTCCTCTAACTGAGCCTGGCTGGAATTTAGTTTTGCTTTTGCAGCATCGATCTGTTCCTGTGCTGACTCAAGCTGGGCTTCTTTTTCCTGAATCTCTTTTCTGGCTGGTTCCAGCTTCTTCTCCTGAGCCTTCACCTCTTTCCATCCTGCATCAATCTTTGCCTGGGCATCGGGAAATGCGGCCTCCTGCTGGTTCAATTCTGCTTCCTTTGCATCAAGCTGGGCCAGTCCGCTCTCCACCTGGCTTAAACCACTCTCCAGTTCACTTCTTGCTGCTGCGATCTGGTTTCTGGATGCTTCCAGCTGGGCTGCCTGACTGTCCACCTGCTCCTGATAAGCGGAAACCTGTGCTGCCAGAGCCGCCAGGTCTTCCTCTGAATATACTCCCGAAGCTGCTGCTTCCTCATACTGTGCCTGTAATGCTGCAAGCTGACTTCTGGCATTCTCTAACTGAGCCTCTCCTTCGGAAAGCTGGGCCTCCTGCTGCTCAATCTGGGCAAGTCCCTGATTGCAGCTTTCCTTTTTGGCATTTAAGTCCTGTCTGGTTGCTGCAATCTGCTCTCTGCCTGACTGGATCTGCGCCTTTCCATTGTCAAGTTCCTGCTGGCTCTGGGTAAGCTGCGTCTTTGCATCCGCAATCTGCTTCTCACCAGCGCTTAACTGATTCTTGCCATCCTCAAGCTGTGCTTTTCCATCATCAAGCTTTGCCTGGTTCTCTGAAACCTCCGCCCATCCTGCATTCAGCTGTTCCTTTGCAGATGCGATCTGTGCTCTGCCACTGGCAAGCTGCTCTTTCGCACTGGCAAGCTGGGATCTGCCATCCTCTAATTCCTTCTTTGCATCTGCAAGCCGGGCTTTTCCGTCCTCCAGTTCCTTTTTTGCGTCTGCAAGCTTTTTCTTGCCATCCTTATATTCCTTCTTGCCGTCTTTTAACTTCTTTTTGCCGTCCTCCAGTTCCTGTCTGGCATCCGCAAGCTTCTCATTAGCTTCCTTCTTTCCGTCTTCAAGTTCCTGTCTGGCATCTGCAAGCTTGTCATTGGCTTCCTCTACAATCTCATCATATCTGACCTGACACCGTTCTGCCTCAATCCCCTCCACTCGCTCCTGCACTCGCTCTATCAGGGAATCATAAGCATCTGTATAGCTGATCAGATCCTGTGCCCCATGAGCCTGCACATAGATCTGTGTATAAACCTCCTGGTCAAAATCCTCAGGGAGCACATAGGCAAATCCATTAACCTCACCGGAACCAAGAGTAGAGTTTCCCCGGTTATAGGATATGTAAAGCGGACTCTCACCTAAACCCACAACTGTGTAATCTGTCTTTTTCAGCAGTTCGCTGTCTCCGCCCTCTTTCAGGGTAATCTGATCACCCACCTGATATCCATTGCTCTCAGCAAAAATACAGTCAAGGAAAATCTCTCCGCTTTTTTCCGGAGCTTTTCCCTCTGTCACTGAGATCCGGTTCATGGTTTGATCCACAGCTTCCACATGAAGTACCTTCTGCTTCTCGCCTTCTCCACACATTACATCTGTACCATAGGCGCCCTCTGCATTCTCAACTCCGTCCACCTGCTTAATGGCAGCTACATCATCCTCCGTCAGTCCCAGAGTTCCCATTACTTTGATATCCATAAGATTGGTTTCATCATAATAGGCATCACCTGAGAAGCGCATATCCGGTGACGACGCCTGTATTCCGGAAAAGAATGCAACTCCCAAAGCAACGATCATAAATATGGAAATAAACCTGGCCTTACTTTTTCGTATCTCCATCCAGAAATCTTTATGCATTGCTTTCATATTCATCACCTACCATTCAATCTCCTCTATGGGTGTAGGATGGTCATTCATCGTCATCCTGGAAACCTTTCCGTTCTTGATCTTGATCACACGGTCTGCCATAGGTGTCAGCGCCGAGTTATGGGTAATGACGATCACTGTCATTCCACGCTCCCTGCACATATCCTGCAAAAGCTTTAAGATTGCCTTACCAGTCTGGTAGTCCAGTGCACCTGTGGGCTCATCACACAGTAAGAGCTTGGGATTCTTCGCCAGTGCCCTGGCAATGGAAACTCTCTGCTGCTCACCACCGGAAAGCTGTGCCGGGAAATTGGTCAGTCTGTCCTTCAGTCCCACTTCCTCCAGAACCTCCCTGGCATCCAGCGGATTTTTACAGATCTGCAATGCCAGTTCTACGTTCTCCAGCGCTGTAAGATTAGGCACCAGATTATAGAACTGGAATACAAATCCAATATCATTTCTCCGATAACCGGTAAGCTGCCTGCTGTTATATCTGGCAATATTCCTTCCATCCACCAGAACTTCTCCGCTGGTAGCCTGATCCATACCCCCAAGAATGTTCAGCACTGTCGTCTTGCCCGCACCGCTGGGACCAACGATCACTACGAACTCTCCCTTGGCAATCTCAAAGCTGATCTCATCCACTGCAACGATCTTTACTTCTTTGGTTCCATATATCTTGGAAACCTTATCCAGTTTTACATATGCATCTGTCATCTCACTCATCCGCATTTCCCCTGTAATTTTATTTTTGCTACACCGGTAATTTTATTTTGTTACAATTATTAACGATTCTTTTGACCCCGATTTATTTCCGTATTTATTTACAGGCAGGTCAAATTCTGACCTGCCTGGTAGTCTTAATGGTTATATTTATTGTAACACATTATACCTGTAATTAAAAATAAAATATTCATAAAAAATCCAGATACTTCAAAACCGCCTGATCATCTCAGGCGGTTCATCATTTTAACCATGTGGCATATCTCCTTTCTTCTTATTTCGTGTACCAGAACATCTTATATCTTCTTTACCCGTTATTATTTTACATTAAGCTGATGACGAAAATATAAAAGTGGGACTAAACATACATCATCTGACCTCGAATCTTTATTTTTATTCTTACCTGATTTCCGCATGAAAGAAAAAAATCATGCTCATATACACACTTATGGTTTACAAATCACAAAAAGCAGCATCTTTATATAGTGAATTTGCAAATTCAAAAAATTTAAAGGAGGCAAAAATTATGCCAGGAACATTTAACGGAACAACTTTAACTATTTCAGCTACCCCCGTAGACGGTGCACTGATTCCCGATAAAAGTGCAACAAATGTAGCGGGAATTGCCATTGTGGGGTCAGATATGTATTGCGTAAAGACAACCGGTCTTAAAACTACATTACTCAAAACGACTGACTACATGGCAACAAAAGCAACTGCCGTAAAAAAAGATCTGAACTGGTTCGCTCTGGGACTTACCAAAATTGGAAATTATCTGTATATGCTTGCAGAAGACCATAAAGGTTACGGCGGTTCTACAACCATCGTAAAACTGGATACCAAAGGCAATCAGCTCGGTACGTACAGTATCAATGAAATTTGTCCAAAAGGCGCATTAGGTATCACTGCAGCTGACGGAACTAACGAGAAATTTATCATTATGCATTACGCTGACAAGAGCAATGCTGGGACATTAGCTTTCAGTGTTGTAGACTGGAAGGCTGCTGAAGCAGCAAGTACATTCACAGTTACTAACTCAGGTTTTGGTTATACCACACGGCTTCAGGATATTTACTATCACACTTCATTTGGATTATTTATCCTGACAAATAACACTTTTTCAACACTTCAGAACCGTATTCTGGTAGTTGATTATCATCTTACTGATGATAAAGGTAAAAAATACACTCCATGTTCGGTCATCAATGTAAATAAAACAGGTGAATATAAGCAGTACAACCTTGAATCAATCTGTATGAAAGCCAATCACCTTGTGCTTGCATCCAATGTTATAACATCTGATGGAACCGCAGAAGATAAATTCTCTGTGCTGGAAGGCATTACCTACTCCGGTAAAACCTATACTTTTGCATGCGGTTTTAAAGCAGGAGCCCGTGTACCTACCAAAGTAGATCCCAACTATGAAACAACTAATCTGGGATGTGTATCCTTTAACGGAAACAATACTCCATATTTTATAAAACAAAGTCAAGATAAAGTCGCTGTTCTTGGCTACTGTAAAAATTATATGAATACAAGCGCAGGTGTATCTCACTTTAAAACATTCACTGACGGTTTATTAGGTCATGCCAACGGTATGAGCTGTTTTAACGGAAAATTCTTTGTTGTCGCAGGAAATAACAAAGTGGTTGCTATCAGCAGTAACAAAGAGGATGAGGAAATAACATATACAGTAACTCCCAACGATAACGATAAATCATTTGCTCTTAAAGCAATTAATTATTTTTATGAGGCAAATACAGCTTTATTATTGTCCGTTGTTGACGGAACATTAAAGCTCTATAAATGTACATTTGAAAATGAAAAAAATGTAAAAGCCACTTATCTTTGTACACTGGTAAACGCCGGTCAGCCTACATCCCAGGATATTTTCTATCACAATAAATTAGGGCTTTTTGTCGGAACCAGTAATCCACATACTGTAAGTGGAGTAACGACTAAAATCACAACAAAAAACACCTTGCTTCATTATAATCTGAAAAAACTTGATGATAGCAAACTTTTATATCCGGATTTCGGATTTGTTACAGATATTCCTGCTAAAGATGCTCAGGGCCGCAAATATAACAGTTTTGAACTGGAATCAGTGGCTCTGGATCAAAATAATAAATTAATCGCTGTGTGCAATGTCAATGTCAAAGATGCTACCCACACCAGTGGTTTAGCATCCACTGACGGCTTCTTTCAGTATAATACGCTTGAATTTATTACAGCTTGATTTCGCTACATCAATAACAGCATAAATTTCCATTATAAAAAGCAGGCAGTTTTTCGCCTGCTTTTTATAATTCCAATTTTCTATTTAACAACAACTTTTTTATTATCTGACCATACGCCAAACTGTTTAATACCATTCAACAACGTATATGCATGCGCTTTCAAATAGTAAACTCCCGGTTTTATATTTTTAAAAGTAACTGTATTTTTCTTTTGATTTTTTAATACAATATTTTCTCCTGAATCTGCATTCTTAAGTACGCAATCAAACCCATCACTGTATTTTAAATTTCCAAACTGTGCGGTTACTGTTTTCTTTTTCCCGGTAATTTTTATTAATTTTATATTATCTTTATTTAGTTTAACAGGAGGCATACGCATTTCATTAGACCACCTGCTATAACTTTTTTTACCATTTTGAACAGTATAAGAACGGACTCTGGCAAATCCCATAGTCGGCACTTTTTTTAATATACAGGTTGTGTTTGCAGAATTTTTATTAGCTAATACCTTAGTACCATCATATATTTGATATTGATATCCATCTGCATTCTTTACTTTTCCGCTCAAATCAATTGTAACATAGATTTGTTTGTTTACTATATCTGAATCAACAGATTTTATATACGGACGATTTGTTTCTGGTTTTGAAGCAGTTCCCTCACTTACAAAAGGAATACCATTCATCTTACAGTAATAGTATGCATATGAATTTTTCTTTCCATGAACTGTTAGAGAATCACAATTTATGAACGCCTCAGCACCTATCTCAGTAACTGTTTCAGGTATATATAACGTTTTCAGTTTTCGACAGTCAGCAAATGCAAAAAAATCTATACTTTGAAGATTTTGGGGAAGTTTAACACTCGTCAGTTCACCGCAGTATATAAATGCACTTTGTCCAATTTTTTTCACATTATCAGAAAGTATTACCCTTTTAAGCTTTGGACATGTGCTAAAGGCAAAAACTGGAACAGTATCTACTGAAGCCATCCACTCTACTTCTTCTATATTCAAATTATCTTCAAAACAAAATTTTTCTACTTTAGAAACCGAAGGAAGAAGCATTATCTTCTTATAATCTCCAGTTGGGTATTCTCCATACACACGGCTCTCTGAAATTTTCAACTGTTCATACTTATTTTTACTTTCAATGGTTATCTGTGATTTCATAGCAGCTTCTGCTGAGACAGATGCAGAAATTGCTACACACGTTAAAGCAATCAACAATATTTTCTTTACTTTCTTTGACTTCATAGAATCTCCTCCAATCAATAATATTCATCTATTATCATAGTATATCACTAACTATAAAAGATCCTGTATTTCTGGTATTAAAAGTATTCTAATGACCCCGAACCAAAATGCAAATTTAAATTAATCTCCACAGTTTTGCAGCAACATATGTTCGCCTGTAGTCTGAAAGCCTTTTGTTTAGCAGCTGCCTTAATTTCCAGCCTGGAATAGCCCTAAAAGCATCTCGGGCTGGAAATTTACATGTTATTGGCACCTTGAATCTGTGCTTCAGTCATACACATATCATGTTCTTTCGCAAATTTAAGAGTTGCCTTTAACCCTTTGGTTTTTTCTCCTTTCAAACCTTCGAATGCTACTTTTACATCTATCATGTAGCAGTATTCTAAAAATCTTTTCAATGCCTTTTCCTTCTGGCTGTTCTTAAATAATAATTCCCATACAGACATCATATCTTCATGATAGAGAAGAATAATGATATCTCCATACCTGACTGCAAAATAGTATTCCGTTAACATTTGATCACGCCTCTTCAGATTTACTGTGCAGGTACTGCATGATTTCTTCATAGCTCCGTCCACTCTGTGCTATAGCATCCAATAACTTTTTCTGGCGAAGTGCATCCCTCTTATCCAATAAATCTTTTAATGTTGCTGCCGCAGCATCATACCGATGCTTTGCTTTCACCAGATCCTTCTGTGCTTTTTCAATTTTAGTGTCCAGTAGTTCTGCGTTTATTTCACGTGCCATATTTACCGCCTTTCTTTCTGAATGTTTGATTTCTTAAGTGTATTACTGATCTCTCCGGCTCGATAAGTAATGTTTCCTTCATTCATCCCAAAAGCCTCTAAGATTTTTTTCTGCTTTGCTGTTACAGCATGGTCCAGCCGGTATACATTATCCGTCTGGCGTGTCATTTCAATCTTCTCAAGTTCCCTGATTGCTGCCGGAACTGTCATATAATTCTGTTTCTTCTCAAGTTTTTCGTTCTCTTCCTGTAATGCAGTATAAATTTTGTTTCGGATTATCAGTGCGATGAATTGTGTAAAAATCCTTCCCTCAACTCCTTCGTTTGTATGTGAACGCATGCTCTTGTTTCCAAGGAATGATTTATCAGAGGCAAAAAGTTTCTCAGATACATCACGGCTCTTATAAAGATGCAGTGCTTCCTTTGCGGTCATCCTTTCGGATGTAATAATAACAAAGTATCCGCATAATGATATTTCCCGTTCTGTCACAGTTGTTTTTTCTTCCGGATATAAAAACACGCCATCTTTATCGTAGTGAAGATAAAAGTATTTTTCGTAAGCTGAACCAAACTCTACTGTTTCATTCTGATGTGACATCATCAAAGCGGTCCGCTCTCTCAGTGCGTTTTCAAAATGCTCCCGTTCATCAGCATCTTTTGAAATACTATGATAAATATGAATGTATCTCTTTTTTTCATCGCCTTCAAATAAAGTCCTTTGTACTGTTTTTCCATACACACCATAGGCATTCATGTCACAAGAGCGCTTATTTTCGAACGTTCCTTTGTTCTCTAAGATCAAATCACTTATGAAAGAAGACATGCCTTTAGCCATGATCACAAAACTATAACCACATTCGTCTAAATAGCGTATATTTCCACGGCTGAAATATCCCCTGTCCAAAATGAAACCGATTTTTTTATAGCCATACCCAGTGATTTTACCAAGCATGGTCCTAAGCTGTGATACGTCGTTAATACTTCCAGGATAGGCTTCATAAAAGAGTGGTTCTTTATTCTTAAGATCATATCCAACCGAATAGTTGATGATAGCTGAACCGATATCTGTCTTGGCATGACCGAATTCAGCCAGTTCAATCTCTCCGGCCTGACAGTTCTTATTCGTAGAATCATAGGAAATATAAATACGCTCCCTTCGATTTCTCTTTGCATTCCATTCATTCAGAAAGCCTGTACTCTTATCCTTGGTGATGCTCTTAAAGAAATCACTTACCGACGCATCACTATAGATCTTCATACCAGAACTATACAGTGGATGATTGTATGCGTAATCCGGATAATGCTGTGCCACATTGCTTTCTTCTACAATAGAGTAAGAGGCAAGGTCAAGCAATAATGCCATATCCCGCTCAGAGAAGAACTGTCCGAGCAGCTTGTCTAACGAATAATCCAATACTATTTTATGCATTACAGCATATGTACCAACCCGCAGACAGCTGCTACGTTCTGTCCGGTCTTCCATCCCTGATAAGACTGCATCTGGAAAGTATTTCAGAAAGGCTTCGTTAGGAATCATCATAGTGTCATCATCTGGACATACCTTGCCTATAGTCGCTCTCTGTGGATAGGTATATTTTTTCTCCGGATCATAATAGCGACCATACTCATACTTAATATATGTGATATCCCCGCGTCTTAATCGGGTCAATTTTCCATGCACATCCGGTAGCTTAACTCTTGATTTCAGGTACATATTTGCCTCCTTTATTTAGGTTTATATAGCCCTAAATTTATTGTACGGCACAACCCGTATTTTTGCAATAATTTCCGCAGAAATACGGGCTTTTTTAAAATTTTATTTTCGTTAGGGCTACTCATTTTTGGAAGTTAAGGAGCTGGCGAGCTTTTTTTATTTTTAAAATCGGTCATATTTCACCAGCGTTTTATGGTGCTTGGTACAATAGATATTATTATACCAAATGGGGTTCTATTATGTATCTCAAAAAAACGCCAAACACTCATGGACGAATTCGTCTTTCCATCGTTGATAATTATTATGACAAAGTTAAAAAATGTTCCCGCCAGAAAACAGTGGCGTCTATTGGCTGGCTTGATGAACTAGAAAAACAGTATGATGACCCGATCGCCTATTTTACAAAACGTGTGGCGCAGCTCAATGAAGAAAAACAGAAAAAGCAGGCTCCAATCAACTTTACTTTTTACAATTCAGATAGACTTTGTGTCGGTGATAACCTGCGAAAAAACCTTGGCTATACTGCATTGTGTCAAATCTATCATGAGCTTGGCATCCATACATTTCTGACCAACCGGCAACGTCATTCTAAAGAACAGTATGATTCCAATACGATTATGAAAATGCTTGTTTATTCCAGACTCCTCTTTCCGGTCTCAAAGAAATCTTCCTATGACAACCGGGAACGTTTTTTTGAAAACACAGATTACTCACTGGATGATATTTACCGCTGTCTTTCTTTTTTAGACAAGCACAGAGAAAACTTACAGGTATGGATGAATGACCGCATCAAAAAGAATTATGGCAGGGATACCAGCCTGATTTATTACGATGTTACTAACTACTATTTCGAAACAGATGAACCAAATGATTTTCTTCGCAAAGGGGTCTGTAAAGAATACCGGCCTAATCCTATCGTACAAATGGGACTTTTCATCGATAACAAAGGAATCCCCATTACTTATGAATTATTCCCTGGAAATACCAACGACTGCCTAACCTACCGACCAAACTTAGGGCGCATAAAAAAGCAGTTTGACCTTGGCCGGGTAATCACTGTTGCTGATAAGGAGATGACAACAGGTGATAACATCTGGTATACGATCAATACTCCCACTCATGATGGATATGTTTTCAGTATGTCCATCCGGGGAGCTGAAAAAAGCCTCAAAAACTATGTCCTCAAAGAAGATGAGTATGAATGGCTCGGCACGGAATATAAACGAAAATCCCGGAAATTACACAAGAGCCACTTCTTATGGAGCTGCCAAATATGTAAAAAAAATAGATTATGACAAAGAAACCGGGGAAATCCTCACTTCCTCCTCCATTCTGAACCTTGATGAGGAGAATATTCGGGAAGAGAAGGCATTGGACGGTTATTACATGCTCCTGACCAACGAAATGGAAGCGTCAGATGATGAGATTATTGATATGTATCGAGGATTATGGCGGATTGAAGAATCCTTCAAAGTAACCAAAAGCGAACTGGAAGCCAGACCCGTATATGTCTGGACTAAGGAACATATCGAAGCACACTTTCTGACCTGTTTTGTAGCCCTGACAATCGCAAGAATACTGGAAAACAAGCTTGAGCATAAATACAGCGTTGGAACAATTCTTGAATCCTTGTCAAAAGCAGAATGCAGTCTGGTTCAGCAAAACTACTACTTGTTTGACTACTATGATGAACTGTTAAAAGATATCGGATTGATTTTGGAAAACGTATTCGGACTTTAGGAGAAATAAAAAAATTTTGGCAAAAGCAAAAAAGTAGAAAAAACACCATGAAAAAATGACAAAACAGAGAAGCCGCAATCCAGCATAATCTAATATTTTTCATGATTTAAGTCCTCTCTCATAAGTCATTCATTAGATACCAATAAGATACCTCATTATAAAAATCCCCCTTAAACAGTTTCCTTTACTCTGTCTAAGGGGGATTTTTAATAATACTACTATAAGAACATTCTTTTTGATATATATGCAGAAAAAAATTAAATTTCTGGTCTAAATCACTTTTCTACTTCACAACTACTTTCTTTACCTCTGACCATTTCGTATAATTTTTTGCATATCCTTTTACATAAGCACGTCCTGTAAGATAATAAACTCCAGGTTTTACATTTTTAAAAATGACTGTAGTTTTCGTCTGATTTTTCTTAGTATAAGCATAACCGCTGACATATGTATAACTTCCATCTTCAGATTGAGATACTTTCTTTGCCAGTACCCAGTCCGTTCCGTCACAGGCTTTTGGTACAGTAAACTTCACCGTTACTTTTCTTTTTGTTCCCTGTCTGGAAACCTTTGCCGATTTAACAGCTGGTTTTCCTGTTACAAGGCTTGTCTTTACCGTTACTTTTTGAACTTCCGCCCACTTACTCAGTACTTTTTTATTTGATCCATCCAGATATTTATAGCCATGTACACCAATATACCAGTTTCCTTTCGGTACTCCTTTTAGAATGAGTTCCTTGCTGTTTCCTGAATATCTGCATTGTACCTTTATATAATCTGATGGCTCATCCCCGTCTTTACTTCTGGCAGCAACAACATCATAACCATCCAGTTCTTCTGTATTACTGCCAAGGATAATTTTAACGTCATTTTTCTTCACCTGCAGTTTCTGAACCACAGGTGCATTTGGTGTCTTTATATTTACCTTTAACAGAAATCCTTCAGACCATTCACCATATTTCTCCGTATGACCACTTTCCTCTTTATATGCCCTGCAATAGAGATAATGCGTCCCTTCAGGAATATATTTCAGTTTAGGATAATGATTCAGTTCAGATTTTGCGACCTTCACCTGTGCGATATAATTTCCTTTTTCCAGATCCTTTTGAGATTCTGCTGCTACAAAAAAATATCCGTCTGCTTCATTAGAAGTATCTCTTAAAGAAAGTTCTGCATAATTTGTGATCACTCTGGTCCATGTCGGATCAATCACCGGTCTGTTCAACCCCTTGTACGCATTCACCTGTACCTTTATCTTTACAGACGTATCCAGCTCTTCATTGTTTTCACCTTCACGCAGTTCCAATTGTCCGTTAACTGTGAAACTTTGAGACGCCGTATTTTTCGGGTTATATGCACAATTCTCCACATCCCATTTTACATCGGCAGAAAATGTCGTTTTTTCTCCATCCACTTCAGCACCATAGACTTTAAGAATCGATGGCAAATGTAAAGCATCAGCAGTTTTTTCTACGCCATTGGTAATTCCAGTCACAGGTTCAATGGTATCCACCAGTCCCTGAAATGTCCTTGAATCTACTCTGAAAGAATCCCAAATCTTCTTTGTTATAGTCTCTCCTGTCGCTGTTTTCGCAGTCACTGTCACTCCAAGATCATGTTCTCCAACTGGCAGTCCCATCTGCGGACAAAGGCTCAGTTCTGTACTCTCTCCAGGTGCCAGACTGGTATTTCCGGATAATGATACACTACAGTCTTTGCTGTAATCGAAAGACAGTTCCATATTCATGTCCGTAAAATTTTTCAGAACATAAATTCTGGCTTCCGGAAGTGTCTTATATCCCCAGTGCATTATCGGGAAACTCTCGGAAGATTTTTCGGTAATTTCCAGACTCTTCTTTTCCGTTGGGTTCTTCTCTCTGTTCATTGTGATATGAACCGGATATCTGCTTCCGTCATCTGCAAGGAAATCAAACGTTTCATCATATGTTCCGTATTCCTGCTTTGGCAGTACAAAAAAGTCCAGAGTTTCTCCCGGCTTCAGCAGTCTTTTGGAATCCTGTTCCTCATAGTCCTCTGACCACTTTGCCATCTGATCATCTACCTCAAAATTCTTAAGACCAGAAGCATCTACCCGGACTCTTGTTTCTTTTTTTCCTGAATTTCTGACTTTCACATATTTCTCTACACGAAATTCCGGATCATAAAAATCACTTTCTGTAAGCTCTACATCCGTACCTGTTTCTATGCTTAACTCATAGTCTCTTTCAGAAGATTCACCAGACAGAGCCGAATCTGTTACTATATCAGGAATATTTTCTGTTCCATCACTGAAAGATTCCCCTGTCGAAAAACTCTCCGCTCCCCATACGGTTAATGGAGCTGTACCCAGCATTACTGCTGACAAAAAAAGTGCTGTTATAACCTTGTATTCTTTCATCTCTTTTTCCTCCATTCAATGATATTTATTATCATAGTATACCACCTTTTATATGAACATCTGTAATTATAGAATAAAACGTATTCTAATGGGCATGAGTGTTTTTGCCTGTATATCGGATTAATCTGTTTTCTTGCCTGAATGATAAAAGCCCTCCCCACTGTGACATTCATTTTGTAGAGAGAGCTTCTATTTCTTTTTCCTATTTCTTTTTCCTATTTTATCAAAAAGATTTTTTCACTTTCAATGCCACCTTCATCCTCATGCCATTTATTCATTAAAATGAACTCATATCCTTTTACTGATTTTCCAAAATATGTAATTCCATACTGAGGCTCAGAAAGATGATATCTATTTTTTACTTTACCTGTTTTTGATAATACAACAACATCTGATTTCACATTATTTCCCATTGTATATCCACAAACATATAAATTCCTTTTCTGACATTGTACCTGCCATATTCATTTCCTCCTGAAATTTATATTTTTTCGAATTTGCAAATTCTACTTGATAAAGAGTTCTTAATTTCAGCGTTGCAAACCTCAAAGAATAAATTTTCCCTTGACAATTTTATACTTGAATTTTTACTCCTGCTTATGCTTACCAAAAAGATTCTCTTTGATTTCTGATAAATCACTTTGTACCTGATGTAAAATCTCAAATTTCTCTGTCAGTTTCTCTATTACAGACTGATAATTTTTTTCCCGCTCTTCCTGTTTCTCATCTCGTTTTTCATTTGATTTCACAATATAAACCAAAAGAAATACCGCCAGCACTGCCCAGATTCCATGCGAAACTGCCACATTCATAACCGTTGTTTCCATAGTTCACCTCCCTCCTCTTAATCTTCTTTTATTACGCATTTTTTTCTATATTCCATCCACTAAAAGTCTTTTCTGGTCTTATTATTACCGTTCCAATTTAAGGCACAGTTTTATTCTCTACAATTATTCTACCAATCTCTTTTTACCATATATTTTTTCTCCTCTTATCATTAATTTGAATTTGCAAACTCACTTAATAAAGAGTTTTTTCTCTTCCATTTGTAAACTCACAATTTTTTTCTTTTTTAGTTTCTGATCAGCAGTTTTCTTACTACTTCCCCTAAAAAGGAGGTAGATAACTATGAAAACACTGACAGAACTTATCCAAAATTATCAAAATGGTATCCCAGATTCAGACAGTGAAATTCTCAAACGTATGGAACCGCTTGTGAAAGGATATGCATCCCGGATTCACTGCATGGAACGCGAAGATTCCATACAGGAATTGTATCTTACTCTGTTAAAGACATTGCCATATTTAAGTTCTTCATCCTCAGAAGGTGAATGTATCAGATACATGCAGACCTCTGTCGAAAACAGATATCGTTCCCTTTGCCGCAGTTGTCTTTCCGAACCTGAAAAAGATGATTTTGATTCTTGTTCTGTTTCATTACAGGCTCCCGACAGTTTTGATGACACCTATTATGATGTAACCGCATATATCAACTCTTACCCTTCGGACAGTGTCCAGAGAAAAATTCTGTCCATGTACTTTTATCAGGATAAAAGCGATGCCCAGATTGCCCGGAAACTGAAGCTGTCCCGCCAGTACGTCAATCGGATGAAGAAGAAACTAATTCTCAAATATATTTCCGAAAACAAATAAAAGAAACACCTGCTGACCATAAATTTGCAGTCTGCAGGTGTTCCCTTAGTTTTCATAAAATTTCCATTAATGCCATTCCCGTACCGGAAATGCCATTCATAAAAGCCAGATTCAGATATTCTGTCCCAGATATTTTTGCCGGGTGATCCAGTTGAAATAAAAGGCAGTCACATAACGCCTCATATTGCTCCTTCATTTTTTTATTACCATATTTTCGAAGGTACTTCTTCATAATAAGTAAATTCCCGGACATCCCATGACACAGACAAATTTTTTCATCCTGTTCTCCATAAAACAAAGAGTCTGCAGCATTTAACCTGTCTTTTTTAATCTGCATATCCTCAGGAAACAGCTCTTCCAGTTTCATTCGTGAAAGCAGGATTCCCGGCGCCCCATGGCACCATGCATTCATGAAGCTTTCCCCTGAACTCTCTCGTAAATCCTTCCAGTTTCCGGCTTTCTCTGAGTACAGAGAATCCTCATATCTCAGCAAAAGCTGTATTTTATCAGCATATTCCGCTTTATGATTACATTCATACAACGCTGCATAAGCCATCAGAAATCCACTGTTGCCATGAGACATTCCAGCCAGCGGTCTGTCTGTTCCTTTTAATCTCCATCCGTATCCATTTCCGGTTTCCTGTCCTTTCTTCCACAAATCTTTTTCCATATCTGCCGCTATTTCATAATATTTCAGATTTCCGGTTTCTTTATATAACATCACTGCCACTACAATAGCTCCGGCATTTCCGCTCAGATAATCCAGTTGTGAATCTTCTTTCCATACCCTCTCAATAATGCTGAAATGCTTTTCTGCATAAATCATCCACTCCCTTTTGCCTGTAAGTTTAAACAGATAAAGATAAGTACACACCACAGAACCTTCTCCATTCACAATACCTGTCAGAAGATTTTTATCATAAATCTGTTTTTTGTGTATTTCATCTGTATAAGCTTTCAATCTCAAAACAGCAAGATGATAAATTTCTTCTGCACTTGCATTCTTTTCTTCAAAATCATGAAGATATTTTGCAAGAAACAAGACTATCCCGGATATTCCATCATATAAATATATTCCACCTGATCTGAGATTCCAGTGACCATTATCCCAGAATTGCAGACCCGCCCAGCCGGCGCTCTGTTCCCGGATAATTGCTCTGCTGCAGATTCGATGAACTATCTTTCTGATCTGACTGTATATTTTGCGCTCTTTATCTGTGTCATATCCCTTTATCCTGGTCGGAAACATCTTTTTCTTTCCATCAGATGCCTTCAGCATTTCCATGGACAGCCTGATATAATCACACTGACATTCCATATCAGAGTAACTCATCTGCTTCATATGCATTCGCCATGACTCATAAGGAGTACAGGGCAGATATTCTTTATGTTCTCCGCCATTTCCATCATAAACAGATCTGCTGTTCGCATCAATCTCAAAGCAGGGTATATCCATTTCCAGAAGGCTGTCAATTTCATAATCATGAATCTCTTTCATAAAAGAAGATTCCCCCTCTTTGTGAATCACATTCAAAAGAGCTTTCCTGCATTCTCTTGACTTCATATAATCCGGATGAAACGAAGCCATAAGATACATTGCATACTGTTGGGTATGCCGCAGTACAACTCTGGAACGTCCGTCAAAAAAGCCGGACAACATCACCTCCACTTTCTTATCTGCCATTGTCACCATGTACGCTCTGCAAAATCCTCTGATAATGCATTCCGTATAATCTGCCGCATTGATAACCTGATCATTTAGTCTTACAATGCATTCCTTTATCTGCATTTCCACAGGTTCATATTCTATGTGGATATCAGATGTTTTATCATCCTTTACCACAGGAAGTTTAAACGGTGTTTTTATCTTTTCCTCTGTTCCCATTGCACTTATAAGAACTCTGCTGTTTCCTCTGCCCCATGTGAGAACAGGAAGCATTCCTGTATGTATAACCGAATTTGCCAATTTTATCTCTGTACTTTTGTTTATTTTTTCTTCTACACTACTTCCGTCTTTCTCTGATTGTTGTTTTAAATATCCCGGATATGTCTCCATATCGATAATCACAGGATATTCTCCATGTGCGATAATATTTTCACCATGAAGATCTGTTGCTCCGAGGGCATATCCCAAAAACAGATGTATGCCCATTCTGAAATAATAATGCTCCACCTCACTTTCGTTTTTACAGGGAATATTCTCAATTTTTTCTTCCCATCCATAGGAATCATGAGATAAATATTGTACCGTCCTGCAGGAAATTCCTGTTTTTCTGCATAAATAGTTATAAAGTTCCTGATATTTTATATTCTTATCAAGACTATGTGGCTTATAGTACAGAATTGTTCCATTATCCAATTCTACCTTCGCCACACTTCGTCCTCCTCTGTGTGTATCGCCTTTCGACATGTAAATTCCCACAGTCCCGGAAAACTTTCTTCCATCACAGAATATTTTTTGTATCTGTTCTTTTTCTGCATAAAGAGATTTCCTGATTTCACATTCTGCTCTCTGGATAGAGTTATTTTTTAATTCAAGCAGACGTTTTAACTCGGGATATTCCTGCAGTAAAGATTTTACATATGTTGCATTGTTAAGATATTTTTTTTCATAATAATCATATTGTTCTTCAGAAGTATTTCCTTTTAGATTGCCTTTCGCCTTTTGTTCATGAATACTCAATATAAAAATCCGTTCTGATATCGCATTATTATAATGATTAAAGTCTGGCATACCTTTTCTATTTCCCTTAACAACATATTGAAAAAAAAGATCCGTTATGTAAAGTATATGCTTCCACTTCTACTCCATTTTCTTCATAAAACAGTTCTATTTCCTTAAGTTCTTCCTCAATACATCCAATAAATTCTTCTGTCATTTTTTTATCTCTCCTTTAACTTTTACTTAAAATAATAATTACCTGAAAAAAATCAGAATCATATTTAAATGTGATATTTCCATCATATCTTTTTACAAGTCGTTTTACGCTTTCAATTCCCCATCCATGACCTTCCGCTTCTAATTTATCTGTTACAAATTTTCCGCGTTTTACATCAGGAATTCTCGTACTTGTATTCCACATTTTCATCATCAATACATCATTTATATTCTTTATTCTTAAACAAATCTTCTTTTCCTTACTCTTAACAGCCGCATCTATTGCATTATCAAATAAATTGCTTAATATAATAACCAAATCAGTAGTATTTATAATCGTATCATCCACCGAAGCATCTAATTCAAAATTTATATCCAAAGCATCCATTTTTCTTTTTTTCATAGTAATTGTTTTGTCAAGTACATCTATACCTGTCCAAAACTTTTTTTCTTCATCTCTGAACTTTTTCTGATTATCTGCAACATATGCCGCAATTCCATTTAAGTCTTTGTTTTCTATACACTCCTGTATAAAACTTAACATATGCTTTTGATCATGTATGATACATCTATATTTTTGATATGCATCTTCTAATTCCTGATATTGCTGCTCTACAGCTCTATTTTTCACCTCCAAAATATTTTTTTCTATATTAACACTTTTAACAAAAAAAAACATAAATAAAATCATCAATACTACGGCAATTCCTGATACTACTACTATAGTAATTACCAGATTCTCTATTTTAAGGATTTTATTTTGTATGCTTAGCAAAAAATACAAAAGTATATATTCGACTAATGCAAAACCATAGAAAAATTTTTGATTACCTCTAAAAATGTCACCAGCATATTTATTTACGCGAAACAATTTTAATAACAAAATTATCACAACGCTTATAACCAGCAAATAAATTCCTGAGCTATAAGAGTGCATATTTTGGAAATAAATATATTCTCCTATTTTTCTTTTTTTAATCACGCAAACTGTGATAATATATAATAATTTTAATAGCCCTATATTAGTCAAATATAAAAATTCCCAAATATAAGATTGAATAAATGTGCACCGAAAAAAAATTGTCAAAAATATCGGAAGATATAGATTTCCAAATACTATTACATTTCCAGATATATACGCTGTCCAATATTGACAGGTCACAAGAACAACAATCATAACAAAAAAAAGCACACTTTGAAAATTTCTTATTCTTTTTAACCTAACTACACAATCCGGTATTAAACATATTCCCACCAGCACCAGTAATATAATAAGTATTGTTTTTTTTGTCTCTATATTATTTTCTAAATATGATCCGCAAAATGAATATGCTGTAAAATATAACAGTATAATTAATATTATCTTCCATACCGTTTTATCTTTTTCAGTTTCCATACTTCTTTTCGGAAACATCTGTCCAAATATCCAGACACCTATCCCAGTCTCCATAAACGTTGCCAGTCCATACAATAAAACTTTCAGCATTCTTCATACCCCCCAGTAATTCAGAATTGCTTCTCTGACACCTTTGAATCTTTCTCTGCCAACTGTAATAATATTACCGTCCCGCATATAAAGATCCCTTCCTTTCATCTTCATCACATGTTGGATGTTTGCAAGATATCCTCTGTCAGATATAATAAATTCTTTTGAATTCAGTTCTTTTTCTACTGTTGACAGACTTGCTCTGATCTTTACTTCCCCACGCCTGTGCACAAAAATCACATATTTTCCTTCTTTTTTCATATAGAAAATATCAGAATATGCCAGTTTTTCAACTTCGTTTCTTTTATTTATGATATAGTACCGCTCTTCTTTCTCCATAATTACAGGAAGAAGCGCATCATAAGCCTGCGAAAGTTTTTCCTTCAGACACTCTTTGGGGATATAACGATAGGTGTTTACCTCATATGCTTCTATTGCATAATCCACAAAATTTGTAATAAATATAATAACCGGATCCGGATAAAGTCTGCGTATCTCTCTTGCTGCCTCTATTCCGTTTTCTCCCGGCATCCGGATATCCAGAAGATACATATCGAATTTTTCTTCCTTCAATCCCAGCAGAAACCATTCCACATTCTGGTATGTCGTTACCGTACAATCTATATTTTTCTCTGCAAAATACTGTTCTGTAATCTCCTTTTCTTTTTTCAGATACATTTCGTCATCATCCAGAATCATTATTCTTATCATAGCAATTATTCCTCCATGAATGTATAAAATCTGAATTTCTTCACATCATAAAAATAACTTTCATCCTTATTGATGACCAGCTCATAAACCTCGATATCCCCTTGGGTTGTCACATCAGTTCTGTGATACTGATAAATGTATCTGCCTTCCTCATGGTTTTTTACCTTTCTGATGATATCATCCACCAGTTCTCCGATTGTCATCGGACTGTCTCTGGAAGGTCTCCATCTTCCAATCATACCACGAACCTGTGACTTGGTCAGTTTAATTCTCTTTCCAAGAAGATATCCTTTCGGGAAAAAGTCTTCTCTGGTCTTTCCTGTCTTTTTTAATATCTCACGTATTGTCTTATTTTCTTCATCTAAAGCAAATCCCATATTAGCATAAGCCTGCATATGAAGCAACGCTAATTCGAGATATTTACTGTTTTCAGATTCTTTATTCCATAACAGTAATTTGTCCAGACTTTTATATACAGTTTCTCTGATTGTAATTCCCTGATTTTGCAAAGTCTGCAAAGAAAACATCATGGTATACAAATCCTTTGTATATTCGTCCATATTCCTATATTCCTCCTGTCATAAAACATATCAAATTTGATTAGTCGCTTGTCATTTATATCCTTATACATATTTAATTCCGTCTGTTAAACTTTATCAAAGGAAAGGATTTTTATTTATGAAAAACAATACTATCGGAAAAAGAATTGCAGAAGCTCGGATCAACAGAAATATTACCCAGGAACACCTGGAAGAATTAAGTGGTTTATCTGTAAGTACGATCAGCCGGATTGAAACAGGTAAGTATATGCCTACTATCGAAAATCTCCTTAAGCTTTCTGAAATTCTTGATGTGGGACTTGACTATTTTCTTTATGATCTGCTTCCTCATAATAAAGATATTCAAAGCCCGGCCATTCAGGATGCGGTTTCAATCATGAATCAAATGGGTGAACGCCAGACTGAATACATTGTAAAAATACTAAAAATATATCAGGCCTCTCATCAGGATTAAATATAATTACAATTCGACAATTTTCGTGTTTTTGTCCTCGAAAAGCATTTTTCTGACCTCGAAGCAACAATCAGGAAATGCTTTTTATTTTTTTCTGTTTCATGTTTACATTTTTCCCTTTTCTCACTCTTTATAAGATGTATCACCGGTGAGCAAATAAATAATCAAATTTCAGGAGGATGAAAAAATGACAAAAACAGAAAAAGCAGTAACATGGGCAATTGAAATCGCAAACGATCCGGCACACGGATATGATCAGGATAACAGATGGGGACCGGACTACGATTGTTCTTCACTGGTAATCTCCGCATGGCAGCAGGCTGGTGTTCCTGTAAAAACAAAAGGAGCCACTTATACAGGAAATATGAAATCCGTCTTTCTGTCCTGCGGCTTTAAGGATGTGACTTCCAAAGTTAATCTCAGCACAGGAAGTGGCATGAAACGTGGTGACGTATTATTAAACATCGCAAGTCATACAGTAATGCACATTGGCAATGGTCAGGTGGTATCTGCCAGCAAAAATGAAAATAATGGATATCATGGTGGTAAACCCGGAGATCAGAGTGGAAAAGAGATCAAACTTCAGAATTATTACAATTTCCCTTGGGATTGTGTTCTCCGTTATACTAAAGATTCTTCAACTACTGATCCTGATCCTGAACCTCAGCCAACTGCAGGAAATGCAAAAATCCGCAAAGGTCAGGGTTATGCCAATAAGTTCGCCAATGCAGGAATCTCTATTACCGGAAAAAGAGACGCTGCTACCAAAAAAGCAGGCGTTAAAGTTCTTCAGACAGCTCTGAACAGGGATTATGGTGCCGGTCTGGATGTAGACGGTATCTGGGGAACAAACACAGACAATGCTCTTGGACAGCATTATGTAAAAAATGGTGAAACACAATATATGGTAACTGCCGCTGAGATTCTCCTTCTTTTACGTGCTTATGATCCAAACGGTGTAGAGATTCCCGGTACCTTTGGCTCAGGACTTCTCTCTGCTGTAAAGGCATTCCAGAAGGCACAGGGCTTAACGGTTTCCGGAACCTGTGACAGAAATACTTTCCTGAAACTGATCAGCTGATCTTTACCAGATAAACATCCGGCAGAATTCTTTTCACTGATTCTGCCGGATATGCCCCTTCACTATTTCTTGTATATAAAAAGAAACAGTTTTGAAACCCATCAAAATGATTTCAAAACTGTTTCTTTTGTTTTCTTATTTTTACCACGGAACATATTCGCCGCTGTCTTCATCATAGTAATACCAGCCGTTTCCTCTGCCTATAGGACTACAGTCAGATTCCGCAGCCTGAAACGGTATATAGGAATTGGTTCCCGGATCCCAGGAATACAGGTCATACGGATCTGTGACCTCTTCTGATGCATCGTGAGGTGCTGTCCAGTAATATTTATTGCCATCCTGATCTGTGACACCATTTTCATTTACCATAGCATCTTCAATATCTTCCCAGCTTCCATAGTAATTTCCGTCACTGTCATACCAGTTTCCATCATCAGCTTCAGAAATCAGCCTTCCATTTCCCTCACTGTCATATATCATTGCCTGATCTGCCCTCTGGTCAGATTGAGTACCATCATTACCTGTTGAACCATTATCTTCAGATGTAGAAGTGTCCACCCCTGTGGTCTGGGAATCATCTGTATCAGTTCCCGCAGTACCGTCTGTTCCATTCCCTGAATTCTGTACATCGCCCGCATTATTGGATGAGGCAAATACTTTCGTCTTCTTATCCGCAGTCTGATTTGAATTTTCTTTTCCATCGAATGTACTTTTATTTACCTGTTTTTTATCCGGCTGAGATTTTTCTGCTGTTTTTTGTTTTGTCTGTTCGGATTTCCCCTGTGAGTTCTGCGTATAATCAACCTGTGTCGCTGTTTTATTCTGTTCCGCACAGCCCGTCATAGCAGCCGCTGCTGCTAAAATCCCTGCCATAATAATTACAATCTTTTTCTGCTTCATTTTGTTGTCCTTTCTACATTTGTTAAAAATGTCACTGCCTTTATCATAATGTGCTTTCCCTGTTCATTATGACATACTTCACAGGCTTCGATGCCTCATATGTCCCTTATCTGTCATAAAAAGGACATTATTTATCTCCAAATTCAGACAAGATTTGAGTATAATAAGTTTATTGGCAGTACCCAGTCTGTTCCATCACAGGACTTTGGAACCGTAAACGTCACCGTTACATTTCTTTTTGTTCCCTGTCTGGAAACCTTAGCTGATTTAACAGCAGGTTTTCCTGTTACAGGGCTTGTTTTTACAGTTACCATAATTTTTCCGGCAGGGAGATTCTTCTTATCAACAATGTCCACGGCAACACAATTTCCGGGTTGCATTTCTTCATCTGTATTCGTATCGAAACTCGGTGCATAAGAAAAGTCAAAATATCTGCTCTGCGGAAAATCAGAAAGATAAAGTGAATCTGTTCCTGCATTATAAAGAAATAAGCGATCTTGTGACTGCTGCCCCTCTGCATGAATTCCCAGATTGATCAAAGCTGTACCTGATATTCCGTTCCAATCTCTCCACCCGGCAGAACCATATCTGTCAATATGGCAGGAATACTCCCCGTTCCATCACTGAAAGATTCTCCCGACGAAAAAACTTCCGCCCCACATACTGTTAACGGAGCTGCTGCTGTCATAATTGCCGATAAAAAACTGCTGTAAAAATTTTGTAATTACTTTTCATTCTTCTCCTCCAGATAATAAAATATAAAAGTATCAATTTACCTAATTAATATACCACTGGACGGAAATGTTTCTGTAATTACGGAATGATATGTAGTCTAATGGTCATGAATATCAGAAAAGCCAGTAATGTTTCGGGTATATGTCAAAAACATTACTGGTCTTTTTTATAAGATTATTCCACACTTTTTATTCGATACAGGGAATCTCATAATTCCAGGATTTACGGATGTCGTCCATGATTTTCATGATCCTTATTGTTTCCGCATGAGGCATTTCCGGACACTCCGTTTTTCCCTCATGAATTGCTTTCATGCAGGATTCTACCTCATATTCATATCCTGAGATCTGTTCCGGCACAACATAAGAAGCCACTTCTTTATGTTCGGTATCAAACACTGTAATCTTTTCCGGATTATTGATATTCTGCACCTGCATATATCCTCTGGTTCCGAAAATACTTCCCATTCTGTCTGAGATTTCTCTTGCTCCACACTGAAGGGTTGCCATGCGGTCTCCCTCAAACACCATGGCAATGCTGTCCAGAATATCCACTCCATTCTGAAAGATTGCAGTAGCCTTTACATCCTTTACCTTATCGCCAAGCACCATGGAGGCAAAATTGATTGGATATACGCCTACATCCAGAAGAGCACCTCCTGCAAGCTCCGGTTTACGGATACGTTCCACATGACTTACTGTATAGCTGAGATTCGCGGTAACTGCCGTAACTTCTCCGATCACACCACTTTCAATAATATCGTTGATCAACTTTCTGGACGGCATATATCTTGTCCAGATTGCTTCTGTGATCAGAAGCTTTTTCTCTTTTGCAAGGTCAAATAATTTTTGTGCCTGCTCTGCATTTACAGTAAATGCCTTTTCACAAAGCACATGCTTTCCCGCTTCCAGACACATCTTTGCATGCAGATAATGGTGCGAATGAGGGGTTGCGATATAAACCAGTTCAACCTCATCATCTGCCAGCATTTCCTCATAGGATCCATATGCTTTTTTTACTTCATATTTCTGTGCAAATACCCGGGCACGTTCCAGATCACGAGCAGCAACCGCATACGCCTCCACATCTTTCATTCCTGCCACTGTTTTCGCCATAGTAGAAGCAATGCCTCCTGCTCCCAGAATACCTAACTTCATTTTATTGTCCTCCCATATTTCTTCGCTACTCCAGAGCGTGTCTGAAAAAGGCTTTCTGCAAGATGTGCGTCACAAATTGTGGGAGATTTTGTTCGAATAAGGGCGTCATAGCGGGCTACGACAACCGAATTCGGGCAAAATATACCTCAAAATGGGGCGTGCAGATTGTGGGAATGATTTTTCAAACACGCTCTAATACCTGTTCTTAATTTTACAGCATCATCGTCCGGAGAACAAGCTTATTCCATATTATTTATTTTTTCAATTTCTCTTTTTTTCGTTTCGTCATCAACCCTCCAATCCTTCCGGTCTCTTTCGCAGACAGACTTTTCCATCCATCACTCAATACCCTGTCCAGCAGTCCCATTTCCTCTGCAATTTCATACTTCATTCTGACCTCCGGCAATAATTCTCCATCAAGATAAGCTTTTATTTCCTTCTCTTTATCCAAAACAGCCCACACTCCTTTTCTTTGGAGTATGGGCTGTTTTCTTAATTTTTATACTGTATTTCATTCAAACGGATATTCGCAATCCGCTTCGCTGCCTGCCTGATTCGGTTAAACTTCTGTCTATTACAGATTGGATCCTGAGATTCTGTTATCTTTTCGGAATAATAATTGCTGCAATGATATATGCCCAGATTCCCGCACCGCCAAAGCAGGTAAGGATCACCCATGCCAGACGCACCAACGTAGGGTCAATATCAAAATATTCTGCGATTCCTCCACATACACCGCAAAGCATACTGTTTTCTGATGATTTGTATAAACGTTTGTCACCCATGTCCATTTCCTCCTTAAACCCAGATTAGTCAAGCAGATAAAATCATCCGCTTCGCTACTTACTCTACACCGAATAACTTCCTGATTCGGTTAAATACCACTTTTATTTCTGCACGTCAGAGTATATGCTCTTCAGGATATCTGCAAATCTCTGTGCTCTTTCCCGGAGAAATCTACTGATATATTTCCCATACCGCACTCCAGATCCAGTTTCCTGTCTGCGCCTTTATTGGAAATGGTTTTCTCCCGTCCAAGTCCACTGTAGGAATCAGAACCTACATCCAGATTTCCCACTCCACATTCCAGATCATAATTATAATCCTCCTGCGTACCGGTCAGTGTCAGATCCAGTTCACCCAGACCACATTCTCCATCTGTCTTCCTGGCGCTCAGATCTGCAAATGTCATACTTCCGGTTCCGATTTCCAGATCTGCCTCCCTTGCAGTCACCGGATTCTTACTTTCAAATTCCCCGGCTCCCATCTCCACACTCAGCTTCTCTGTCTCAATATCTCTGTTCAGATAAACAGTACCTGCACCCATCTCAATCTCCAGCTCCTGAAGCTTAACATCTTCCGGATAGGAGATACACACCTTTCTGTTTTTAGACAGTTTTTTCGTGCTTCTGACCTTAAGAGTATCCGAACTCTCCTTCACTGTCACATTCTTCCCACTGTCATCATAAACTCTGACACAGAAACTGTCGCCCTCTTCCAGAATCAGCTCATCGTACTTCAGCTCTATATCCAGCTTTGTGGGCTGATACTTCAACTGATATACAGTGCCATCTTCCTCATTCTCATCAACAGCGCGGGCATAATCCTCACTGTCGTCACAGTCGTCGCTGTCGTCATAATCATCGCTGTCATAGTCATCGCTGTCATCATAATCATAATCGTCATAATCATCATCGTCATCATAATCATCGCTGTCATCATAATCATAATCCCCATCTGCCACCAGAAGCACCCTTTTCAGACTTTTCACCCCTGTCAGTTCCGACATACTGGCTCCCATAACACCACCGGCAGCTGTCAGCCCGATTCCCACAGCACCAAAAATCCCCGCTGCGATCAACATTCCTTTTGTAAACTTCTTCATTTAACCTCCTCCTTTCTCTTTCTGTAAAGCACCCTGTTAAAAAAGTCAGTAATCTTCCGAAACCATTTCGGCACAATGCGTACTGCAATGCTGATCAGTCCTAATATCATAAGGATTGCCAGAGCAATCATCAGACATCCAATTCCTATGGTCAGGATCCCGGTTCCGGTCATTACAGCCAAAAGCCCTGCTCCAGCCACAACAGCTGCGATTCCGCCAACCAGTAAAACCACAGCACCTATGCCCAATCCAACGATCAGCCAGAACGGAAGCAGTAAGATTCCAACTGCAAATGTCAGAATCCCACCAACAGCCCCCTTAACAAAAGGAGAAATAAAAACCAGCAGGATCACCGCAAGGATCAGCACCGCCTGATTCCCCTTTCTGAAAAAACGCTTCCCTGTTCCCGACTCTTCTTCATATCTCTCAGGCATCTGGCCTCTCTCTTTAGTCCGGGCATCCTCATAGCCATGCTCCGTATATTCTCCATACTCATAGCCTCCTGCCGAACCTTTCAGATCCGCCTTGATGATCGCTGCAACCTTCTCTGGACTTCCAAGTTCCCTGAGCACCGAAGCTTCATTCTCAGCTCCTGCATCATCGAAATAACTATTATAAAAATCAAGGGCATCCTGCCTCTCTGTCTCGGAAATATCAGCAAGCAGCTTCTCCAGCTCCTGCATAAACTGCGCCCTGTCCATCATCCTATTCCTCCCTCAAACATCCCGCTTATCTTGGATGCATAAATTTTCCATTCAGCTTTATAAAACTCCAGCTGCGCAGCACCTCTGTCCGTCAGCTTATAATAACGCCGGTTACGTCCTGCATACGCCATATCGTAAACCTCCAGACAATCATCCTTCTGCAGCCTCCTGAGCACCGGATACAAAGTAGACTCCGAAACATCCAGAACTCCACGCACATCCTGCGTGATCTTATACCCGTAAGTCCCTTCCTTCTCCTTAGAAACAACCGCCAGAACAACCGCATCCAGAAGCGCAGCACCCGTATTAAAAACCATATGCTCACTCCCTCGTTTCAATTATGTTCTGTACAGACAGCATCATCTCTGCAATCCAGCCTTAGAGCGTGTCTGAAAAATGCTCCAGACTATACCAAAGGTAAACGCCATTTCACATCTGATACATTTATTCCATCCTGTTCACATACTATACAGAACATCAATATTGTTTTGTTAACGATATTATATGATGTATAATATAATTTTGTCAATACTATTTAGCAAAAATCATTTATACTTTATAATCATTTTGATACCTTTACCGAAAATACCTCCTTAATGTCTTCCGGTTTACTATAGCACTCCTCATAAATAATGTATTTAAAAGCATTGCTATATATCAATTTCTTATTTCATAAATTACTGCAAACAATCCAGGCCATCATAGCGTGAAGTCCTGCTGAACTGTCTTGATTGCATTATTTTATGGCATTGCTATAGTATTTCATAAACTTAATATTCCATAAACCTCACGTTATACTACAGTTATTTTCAGTAAACAGCGCAGGAAAATATATCTGTCTGAGTGCATTTGCAGGCATCTTAGATCTTCTTAGCCGGTAGAAATCTGCGTTATGGAGAAAAATCGCAACCTGTCTGAGCGAAGCCTGCAGCGGAGCGAGTTTTGCATTTTTCTCCATGCTTTTAGCAGATTTTTACCGACTTAGAAGATCTTAGATGCCGAAACCGCACTCAGACAGATATATTTTCCTGCGCGTCCCCCACCCACCAATCAAAACTACAGCAAAGGAACCCAACCCATTATGAACGAAAATACAACACCCCTCCACCCCGCATTCCTCACCCGAATGGAGAAAATGCTCGGCAACGAATACCCCTCCTTCCTCTCCAGCTTCAATGCCCCCCGAACCTACGGCCTGCGCATAAACACCTCCAAGATCACCTGCGAAGACTTCGAAAACCTGTCTCCATTTCCAACCCGTCAGATCCCATGGATCAAAAACGGCTACTTCTACGATGAAGACATCCGTCCTTCCAGATGCCCATACTACCAGGCCGGCCTCTACTACCTTCAGGAACCCAGCGCCATGACCCCCGCCTCCCGCATCCCCATCGAGCCGGGTGACAGAGTCCTGGACCTCTGCGCAGCCCCGGGCGGCAAGGCAACTGCAGCAGGCGCAGCACTTCAGGGACAGGGACTTCTGGTAGCAAACGATATCAGCACTTCCCGCGCCAGAGCCCTCCTTCGCAACCTGGAACTCTTCGGCATCCCAAATGTCTTCGTAGCAAACGAAACACCTGCAAAGTTAACCAAAGCATTCCCCGAATTCTTTGACAAGATCATCCTGGATGCTCCATGCTCCGGAGAAGGAATGTTCCGTAAAGAAGAAGCCCTTGCCAAAGACTGGACTCCTCAAAAATCCATGGAGCTTTCCGAAATCCAGAAAGAGCTTATCCTCCAGGCAACCGATATGCTCCGTCCCGGCGGACTGATGCTTTACTCTACCTGCACATTCGCGCCTGCAGAAGACGAACAAACTGTTTCCCATCTTCTGGAAAACCGTCCTGACATGGAACTGGCAGAAATGGAAGATTATGAAGGCTTCTCCCATGGAGTTCCTGAATGGGGAAACGGAAATCCTGAGCTTATCAAATGCATCCGGATTTTTCCACACAAAATGAATGGAGAGGGACACTTCCTTGCGCTCTTCCGTAAAAAAGGACAGGCCATCAAGGAAAGCTCCCGTCCTCACACAAAACCGGACAAAAACGCATTTCCACTGATTGAGGAATTTCTGAACGAAATCGGTCTGAAAACCCTCTGCGGCCAGCCATTTGACTGGGAACGTGTGGAAATCCGCGGTGATAAAGCCTACTATCTTCCCCCGGTTGCCCACAACTTCCGCGGCATCACCTTCTTAAGAAACGGTCTCTATCTCGGTGACCTGAAGAAAAACCGCTTCGAGCCGTCTCAGCCACTTGCACTGGCGATCCGCAAAAATGAAGCAGAAGCAGTCATCTCTCTCTCCGCTTCTGACGAAAGGATCACCAGATATTTAAAGGGCGAAACCTTAAATATCGAACCCGAAGAAGCAGCTCACAAAAAAGGCTGGCATCTCCTCTGTGCAGATGGATATCCCATTGGCTTCGGTAAACTGGTCAACCAGATCCTGAAAAACAAATATCCGGCAGGGTGGCGCGTATAACACGCGCTTATCCCTGCCGGATATTTGAATTCACAATAATAATATTTATTCCACTTACAGCAATATCTCTTTCTGCAATGTAAACGAATAAATGATCTTTTCCTTCACTCTTTTCCCCGTCATCCGCTCCAATGCCTGGGCATAATCCTCAAGCTGCACATGATACAGATTGATCAGCTTCTGTTCCTGTCCTCTCTTCACTCTATCCGTTTTATAGTCCACAAGAACAATCTCTTCCTCTTCCATAAAATAGGCATCGATAATTCCCTGCACCAGCACTGTTTCGTTCTTCCAACCATCATCGAGCATAGAAGCACTTCTCTGAATCACAAAAGGCTGTTCTCTGTAAAGATGTTTTTTCATGGCAGCCTTCTTCATCCTCTGCCCCAGCCCGGACTCCACAAACCTCCTGATATCCCGGATCCGGATACATTCTGCTTCCTGCTCTGTCATTTTCTGGCTCTCCAGAAGTCTCTTTAACTGAGCCCGAAGCTGTTCCTCTGTATCTGCTTCTGCATAATCCAGACATTCCATTACTCTGTGGTAAGCAGTACCTCTGGCAGCCCCCTTATACTCTTCCTGCTTCTCTGCCATAAATGCGGGAACCGGCGCTTCCTGTTCTTCCGCCTGCTCTTCGGCAGACACACTGATATTCTCTTCCAGTTCACTTTCATCATGCCAGCTTCTCTTTTTCAGATCCGAAACACTGACTTTAACCGGAATATCTTCCAGATATTTATACGGATATACAAAGGAAAATCTCTTCTCTATCTCTTCCTTCACAGCCTCATCATACACTTTATTTTCATCCCAGTTCTTCAAATATTCCTCCTGCATCTGGTTTCCTGCCTGGATGAGAACTGCTTTTTCTGTCATCTGACGGACAGTGATCTTTTTTATCACAAACTCAGAGATATCATCGTAAATCCCCGGCTGTTTCTTCATGAGGATTCCATATTCCCACAGAAGTTCACTCATGGCCCGATGCCGCACCAGTGCAGGCAGTACAAAAGCCCAGTAATTCTTTGCTTTCATTCTGGTTCCCAGTGGGAGCAGTTCTTCTTTCTCATCCAGGAAACGCGACAGCGACAGCATCTGCTTTTCCAGCTTTCCGACTGTTCCTGTAAGGATCAGTTTCTCTTTTGCTCTTGTCATGGCAACGTAAAGTACCCTCAGTTCCTCTCCCAGACTCTCTTTCAGAAGCTGTCTTCTGATCACCTGCTTATTCAGCGAAGATGCGATCACCCGTTTCTCCGGTATGATAGCATCAGCCCCTATTCCCAGTTCCGGATGAAGCAAAAGACCTGCATTCATATCCTGAAAATTAAACTGTTTTCCCATACCGGCCACAAATACTACCGGAAATTCAAGTCCCTTACTCTTGTGGATCGTCATGATCTCCACTGCGGTATTGCCCGCTCCTGTCAGATTGACTTCTCCATAGTCTACCTGATATGCCTGTAGCTGTTCGATATAGCGAACAAAGTTAAACAAACCCCTGTAGCTTGTCTTCTCATAGTCCATAGCTTTCTCCACAAGCATGGTAAGATTTGCAAAACGCTGCTCCCCTCCCGGAAGTGCCCTTGCATAATCTCCATACCCGGTTTCTTTCAGCACATAAAGGATCAATTCGTGGACCGGCGTATATGCAGCCATATTTCTTACCTTTTCAAGGAGACTCAGAAATCCTTTTAATTTAATATTCAGAGAGTTCTTTTCATCTGTTCGCAGATTACTGTTTAACAATTCAGATTTCAGCTTATCCGGATCCAGTTCTTTTTCGGGGATTTCATTTTCTCCTGCATATGCCGAAACACTCTCATAGAGCAGACCATCAGGATACTGTATTCTAAGCTCTGCCAGTTCCTGTGAAGTACATCCGACGATCGGTGAACGAAGCACTCCCATAAGCGGAATATCCTGCAGCGGATTGTCACACACCTTCAGATAATTCAATACAGTCACAATCTCGGTTGCAGAGAAATATCCGGTTCTTGATGTACAATATACGGGAATCCCCTGAGATGCCAGCACTTCCCTGAAGGTTTCTGCCCATCCATAGGCAGTGCGCAGCAGGATTACAATATCCCCGTATTCCACAGACCGGTATTTCTTCGTCTCTTTATCTACGATCTGTTCTTTTCCCACAATTTCTTTAATTCTCTGTGCAATGGCCAGCGCCTCCAGTTCCTGCCCGGTCTGATTTTCCATTTCCCTGCGGTTTCCCGATGCACCTGCGTCTTCATAGTCCTGTACATCAGACAGTTCTTCTCCGTCTCTCTCGACCAGAAGAACCTCTGTCTTTACAAATTCCTCTGACTCTCCTTCCGGAAAAGAAGCTCCGGGATAAAGGGCTGCATCTTTGTCATAGGTAATCCCTCCCAGGTCTTCCCCCATGATCTGTCGGAAAATAAAGTTTACACTCTCCAGAACCTGTTCCCTGCTCCGGAAATTTTTGTGCAGGTCAATTCTCTGCTCCTGTGCTTCTTCTGTGGAATAACTTTTATATTTTTCCATGAAAAGCTCCGGCCTTGCCAGACGGAAACGATAGATACTCTGCTTTACATCTCCTACCATGAAGATATTTTTCTTCTGGTTGATCCACCCGGATACTGCTGTTGTCAGAAGCTCCTGCACTAGGTTACTGTCCTGATATTCATCCACCAGGACTTCATCATACTTTGCGGAGAGCTCTCTCGCAGCCTGAGACATATGGATTTCTTCCCCTTCTTTCGTCATCAGTATCTGCAGGGCAAAATGTTCCATATCCGTAAAATCCAGAATATTCTTTTCTCTCTTCGCCTCTCCGAACTGTTTTTTAAATCGTGCCGTCAACTCAACTAACATCTCTATTGGGCCTCTGATATATCTGATCACTTCCAGAAGTTCTTTCTCTGCACTCTGGAAATATCGCTGCCCCAGTTCCTTCAGAATTCCCTTTTCCTCATCCCGGAGATCTTTCACTCTCTGCTTCTTCTGTTCATCTACATCCGCAGCCTTCTTTGTGCTCAGCCGGGCAAATGAGGGTTTCATAAGTATTTCTGCAGTTCCATTATAATCTCTTTTCTCTGCCAGTTCCTGCAGACTTCTTATAAGAAGCAGATCACTGCTCAGTGCCTCATCATACAGATACGGACCATCCGGCTCTGAGCAGATTCTTCGAGCCTCCTGCACCAGAAGCTTCGCTTCCTGCAGTTCATCCTTCACTGCATCCCAGAGCATCCTCATCCACTCAGTCTCTCTTAACTCTTCCAGGGAATCAATCCTGTAATCATCCATACACCCGGACAGCCATTCCTGCGGAAAAGGATTGCTCATAGCCATTTCATATAATTTCTGTATCAGGTTTCCCAGATTTTCATCTGACTTTCCTGTTGCAAAGCATTCCACGAATTTCTGAAACTTTTCATCTTTTTTGGCATAATATTCTTCAAGCAGTGCTTTCACAACATCTCCTCGCAGAAGCTTCAGCTCCCCCTCATCTGCCGTCCGATATCCCGGATCCAGTCCGATCAGATGAAAGTAATTCCGGATAATATAGGCACAGAAACCATCAATAGTTGTAATCTGTGCAGTATGAAGCAGGGTTGTCTGTCTCTGCAGATGCTCATTATCGGGATCCTCACAGAGTGCTTTTTCAATAGCTGCCGAGATCCTCTCTTTCATTTCACCTGCTGCCGCTCTTGTAAATGTCATGATCAGCAGTCTGTCAATATCCACAGGGTGTTCTTTATCTGTTATCTTACTCAGGATACGTTCTACCAGTACTGCCGTTTTTCCGGACCCGGCTGCCGCACTGACCAGAATATTTCTGTCCCGCAGCCGTATAACCTCCTGCTGCTCCTTTGTCCACTGTACACCCATCTTATTCTGCCTCCCTGTCAAATGCTTTCCATAATTCCTCATCAGAGAAGTTTTTCAGTCTGCGGAATTCATATCCTGACAGCCTGCGGTCAAATCCGCATACCGTCATATACGGACAATAAGTACACGCATTCTTTTTTCCGAGCTCATAGGGAGAAACCTCTGCATCTCCCTCCAGAATAGAACTTCTTATCTTCTCAATCTTCGTCCTTACATACCGTCCAAGCACTGCGAACTGTGTTCTGTCTGCCACAGAAGAATTTTTGCGAAAGCTTCCGTCCTTATTAAATGCGACAGGAATGGAGCCAAGACTGCTGTCCATCCTGTACACAAGCTCCGGATCTGCCTGAACCAGCCCATTCATCTTCAGTTCTTTCATAAGACCTGCACTGACTGCTTCCACATCCGCATCTATCTTCTCCTGGATCATAGGATCCTTGATATTGTAATAAAAAACTCCCGCAGGAATAATCTCCTTATCCGGATATTTCTTCTGCTCTACACGCAGAGCACCATCCAGATAGATCATCAGCTGTAACTGCAGGCCATGATACAGATAAACCAGGTCAAAGGATGTATTTCCGGTTTTATAATCAATCACCTTCACATACACCTTATTCTGATCTTCCATAATATCTACTCTGTCAATCCGCCCTCCCCCGAAGGTTACCTCAAAGCCTTCCGGCTGAAATTCTCCCTGTTCCAGCTGTTTCTGAAGTGCCCATACCGTCCTTCTGAGGATTCTCCTTGTTCTCTCGATCATATATTCATTTCTGGCACTGCTTTTGAGCACCGTGTTTCCATAATCTGCCACAATATTATCCAGACACCGGTCCGCAATCTCATTCCGTTCCTGTTCTGTCAGCTCTGTCCATTTCATGCCTCTTTTTCGCACTTCTTCTGCAAAGCTTTCCAGTGCTTCATGCATAACATTTCCCATATCCATAGGTTTAAACTCATATTCCACACGCTCGGTAAGCTTCATTCCATACTGAAGGAAATGTGCAAATGCGCAGGCTGCAAAACGTTCCAGTCTGGTAGCACTGTAAGGTGAAACCTCTCCGTATAATGCCTTCGCCACACTCTGACTGATAATGTCCTCTGGTTTTCCGGCAAAAGCCGACTGTACCAGCTTCTGTACTCTGCTCCTGTATTCCGGATTCCGCAGATACCAGCTGTAAAGCTCTCCAAACATTGCATCCGTCTCATCTGCCTGCTCCAGAATATCCTCATGTTCTTTCTCTGTCTCCTGTACCAGCTTCTCCAGAAACAGATCAATCCCAGCTTCCGGATTTTCCGGATAACAATAATTGTTTATAGAATTTTTATGGGGTCTGACCCCGGCTCCACCCTCAATTTCCAGCTTCGGATACAGACTGCGTATACTCCCGATCAGATATGCCGGACTTATGCCTTCTCCTTTTGCATTGGTATCACTATAGGAGAGGATCAGCTTTTCTCCCGGTTTCGTCATATTCAGATACAGATAAAACCTCTGCATATTCATCAGTTCTTTAGGCCCCGGTGCCAGTTCCACTCCCTGCTCCTGGAAGAAATCCCTGTCAAGCTCTGATAAGATTCCGCCTGTCTGTGTGCTCTTTGGGATATTTCCCTCATTCACGCCAACAAAGAACAACGCCTTAATCTCCTTTAAGCGGGATCGTTCCATATCACCCACCATTACCTGATCTATGCTCGGCGGAATCAGCGCTACTTTTGCCTGCGAAAGTCCTGATTCCAGAAGCTGTCGGAACTCCTGTCTGTTTACCGTTTCTTCGCCAAGAATCTCAACCATCTTATCCAGCAGGTCCATCACAATTCCATAAATCTGGTTATATTCTTTTTCCATTGCTTTATCGCCTGACTCTTTAAACTTTCGCTCCTGTCGTTTCAGTTTCTGCCAGACATTGCTTTTTTGGATAAACTCATAGAGAATCCGGCAGTACTCTTCCACTGTCTTCTTCCCGGAACCAAATCCCTGCGCAAGTTCCCTTACTTCTTCCGCAAAGATTTCTCTAATCTCATTCAGTTCCTGTATCTTCTCCGCTTCCATTCCTCTGTATACACGAACCCATTTTTCAGACCATTTCTTATATCCCCGGATTCCCAGCGCCAGCACGTAATTCTCCAGCTTATCAGCCTGTTCTCTGGTAACTTCTGACATCCCGCATCTGAGATAACGGAAAACACTCTCATAAGGAAATCCCTGTACCGCCATCTCCATGGCAGCGCGCAGATACTCCACAAAAGGATTCATCATTACCGAATGCTTCTCGTCAATAAAATATGGAATATCTGCCTCCTCAAATACCTGTGCTGCAAGTCTTGCATATTCTTCCAGATTTCCTGTGATCACTGCAATCTCACCATAGCGGTATCCGCAGGTACGCACAAGTTCTGACATCCTTCTGGCAGCCTCCCGCATTTCTTCCAGGGGGGATGGCGCAGTAAATATTTTTATCTCCTGCTGTTCTTCGGCATACACGCCCTTTCTGTAGCGGAAGATATTTTTCTCCAGAAACTGTAAGGCAGGTGCCTGTGCAAACCGGGACTGTCCGGATGGTTTCAGATACACTGGATCCTCCAGATCTCTGGTCAGCCCTGCAAGTGTCCGTATCATCTGCTTGCTCATAAAGAAAAGCTGATAAGGTTTTCCCGAAGAAAAAGCATCCTCCCGTTCGTCCATAGTCACAGTAACACTTATGCGGTCAGCAATGACCAGAAGTTCCCTGAGCACATTGACCTGAATTGGCGTGAATCCGGTAAATCCATCAAAGAGAAATTCCGCTCCCTTAAGTTTTTCGGAAAAAGGAAGCTGTTTAAGCAGGACATCCATCATCTCTTCCCCTGTCATATAATGCCCCTTCAGGAATTCCCTGAATGACTGATAAAGGATTCCCACATCCTTAAGCTTCATTTCAAGTAATGGCTGATTTTGGGCCTTCTCTTTCATTTCTGCCAGATTCTCTTCTCTGATATCATACTGCATAAATTCTGAAACCAGAGACTTCACCTCATCCAGATATCCCGGCTTATTCATCTGACTTCCCAGATAGGCAAGTTCCTTTCTGTGCTGCTGCACCATTTTCTGCAGCACCATGCTTTTTCCCGTATCTTCCAGAACCTTTCTGTTATCTCCGCCGGTTTCTTCAAATACACGGTACGCAAGACGTTCAAAGCTCAGGATGTCAATATTCAGGATTCCTTTTCCCGGGTGCATTTCCACCAGCGTCTTCTGTGTCTGCATGGTAAACTGCTCCGGAACAATAATATAGTAATTTCTCTCCGGGTGTTCCATGGACTCCCGGATTACTCTCTCATATGCAAAATAAGACTTTCCGGCACCGGAACTGCCGATAATAAACTGTAATGACATTCTTCTCTCCTTACTGTCGGTTACTCACATTCGTTGTTTCAGTATATCATAATTTAAGCACTTCTGTAATAGAATATACAAAACCATCCAGGAGGCGTGTACCATGAGTGCAAAAACAAAAATCATAGTCCTACATATGAAGGAAGTTATATACACCGGCATTTTCCTTCTTCTTGCTGTCATCCTGGCTATTGTACTTTTTTTCATGTTTGGACCCGGTCAGAAAAAAAGTACCTCAGCCGATGCCAAAAGCCTGTACAAACCGGGAATTTATACTTCCTCCATCGACCTGAATGAAAACACCTTTGACCTGGAAGTAACCGTTGACTCTGACAGGGTAACTTCCATCCGTCTGGTAAATTTAAGCGAAAGCACCGCAGCCATGTTTCCTCTCATGGAACCGGCTCTGGAATCACTGGCCAGCCAGATCTATACCTCCCAGTCGCTGGAAAACATCCAATATTCCGAAGATCAGAAGTATACTTCCATGATTCTTTTGAATGCAATTGAAACAGCACTGAAAAAAGCGGAGAACAACTGATCGTTCTCCGCTTCGCCATGTAAAATCACGCGGATAAAATCCTCCACTCCGCTATGCGATTCTAAATATCCATATTTTCAAGCTGCTCCAGCCATACTCCTGCACTTGCATCACTTGGCATTCTCAGATCACCTCTCGGTGAAACCGCAACGCTTCCCACCTTCGGGCCATCCGGAAGGCAGGAACGTTTAAACTGCTGTGCAAAAAATCTCCAATAGAAGGTTTTCAGCCATTTGAAGATTGTCTCCTTATCATATATTCCTTCAAAAGTCTCACATGCCAGCCTGTAAATTTTCTCCGGTTCAAATCCTGCACGAAGCATATAGTACAGATAGAAATCGTGAAGTTCATAAGGTCCCACCAGATCTTCTGTCTTCTGTGCGATCTTGCCATCCTTAGGCGGCAGAAGCTCCGGACTTACCGGTGTATCCAGAATATCAAGAAGAACCTCTGTCAGCTTCTCATCTTTGCAGGTATCCGCATAATAACGTACAAGATGACGCACCAGAGTTTTCGGCACTGAAGCATTCACGCCGTACATGGACATATGGTCACCATTGTAGGTTGCCCATCCCAGAGCCAGCTCAGACAGATCTCCTGTTCCCACCAGAATCGAGCCATCCTGATTTGCACTGTCCATCAGGATCTGCGTTCTCTCTCTTGCCTGGCTGTTCTCATAAGTCACATCATGCACAGACGGATCATGAGCAATATCCCGGAAATGTACATTTACTGCTTCTTTGATATTGATTTCACTTAAAGTCGCACCCAGACACTGACTTAATTTGCAGGCATTCTGATAAGTTCTGTCTGTAGTTCCAAAGCATGGCATGGTAATACAGTGGATATCCTTTCTGTCCGCACCGGAAAGGTCAAAGGCTCTTGCGATCACAAGCAGTGCCAATGTGGAATCCAGACCTCCGGAAAGTCCCACTGTTGCCTTATGGCAATGGATATGATCCATACGTTTCTTAAGTCCCATTGCCTGGATATTCAGGATTTCATCACAGCGCATATCCCTTTCTTCTTTTCGTGAAGGTACGAAAGGATACTGCGGATATTTTCTGGTCAGCTTTGTCTCTTCCACATTCAGATGGAAGCGTACTTTAATATGATCACTGTCGTCAGCCGGCTGATAAGTAGTCAGTCTTCTTCTCTCATCGTTCAGCCTCTGCACATCAATCTCACTACATACAATACCATTGTGGAAACGTTTTCCTTCCGCAAGGATCACTCCATTCTCTGCGATCATATTCTGACCGCCAAAGACCAGATCCTGTGTAGACTCACCTTCTCCTGCATTTGCATATACATATCCGCACACCAGACGTGCAGACTGTCCGGAAACAAGATCTCTGCGGTAGCTGTCCTTTCCGACCATCTCATTGCTGGCTGACAGATTCACGATCAGATTCGCTCCTGCCTGTGCATGGAGAACGCTTGGCGGCAGTGTCACCCATAAATCCTCACAGATCTCTGCTGCTGCCACAAGCTCCGGCTCCTCCTCACAGATAAAAAGAATATCTGTTCCGAAAGGAACTCTCTTTCCCTCAATATCCACATATTCCAGACAGCCAAGACCTGATGCAAAATGGCGCTGCTCATAAAATTCTCCATAGTTTGGAAGATAAGTTTTCGGAACCAGCCCAATGATCTCGCCTCTGTTTAAAACAGCTGCCACATTATATAATTTTCCATGATTTCTGAAAGGCACACCTACAAAAACAAGGGCATCCACATCAGCAGTTTCCTTTGTGATCTTCAGCAAAGTTTCCCAGGCGCTGTCGAGAAGACGTCTCTGCAGGAAAAGGTCCTGACAGGTATAGCCTGTGATACAAAGCTCCGGAAAGGTCATAACCTTCACATGTTCTTTCTCCATCTCATGGATCAGTCTGATAATCTCATTTCCATTGGCATTGCAGTCTGCAACTGTGATATAAGGTGTTGCGGCTGCTGTTTTGATATAACCGTTTTTCATTTTCTACCTCTTCTTCTCTGTGCTCCGGCAGATCCATCTGTCAGTACATTGGCATCTCTTATTTACATTTACGCAGGATTTCTTTCAGTTCTTCCACTGTAAATTCATAATTCTTATTACAGAAATGGCAGTTCATCTCAATGGACTTACCTTCCTGGATCATTTCATTGAGTTCTTTTCTTCCAATGCTGATCAGGGCTTTCTCCACTCTTTCTCTGCTGCAGTTACAGTAAAATTCCGTAGGAACTTTCTCATTGATCTCCATATCAAAGCCCTCCAGAACTTTCTCAAGCAGACTCTCAGGAGTATGCCCCTCTTCCAGAAGATTTGTGACAGATGTGATTTTCTGCACATTTTCCTCAAGCTTCGCAATTGTGCTTTCTTCCGCAAACGGCATCAGCTGCACGATAAATCCGCCAGCCTGACGTACTGTATTGTCTTTATTCATAAGAACTCCAAGACCAACTGCTGACGGTACCTGTTCACTTGTAGCAAAATAATAGGTAAGATCTTCTGCGATCTCGCTGGTCTGAAGCGCAACCTGTCCAACATAAGGCTCTTTCAATCCCATATCCTTGATCACGTTCATAAATCCTACACCGACAGCACCTGCAACATCCAGTTTTCCCTTGCTGTTTGCCGGGATACATACATCAGGATTTCCCACATATCCCTTTACACGACCTTTGGAATCTGCTGTCACAGTAATTCCTTCCAGAGGACCTCCTGCCTTAATCTGAAGTGTGAGGATGTCCTTATCCCCCTTCATCATGGTACCCATCATGGCACCTGCTGTAAGAAGACGTCCCAGTGCTGCTGTGGCTACCGGGCTTGTATTGTGATCCTGTCTCGCTGTTTCTACTGTTTCTGTAGTAACTGCCGCAAATGCCCGAATCTGATCATTCGCTGCAATTGCTCTGATAATATAATCGTTCATTCGTTTATTACTCCTGTTATTTCTTTCATATTATTTTCATTTTGTCCATGGCTTAACGTCAAATCAATAGCAATCCCCGTAAACAATGCATTAATTAAGAGGCCTGCTATAATCGCATCAATCCGCGCGATGTGTCTCAGGTTTCTCCGGAATCTTTCCATGATATCCGTTCTGTGCACTTTTTCCATGCTCTCTTGCAACAAAAGTCAGACGTTCACAATTCTCATCACCCGGATTATGAGTATATGCATCACAGACTGCCACCAGTTCCATTCCTGCTTTCACAATCATAGCCTTGATTGCTTCTATGGAATATGCTTTCTGTACATGTTCCTCCTCACACTTCTCATACAATCCGTCTTCTCTTGGAAGAAAAAGTGCCAGTTCATATACATTCAGGGCATTTTCCCTGTCATAACTGTTCTCCCAGATAAAGCTTCCGTCCTCTCTGTCCTCAGCAATAGTCGTATCACCGATCACATCCCGGTATTTATGGATCGTATTCATATCAAAAATGAACAGTCCGCCCGGATCCAGATAATTATTTACCAGTGCAAAAAGATACTCCAGATCTTCTTCGTCCGTCAGATAATTCATACTGTCACAGACACTGATCACAGCACGAACCGTACCATATAACTCAAAATCCTGCATATCCTGCAAAAGATACAGAATATCATGACCGGATTCTGCCCGCTTCTCCATAGCCTCTGCAAGCATCTCCTCAGAATTATCGATACCGATCATATCATATCCGGCATCTGCAAGCATCTCTGTCACAGTACCTGTTCCACATCCCAGCTCCAGAACCAGACCATCCCTAATCCCGTCCTGAGCCAGTGTTTCTATAATATAGTCTGCCCATTCACGATAGTTTACATTATCCATGAAAACATCATAAACACCGGCAAATCTTCCATATGATTCCATTCATCAGCCCTCATTATCTACCTGTTTTACTGTTCACTCCGTTCACAGCAACACATATTTTCCCTGCTATTCTACCACAACATCCGTTCTTATGTAAATAACAGGTTGGTCTCTGTCAGCGCAAAAAAGGACGACTGTTTTTTACAGCAGCCGTCCTTTTCAACTTTTCTGTTACTGATTCTTAGGCATATAGCGGACATACGCCGGTTCTCCATGATAGTAATAGTCAACACCGTTCTCATCATAAACGTCCTCACCATTAGCAAAATCATAGGTATTTCCGTCATCATCACACCATGTACCGTCACCGTTCGGATAAATTACAAGCGGATATCCGTCGGAGTTTCTGTAAATAGTTCTTGTCTGATCTGTATCATAGTCCGGATCATCTGTTCCTACAGGTGTTCCGTCTGCATAATATCCATTGGAGGAACCATCGTCATAATCATAAGATCCATCACTGCTTCCATCAGAAGTATAGTCTGATGAACTGTAATCTGATGAACCATCCGATGAAGTATCACTGTAAGAACCGTCTGTGCCTGCTGAAGAGCTTCCATCTGATGAACTGCCGGATGCTGTTTGGTCTGTACCTGCAGCCGCTGTTCCTGTAGTTCCGGAAGTGCCGTCCGAAGTTGTACCTGCTGTAGTTCCGGAAGTTTTTCCTGTTGCTGCTGCTTTCAGTACAGAATCACCGGAAATAGTGAATGAATCAACAGAAGTCTTGATTCCTGCCAGTGCTTTCTCATCCTTTACAGAACCTGCAACACTGTAAAATTCTGTTGTATTATCTGTGAAATATTTATTTACAACATATTTATAGTCACTCTTATCAGTGAGGTAATGAACTGTATAGCTGTAAACATTTACACCGCTGACTTCCTCTGATTTATAATCCTGGATCTCAAAATCTGTACCTTCTACAAGATTATCTGCCTTTACAAGTGCAGAGGCTGTATCCTGTGAGCTTGGAATGATCGCCACAGACATATCCTCCTCACCGGAACCATGCAGGATCAGGAGTTTGCCCTGTTTCGGTGACTCAAAGCTTAACATATCGTCAGAATCTGATTTATTCGCCCATGTCGCATCCGGAAGTTTAATGGATACTGCTTTGTTCTTAGATGTATAGGTAGTATTCTGGGCATTGGCCGGTGCAGGGGTAGGAGTTGCTTTCGCTGCTTTGGTTGGCTCCGGTGTAGGAGTTACCTGTACCACACTTGAATCCTCGTCACTGCCGCCTCCAAAGTTACATGCAGTCATGGAAACAGATAATACAGTTGTTAAGGCCAATAACATTAGTACTCTTTTATTTTTCATAATATCCTCCTTAGAATAGATATATAGTCTTCAGGTAATATTTGATATCAGGTCAGGAGAGGAAACCTCTCTCTGATATTATTATAACTGTTCCGTACTTTATAAAATATGATGTCAGGGTCAAAAGATATTTTGCCCCTAACATTATATATTTTACAATTTCATTACATAGATGTCAATGTCGATTTCTCAGCCTTCTGCGATTTGCATGGTCTGTCATAACGTCATTTTTCTGCTTCATCATACCATTTATCTTTTTTTCTCTGTAACTGAGAGATTACTTGTTACTGTGAACAGAGTGAACAGTAACGATTACTTTTTTATTTTTCCACTTCATACATATGCAGTTCATGAAGGGCTCTTGTTGCAGCGATATATCTCGCCTGACGCACAAGCGGGCTCTGGTCTTTCTGCGGAAATACTGCAAATACCTGATCAAATTCCAGACCTTTTGCCAGATAGAATGTCGTAACTGTAAGACCTTTCTTAAAGCTTGTGCTGTTTCTGTCCAGATAAGACAGACGTTCTTTTATATCAAATCCTTTTTCTCCCAGAATTTCCTTCAGAAGAAGCCACATATGTTCTGCTTCTTTCTCTGTACGCAGGACAACCGCTGCTGTTTCATATTCTTCTTCGCCGAGTTTCAGAGTTTCTGCAATCTCTTCCGCAGCATGGCTCATATCTGCAAATATTTTCTCCTCCACCGGAGCACCATGACGTTCAAAAAGTTCCATATCTTCAATACCCGCAAGCTGATTTGCATAAGACGCAATCTCTATGGTGTTACGGTAACTCTTATTCATAATGATCTTGTGGATATCCCTCCCGAAAATCTTCGGCAGAAATTTCAGCACATCCTGCTGTTTATCATCCATAGTCTGTGCCCGGTCACCCAGAATCGTCATTCTGCAGGAGAAAATCCTCTGCAGAATTTCATACTGAAGCCTTGAGTAATCCTGCATCTCATCTACCACCAGATGCTTGATATTGCTTCTTCCCTGCTGGCTCTGCAAACGATATTTCAGGTAAAGAACAGGATAAACATCCTCATATTTCAGCTTTCTTTTCTCATAAGAAACACGCGGAAGTCCTTTGTATCCATTTTCTTTCAGGAACTGACTGTAGATCACATAAAGATCTCCGGTCACATACAGCTTCATGAATTTCTCACGGATCAGGTCTTTCTCATCATCTGCCAGATCACGGTCCCGCAGAGTTTCCACCTCGTCAATGAAATAATCTGCAACTGCATCCATCCTTGAGAGCAGTGGAAAATCCTGGAATTTGAAATAAAACAATTCAATAATCTCTGATTCTTTCTTTACAAATCCCTTATATTCCACATCTTTAAAATTCATCAGCCGGTCTTCCAGTTCCACCAGATAGCGTTCCATAAGATTTATAAATTCCATGGACTGCTTTTCCTCTGCCAAAGAAGCTTTCTGCGGAAAACGGATTCTGAGTTCAATTTCATCATAGCAGTCTTCGCAGTCAGAAACTGTATCCCTAAGCTGCTTATAGGCAAAAAGATCAAAGCTCATTTCCTTAATATTCTCTTCTCCCAGTTCAGGAAGGATATGGGAGATATAATCGGAAAACACTCCATTTGGTGACAGGATCAGAATATTGGAAGACTTCAGATTCTGTCTGTCATGGTAGAGAAGATAGGCGATCCTGTGAAGCGCCACGGAAGTTTTACCGCTTCCTGCTGCACCCTGGATCACCATGATCCTGTCTTTGGTATTTCGGATAATGGCATTCTGCTCCTTTTGAATGGTACGGATAATGTTCTTAAGCTGTACCTCACCGTTACTTCCCAGCTCTGCTTTCAGGATCTCATCATCGATCTTCACATCACTCTCAAATTCGTAGATCATTTTTCCGTTGCGGATCTTATACTGCCATTTCGAAGCAACCTCGCCATGGATTTCACCCATGGGAGCCTCATAAGAAGCCGGTCCTTTGTCATAGTCATAAAACAGACCGCTTACCGGAGCACGCCAGTCGTATACTAATGGAATATGCCCTGCTTTCTCTGCAAAATTTCCAATTCCAATATAAAAGATCTCCGGTTCGTCCTCTCCTTCGTAAATGAAATCCACTCTTCCAAAGAATGGAGAATCTGCCATTCTGCGAAATCTCTGTTTCAGGATCAGCTGCTCTTCATTTGCGGAAATCTGGCGGAACAATGCCTGCTGATTATCATAATTCTCATAACCATACTGGTCCATCTCTGTATAATTTTCCCAGTAATACTCATGCATTCCCTCAATCTCTTTCTGGCCTTCCACCAGAGAAAGGCTGATTTCTGTGATACGTTCTTTTAATTTTTCCAGCACATAGCCCAGATATTCTCTGCCGTTTTTCTTATCTGTCATATTGTTGATATCCTCTGATATTTGCAACTGTTCAGTAACTTCACAGTTACAATACTCCTTATTATTGTTATCATTTTCTCTTTTTATTATGATGATAAAATATATCAATTTTCGTAGATTGGTTTTTAATTATAACATATTCCCCTCTTACAGAAAAGACGTAAATTTGCACGGTATATCTCGATTTATCTATTTCTATGCATCCGTGGGAAGCTGCCAGTGAACAATAATAAAAATCCCTCAGCCGGTATCTGTGCGATCCTATATCTGCCTGGCAAAAAAAATATCTGCATTAGCCTGGAGCCGGATATATTCTCTTTTACAAATACCCCTGAGGGATTTATAATATATTTCTTTCTTACAGCAATTTCATTTTTTCAGAAATTGCCATAGATTTATATCATGATTTCCATACTTTAATTTTCTATTTCAGGCAGTTGCCTTATTCTCAAACTGGCTGTTATACAGGTCTGCATAGAAGCCTTTCTTAGCCAGAAGCTCTTCATGATTACCCTGCTCGATAATGTCACCGTCTTTCATAACCAGGATCAGGTCTGCATCCTTGATGGTAGAAAGTCTGTGTGCGATCACAAAGCTGGTTCTGCCCTTCATCAGATTGTCCATGGCTTTCTGGATACGCACTTCGGTTCTGGTATCTACAGAGGAGGTTGCCTCATCCAGGATCAGGATCTTATTATTGGCAAGAATTGCCCTGGCAATAGTGAGAAGCTGTTTCTGTCCCTGGGAAATATTACTGGTTTCTTCATCCAGAACCATGTCATAGCCGCCCGGCTGCTGCATGATAAAGTTGTGCACATGGGCTGCCTTTGCTGCTGCGATCACCTCTTCATCTGTAGCATCCAGACGTCCGTAACGGATATTTTCCATAATGGTTCCTGAGAACAGCCAGGTATCCTGAAGCACCATACCAAACATCTCTCTCAGACTGCTTCTGTTAAAGTCTTTGATGTCATAACCGTCTACCTTAATACTTCCGCCATTGAGATCATAGAATCTCATAAGCAGTTTCACCATAGTTGTCTTTCCTGCACCTGTGGGACCTACAATGGCAATCTTCTGGCCATCCTTCACATCTGCAGAGAAATCATTGATAATGATCTTATCCGGATTGTAACCGAATTTTACATGTTCAAACTGTACATCTCCTGTAAGCGTATTAACATCTACAGGGTTCTTCTCATTCTGACTCTCTTCCGGCTCCTCCAGGAATTCAAATACTCGTTCGGAAGCTGCTGCTGAGGACTGTAACAGGTTTGTAACCTGTGCGATCTGCTGGATTGGCTGTGTAAAGTTACGGATGTACTGGAAGAAGGACTGGATATCACCAACCTCAATACTTTTTTTGATTACAAACACACCGCCTAAGAGAGCTACCATTACATATCCAAGGTTACCTACAAACTGCATGATCGGCATCATCATTCCTGAGAAGAACTGAGATTTCCATGCAGATTCATAAAGCTTCTGATTATCTTTCTCAAATTCTTCTACTACATCATTCTCTTTGTTGAAAACCCGGACCACATTATGACCACCGAAGTTTTCTTCGATCTGACCGTTTACTTTACCCAGATAGCTCTGCTGATCCTGGAAGTATTTCTGTGAATGCTTCATGACAGTCTGGATGATGAACATGGAAACCGGCAGGATCAGAAGTGCTGCCAAAGTCATCCACACATTGATGGAAAGCATCATAATAAATACACCGATCAGGGTTGTCACTGATGTGATCAGCTGTGTCAGACTCTGGTTCAGACTCATCTGCAGAGTATCCACATCATTGGTAATACGGGAGAGGATCTCTCCGTTTGTTCTGCTCTCATAATAATTCAGAGGCAGTCTGTTGATTTTCTTTGAAATATCTTTTCTCAGATTATAGGTAACATCATTGGAGATCCCGGACATTACAAATCCCTGTACAAAGGAAAAGCATGCACTTAACACATATAATCCAAGTGTCCATAACAGGATCATCCCGATCTTTCCGAAGTCAATTTCACCGGTTCCGTTTACCTTGGCAACCAGGCCGTTAAACAGCTCTGTGGTCGCCTTACCTAAAATCTTAGGCCCTACAATACTAAACACAGTTCCCGCTACTGCAAAGATAAACATCAGTATAAAGCGGAATTTATATCGTCCCATATAACGGAAAAGCTTAGCCATGGAGCCCTTGAAGTCTTTCGCCTTTTCGCCGGACATCATACGTCCATGTCCTCCCATAGGACCTCTTCTTCTCTGTTCGCTCATGCCAGTTCCTCCTCTGATAACTGAGATCTTGCAATCTGCTGATATACCTCACAATTTGCCATCAGTTCCTTATGAGTTCCAATGCCCGCCATATGTCCGTCGTCCAGTACAATGATCTGGTCTGCACCAAGGATGGTACTGATCCTCTGGGCAACGATTACGGTAGTTGCGTCCTTGGTGTACTCCTTCAATGCCTTTCTTAACTGACTGTCAGTCTTAAAGTCAAGGGCAGAGAAGCTGTCATCAAAGATAAAGATTTCCGGATTCTTTGCAATGGCTCTGGCAATGGACAGACGCTGTTTCTGTCCGCCCGAAACATTGGTACCTCCCTGTGATACAGGGGATTCATATTTCTCCGGTTTTGTATCAATAAATTCTGTAGCCTGTGCAACCTCTGCTGCTTCCTTTACCTGTGCATCAGTGATCTCCGGCTTACCATAGCGGATGTTTGAATCAATGGTACCTGAGAAAAGTACACCCTTCTGCGGCACATATCCCAGCTTATCACGAAGCTCTTTCTGAGTCATGTCACGGACATCCACACCATCCACTTTAACAGAACCCTTTGTCACATCATAGTATCTTGGGATCAGATTGATCAGGGTACTTTTACCACTTCCTGTACTTCCGATCACTGCGATCGTCTGACCTTTCTTTGCTTTAAAGGAAATGTCTGTCAGTACATTCTCACCTGCTTCCGGGTAAGCAAAGGATACATGGTCAAATTCGATCTCACCTTTCACACTTTCTGACGGATGTACCGGAGTTTCCGGATCCTGAATGGAAACCTCTGTTTTCAGAACCTCATCAATACGAAGCGCTGCCACATTTGCTCTCGGAAGCATAATGGACATTGCAGTGATCATCAGGAAGGACATGATGATCTGCATCGCATACTGGATGAATGCCATAACATTACCAACCTGCATGGTTCCGTTGTCTACTGCATGGGCACCACTGTAAATAATAAGTACAGATACTCCGTTCATGATCAACATCATAATGGGCATCATAAAAGTCATACATCTGTTGACAAACAGGTTTGTTTTTGTCAGATCCAGGTTCGCTTTCTCAAAACGATCTTCCTCATGCTTCTCACGGCTGAATGCACGGATAACAGGAATACCTGTCAGAATCTCACGGGATACCAGATTCAGTCTGTCGATCAGAGTCTGTAAGATAGTGAATTTTGGCATTGCCACCTGGAACAGCACAAAGATCACAATCAGGATCAGACCAACTGCCACACCAAGGATCCATGTCATGGAAGAATCTGTGTTTAATACCTTGAGCACTCCACCAATACCAAGGATCGGCGCGTACAGAACAATGCGGAACATCATTGCCATAACCTGCTGTACCTGCTGCACATCATTGGTGCTTCGTGTGATCAGGGATGCTGTGGAGAATTTATGATATTCTCTGCTGGAAAAGCTCATAACCTTGCGGTAAATGCTGTTTCTCAGGTCATGACCAAGTCTGCCTGCCACTCTGGCCGAAATAAATGTGACGCTGATTGCTGCCAGCATGATCACCAGTGCCATGGCAAGCATTCTGATACCTGACATCAGGATGTAATGCATCTGAATGGCATCCACATCTTTTCCCAGTGCTTCATATTCTGAAGCAACAAAGGAAACACCAGCCTGTGTCACAATAGACTCCGGCATATCTTTCAGCTTCTCATCCATCTGACTCATAATCTGCTGTACTGCTTCTTCCGGCATCTGTGCCAGTGCTGTCAACGGGTCTGTTCCCTCCGGAAGGCCCATCTGTGCAGCCATTGCCTGCCCCTGCTCACTGTCTTCGGAAAAGGCAGCTACCATCATCATTGCCTTTGAGAAATCCTCATTTAAATTCTCTCTGGTTTCTTTGGAAATATCATCGTTTAATAACCAGGTATCATCTTCCTGTGTATAATTCTGTGAAACTTCCTTTTTCTGATCCTCATCCATAAAAATCTGAAGATTCTGCAGGGTTGAATCCCGAAGCTTATCCGGCACACTGTCTTCAATACCTTTCTGCTGGATACCTACATTAATGATCTTGGAGGTATAATCCGGCAGGGAAAGATCACAGTACGCCTGCAGAAACAGAAGTGCTATGATCAGGACAATGTATCCCGCTGATTTCTTCAGATATTTCATCAGTTTAATCATTGCTTGATTCCCTCTTTTCCTATTTTTAATATGTATGTCTGTTTAAACTCACGTGTCAGTTCTTTCACAGACAATATTATTTTTTATCTGAACATGCTGATACAGTTTTCTCAATCTGCTCCATCATGTATTTTTCAGTTTCTACCTGTTGACAGGTATCTCCGAAATATTATCCAGAATCTGCCCAAAAAACCTTCGTAAAAGACATAGCTCTGCTTCGCTGAAATTGCTGAACATCACTTTCTCCACAGCTTTGCTTTCCTGCTGGAGCTCCTCCACGATTTTTCTTCCGTTTTCTGTCAGATATACACGCATGATGCGTTGATCTTTATCATCACGTTTCCTGCAGACAATGTCTGCTTTCTCCAGACGCTGGATACTTACATTTACAGTGGGCGGTGTTACACCCATCCACTCTGCAATCTCCTTCTGGCTGCAGCCGTTATGTCTGTATACGATCATAATGATCGGCATCTGTCCCTGTTGGATACCGATTTCCCGTATACGCTGCATACATCTCATACCATATTGGCGGTTGATCTCCATAAAGAGCGCAGGCATGCTTTTCTCTTCTCGTTTTTCTTTCTTCTCCTCTTCCGGGCACCACATAACTTCACTCCTTTCCGGCCTCTGTCCTCTTTCAGGTCTGATATTATTCTTTAATTAGCCTGACTAATCATATATAATATACTTTTAGACAAAAAATGCAAGTGTTTTTTGTGCAGTTTATAATTATTTTAGATTTAGCTTTGATATTTCCAATTTGTAAATATTCAATTTTATTTTGCCTGGCTAATTTTTTTCATCTCAGGTCGAATAAAATTTCCAATACTCTTCAAGCTCTATCTCTGCATAACTTCTTTATAAAATTCTATAAACACATTAATTGCCGGAGACCGCCATTTATTTTTGTGGAGCAGCAATTGTGTCCATACAGTTACCGGGCAGCCGGCAACATCCAGTCTTTTAATCTGTCCGTCTTTCACATATTTCTCCGAAATAAAATCCGGAAGAAAGGAAAGCAGGCTGCTGTTTTTTACCAGTTCACATATCTGAAGCGGATTTCCGATTTCAAGAACCGGACGGATTTCCAGTGATTGGGACGCAAGGGTTTCATTCAGTATTTTTCTGTAGCTCATGGCTTGTTCTGTTAACACAAACTCATTCTGAGAAATTTCACTTAATTTCCATGAACAGCCTGCAACAGGATTATCAGCCGCTACAATAAAATGTACCTGTTCTTCCTGTTCCGCACAAATAATAAAATCCGAATCATAAATATGCCTGTCCAGAGTAAAAACCAGATCTGTTTCGTTCTTCCGCAATTTATCAAACATCTGCTCTGTACCGTTTTCTGTTATCTCCACTTTTATTTCCGGATACTGATGATGAAAACGCAGAAAATCATTTTTAAAATATCTGCTGCAGACAGAACTGGACATAGACAACCGAATCTCGCCTTCAATGCTTTCAGCCGAATTCAGCGAATCGAGCATTTTTGCCTGTGCCTTCAGAATGTTTCGAGCCTGCTGCAAAACTAAAACTCCCTTTTCCGTAAGATTGATTTTATGATAATAACGGTCAAACAGCCTGACATCAAGTTCCTTTTCCAGTTGTTTAATCTGTGAAGAAACTGTAGACTGCGTATATCCCAGTTCCTTTGCAGCAGCCGAAAATCCGGAATATTCACATACTGCAATAAAAGTTTTTAACACATTTGTATCCATTTCTCGTTCCTTTCCCATATTTTTTTCAATATTTTCCCATCAAAACGCAGAAGCGTTATTTTTCTTATACAAACGATATTTTCAATAATATACAACAAAACAATCAATTTTACAAATATTGTTTTTTATCTTATAATATCCCTTATATGAACTTCTGAAGGGAGCGTTATCTTATGAAACGTGAACAGCTTGGAAGCCGGCTTGGCTTCATTATGCTTTCCGCCGGCTGCGCCATTGGCTGCGGAAATGTGTGGAAATTCCCGTGGATGTGCGGGCAAAATGGCGGTGGCAGCTTTATGCTGATCTATCTTCTGTGTCTGGTCATCCTGGGAATCCCGGCTCTTGTGTTGGAATTTTCCATCGGAAGAGCGGCTCAGACAAGTCCCCTTTTCATGTACCGTAAGCTGGAAGAGCCAGGACAGAAATGGGGGATTTTCGGTTGGTTCTGTCTGCTTGGCAACATTGCCCTGATGGCATTTTACACTGTTGTCTGCGGCTGGATCATTTATTATTTTGTACAGTTTCTCAGAGGTAAAAATGGTTCACTGGGATTTTCAGCCATGATCTCCTCTCCCTCTGTGAATGTATTCTTCTTACTGGTCACTGTAGTCATTGCATTTTTCATCCTTTCCTTCAATCTTCAGGGAGGACTGGAGCGTGTGACAAAATATATGATGTCTGCACTGCTGGTGCTAATGCTTGCTCTCGCTGTACACAGTCTTTTTCTGAAAGGCTCTGGTGAGGGAATGACCTTTTATCTGAAACCGGATTTCTCGAAGATCGATGGTTCGGTAATTGTAGGGGCAATGAACCAGGCATTCTTTACTTTATCTACAGGTATGGGTGGCATGGCTATCTTTGGCAGCTATATTGGTAAAGAGCATTCTCTAATGGGGGAAGCTATTCATGTGATCACACTGGACACACTGGTTGCTTTTCTGGCAGGAGTTATTATTTTCCCTGCATGCTTTACCTTTGATCTGGAAGTAAATGCAGGTCCGAGCCTTCTGTTTGATACAATGGCAGCAGTTTTTAACAACATGTCCGGAGGTCGCATCTGGGGTTCCTTATTCTTCCTGTTCATGGTATTTGCAGCTATGTCAACAGTTCTGGGAGTGTGCGAAAACATCCTGGCAATGATACGTGAGCTTACCGGCTGGTCCCGTCCAAAAGGCAGCGTGGTCTGCGGCACAGGTGTCTTTCTTCTGGCACTTACCACAGCCCTTGGTTTCAGCGTTTTCCACTTCCAGCCATTTGCCGAAGGAACTACCTGGCTTGATTTCTGGGATTTTATTGTTTCCAACAATATTTTACCCCTTGGCTCTCTCATCCTTGCACTCTTCTGCTGTAATAAGTTCGGCTGGGGATGGGATAACTTTATCAAAGAGAGCAATACCGGTAAGGGCTTAAAAGTACAGAAGTGGATGAAACCACTCTTCCGGTTTGTACTTCCGATTATGATTGCCTTTATCTATGTTTATGGTATGAGTACATTCAACTGGCGTTAAAATCAAAGTCGTTTACAGCAAGCGCCGGGCATTCCCAGATTGCTTTGCTGCTTACAAATATCTGCCTGGACTTGGCAAAAAAATAAGCTCCGTGGATTTTTCTTTTATCCACAGAGCTTATTTTCTTTGTCAGGCGGATATTCGCAATCCGCTCCGCTATTTACTTGATTCGGTTAAATCAGACAGATAAATCTCCCTCTGATCAGTGAACCTTCTGATCCAGCATTCTCCGGATCAGCTCAATTGTATCCTTCAGTCCATAGTTGGCACTGTTGATACACAAATCATAATTCTCCGGTTTTCCCCATTTCTCACCGGTATAAAATTCATAATATTTCTTATGCTGCTTATCCATCTGCTTCAGAAAACGTACTGCCTGTTTCAGATTCATATTACGGATATCCATAACGTGCTGCACACGAACCTGGAACGGAGCACTGATAAACAGACTGATATGAGGAATATGATTATTCTTAAGAATCGCATCTGCGCAACGTCCCATGATCACGCAGTCTTCACTCTTTGCCAGTTCACAGATCAGATCACTCATATTGAAAAATACTGCGTCCTGCTTCGGAAGTCCATGATAACGATTGAATTCCCTGAACCAGGTTTTCAGATCTGTGTGTTTTTTCTTTCTGTATTTATCAAACCCTTCAAAATTACCAGTATCACTGACTGCATTTTTGTCTGCCTGCAGACGCTTCATAACCTGATCAAAAATTTCTGCATCATAATAGTTGATCTGAAGCTGATCCGCCAGTTCAAATCCGATATCATTACCGCCACTTCCCTGTGTACGGCTGATACAGATGATCAGATGATCATTTTCGGAAATCTCATTCTGGCGTCTTGCGATCAGATTATTCAGACTGATACGTTCTTTATCTACAATATCTGTCTGTCCAAATGTATCCGGAAGACTTTCAATCTCTTTCAGAATACTGTCATACTCTATCATAAGACGTCTTCTCTCGCTCTTATCCCTGATGGTACGGGCCATGTTACTGATCAGCGCCAGTTCACTTCTGAGCAGATGTCCGTCCGGCTTGGTATACATCAGTGCTGCCAGATGACGGAGAGTTGTTTCTTTTTGTCCTGTAAATGTACGTCCCAGAGAGGAACCCACACATTTATAAACTTCTTCGTCCAGGTTATAAATGCGTATTGCAAGTTCTTTACATTTTTCCTGATTATCCTGCATAATGATCCTCCCTCCTTATAAAAAGAATACAAACATATCAATAACAAACACCGGAATCAGAAATGCCACAGACCAGAGCATATATCCGAAGAATGACGGCATCTTCACACCGTTCTCATCAGAGATTGCCTTTACCATAAAGTTCGGGGCATTTCCGATATAAGTGTTGGCACCCATGAATACCGCACCACAGGAAATGGCAGACAGAATCTTGGTAGGTACTGTTCCCAGTGTGGTTGTGATTCCATTTGTAAATGCCAGCGTTCCGGCTGTTGTAAGGAATACCAGATAAGTAGGTGTGTTATCCAGGAAACTGGAAAGTGCACCTGTTGCCCAGAACATCTCTGCCGGTTCAGTAACTCCCAGATTCGGTCCTACAGCTTTCAGAAGCATCAATGCAGGCTGCATGGTGATAAAAATACCGATGAATAAAACCGCAACCTCCTGGATCGCACCCCAGGTAAAATGGTTCCTGATACGGATCTGCTTATCTGTTGTCTTAAAGGAAAGAAAAGCAGCAAGCAGAATGATCACGATTTCGATCAGAGCCGGGAATGTCAGGGTTACTTCTCCAAAGAGATGAATGCCTCTTACATTGCCTGCAGCATCCTGGAATGCGGACATTCCCGGAAGTACACCGCTTAAAATTACCGCGCCAACGATCATCACAAGGAAAATGATATTGTGCAGTCCATCCAGACGAAACTGAGTACCCGGTTTACGGATATCCGGTTTACGGCCATTTGCAATATCTTTTCTGTAGGAACGTTTATCAATCTGATAAAATACAAACAGCAGAATGACCATATTAAAGATCAGTACAGGGAACAGATGCAGGCTCCAGAAGAATGGAACACCTCGCATAAATCCCATTAACAGCGGCGGATCTCCAATCGGGGTAAGACATCCACCCATATTGGAAATCATGAAGATAAAGAAAATCATAATATGTCCTTTTCTCTTTCTCCATGAATTCATTTTAATTACCGGACGTACCATCAGCATACTGGCACCGGTGGTACCGATACAGCTTGCCAGAAGAGTTCCCAGTGCAAGCAGACCTACATTAACACGGGGGGAACCTGCGAAATCACCCTCCATGGTAATATTACCTGATACGCAGAACAGGCCGAATAACAGAATGATGAATGTAAGATAATCATTCACAATACAGTCCAGAACTGTCTCTGCAGTCTTTCCGGCTCCATAAACGAAAGCAAATGGAACCACCATCAGAATGATCCATAAGGCAACAACCAGTGGCTGATGAGACTCCCACCACTCCGCTTTCACCAGAGGCATCACTGCAATACATAACAAAAGCCCTGCAAAGGGAATGCAAAGCCATACAGGTACTGTAGATGGTGCTTTACTGCCTTCTGCCGCAAATACACTCAATGGACAAGCCAGAAGAACTGCAAAAAAAGCACCCAGTACGGTCACCAACTTTTTCAAAACTGCCACCTCCATATTGTATTTTCGTACAGCGCGATTATCATTCAGGAGATTTTTTTCATATACGTGTTTCTTCCTATTTAATATGCGCTTGTTTTTTACAGATGCAATTATATCATACAGCATACAAAAATCAATTGTGTGGATAGTGAATATTTATACTTTATTTCCTGTTTTTTTATACATTTTTTACATATTTCCTGATTATTTTCGTTTATATTTTAACGATTTAATCTTTATTACTGACATTTTTTGTGCTGCCTTATCTATTTTTTAAAATTGTACTGATTTTGAAACACATGACCCAATAACTGCTCCGCAGTTTATCACTTTTGGGCAATTAAAGCAGGGAGCTTTCTTATATGCAATACGAAAAATGCTCCCCAACAGCAATTCCCGCTGTCAGAGAGCATTTCGCATATTTCTTATATGAACTGATTGGTTGCCTCATCATACTCATAATCGATGGAATGCATCTTCGCCACCAGTTCGTCTTTCTTCAATCCTCTGCATGTGCAGAGTGCTTCCAGGGAATCATAGTAATCCCTGAGCTGAGTATTCACATAACTCAGCAGAATCATTGGATCTTTGGGTATCATTTAGTTTCCGTCCTTTACCGTAACAATGAATTCCCCATTCTGAACATCCAGCACCAGAGTATCACCTGCGTGAACATCTCCGGACAAAATCTTTCTCGCCGCAAGAGTCTCTACATATTTCTGCAGATAGCGCTTCAACGGACGTGCACCATATACCGGGTCATAGCCATTCTCGATAACCTGATCCTTGGCTGTATCTGTCAGTTCCAGGGAAAGCTCCTGGTCTGCAAGACGTTTGTCAAGCTCGCCGACCATCAAGTCTACTATCTTACCAATATTGGATTTTGTCAAGGGCTTAAACATAATTATTTCATCCAGACGGTTCAGGAATTCCGGACGGAAATGGCCTCTCAGGTCATCCATAACCTGACTCTGAGCCTCAGGTTTGATCTCACCATTCTCATCAATACCATCCAACAGATACGGAGAACCGATGTTGGAAGTCATGATAAGAATTGTATTCTTAAAGTCAACTGTACGTCCTTGAGAATCTGTGATACGGCCATCATCCAGTACCTGCAGCAGTACGTTAAACACATCCGGATGTGCTTTCTCAATCTCATCGAAAAGTACAACACTGTATGGTTTACGGCGGACTGCCTCAGTAAGCTGGCCGCCCTCCTCATATCCTACATATCCCGGAGGCGCTCCGATCAGTCTGGATACAGAATACTTCTCCATGTATTCACTCATATCAATTCTGACCATATTCTGTTCATCATCAAACAGATTCTCTGCCAGAGTTTTGGCAAGCTCTGTCTTACCTACACCTGTAGGACCAAGGAACAGGAAGGAACCGATAGGTTTGGTCGGATCCTTGATGCCGGCTTTGGAACGAAGGATTGCATCTGTAACCCTCTTCACACCTTCATCCTGGCCTACAACTCTCTTGTGAAGCTGATCTTCCAGAGTGAGGAGTTTGGCTCTCTCGCCTTCTGTCAGTCTTGTTACAGGAATACCGGTCCATCTGGAAATGATCCTTGCGATCTCATCATCAGTAACTGCCTCATGAACCAGACTTCTGTCACTTTCTTTGACACTCTTCTCTTCGATTTCCAGCTGCTGCTGTAATTTCGGAAGTTCGCCGTACTGTAACTGTGCAGCCTTCTCCAGATCATAGTTCTGTTTTGCTTTCTGGATCTGCTTATTCACATCCTCAATCTGCTCACGAAGCTTCTGTAATTTCTCTACAGAATGCTTCTCATTGTCCCACTGTGCTTTCTGTGTATTAAAGGTATCTCGAAGCTCTGCCAGTTCCTTCTGAAGTGCTTCCAGACGTTCCTTACTCAGGTTATCTGTCTCTTTCTTCAGTGCAGATTCCTCAATCTCCAGCTGCATGATCTTACGGCGCTGTTCATCCAGCTCTGAAGGCATGGAATCCAGCTCTGTCTTGATCAGGGCACAGGCCTCATCCACCAGGTCAATGGCCTTATCAGGAAGAAAACGGTCTGTGATATATCTATGTGAAAGTGTAGCTGCTGCAACCAGCGCACTGTCTGTGATCTTAACACCATGGAAGACCTCATATCTCTCCTTCAGACCACGAAGGATGGAAATGGTATCCTCCACTGTAGGTTCATCTACCATAACAGGCTGGAAACGACGTTCCAGAGCGGCATCTTTCTCAATATACTGACGATACTCATCCAGAGTTGTGGCACCGATACAGTGAAGCTCACCTCTGGCAAGCATAGGCTTCAGCATATTGCTTGCATCCATGGCTCCGTCAGTCTTACCTGCACCAACGATCAGATGTAACTCATCAATGAAAAGAATGATGTTTCCTTCACTCTTCTTTACTTCTTCAAGGACTGCTTTCAGACGTTCCTCAAACTCACCTCTGTATTTGGCACCTGCTACCAGAGCACCCATGTCCAAGGCAAAAATCTTCTTATCCTTCAGACCTTCCGGCACATCCTCCGCCACGATTCGCTGTGCAAGACCCTCGATTGCTGCTGTTTTACCTACACCAGGCTCACCGATAAGCACCGGATTGTTCTTGGTCTTACGGGAAAGGATTCTGATGATATTACGGATTTCTTCATCACGTCCGATCACAGGATCCAGCTTCTGGTTACGTGCCTTTTCAACTAAATCCTCACCATATTTATTCAAAGTATCATAAGTAGCTTCCGGATTGTCACTGACTACACGCTGATTGCCTCGTACTGTAGAAAGTGCCTGCAGGAAACGCTCCTTAGTAATGCCAAATTCCTGAAACAGTTTCTTCATGCTTGGACTTGGATATCTCAACAAAGCAAGGAAGAGATGCTCTACAGAGACATATTCATCTCCCATTGCCTTGGCTTCATCCTCTGCACTGACCAGAGCCTTGTTCAGGTACTGTCCGAAACGGAGCTCACCGCCGGATACCTTAACCTTAGCATCCAGTGCCTGATTCAGAGAATTTCTGAAATAATCCTTATCTATCTCCATCTTCTCGATCAGTTTAAGGATCAGGCTATCTTCCTGTTCCAGCAGAGCATATAAAAGATGCTCCTCTTCAATCTCCTGGTTGCCAAACTGATAAGCAACCTTCTCCAGATCCTGGACAGCCTGTACGGATTTCTGTGTAAATTTACTGATATTCATAGGCTAACCCTCCTCTTGTATGAGAAATATCTCTCCCGAAGGAGAAATATGTTGTTTTCTTTGTTCTGCATGTAATATAACATATGTTGTTAGCACTGTCAAGAGGTGAGTGCTAGTTTTTTTTATGAAGAATTTGTGACGCTACAAACCCTGCACATTTACGTGAAAGAGCCATCTTTCAAGCTTGCTTGATAAAGATGGCTTTTTCATGGAAATGTATAGGGCGACAGCAACTTCTGTTTTATACCACAGCAGGTATGGTTTCCGGCAGGTTCATTTTAGGCATCTCATTCTCCACATGAGACTTGCGTTGCAACATAAAGTCCTCCGTTGCCAGCCAAAATAGCAAAAGCATTAGACGGATAATCCTTTCCATCACGCTCAAACAAAATGCCCCAGGAGCGCAACTGCTGTCTGCCCTCAAAAATCTCTACCACAATAACAGTTTTACCATCAACCGTCTGTAAAGTGCTATCCGAGATAATTGCCGGTTCACAGCTGTCTGATACAGCATTGGCAATGGCATCCATTTTCTTGAACACATCTTCCTTGTCAAAACCGACAATCTCTCTGGTTTTATTGGCAATTCCGAAAATGATTTTTCCTCCAGTTCCATTTACAAAGGCAACCACAGACTTCATATATTTGATACTTTTCTCCAGCAGGTTCTCTTTGAACTCCACATTCTTCGATTCTCCTGCAAGAATTTCTTCTATGGTCATGATCCGGGCGGTGGAATTTAAAGTTTCATTTTAGGTCCTTTCTTTATCCAAAATCTGGTTGTTGACAAAAAATAATTTCCCTCATATAATAGAGATAGGTTTATAGTGCATCCATGCTGGTGTCTGTTTACAGATGCTATGCTGCCTGTATTCCAGCTGTCCGGGGTCTCCGTGATGGTGTCTGCTTGCAGATGCTTGAATCACGGGGTCTTTTTTTGTCCATATTCCAGAAAATCATATATCCTAATCATTCTGTGAAGATTACTACGATTCGGACTATCTAAGGAACTTAAAATATTGTTATTCTCTGTAAATATTGCTTCCAAAATACTTCGATACTGAGTTACATCTATTTTTTCTTCTGACATACACCCCAGCAAACGAATCGCCTTCATTAAATTATCTTTTTCTTGTGTCCACACTTCCCATGCAGTTCTTTCTCCAATCGCAGAATGATTACGTTTAATTGTTGATTCTGTGACAATTTCAGTATATAAATGTGGTGCTTTTTCTTCTGCCAATTCGCTTTTCATATTAGATTTTGAAATATAATACCACACCGGCAATTTCCAGGAATTTTGTTTTGCAAGCTCCGGATAAACAAATTCTAATAATTGTTCACATGAATATAGCGAATCATGTAAAATGATGTTTCTATACCATTGTTCAGAATTTACAGCTCTTGCCAAACCATATACGCCGGTCGTTGCCAAGCCAATCGAAAGTGCAAGCATATTTTCATCAATACGACCATCTTCCAATGAAGCAACCTGCATCGTTGGTCCCGGTTGCTGAGTCAACGCAAACGTATAAAGCTCATCCTTAAATCTACGCAATAATTTAACTGGTAAAGCCGCTTTTTTCACAGACAGAGCATCATATAACAGACTAAAATCTGAAAGTGTTATTTTAGTCATTTCCAGTAGTTTACTGCGTATAATCATTGAATGCGAAGTTATCTCACTTCCAACAAAATCCGGCTTATATTCAACAAAAACAAAGCGTTTTTGTAAAGTTTCTATTTTATCCAATGGCAGGCATTCTACAACATCACTAAGAATCGCCTGAATATCTGAATCTGAAATAGAGTAACCTATGAAAATAATCGGATATTCCATAAAAATCGTCATCAATTTTGCGGCAAGATATTTTCCTTTGTCATAAAATTTCTGATAATCTGCTTTGTTAATGACAATGGATTCTGGATTTTGTACAGAACCATGAATTTTATAGATTTCCGCAATTCCCTGTAACTGTGAAAACACCAGTTCATCCTGTCCTACGAAAGTTTTATAACCTTCAAAAATATTCTCGAAAAAGCAATCATAATTTGTTGTAATCACACCGGACAAATTATCTTTTGCAATATTTCTGAGTTTTTCAACTTCCTCTTCATAAGCAGGATCAACCGTTGACAGTGAAGCAATATATTCACTTATTTCTGCCTTAAAAGGAGAAACCCCAGCAGAAACTGCACTGTGTACTTTTTCTGAATCTGAACGTATTCCTTCTCCATTATTAAACCAAGCATCATTAAAATCTTTTTCAATATAGCTTGCAACTAATGGAAGTTTTTCTTCTGTATGTTCTGCCTCACTGGCTTTATTTTCATAAAATCTATAAGCAAACGGATCTTTCTTTACCTTCTCGGCAAAATATGTCAATAATCCAACCCAATCTGGTAATCCATAATATCTTCTGGTAATCCCAGAACCTGCAAACAAAAATGGTGTTGTATTAAACCTTGCAACCACTTCTTGTAGTGTCATATAGCTCTCCTTCCTTTGCTTAAATAATCCTTCTAAATTTTGGACTCACTGAGTCCAAAATTTACTAGCAAGACATTATTCAATATTTTGACTGTATTCCTGTTCCAATTCATCCGCCAAATATGCGTCGCTCATGCAGTGCATATCCGATACACCATCACGGATCAACTGATAAACCTCAGAGCGATAGAAAAAATCCAACGCCGCATCCAGTGAAAGTCCATGCTGTTTTGCAAAACACTCGATGACACGGCTATATTTTTTCTGAAGTAAAATCGGATTTGCCGTCATGGCAGATGAGTGTTCGTTTTGATCATTTTTATTAGAATGCGTAATTTCCACATTTCTTTCCTTCATCACATCAAGGAGGTCATCTACGATATATTCCCGGCTCTGAGTATGCAATACTTTATATTCCGGTACAATATAACCGTTTAGAATATCATCCTTTTGGGTAAATGCCTGATAGACACGTTCTGTATCCACACCCAGCTTTGCCGCAACATTTTCAATGCAAAATACAGCAAACTCAAGTTCATTGGAATTTTTAATCTTCTCATCTGCCATCATACGCAAGCCCTCCTTTACTTTATTTTAGCCAAAACATCCTGGAAAATTGCACAATTTTTCTTCACGCCATCATCCAGATCAATCGAGATCATTTAGTCTGCAACGTGGTGAATCTTTTCTTCATAGGTACGGATTTCGGCATCCTGTGCTTGCAATGTAGTTAATTTCTTTTTTAGATTCTTCAGATAATCTCTGCGAAGAAAACCATACTTACCAAGTTGCTCCATCTGCTCACCGGATTTATAAGTGAGATTTGGAATCAGATATCCATTTACATTCGTATACGTTATATAAATAGGACATTCACAATCCGCTTAACTTTCATCGGGGCACTCCTCTCCTATCTACCTCGCTGATAAATTTTTCTATCAGTCTGTTTACTTCATCCGGCTGGTCCGTATTGGAATTATGACCAGCATTCTTTATCCATTTAAGCGGTAAACCTTCTCTCTGATGCCATTTTTTATTATAGCTTTTTGCTGATCCCGCTTTATCCTTTTCTCCACAGATAAGTAATGCCGGACAACTGATATGATATGGCAGATCTGCTTTGATTGCCTCAGCAAGCATTCTGTAACCAAAACCGGCAAGCCTTGCATATTCTTTAGGATCTGAATCATAGGACATCATCATCTTTCGCATAAGACTCTGACCATAATCCGTCTCAGCGCACCCTTTTGAACCAGCCCTAAGAAGTGCTTTCCATGGATATATTTTATATAATGGCTCTGCTCTTTCAAGAAGCCATATTTCCATTGCTGTCATATAAGACTTTTGAAGCGGTGCAGAATCAATGGAGATAAAGCCTTTTATCTTATCCGGATATAATTCCATATACATTTGAGCCAGATATCCACCCATAGACTGACCGATAATGACCGGATTATAAATTTCTTCTTTTGCTAAGATTTCATCAAGCCATTCTGCCATGTCAGACAGACTGTAATTATTTGTAAATGGTCTGGATAATGCATGTGATGGTGCATCCCATACAAACACATTCTGTTTCTTCTCAAAATACTCTATCTGCTTCTCAAAAAGTCTATGGTCTGCTGTAAGTCCCGGTAAAAAGACTAATGTAATTTTTTGTTTATCTATTATATTTACAAAATAATGAATGCAGCCACAGAGTGTCTTGTAACTGTTTTCTATCATTTTCCGTCCCCTTTCTACCAATTCGGTTAATGCGAGTATATACCCATTGACCGATTAACGGAAGACCTCACTAATATCTTATTTGCCTGACTTGACTTGTTTATAAAGCAGACCGCCTTTTTAAGCAATAATAAGAACATTACTGTTATCGCATACGGTTCTCTCGCCATAGCCAAAAACAAAACAACAATTATGCTAAGTCCTACAGACTCATAATTTTTTCCGCCTTTCTGTTTGGGTTTGTCTTTCAGACATCTCCACCCTATCAAAAAGCTTAAAACTATGAAAGAAACGCTCTTTCACATACGTGATACGATTCGTATCATTCCCGCAAATGCTTGTTTTTCAATGTATTCTTCTGATTATCTATCCTTGTAGCTTCTATTGTTTCGGACACTCCGCCTGCGCTATAAAGACTTGAAGTCCCTTTTTTGAGTATATCTCGATTTCGTCAGGTTGAACACCGGCAATTTTTGATATCTTTCATAAAATGGAAAAGAGGATGCCCCAACAAAAGGCAGCCCCTCCAAACATTTATTCTACATTAGTTAGATGGATTCTCATCTTCCTCAAGTTTCTGTACTCTTCTTTTATATATTTTAGAAGATATCATTAATGCTAATAAACATAAGATTTCCACCTGCACAAACATAATAATTCCGGTTGCAATTGAACCAATAAGTTTATGGTAATTCCGATAGGAAACACTAAACCATATAATTCCTGTCAACACTGCCGCAATACTACTGACTATGACATTCGTCTTGAAATTCGGTTTCAATCTCCTGTCCCAGATTCCATTTCGGATACATGCAACCAAAAGATAAAAGGCAAGACTCATAAATACAGCCCATTCTCCGGCAAGATTCTTGATACTGTCATTCCCCACTATCATTTGTATTGCCATTACAATCAGCAATCCCCAAAAAGCAATCCAACATCCATTATGTTCGATTTTAAGAAGTTTTAGTTCCTGGCGTTCATCTAAATTACTTTTCATTTTCCTAATTTTCATCCTCTTCATCCTCCCAGAATAAATCATCTAAACTTTTATCTAATACGCGACAAATTTTACGACACAGTTTTATTGTGGGATTATATTCTCCCTTTTCGATAGCATTTATAGTTTGCCTTGAAACACCAACAGCTTCTGCTAAGACCTTTTGCGTCATATCTTTTTCAGCCCTTGCCACTTTTATCGCAATATTTTTTGCCACTTTATGTTCACCTCCATTTATAAAGTAACACTTCTTTTCCATAATATCAATTATATTTTACTTTTTGTCATGTATATTAAGATAAGAATGCCCTTAATGATTAACCCATAATTGAATCTTTACTTCACGGTAAAAAATTCCCTGTCATTTTTATGTCCATAAGTACTCTTTCAGGTGTATCCAAATTGCTGAAAATGCGTTATGTAATAGTAAAATACCACAAAAATCGAATACAAATTTTGTAATTGGTTATGCGCTTAACCATTGTAAATTCCACATTTACAATGTACCATATAATCATAATATCGCAGAAGAAGGAATGGAAATGACACAGAACAGGGTTAGAATCGTAGATGTTGCAGATGCGTTAGGTCTTAGTACTGCTACTGTCTCAAAAGTGATCCACGGCAAAACAGAAAAAATTTCAGATGAGACGGTAAAACGCGTCCAGCAGGAACTTGAAAGGTCGGGATATATCCCGAATATGGCTGGCATTTTGCTTGCGAGAAATAATTCAAGAATCATCGGAGTGGTGGTGAATGACCATGAAAAGTATGAAGGCAGGGTTTTAGAGGATGGATTTGTGATGTCATCGCTGAATGCTCTTTCCCATGAGGTTAATGAAAAAGGTTATTTTCTGATGATAAAAACGACATCTGATATCAGAGAGATTCCGGTATTTGCATCCATGTGGAATATGGATGGACTGATTCTGATTGGATTTTGTGAAGCTGACTATGAAAGCCTCAGAAATCAGATGCGGATTTCGTTTGTAGTGTATGATGGCTATTTTGAAAAATGCTCAAAGGTAGTAAATCTGGTCATCGATCATTATAACGGCGGCTATCAGGCCGGAAAATATTTAAAGGAACTGGGACATAAAAAAGCATTATGCATAGCAGATAATTTCATCTGCATGGATAAAGAGCGCATCGAAGGGTTTCGCAAAGCCTTTGAACACGGAGAAACATATAGATGGGAAATACCAAAGACAGAAAAAAAAAAAAAGAATGCGCTTTTATGAGGATAACTATATGCAATTGTTAAAAAGCAATGTTACCGCTGTTTTTGCAGTGTCCGATTTTTATGCACTTGAGTTTATGAGATTTTTACAAGGAAAGAACATTCAGATTCCAGAGGATATCCAGATCATCGGCTTTGATGATAACATGGCAAGCAGGGAAAGTAATCCTTCCCTCACAACGATTCATCAGGAAGCAAACTTAAGGGCGAAAGCAGCAATTGAATGTCTGGAGGCAATGCGCGATGGAGCAGAATATAAGACAGAAATCGTGTTACCGGTTGATTTAGTAAAAAGGGAAAGTACGAGGAAATTATAATGTCAAAATTTATGAAATCGTTGTGTAAAATAGCAATTCCTGTCACATTGCAAAGTATGCTGCAGGCATCATTTTCAATTGTTGACCAGATTATAATCGGACAGTTAGGGGAGACAAATATATCAGCAGTTGGATTATGCGGTAATTTTTCAGTGGTGATTGGTGCGGTAACGGTATCGGCTTTACTCATTCTTTTGGCCGGAGTATATACCGGATTATATCGTGTTGATGACAGCGTAAAAGATCTTGGAAAGACACTGCTTATCGTATTTGCCTTGTATGCTCCGGTCAAAGTGGAAAATATGATACTTGGCGGAGGCATTATAAGAAGTGGCGGTAACACCAAAATCATTATGATCATTGATATTGTTGGCACATGGTGTATCGGAATTCCACTGTGTCTGCTTGCAGCATATGTATTCAAGTGGGGAATTGTTGGTGTGTATACATTGCTTACCACGGAGGAATTATTTAGGCTTGCTGTATCGTTAATTGTCTTTAAAAGACGTAAGTGGATAATTAGTTTGTGCTGAAAAAGCACTGTAAAACCAATAATCCAACGGTTTTCAGTGCTTTTGGATATTCCCCAACTGTGTATTATTTCTCAGCGCGCCAGTTTCCAGCTCACCGCCTGCTGCCTTGCATCCACAAATCTCTTATAGATACCTTCCTGCTTCATTAGCTGCTCATGTGTTCCCTGCTGCACAATTTTTCCTTTGTCAACAACCACAATCTGATCTGCATGTCTGACTGTTTTTAATCTGTGGGCAATCATAATAATCGTTTTTTCCTTTGTAAGTGCATCTACTGCATCCATCAGCTCCTTTTCATTCTCCGGATCAACATTGGCCGTTGCTTCATCTAATATAACGATTGGTGCATCCTTCATAATTGCCCTGGCTATGGAAATACGCTGTTTCTCACCACCGGAAAGTGTGGCGCCGCCTTCTCCGATTACTGTGTCATATCCATCCGGAAGTTTGCTGATGAAATCGTGACAGCACGCTTTCTTTGCCGCTTCCACCACTTCCTCATGACTAGCATCCTGACGTCCGAATTTAATATTATTCTCAATGGTATCTGCAAACAAATACACTGACTGAAATACAAATGAGAAATTACTCATCAGACTGTTCATGCTGTAGTCTTTTACATTCACGCCTCCAAGCGTCACTTCCCCGGAATCCACATCCCAAAACCTGGCGATCAGATTGCAAAGTGTTGATTTTCCTCCACCAGATGATCCAACAATTGCTGTCGTCGTTTTTTGTGGGATAGAGAGCGATACATCGTCAATGATCTTCCGTTTGTCATAGGAAAACGTAACATTAGAAAGTCTGATGTCGTAATTCTCCGGCTGAATCTCTTTGCCGTCGATATCCATGGTGTCCAGCTCCAGTATTGCATTTGCTTTATCTACACATACACTTACCACATGTAAAAGGGATGAATAATTTCCTGCGCATTCCAGGCTGGAATAAAGCATAAATGCCGAGATTGTCATACCGATCGCATAGACCGCGCTCATGGTGCCATTGATATAAAAATATGCGCTGCCTGCTACGATCACAGCACCTGTAATTTTGGTTATCACACTTTGCAGAAAATGATAGGGCACAAACAGCATTTCCATCTTTGTATTGACCTTTTCGCATGCTTCATTTGCATCGTTTAATCTTTTTGCCTGTTTTCCAAGCAGGTTGTATGACTTCACCTCTGATATTCCCTGCAGATACTCCATGATCTGGTTTACAAGCTCCGTATCGCATACCACTTTTTGCTCTGAATCTTTTTTACCCGCATTCTGCATCACAGAATTGACCCCAAAGAAAATAAGTACTCCTGCTGCAGCTATCAGTCCGATTCTCCAGTCAAAAATAAACAGCATAAGAATGATCATTGATGTTTCCAGAATTCCCTGCATTGTCAGCATAACCACTCTCGCAGCCACATCGCCAAGTATTTCCATTGTATTGGTTGTAATGGAAGAAATTTCCCCGATACTATTGGAATTGAAATACCCCATCGGCAGATATCGCAGATGTTCTGCAATCTTGATTCTCATAAAAGCACTTGCATTATATCCTCCCTCTGTCTGAAGCACTGTAGAGTATCTCTTGCAGATTACGTCGACTACAATTGCAAGAACCATAATCGCAACGGAGCCTCCAATATATTTTCCTGTCGGTTTCCCACTCAGCAGACCAATCAGTATGTACATAATAGCCGGAATCTTCATTGCTGAGGCAAGAGCCTCTATGAGTCCGATCACTATCGACAGTTTAAATTTATTGCCATTTTCCCTGCCTGAAAAACGAAAGAATTTTGCCAGAATCCCAAACATATCATTCTCCCTCCTTCACAGTATCTTTTACAGAAATATGGGCATTCCACATTTCCTTATAAAGCGGGCATGACACCAGAAGTTCCTCATGTGTGCCATGTGCTGTTACATTTCCATCATTTACAACAAAGATCTGGTCACTGTCCTTAACAGTAGAAAGTCTGTGTGCTATTACGATCAGGGTCTTCCCTGCTACCAGTTTTGCGATAGAATTCTGCAGAATTGCCTCATTTTCCGGATCTGTGTAGGCAGTTGCCTCATCAAGGATCACGATCGGAGCATCCTTTAACATTGCTCTTGCAATGGAGATACGCTGCCTCTCGCCACCTGACAGATGTCCTCCTGCACCTCCTACAACCGTATCAAATCCATTCTCCAACTGCATGATAAATTCATAGCATCCACTTTTCTTTGTCACCTCGATGATCTGTTCATCTGTAGCCTCCGGATTTCCCTGTC
>ENA-ORUO01000145-ORUO01000145.1-human-gut-metagenome-genome-assembly--contig:-NODE-145-length-85881-cov-11.872521_pt1 | contig 85881 bp, 58 predicted proteins | sample MGYA00242082_ERZ509215 | MGnify/ENA primary metagenome ERZ509215 (study PRJEB26280, sample SAMEA2338829) | human gut metagenome | biome: human gut; feature: human-associated habitat; material: faeces... | reverse complement strand
CGAGCTGGGTTCAGAACGTCGTGAGACAGTTCGGTCTCTATCTATCGTGGGCGTATGAAATTTGCGTGGCTCTGACACTAGTACGAGAGGACCGTGTTGGACTGACCTCTGGTTTACCGGTTGTGCCGCCAGGTGCATTGCCGGGTATCTAAGTCGGGATTGGATAAGTGCTGAAAGCATCTAAGTACGAAGCCAGCCACAAGATTAGATTTCTTAGGGTCGTCAAAGACGATGACGTTGATAGGATGCAGGTGTACAGGCAGCGATGTCATAGCCGAGCATTACTAATTGCCCGTTCACTTTTGGTTTTGCCGTGTATGGGTGGTATATACGTTCAGTTTACCGGTTTCATTACCGGTTGTTCTTTACTTTTTACATCATGTCGACCTTATTCAGGTGACTATAGCACTGAGGTTCCACCTCTTCCCATTCCGAACAGAGAAGTTAAGCTCAGTCACGCCGATGGTACTGCGTAACAGTGGGAGAGTAGGTAGTCGCCGTTTTTTTAGAGAGAGAAGCCCCTGTATCGGAAGATGCAGGGGCTTTCTTGTTTTTGGGCTATTTTTACCGGAGGTCACTAAGTTCCAATCATGGCCATAAGTCTGTCCGGTTTCCGGGTCTTCTCAATGACGGTACTTGACGCGTAGATAGACAGCTTTGCCACGAATGGGAAAGTCTTGCACTTCTATTTCCGAGAAGAAGTCTTTGGGGGGTAGGTGCAAATGTGAATACTCTTGAGGTATGCCATAGGAGTAAGGGGGCTTGGCGTTTCTGTTGTATCAAAGATAGCTATTTTAACTAATTTCCTCAAGTTTTCAAACTGACCCTGACTCTCCTATTTTTTCTGCTACAAAGCAAATTCTACGAAAAAATCATCCGTCGTACAATAAATCTCTGTAACTTTAGACTCTGAGAACATAGTGGTAATTGTTAAATGTTATAATTCGCACTGTAAATTTAATAATTTTATTGATATGCTTCTATTTATCAGTGAATTGTATCTATGTCTGTTTCGAACTCACGTTAAAATATGAAAACACCTTTATCTTGTATCATATTATGTTTGTTGTGTTTGCTGCATGTCTCGGCGTTTAGCAGACAAACATATTCTACCTATGATGTCCGACATATAGGCCGTGTTGATGGATTAAGTAATCAGCGGGTGTTTTCTATCGTAGAAGATAAGTATCACGTAATGTGGATTGCCACCAAATCGGGCATTGACCGTTATAATGGCCAGGCAGTTAAGAATTATACTTTGCCCGGTGACTTTCATTATGGAGATATGGCTGGCAGAAGATTAAAGCTTTGTTACGATGTTGATTATGGATTGTGGGCGTACGATCATTCTGGCCGTATCTATCGTTATTCTGTCAAGAAGGATTCTTTTGACTTGCTGTTTGTCTTGAGCTCTTTTATTCAAGGGGAGATTATTTTAAATAAGCTTTGTTTTGCTCCCGATGGTGTGTTATGGCTGGGATTAAGTACAGGCCTGTTTAAAATGGAACAGACCGGAGATATACATTTAGTCCTGGAGGATTCCTATGTTAATGATATTTTATCTATAGCAGATAGCTTATATGTAGGAACCTCTGATGGCATGATTGTATACAATAAACGGGCTTCTACTCTCGTAAAAAAAGTTTCTGAAGGTACAGATGTGCAGACGTTGTATTATGATAGGGTATTAAGACAGTTGTGGATGGGCACTTTTAACAGTGGCTTGTTGCGGATGGACTTGCATACTGGTTGTTTGTCGAAGATGTATACATCTTATAGCGCACTTATGAATCCGATAAGAGCCATTTCAGAGTATGATTCCGATAATTTGTTGATAGGAATAGATGGAGGAGGAGTATATGCTGTAGGTAAGACTGTAGGAAATGTCTTTCCGTTGTTTACCATAGATGATGATATCCGGATGAGCCTTAAGGGAAATGGCATTTATGCGGTTATTAAAGATTATCAGGGGAACATTTGGATTGGAAGTTATACGGGAGGAGTATCGGTGGCTGTATTGCTAAAATATCCGATAGGGGTATTTATGCATGAATATAGAAATGCTCAATCATTGGGGAACGATAATGTGAATGGAGTGATAGAGCATCCCTGTGGTGATTTATGGTTTGCTACAGATCGGGGAGTTAGCATCTTACAGACAGCTTCTTCTTCGTGGAAACAGGTGCTTACTTCAACAGTGGTGGTTTGTCTCTGTAAAGGTCAAAATGGGAGTGTGTGGGTAGGTACCTATGGCGATGGGGTGTACTTGCTAGATAAGGCAGGAAGAATACAGGCTCATTATACCAAGCAGAGAGGGGGGCTTACTACGAATAGTATTTTTTCTATTGTGCTTGATAAACAGCAGAATGTGTGGATAGGAGGTTTGGATGGAGATTTGTTAAAGATGAGTCCTCAGGGAATGGTACTTCAGACTTTTGGCGTGAAGTGGATTCACTCTTTGCAGTTGGTTGGGAAAAATCAGATGGCTGTAGCTACTGTAGACGGTTTTTGTTTAATCACTATAGATACTGGGCATATTGTGCATTATGCCAGTTCGTACGAGAATCAGCAGCATAATAACAATACGAGTGCTTACATCATTAGCATGTGCTTCAATGAAGATGATACGGTCTGGTTGGGGACTGAGGGCGGTGGATTGAGTCTGTATAATATGCAGACTAGGAAAGTGAAAACGTTTACTATCCAAGATGGTATGCCATCTAATGATGTGTTCAGTATTCAGAAAGATTTTTTCGGACGTGTGTGGATCAGTACAGGCAAAGGATTGGCTTTGATTGAAAACAATCAAGTTTCTGATTTGAATTATTTGCATGATGTGGACAGGGAATATAACAAGTCTTCGTTTACTCAATTGGCTGACGGACAATTCCTTTATGGGAGTACCAGCGGAGCTGTTTGTATATCTCCTCACTTGATAGCCCATGTCGACTATCAGGCACCGCTGCGTTTTACAGGACTGGTTATAGATAATCTTGGAGAACAAGAAAGTAGAGAAACCTATCCGTTGGTGTATGACCAGTTACAAAGGAAGTCAGTTCATCTGGATTATGCTTATAATTCTTTTACCGTCTATTTTGAATCTATTAATTACCGTTTTCAGAGTGATATAGCTTATCAGTATATATTGGATGGTTATGAAACAGATTGGAGTTTGCCTTCGACTGACGGTAAAGTGAAATATATAAAGGTATCACCAGGACATTATAAACTGAAAGTGCGCAGTATACGTAAAAATAGTGGGGAAGTGATTGTCGAAGAGATGTTGGATATCTCTATAGCCCGTCCTTGGTGGAATTCCTGGTATGCTTGGTTGGCCTATCTATGTTTGGCTAGTTTTGTGTTCTATTTTGCGCTTCGCTATAAAAGCGGGCAGTTGCAAAAGCAATACGATGAAGATAAGATTAGGTTTTTTGTGGATACAGCTCATGATATCCGTACGCCGGTCACCTTGATAATGGCTCCGTTGGAAGATTTGAGCAAGGAGGAACTTACTGATAATGCGCGTTATTATTTGGATTTGGCCCGTCATAATACGTCTAGGCTACATGATTTGGTAGGGCAGTTGATGGATTTTGAGCGTATGGAGCAAGGAAACTATTCGTTGCAACCTTTGCCAATTAGCATGAACGAATTGCTGGAGAAGGAATATGCTGAATTTCAGCATTACTGTGTCAGTAAGCGGTTAGAGGTAAACCTTCATTTGCCATCAGAAGATTTTAATGTTTGGGGAGATCAAAAGGTACTGGAGATGATTTTTGATAACTTGTTGTCTAATGCTTGTAAATACACTCCTCAGGGAGGTGAAATTAATATCATTTTGTATGGAACCAAGCACAAAGTGTATGTGGATATTCAGGATACAGGTATTGGTATTCCTCATAAAGAACAGAAGTTGTTATTCTCTACTGTATATAGAGCTGAAAATGCCAGAAAATCACAGGAAGAAGGAAGCGGTTTCGGATTGTTACAGGTGCATCGGCTTGTTAAGTTACTTCAGGGAAAGATCTCTTTCCGTTCGAAAGAGAATATGGGCACTACGTTTACGTTGGCTTTCAAACGGGCAAATGGTGTAGCTGTAGAATCTGGTATGACAGGAAAGGACTTTGCTAAAGTCTCCGGACAGCATTTGCCAGATGTTAAACCCATGGAGGCAGCAGAGGAAGAACAGTCCAATGCTGGTGAAACCTTATTGATTGTAGAAGACCATGATGCTTTGCGCCATTATCTGAAGAAAGTCTTTGAAAAACAATATCGGGTGATAGAAGCGGCTCACGGAGAAGCTGCTTTGGATTATTTGAAACAAGAATATCCGGATTTGATACTTTCAGATGTTATGATGCCGGGTATTCAAGGTGATGAATTATGCCAGTTAGTGAAAGAGAACTTGGATACGGCAGGTATTCCTTTTATTTTGCTGACTGCTAAGACTAATCATGATGCTATGGTAGCAGGTCTGTCCAAAGGAGCTGATGATTACATATCCAAACCTTTCACAACGGAAATTCTCCAGCTGAAAGTACAAGGTTTGTTGGAGAATCGCAGAAGACAGAGAAGTTGGTTGATGAAGTACGCGTTGAGACAAGTGGAACAGGGTACTGTACTCGTTCAGCCGTGTGAAGAAAAGGATTTGGAAAACTTTCCGGAAGAAGAGTTTTCGAATATGACTCTTTCTGAAAGCGACCGTCAGTTTGTAGAGAAAGCCACACAAGTGGTGATGAATTATATGAGTCATCTTGATTTTAATATTAGTGTGCTTTGTCGAGAAATGGCTATGAGCCGTACACTCTTTTATAGTCGTTTAAAGTCATTGACAGGTCGAGGTCCTCAGGATTTTATCCGTATTATTCGTTTACAGAAGGCAGCAGAGTTACTGAAAGAAGGCAAGGGAGTAAATGATGTTTCGGTGGAAACAGGATTTGCAAATGTCAAGTATTTTAGTATTTTGTTTAAAAAACACTTTGGTGTACAGCCCAGCAAGTATCTAAAGAACTGACTTTGTCAGCTATCAAACCTTTTATGTCTGCATTCTAACCCCCTATAAGGTGATTTTATTCAATTTTGCAGCGGTCTTCGAAAGTCCGTTGCTTCATGTTGCTATGCTTAAATAGCGGACTGTTTGTTTTTGGATATTCGAGGAGTTGTTAAACTTTAAATATTTCTGTTTTATGAAAAATGTAAAACTTTTGTTTTTGATGTTTATTGTTTTGGTGCCTCATGCTTGTGCTTCCGAAAAAGATTCAGACTGGGTGGATGGAATAGAGGAAACATGTTACTTTAAAGATGATTTTGATTCGTTTAATGAAAAGGTGTGGACGAAGGAAGTGCGAGACCCCGGATGGGTAAACCAGGAGTTGCAGGCTTATGATGAACAACATGTAACGGTAGGTAAGGATGGTGATAAGACCGTGCTGATATTGACAGCCGAGCATAAAAATGGCCAGATTTACTCAGGACGCATTCATTCTAAAGGAAAAATGAGTTTTAAACATCGTAAGGTGGAAGCCTGTATTCGTTTGCCTAAGACGGCCAATGGGCTTTGGCCTGCTTTCTGGATGATGGGAGATAATGAAAAACCTTGGCCGCAATGCGGTGAAATAGATATCATGGAAATGGGAGAGAAGAACGGAATAATTAACGGTACTTCTGAAACCTATCTGAATACCGCCATTCATTACGGATCTAGTGTGGAAACTCATCGTCAGGAATATTATGCAGGTAATGTGGCTCATAGTTTACAAGATGGAACTTATCATCTCTATACGTTGGAATGGACTGAACAAAAACTGTCTGTTTGGATTGACCAGGTTCTTTTTTATACGTTCGATATTAGCAAAGTAAGCGGACGGCATGAGTTTTTCCAAGATGAATGTTATGTGCTTTTTAATCTGGCAGTGGGTGGGGCATTCCCCAATATTACTGATAAAGAGAAAATTTCTGCTTTGCGTGAAGGGGAGAAGGCGCACATGTATGTGGATTGGATAAAAGTCTATTAATCTTAAATATGATTAACAATGAAAACAACGAATTTTAAATTAGCCATTTGTGGTGGCACATTGTCGCTGGCTTTATGCGGCAGTTTTCTGCCAGTGCATGCTGCATTTCCAGTGGAACGTGCGGAAATGATTCAACAGCAAGTCAAAAAAGTGACAGGTACAGTGAGTGATGTCTTAGGTCCGGTAATCGGTGCTTCTGTGATTGAAAAAGGAAATACTAGCAATGGTACCATTACGGATATGGATGGAAATTTCAGTTTGAATGTAGCCTTCAATGCTACATTGATAGTGAGCTATATTGGTTATAAAACGGTAGAGGTGAAGGTGGAAAATTCTCCGTTGAAAATTGAGTTGCAGGAAGATAGCAAAGTGTTGAGCGAAGTCGTGGTTACTGCATTGGGCATCAAGAGAGAACGTAAGGCATTGGGTTATGGAGTAGATGAGGTAAAAGGCGATGCTTTGACTAAAGCCAAGGAAACGAATGTGATTAACTCCATGGCTGGACGGGTACCGGGACTAGTGGTGAGTCAGACTGCCGGTGGCGCTTCGGGTTCTACGCGTGTTATTTTGCGTGGTAGCACGGAGATGACGGGCAATAACCAGCCGCTTTATGTAATTGATGGGGTGCCTTTGGACAACACCAATTATGGAAGTGCCGGTAATGCCGGAGGCTTTGATTTGGGAGATGGTATTTCTAGTATCAATCCCGATGATATTGAGAATATGTCGGTACTTAAAGGTCCTGCTGCTTCGGCTTTGTATGGTAGCCGTGCCAGTCATGGTGTGATTTTGATTACTACTAAAAAAGCCAATAAGGATAAGTTCAGTGTGGAGTATAATGGAACGTTGACCTTTGATACCCAGTTGGCTAAGTGGGACGATGTACAGGAAATCTATGGTATGGGAAGTAATGGAACATATAGCATTGATGCTGTTTCAAATACGAATAAAAGCTGGGGTGCCAAAGCCGATGGAAGCAATATGGTGACTTATTTTGATGGGGTATCCCGTCCTTATCAGATCATTCCTGACAATACGTCCCATTTTTTTCGTACGGGTCTGACTGCTACCAATTCGGCTATCATTAGTGCCCATAGCGGAAATACAGGATTACGTTTCACCTTTACAGATATGCGCAACAAGGACATTGTGCCTGAAACTAATATGAGCCGTGACATCTTTAATCTGCGTACCAATACTTCCATGGGGAAGGTAGATTTTGATTTCAGTGCCAATTATACTCGGGAAGCCGTGAAGAATCGTCCGGCTTTGGGCGACAGTAAGTCGAATGTAGGAAAGAATCTGATGACGTTGGCTACTACCTATGATCAGGCTTGGCTGAAAACATATGAAGATGGGAATGGTAATTATGCCAATTGGAATGGGATGGACCCGTATAATGTCAATCCGTATTGGGATATTTACAAGAACTTCAACCGTTCCAAAAAAGATCAGTTTCGTTTCAATGGAAAGGCTGTGTGGAACATTAATTCTCATTTGAAGGTACAAGGTACGGTAGGTGCTGAAATGAACTGGTTTAACTTTGATGATTTCAAAGCTCCTACTACGCCTGGATATGAAGCTGGCCGTTTGCAGAGCAGCAAATTCTGTAATCGGATGTACAACTTTGAAGTATTGGCTTTATATAATAACAGCTGGGGAGATTTTGATTTCAATGCTACCTTGGGTGGAAATGTATATAAAGTCAATAATGAAACGGGGGTAACTACTGCTCAGGATATGCAAATTAGAGATGTGGTAGCTTTGATGAGCTTTAATGAAACTAGTTTTGAGGAAAGCAGTTACCGCAAACAGATCAATTCGGTATATGGAGCTGTGAATGTGGGATGGAAACACATGCTTTATTTGGATGCTACCCTGCGTGGTGACCAGTCGTCTACCTTGCCTACTGGTAATAATGTATATGTCTATCCTTCGTTTTCAGGTAGTTTTGTGTTCTCTGAATTCTTGAAGTTAGGCAGTCGGATGCCTTATGGCAAGTTGCGTATGTCATGGGCACAGGTGGGTAGTGATACGGACCCTTATCAATTGGGATTGGTCTATACCAAGTCGAAATTTACTTATCCAGGTTTTACCATAGGATATATCAATAACAATACCTTACCAAACCGTAATCTGAAACCTACTAAAACCAATTCGTTTGAAATTGGTCTGGAAACGAAATTCCTGAATAACCGTATTGGACTGGATGTGACTTATTACAAGCAAAACAGTAAGAACCAGATTATGGGTATGGCCAGTTCTTGGACTACAGGGTATAATTACCGTCTGATTAATGCCGGTGAAATAGAAAATAAGGGTATTGAAATAGCTTTAAATACGCGTCCTGTGCAAATGAAGGATTTTTCTTGGGATTTGAACGTGAATTTCTCTAAGAACAGCAACAAGGTGAAGAGTCTGGTCGATGATATGGATATGTTTGAATTGGAAAAAGCTCCCTGGCTGGATGTTCAGGTGGCTGCTAAGGTGGGTGAAAATTTCGGTTCTATTGTAGGTCCTGACTTCAAACGGAATGAACAGGGTGAAATTCTGATTGATCCGAGTACGGGTTTGCCGCAGTATGATAAGAGCAATCATGTGTTGGGTAATGCTTCTTGGGATTGGACTGGGGGTGTTTTAACGACATTTACCTATAAGAATCTTTCTCTTTCAGCTTTGTTTGATATCAAAGTAGGAGCTGACCTTTATTCCATGTCTGCCCGTGCGTCTTATGAATCAGGTAAGGCCAAGGAGACCCTGGCCGGTCGCGATGAATGGTATCGTTCGGAAGAACAGCGTCAGGCTGCCGGATTCCCTAAAGGTTCGGCCAATTGGAAACCGACAGGTGGCTTTGTGGCTCCTGGTGTGATTGATAATGGCGATGGTACGTATCGTCCGAATGATATCTACATCAATCCGGAAGACTACTGGATGAGTGTGTGTAGAAATGCACCGGCTATGTTTATCTATGACAACAGTTACGTGAAATGCCGTGAAATTACCTTGAGCTATCGTCTTCCCGAGACTTGGCTGAAAAAAGTGGTCAAAGGAATTACTCTGTCCTTTGTGGCGCGTAATCCGTTTATCGTATGGAAGAATGTTCCGAATATCGATCCGGACTCTAATTACAATAATACCACCGGTATGGGATTGGAATATGGTTCTTTGCCTTCACGTAGAAGCTATGGTTTCAATGTGAATGTGAAATTTTAAGTAAACTTGAATGATAATACCTAAAGCATAGAAACAATGAAATACAAAATATCTTATTTAATCTGGGTTTTGCTGGCCTGTATATTCGGCTTTACTTCTTGTAGCGATCAGTATATGGAGGATATGAATACAGATCCGTCGAAGGCGGAAACCATTGACCCGAATGCACAGCTTACTACAGCTCAGTTGCAGACTTATGGCGATTTGGGGATGGTGGAAATCTATCGTAACTATTTGTATGGTTTTACCCAACAACTGATGGGGTGCTGGAACACAACGAATTACGGTGGCAGGCATACCCTTGATAACAGTGAGATGAGCCGTGTTTGGACTACTTTCTATACCGCGGCTATTAAGAATCTGACTGATGCCCAATGTCGTACGGCAACGGACGAAGGAAAGACGAATATTCATGCGGCACTGACTATCTATCGTGTCTATCTGATGTCTATTATTACTGATATTTATGGTGATGTACCCTGTTATGAGGCTGGGAAGGGCTTTTTGGAGGGCATCTTTAACCCCCGCTATGATACGCAGGAGGAAATCTACCTGAGCTTCTTTGATGATCTGAGTCAAGCCGAACAGGCTTTGAGTGCTTCGAAGGATGCCATTACAGGTGATGTGATTTATGGGGGGGATATTCAGAAATGGAAGAAACTGGCCAACTCGTTGCGTATGCGTTTTGCTATGCGTATTTCCAATGTGGCTCCGGAAAGAGCCCGGCAGGAGTTTGAAGCGGCGCTTGCTGCCGAGGGAGGTATTTTTGAGAGTGCCGATGATGAGGCTCTTATCAAATATATGGATGTAGCCTTCAGCTTTGGCCAGGAAGCGTATTCCGATTACCGTGGCAATGCGCTGTCACAGTTGTTGTTTGGTAATGACCCGGCCAATAATCCCAGTTACCTGTGCTCTACCTTGTTCAACCAACTTTATTCTACCAGTGATCCGCGTACGTTTATGTTGAGCCGTTGTTATTATGATGGTTTGATGAGTGCTACCCGTCCTGACAATCGAATTGATTTGACCGATGAAATGCTGAGCAAGGGCATTGCTTTCCAGCCGCGTGACCCCGGAGCCTATTCTTGGGAACCCTGGCCTACTGGTTATGACAGCGACGTACTGAAGGCATTAGCTGAAAATAATCCGGCCATTGAAGTTAGTGTAGCTCGTGAAACGGAGCCAAAACTGGCAAATAATTTCTTGAAGGGGGATAATCCGGGTGTAGTGATGACTTTTGCCGAGACTCGCTTCTTATTGGCTGAGGCCGCTTTGAAGAATTGGAATCTTGGAAGCATGAGTCAGGATGTTGAGTCCTTCTATGCGGAAGGGGTCAGAGCTGCCATCGATTTTTTGACACAGCGTTATGGTTGTGCGGCAGTTGACGAAGTGGAGTTTAATGTGTATATGGCGAAGAACAGTATAGGCTACACCGATGAACAAAAATTGGCCAGTATTCATACCCAGGCTTGGATTCTTCATTTTACCAATCCGGCAGAATGTTGGGCTAATCAGCGTCGTTCCGGCTATCCAAAACTGAAATCTCCGGCAGAATACGGCTTTGGCCAGTTTCTGACAGGTGGTGCTGAAATTCCGGTGCGATTGTGTTATCCTGTGTTGGAGGCTTCGTATAATAAAGTTGGCTATGAAGAGGCGCTTCAGCGTATGGGGGGAACTGACAGTTGGAACACCCGGTTATGGTGGGATAAATAAATTATAGAAGTATGTAGAATTTTTATAAAAAGAAAGACGAATGAAAAAGATATATTTCACATGGTTATTGTTGTTGGCAGTTCAGATATGCTTTACAGCTTGTCAGGGTGAAGAACCGTTTTCTACGATTACGGCTTACGATGACCCTCGTATTTTAGATCCTACGTTTCCAGATAAGACAGATGGGCAGCTGCCAGTAGTAGTGAATATGAATCGGGATACTAATTTCACAATGACTCTGACAGTGACTCCTGCCGACTACTGTAGCGTGAGTTGGTTACTGGATGGTGTTGAGGTGGCACAAGGTGTCACCATTGACATGAACTTGAAAGCAGGTACGTATCATTTGCGGGTGAATGTGTCTACCGAACAGGGTAAATCGACATTTCGGGAAGGTTTGGTGCAGGTCAATCCTTTGGAAGAGGACCCTTGGGCTATTCAGATAGGACATGAACGGATTATCGCTCCTGGATGTACAGCTCGTCTGTATGGACATCACTTGGAAAAGGTAACAGGGATTGTGATTGCTAATCAGACAGTGACCCGTTTGGTACAGGGCAGTGATGATCAGGGTATGTATTTGGAATATCAAGTGCCGCAAGAAGTGACCGAGGGGGAGCATCGCATTATTTTATTGGATGCGGATGGTCAGGAATTCGGAGGCGACAAAGTGAATGTGAGCCGTAAGTCGTTGGTTATTTCTGGAGCTGACCGGATGACTGCAGGAAAAGAATGGACGTTATCCGGTATCAATTTGAGTAAAATCAAATCCCTTACTTTGGGGGAACAGACGGTGACTGAATTTATAGAGCAGTCCGATGTACAGCTTGTACTGACTGCTCCGCAACTGACTGATGGCGAATACACGTTGAGCGGCATGACAGTTGATGGAGAGCCAGTCTTGTTTTATTCTGAAAAAGGCAGCCAAGAACAGTGCACAGTCATTGTTTCGTCTATGGTAGTATTATGGAAAGGACATCACTATGTGTCTTGGGATTTACCGGATGACAACCCTAATAAAACGTTTAATCTGATTGGCAGGGAAGTCTTTGCTGAGATAAAAGCAGGGGCTACGCTGTATATTCATTATTCTATTCAGGCTTCGGATGAGTATCATCAGATGCGTACAGTTTCCACTTATTGGAACGATTTGCCGGGCACAGCCGCATTTGATTTTAATGAAAATGGGGTAAAGGAGCTTGTTCTTACTCAGCCGGTATTGGATATGATTCTGAATGAAGGTGGATTCCTTTGTGTAGGTCACGGCTATTTTGTAGATATGATTGCGGTTATGTAAGTAAACTCTAAACATAAAATGTTATGAATAAATTTAGAAAGACAATGGTATTGTTTTCTATTCTGCTGATGGCTTCATGCCATCAGCAGACCCCGGCACCAGTCATTGTTTCGGATGTTCAGGTAGAAGAGAAGGTAGAACAGGTACTTTCAAAGATGACACTTGATGAAAAGATAGGTCAGATGACTCAGCTTTCTATTGATGTGTTAGGTCGTTTTGTTAATGGTGAGTTTGTGTTGGATGAATCGAAATTACAACAGGCCATTGCAGAGTTTAAGGTAGGTTCTGTACTGAATGCTCCCGGTCCTGTGGCACAAACAGCGGCTAAATGGCAGGAGATAATCGGTCGGATTCAGGAAGTTTCTATGAAAGAAATAGGTATTCCCTGTATTTACGGATTAGATCAGACTCATGGTACTACCTATACATTGGATGGTATCCTTTTCCCACAGAATATCAATATAGCAGCTTCGTTTAATCCCGAATTGGCTTACGAAGCGGCTCGTATTACGGCTTATGAAACCCGGGCAGGTAGTTGCCCCTGGACTTTTTCTCCTACAGTAGATATGGCTCGTGATCCGCGCTGGTCACGTATTTGGGAGAACTTTGGTGAAGACTGCTTGGTCAATGCGGTCATGGGAAGCCAGTCTATTTTGGGATACCAGGGTGACGAACCGAATCATATTCCAGCCAATCGCATCGCGGCCTCTGTCAAGCATTATATGGGATACAGTTCGGCCCGTACAGGAAAAGACCGTACGCCGGCTTATATTTCTGAATCCGAACTGCGTGAGAAATGTTTTGCGCCCTTTAAGGCTTGTGTGGAAGCCGGCGCTTTGACCATCATGGTTAATAGCGGTTCTATCAACGGAGTACCTGTGCATGCCAACCATGAACTGCTCACCAAGTGGCTAAAGGAAGACCTGCAATGGGATGGTATGCTGGTGACTGACTGGGCTGATATCAATAACCTGTATACTCGCGAGCATGTGGCTGCCAGCAAGAAAGAAGCTATCAAAATGGCTGTCAATGCAGGGATTGATATGGCGATGGAACCTTATGATTTGGGCTATTGTACGTTACTCAAAGAATTAGTGGAGGAGAATGAAGTTTCCATGGCGCGTATTGATGATGCGGTGCGTCGTGTATTGCGCCTTAAGGTTCGTTTGGGCTTATTTGAACAGCCCATAACACCTATGGCTGACTATCCTTTGTTGGGAAGTGAAGAACACGCTCAGTTGGCATTAAAGGCGGCCGAGGAATCGGAAATTCTGTTGAAAAATAAAGATCAGATTCTTCCGCTGAAGAAAGGTACTAAGATATTGGTTACAGGTCCTAATGCTCATTCTATGCGTTGCCTGAATGGAGGTTGGAGTTATTCTTGGCAGGGGCATTTGGCTGACCGTTTTGCCAGTAAATACAATACCCTTTATGAGGCAATCTGTCAGGAGTTTGGTGCTGATCATGTTCGTTTGGAGCAAGGGGTTACTTATGTGGCTGAAGGAACGTATACTGAAGAAAATACGCCCGAAATAGCAAAGGCGGTAGCTGCTGCCCATCAGGTAGATGTTATCATTGCTTGTATTGGTGAAAACTCCTATTGTGAAACTCCTGGTAATCTGTCTGAAATGGCCATTTCTGAAAATCAGCGTAATTTGGTGAAAGCACTGGCGACTACAGGCAAACCCATGATATTGGTGTTGAATGAAGGACGTCCCCGTATTATCCATGATTTGGAGCCTTTAGCTCAAGGCATTATCCATATAATGCTACCCGGTAATTTCGGAGGGAATGCATTGGCGAATATTTTGTCTGGAGAGGCTAATCCTAGTGCTAAGATGCCTTATACTTATCCGCGTCATGAAGCAGAACTGACAACATATGATTATCGTGTCAGTGAAGAGATGGATAAGATGGAAGGAGCTTATGATTATGATGCTGTCATTTCGGTGCAATGGCCTTTTGGCTATGGATTAAGTTATACAACTTTTGAGTACAGTAGCCTAGTTTGCAGTCATAGCGATTTCAATGTGCAGGATGAATTGACGTTTACGGTTGATGTAACCAATACCGGCAAGCGGACAGGCAAAGAGGTAGTGATGTTGTTTAGCCGTGACATGGTGGCTTCCCTGACACCTGAAAATCGTCGTCTTCGCGCTTTTCAAAAAGTGGAACTGAAACCAGGTGAAACTAAGCAGGTGACGTTGAAGATTCCGGCCAGCGACTTGGCGTTTGTAGGAAGTGATGGTCGCTGGATACTGGAGGCTGGTGAATTCAGAATACAGGTGGGTAATCAGCTGATTCATATCCAATGTAGTGAGACCTATCAGTGGAATACCCCGAATCGCTAAGTAGATTCTACAGATTCTATATCAAACTTCAGACGCAGATAAAATAGGGGATTTATTTCGTATCATCTGCGTCTGATATTTATTTTGTGCACCTCTCTTTTTAAGCCTTTTTTGTTTTCTTCTAGTTGGTCAACCGCTTCCATTGCATAGTCACGTAAAAGAGGGACAGCAAGCCTTGTTTTTTTATCAGCTTATTGCCTTTTTTGGGGGTACAGCAAAGCCGTCAAGCCGTAGTGTATACAAAAGAAAAAGAGGCTGTTTCAAAATGAAGTGTATCCCAAAAGTTAGACACAAAACTTTTGGGGTGTTTTTTATGAAGTACAGTTATGAACAACGGCTCATCATCGTTAGCTGGGTAAAACAAGGAGAAGCAATAGCTCACTTGTCGAAAGAGTGTCATATCAATAAAACTCAGATATTGGCATGGGTGAGAATGTGGGACAAATATGGCTGTTCCGGACTGGAACAACAACCCCATTGCCGTCCTACGGTTTAATTAAAGGAAGAAGTCGTACGTTTAATATTAGAAAAAAGGTGTACCTTTGGCCCATATAAGAGTAGAATACAAAATTGGCAAGACGGCACTACAACGCTGAGTCAGCACAGTACGCAAGTATGGTTATGAGGCTCTTGATCCGTCCAAACGCCGAGGAAGGCCACCGAAAAATCCTATGGGATGCCCAAAGAAAAAAGAACCACAAACTGAGCTTGAGAAGCTTCAGGCTGAAAATCTCCGCCTGAGAGCGGAGAACGCGCTATTAAAAAAGGCGAAGGCCTTAGTCGAGGCAAAGAAAGCCCAAGCACTTCTGAATGGGCTCAGATCATTGACGAACTAAGGTCGGATTATCCTCTTGACTTGCTATTGGAATCAAGAAAGATGGCTCGTTCTGTGTTCTATTACCATCTGAAGTGCCTTAAAGCTGCTGACAGGTATATTAATGAAAAGGAATTGATTAAACTGTTTTTTCATGAGTATAAGGGACGCTATGGCTATCGTCGTGTGACAGCGGAGATGCATAACCGTGGTTTTATGTTAAACCATAAGAGCATCCGAAGGCTTATGGGCGACTTGGGGCTTAAAAGCTACTGAATCCCTTTCATCTCTCTTGGATCAGTTATAATTCTTGTGGGATTAACCTCTTATGTCTTTCTGTTCTTATCTCTGAAAGTTACTCTGCTATGCGTGTGACGGTAAATATAGAGGTCAATCCCTGTACGCCAATAGAGAGTAAGTCGAAAGCTCAGATGAATGGCGTGTGTTTTGTTCCGCTATATGTCAGCGTTAAACGGTGCATTGCTCTTGTTACCGCCACATATAACATACTCCGGTCGATCTCAGAATGATAATTTTTATCATCTACTTGTGGAATAATCACTTCATCAAATTCCAAACCCTTTGCCATGTGTGCAGAGGTGATAACGGTACCTTGTACAAAAGCCGAACTTTGATTTGATAGGAAATGAATATCGGGAATTTGTAGTTTCTCTGCCATTTCACAAGCTTGCGATTCTGTTTTGCAGACAATTCCAAGTGATTTGTAAGCGGATACCTGATGAGTAACTATTAAATTTTTAATGGCAGACAGCTCTTCTTTCTCATTATCGAATTGTAATACTTGCGGTTTCTTTCCATGCCGTGCGACAGGTTCAAGTTCGGTATTTGTCCGTATTTGCTGTGCAAACTCTGTGATTTCACAAGTAGAACGGTAGCTTTTGCATAGTTTCATTATCTCGCCCATAATAAGGGCTTTCTGAATCATATCTGCAGTAGATGAGCCATAAGGATTGACCGATTGGCTGGTATCTCCCAACACCGTTTTCCGACAAGGGAATAGCTTTTGCATCACCTTGTACTGGATTGGAGAATAATCTTGCATTTCATCTACCAGCAAATGCTTGACATAGTTCTTTGTACCACCTTCCAAAGCGATATGCAGGTACGCCAGTGGTGCTATGTCGGCATATTCAAGTATGCGGTTCTTCCGCATTTTAAAGAGTTCCGGCTTACCTATCCATGCGAAGAAATCTTTATAGACTTGCAGGTCATTGTTTCCGGCAAACATTCGCTTGATTTCTTTTTTAAGGAAATTCCGCTCGGCAGTCGTCACAGTAAAAGCATACTGTACTTTCATCATATCGAGAATATAATTCGTCATTGCCTCGAACCGTTGGCGCATGGGGTAGCGGTTGAAACGGTGGAATTGCTCTTCGATAAATTCAGCCGGGACGGTGATATGTTTGGTTAGCTTCACATCCTCTGCTCTAAAGTAGTGGTTTTCGATGTACAAAATAAAGCGATCCAGACTGGCGATGAAATCGAAAGATGATTTATATTCGATTCGCTCGATAAAGTCCGGTGTTGGTTTTGTCAGTAATTCATTCACTTGCTCAAAAAAGCTAAAGTATTTGTATTTGTGATTCAGTACTTCGGAAAGTATCTGTTCCATGCTGGTTTCGGGTACGGTTTCTTCGCCCAGTTCGGGTAGCACGTTGGAGATGTAATCGGCAAACATCTTATTGGGAGAAATAATCAAGATGTCGTTTGAAGAAAGACTACCCTGAAAAGCATATAGCAAGTAGGCGATGCGGTGCAGGGCAATAGAAGTTTTACCCGAACCTGCCACCCCCTGAATGATGAGCGTTCGGGCTTCCTCATTACGGATAATCCGGTTTTGCTCCCGCTGAATGGTGGCAACAATGTTCTTCATTTTATCATCCGCATTAGCACTCAGTTCCTTTTGCAGAATATCATCGTGAACGGTCAGCGCACTTTCGATCATGAATTCCATCTTTCCAGCTCGGATTCGGTATTGGCGTTTCAACGAAATATCCCCTTTTATCTCTCCCGATGGGGATTGATAAGATGCTTCGCCCAATTCGTAATCATAGAACATACTCGAAATAGGCGCCCGCCAATCATAAATCACGGTTGTCCGGCTTTCAGTATCGTGAAAGGTATGGATACCGATATAAACAGGGATTACCGGACGGTTCTCGCTCTTTTCTTGAAAGTCGATCCGGCCGAAGTAGGGAATATCCACTATTTGGGCAAGCCGTCGGCGTTTGTCAATTACACTTTCGCCTATGGCAAAATGATTCAGGATGCTTTCACGCATGGAGCGTATCTCATGTGGATCAATATCTTTATTATTCCAAAGGTAGTCTTTGTACTCCGCCAATGTATCTACATGGTCTTTCACGGACACATCGGTATGGCTGATTATCTGCTTCAGCCGATTGATTATTTGCTGCAAATAGCTTCTTTCTTGCTTCTCTGTTTGATTGAATACCATAGTAATTTATTGCTAAAGGATGAAAATAGAGTCACGAACGGTGCACAAAATTACTGCAATTGGGTAGGATAGGAAATGGCTATTTATAGCTATATATCCATAAGTTTTGTATCTTTGCACACTTAAAATGAACGATATGGATATTCTTGAACTCGCCCTGTATAATCAGCAAACCGCTTGGAAAATACTGGAACATACCGGTATTATCCCGGCATGGGAACGTATTGGGGCAACCGTTCATCTGGTAGGCTCACTCAAATCCGGTCTGTTGGCAAAGAGTAGGGATATAGACCTGCATATCTATACCGATACATTGGATATTGCAGCCAGCTTTTCTGTGATGCAGGAACTTGCCAAACGGCTTTCTTTAAAGGAAATCCACTATAATAATCTGATTCAGACAGAAGAAGAGTGCATCGAATGGCATGTTCTCTACGAGGATGAAGACAGGAACACATGGAAGTTCGACATGATTCATATTCGTAAAGGCTCAAAATACGATGGTGTGGTTGAAAGAGCAACTGCTGCCATTACGAACCGACTTACCCCTGAAATCAAGCAAACCATCCTTCAAATAAAATTCGATGTGCCGGACGGTGTGCAGATTCCCGGCATAGAAATTTACCATGCTGTTTTCGTGGGTGGGGTTCGCAGTTACGAAGAACTGGAACAATGGAGAGAAACCAATCCGCTGACAAATAGCTTGGATTGGTTGCCGTAATAGGAATATGTTTAAAGTAGCCCTGCAATAACTATAAATGACTAACCTTGCACATATCGTATGTAGTAATATTGAAAATGAAGAAGATTAGAATAACAGCTATAAGAAAGGTGCAACATCGCGATTTGTCGGCTATGTACGAAAATCCTATTGAACACACTTGTGATATTGAAGAAGGTACAACTTTTATTTCAGTCGATGGGCAGAAACCGGAAGAGCTGTGTGAAAGCGCATGGGGCTCAATGAGCTATTTTGTTACGGAATTAGCCAATGGAGGCGGTAACTTTTATGATGGGTGGATGAAAAATCCGCACTCAGCAATGATTTCATGTAACGATGGTTTTCGTCCTGTTAGTTTTTATATTGAAGTGATTGAATAATGATGTACATTAAGATAAAACGCCAGTGCCTAGTTAATAGAGAATACCGAAACTTTCTGCTCGGTTGATGGCTTCGATCACATTATCAACATTCAATTTTGCCAATATATTCTTGCGGTGATTGTTTACCGTGTAAATGCTAAGGTTCAGTTTATAAGCAATCTCCTTGCTCAAAAAGCCCTGTCGGATTAATAAGAGTATTTCCTTTTCCCGCTTGGTTAATTGTTGGTTAGCCGGAACAACTGCCGATGGAAGTATCTCACCTGTTTTCCGATTTATAACCGTCCGCCTGATTCGCTCCATAGGTGTTTGGTCAGGCGCAATGTCCATCACTCCCATAATCATCCATGCCTTTCCATTTTTGTCTTTCTGAATCACTTGGTGGCGACTGATTACATTCACATATTCCTGCCGGGTATTCAGCATACGAATCTGGAATATCTGCTGATAATCATTTCTTTGTTCCTGCGGAAGTGAATAGATGAACTGCCCGTGTTCAATCTGGTGCTCGATGAGTTGTGCCCGGTCGTCCGGGTGAATCCGCTCTTCCAATAAATTCCCCTGTTTCTGAATCGTCTTTATCCATGTAGGGTTATATCCGAAGATAGTAGCAAAGTTATCGGATGCAAAATCGTACCGTTCTTTGAAAACATCTACCGTAAAGATGCAACTTTGGCTCATTCGTGAGAATGTCTGTATAGATGCCCTGCGTTCATTCCACAAATCATAGTCCACATCCAGCGGACTGATCTGCTGTCTTGCCCATAATTCTTCGGGAGTTATCTTATTGGTAGCCATGTAACAAAGGTAAACGTTTTTTTTGAATTTCTATGTTCATTTGCTTTTCTCAGCAATGAGGGGTCAATAGATGAGGATTTTTACGTTGACCCGATAAACTAAAAAAAGACCGCTGAATCAGCGATCTTTTTTTAGTTGCGGAGGCCTGACTCGAACAGACGACCTTTGGGTTATGAGCCCAACGAGCTACCAACTGCTCCACTCCGCGATGTTTTGTGAGTGCAAAGGTACGGCTTTTATTTGAATTTGCAAATAAAAGCCGGCTTATTTTTCATAAGAAATGCACTAATATACATAATCGGTTGATAAATAGGCTGATAAAATACAAATATTTTTATTTGCTAATTGGCTTGATTGTTAATAAAATGTGCTTTTGTTTGTGATATATGCGGAAATGTCTTACTTTTGCACAAATTATTAAGCAATGTGCAATTAGTCTATGGCCGTATCGAAGACAAAAGCTAAATTAGTGGATGTAGCCCGTCAGTTGTTTGCTAAAATGGGTGTTGAGAATACCACGATGAATGATATTGCCCTCGCTTCTAAAAAAGGTAGGAGAACGCTTTATACCTATTTTAAGAGCAAGGAAGATATTTATATGGCTGTTGTCGAATCGGAACTGGATATGCTTTCGGACATGATGAAGCGTGTGGCGGAGAAGAATATATCGCCGGACGAGAAGATGATTGAAATGATATACACGCGTCTGGATGCAGTGAAAGAGGTGGTATTCCGTAATGGGACGCTCCGGGCTAATTTCTTTCGCGACATTTGGCGGGTAGAGAAGGTACGTAAGCGTTTTGATGCCAAGGAGATACTGCTGTTCAAAGATGTATTGCGCGAAGGAGTGGAGAAAGGCGTGTTCAGAATAGACGATATTGACATGACTGCCGAGTTGGTGCATTATTGCGTAAAAGGGATTGAAGTGCCCTATATCCGCGGCCATATCGGTGCAAAGTTGGATGATGAAACCCGCGACAAATACGTTGTCAACCTCGTGTTTGGCGCATTGCATAGAACATAAAAACATTTAATCAATAATTAAAAACAGTATGGGATTATTAGACGGAAAAACAGCCATTGTAACCGGCGCCGCTCGCGGCATTGGTAAGGCTATCGCTTTAAAGTTCGCTCAAGAAGGAGCTAATATAGCATTCACCGACCTGGTGATTGACGAAAATGCTGAAGCTACAGCTAAAGAAATCGAAACGTTGGGCGTAAAGGCCAAAGCGTATGCTTCCAATGCTGCCAGCTTTGAAGATACTGCAAAAGTGGTGGAGGCTATCCATGCAGACTTCGGTCGCATTGATATTCTGGTAAACAACGCCGGTATCACCCGTGACGGTCTGATGATGCGCATGACCGAACAGCAATGGGATATGGTTATCAACGTGAACTTGAAATCGGCTTTCAACTTCATTCACGCTTGTACTCCGATTATGATGCGCCAGAAAGCCGGCAGCATTATCAATATGGCTTCTGTAGTAGGTGTTCACGGTAATGCAGGCCAGGCAAACTACTCTGCTTCTAAGGCCGGTATGATTGCATTGGCAAAGTCTATCGCACAAGAACTGGGTTCTCGCGGCATCCGTGCCAACGCTATTGCTCCGGGCTTCATTATGACGGCTATGACGGATGCGCTGTCCGAAGAAGTAAAAGCCGAATGGTGCAAGAAGATACCTTTGCGTCGTGGCGGTACTCCCGAAGACGTTGCCAATATTGCTACCTTCCTGGCTTCTGATATGTCTTCTTATGTATCAGGACAGGTAATTCAGGTAGACGGTGGTATGAACATGTAAAATAGTGATTGACGGTTAGCGGTTAGTGAGAATTGCCAGCCGCTAACCTCAGTTTTTTAATCACTAATCGCTAATCACTAATCGCTAAATAAATGACTGTCGTATACGAAGACAATCATATCATTATAGTCAACAAGACCGCTTCCGAGATAGTTCAGGGAGACAAGACGGGTGATACGCCGCTTTCGGAAACCGTAAAGCTGTATCTTAAGGAGAAATACCAAAAGCCCGGCAATGTCTTTATAGGTGTTACACACCGTTTGGACCGCCCCGTAAGCGGTCTTGTTGTTTTTGCCAAAACGAGTAAGGCACTTGCCCGTCTGAACGAGATGTTCAGGAACAGTGAGGTGAAGAAAACCTATTGGGCAGTGGTGAAGAACCGCCCTCGGGAGTCAGAGGGTGAGTTGGTGAACTATTTGGTACGTAATGAGAAGCAAAACAAGAGCTATGCCTACGATAAGGAAGTGCCGAACAGCAAGAAAGCGATTTTGCATTATCGGCTCATAGCCCGGTCGCAGAACTATTATCTGCTGGAAATAGACCTGAAAACGGGGCGGCATCATCAGATACGCTGTCAGTTGGCAAAAATGGGATGTCCCATTAAGGGAGATTTGAAGTACGGTTCTCCCCGTTCCAATCCCGACGGAAGCATTTGCCTGCATGCGCGCTTTGTGCGCTTTGTACATCCGGTATCCAAGAAACTGATAGAGGTGGAAGCCCCTGTCCCTGCCGGTAATCTATGGAATGGCTTTGAAATGGTTTGATAATCTGTTAATAACAAATTCAATGAAAAAGATTCTGATTCTTTCGGGACTGTCCCTGCTTGTTGCGCTTGCAGTTCGGGCACAGGATAAAGTGACCGAATACAATGTACGTCCTGCCGTTGCGGTGCGTACTCCGCTCCAGGGTGACAGTATCAATTTTACTGGGGAGAAGTTCACGGCCGACGCTTTGTTGAAAACCGATATCAGTCTTGACTTCGACGGGCGTCCTTACGAACGTATCACGGCGGATACCGCAGGATATGTACGGATGGAGAAAGCCGATAAGGATAATCTGTTCTATCTGTTTGCCACCCATCTGCGTGCGGAACGCTTTATGAAAGGAAAGTTGAATATTTACTCTCCCGCGCGTTTCGAGGTGTTTGTGAATGGCGTTTCCAAACAGTCTAAAACAACTGCGGAAGATAGCTTGTCGCAGGTTGCTCCTTCGGTACTCAGTCTGCGTCTGGAGCCGGAAACGGATTATGAGATAGTCGTTAAATTGTTGTCGACGGCTGCCGATAAGGCTGTTCCCGTATTGAAGTGCGAGTTTGAGAAAGATAAGGAGTTTGCCGATGTAGGTTACCGGCTCGCACCCGATTTGAAAAGACGTTTCGCATTGTACAATACGGCTTTCGGAAGTCGCGTGCGCTCGGTCAGTCTCTCTCCGAACGGCAAATATCTGCTTGCCTGCTATGCGGATAACTACTCGTTGAAGCGCTCAAGGACACGTTGTGAACTGACCGAACTGAAGACGGGCAGGGTGATACTGCCCGCTGCCGATGAGAAAATGCGTTGGATGCCCCGCAGCAATAAGCTTTATTATACCGTAACAGGCAGGCAACGGAATGATTTGGTTGTGTTCGACCCTGCTACCATGCGCGAGGAAGTGTTGCTGAAAGATGTTCCCGAGGGATATTTTGCATGGTCGCCTGCAGAAGACTATCTTATCTACTCTCCGGATGATAAGGGAGAAGCGGTAGGCGGTCCTTTGAAGCGGCTGCTGCATCCCGACGACCGGATTCCTGATGCGCGTTCCCGCAACTATCTCGTTAGGTACGACCCTGTCACCGGACTTTCCGAACGTCTCACTTACGGCAGCCATGCCGTTTATCTGAATGATATATCCTCTGACGGCAAGAAACTCTTGTGCTCCACCTCTAAATCGAATATCACTCAATGTCCTTTCTCGCTTACTTCCATCTTCGAGCTGGATTTGGCTACGTTGCAGGCGGATACGCTGGTGGCATGGGACCCTTATGTAAACAGGGCGGCTTACTCTCCCGACGGCGGACAGCTTTTGGTAATCGGCAGTCCGATGGCTTTTGACGGAATAGGGAAAAACTGCGGCGAGCATCCCATCGCCAATGATTTCGATACTCAGGCATTCATTGTGGACAAGGCCACGAAAAAGGTTAATCCCATCACGCGCGATTTCAATCCTGCCGTCGACTTCCTGCAGTGGAACCGTGTAGACGGTTGTATCTACTTCAATACAACGGACGAAGATTGCAGACATATCTATCGCTATGTGCCGAAGACGGAGAGTTTTGAAATGCTGCCGCTTCAGGAAGATGTGATTTCTTCCTTCGACCTGGCGGAGTACAATCCTGCGGTTGCCGCCTATGTCGGTGGTGGCAATACCAGTGTGGGAGTTGTCTATACGTATGATGTGAAGAAGAAAACATCCGTTTTGCTTGCCAATCCGATGAAGTCCGTCTTGGACAAGATAGATATGGGCACAATGAAGGAGTGGAACTTCACGACGGAAGACGGTACGGAGATTAAAGGTATGATATGCCTGCCGCCGGCTTTCGACCCGAACAGGAAATATCCGCTTATCGTTTATTACTACGGCGGGACTACACCTACCACACGCGGCATCACTTCGCCTTATTGTGCGCAATTGTTTGCATCACGCGATTATGTGGTTTATGTTATCCAGCCCAGCGGGGCTATCGGTTACGGTCAGGAGTTTTCCGCCCGTCATGTCAATGCGTGGGGAGAACGCACTGCCGATGAAATCATTGAGGGAACGAAGAAGTTCTGCGCCGCGCATCCGTTTGTCAACGACAAGCGTATCGGCTGTATCGGAGCATCCTATGGCGGTTTTATGACGATGTACTTGCAGACCAAGACGGATTTGTTTGCCGCTGCCGTTTCGCATGCGGGTATCAGTAACGTGACCAGTTATTGGGGCGAGGGCTATTGGGGCTATTCCTATAACTCCGTTGCCGCTGCCGGGAGCTATCCGTGGAATAATCCCGATTTGTTTACCAAACACGGAGCATTGTTCAATGCGGATAAAATCAAGACCCCGTTGTTGCTGTTGCATGGTACGGTGGATACGAATGTGCCTATCGGCGAGAGTATTCAGTTGTACAATGCCTTGAAGATATTGGGTAAGCCGGTTGAGTTCATAACGGTGGACGGCGAGAATCATTTCATCAGTGATTATCCCAAGCGCGAGTTGTGGCACAACTCTATCATGGCATGGTTTGCACGTTGGCTGCAGGATAGTCCGGCATGGTGGAACGACCTTTACCCGGAAAGACATTGGTAGGATACTAAGATAAGAGGAAAAAGCTCCTCACCGCTTTATTACGACAAAAAGCCGTTTCCCGGAATAGACAAGGAGGAAACGGCTTTTTTGTTGTCAGTGTGCTTACTGTTATTCGGCACATGAAGTTGTGAAATGGATGCTCTTGGCCGTTTGCATCTGTGCTCAGGCCAAGAACGATCCGTCACAAACAAACATAAACAGGGCTGCTACTAATACTAGTTTTTTGTTTTTTACTTGTTTTTAATTAGGTTAATATATTTATTCGGTTTTGGTTTAGGTAGATTCTACTTTGATGTTGTGGAGTTAAACTTCACACAATATATATATCAAATGACGTGCCAGAGTGAGGGCGGAAACGGTAAGTCATTGCATATTAGCACGCTATTTTTACCGTGAAGGTGCGCAGGGGTGTGAAGATGTGTGGAAGCGGTGTGGAAAGTGTGGAATAGAGTGTGGAGTTTTTCCACAGTTATAACTCTATTCCATATAATTTAAGTTTGTTGTAAAGTGTCTTTCTGTCTATCCCCAGCAGTTGGGCGGCGCGGCTTTTGTTATATCCCGTCTGCTTCAGGGCTTCGATTATCTGCTGCTTTTCGGTCTCTTCGTTACGGAGAGGCATACCTGCTGCGGATGGAGCTACCGGACTCTTCAGTTCGCTAAGCTCGTTCAGGGTGATGAGTTTGTCTTGCGCCAAAAGGGTGGCACGCCGGACGATGTTCTTCATCTGGCGCAGGTTGCCCGGCCATTGATATTCCAATAAAGCTTTGGATGCCTTTTCGTCAAAGCCGATGAGGTGTTTGTCCAGTTCGCGGTTTGCCTGGTCCAGGAAGAAGTTTGCAAAGAGCAGGATATCCTCGCGGCGGTCTTTCAGTTGCGGCATACGCAGGGTAAATTCATTGATGCGGTGGTAGAGATCCTCGCGGAAAGTCCCTTTCTCGATGGCCTGTTCCAGATTCTCATTGGTGGCGGACACTAAGCGCACATCTACCTGTATCTCTTTGTTGGAGCCGACAGGACGTATTTTACGTTCCTGCAGGGCGCGGAGCAATTGTATCTGCACCTCGTAGCTGAGGTTGCCTATTTCATCCAAAAAGATAGTGCCGCCGTTGGCAGCAACGAACGCGCCCGTCTTGTCGGTCAGCGCACCGGTAAAGGAACCTTTTACATGGCCGAAGAATTCGGAAGCCGCCAGCTCTTTGGGGATAGCTCCGCAGTCAATGGCTATGAACGGCTGTTTGGCGCGGCGGCTCAACTTATGGATGCGTTGCGCCACGTACTCCTTGCCTGTTCCGCTGGCCCCGTTGATAAGGACGGACATGTTGGTGGGAGAAACCAGGTTCACATAATTATAAAGTTGCCTGGCGGCATCGCTTTCGCCTTCCAGGTAGTCGGATGAAGCGTTCTCTGCACCTTTCCGGCAGGGATTCCCATTGCTTTCGGAACGCATGGTCTGTTTGGACGAAACAGACGGTCTGTTTGGGTCGAACGCATGGTCTGTTTGGGTCGAACGCATGGTCTGTTCCGAAGCAACGGATGAGGACTTCAGGGCTTCATCCATTTTCTTCAATAACTCGTCGGGGTTTACGGGTTTTGCAATGTAGTCGCATGCGCCCAGTTTCATGGCCTGCACGGCAGACTGTATGTCGGCATAGCCCGTCATGATGATAAGAGGGATGTGCAGGGAATGTTCTCCCAGCCACTTCAGCAAATCTATGCCGTCGCGGTCGGGCAGGCGCAAGTCGGACAGTATCAGGTCCACCGTCTCGGCTTCGATATGCTTCTGGGCACGGGCTATACTGCTTGCCGAACTGACTTGGAATCCTTTTTTGCCAAGCCATGTTTTCAATATCATGCCGTAAGTGATATCATCTTCTACGATTAATATGGATTTCATCCCTTCTGCTTTTTATCTCTTTTATGGCACAAAGGTAAATCGTTTTGTCCGATTTTAGTATATTTGCAGGCTTAAATTAAACAAAAAGACAGATGAAAAGAAATCTCATTGTAATATTAACTATCCTGGCTTGCAGTCTGGTGGCTTGCAAACCGGGACAAAAGAAAGACGGAAATATGGAAAAAGAAACGAAGTTGAAGATTGAGACAAGTGCGGGTGACATCATCGTGAAACTGTATAACGAAACGCCGAAGCATCGCGATAACTTTATCAAGCTGGCCGAGGAAGGTACTTATGAAGGTACGCTGTTTCACCGTGTCATCAAGGACTTCATGATACAGGCGGGCGACCCCGAATCGAAGAATGCCCCGAAAGGCAAGATGCTGGGAGCGGGCGATGTGGGATACACTGTTCCTGCGGAGTTTGTCTACCCGAAATACTTCCATAAGAAAGGTGCGCTGTCTGCCGCCCGTCAGGGAGATAACGTAAACCCGAAGAAGGAATCGTCCGGTTGTCAGTTCTATATCGTGACCGGAAAGGTGTATAACGATTCTACGCTTCTCGGCATGGAACATCAGATGAACCAGGCACGCCTGAACAATGCTTTCAATGCTTTGGCGCAGAAGCACATGAAGGAAATCTACAAGATGCGTAAGGACGGTGACCAGGAAGGGCTGATGAATCTGCAGGACACGCTTATCGCGCAGGCTGAGGCTCAGGTGGCCGGCGAACCGGAGTTCCGTTTCACGCCGGAACAGGTAAAGGCATATACCACTGTAGGCGGCACACCGCATCTGGACGGCGAATATACCGTGTTCGGCGAAGTCGTTGAAGGCATGGATGTGGTAGATAAGATACAACAGGTAAAGACAGACCGCAGCGACCGTCCGGAAGAGGATGTGAAGATTGAGAAGGTGACTGTGATTGACTGATAAACAGAATTGCGTCAAACCTTTGGGAAGAGAGTCTCGCCCTGTCACACAAGTATGAAGATAAATAAGCATTGTTTCCCCAACGGCCTGCGGCTGGTACACTACGAGGATACCAGCACGCAGATGGTGGCGCTGAACATCGTTTACGATGTCGGTGCGCGCGACGAGCATCCCGAGCATACCGGCTTTGCCCATTTGTTCGAGCATCTGATGTTCGGCGGTTCGGCGCATATTCCCGATTACGATACGCCTTTGCAGTTGGCGGGAGGAGAAAACAATGCCTGGACCAATAATGACATAACCAATTACTACCTCACCGTTCCGAAGCCGAACGTAGAGACAGCCTTTTGGCTGGAGTCCGACCGTATGCTGGAGCTGGCTTTCAGCGAGCAAAGCCTCGAAGTGCAACGCGGTGTAGTGATGGAAGAGTTCAAGCAACGCTGCCTTAACCAGCCGTATGGCGATGTGGGGCATCTGTTCCGGCCGCTGGCGTTCCGGGTGCATCCGTACCGCTGGCCTACTATCGGCAAGGAACTCTCGCACATAGAGCAAGCCACGCTGGACGAGGTGAAGAGTTTCTTCTACCGTTTCTATGCTCCGAACAATGCCGTGCTGGCAGTGACGGGAAACATTTCATGGGATGAAACCGTTAAGCTTACCGAGAAGTGGTTTGCTCCCATACCCCGGCGGGACGTTCCGGTGAGGCAATTGCCGCAGGAGCCGGAGCAAACGCAGGAACGCCGGCTGACGGTAGAAAGAAACGTGCCGCTGGACGCCTTGTTCATGGGCTATCACATGTGCAGTCGCGAGGGTGCGGATTATTACGCATTCGATATTCTGTCCGATATTCTCAGCAACGGACGTTCCAGCCGTTTGAACCGCCGCTTGGTACAGGAACAGAATATCTTTTCCGGTATTGACGCGTACATCAGCGGTACGCGTGATGCGGGTCTGCTGCAAATCAGCGGTAAGCCTGCGGCAGGTGTGTCGTTGGAGCAGGCGGAAGCTGCTGTCCGTAAAGAACTGGAAGAGTTGCAGCGGTCTCCGGTAGATGGGCAGGAACTGGAGAAGGTTAAGAACAAGTTTGAATCTACTCAGATATTCGGCAATATCAACTATCTGAACGTAGCCACAAACCTTGCCTGGTTCGAGCTGACGGGAAAGGCGGAAGATATTGACCTTGAAGTAGAGCGTTATCGCTCCGTTACGACGGAGCAGTTGCATACTGTGGCGCAGCGTACTTTCTGCGAAAGCAATGCCGTAGTATTATATTATAAGAGTGATAAATGACAGTCAAAGGGAGCGTTTTTCGTCTCTTTGCAGGAGGGGAAGGGCGCCGTTTGACGAAACGAAAGTTCCCTGTTAAGGAAACTTCCGTTTCCCGTCGGGGGAACTCCCGTTTCCCATTAGGGAAACTTTGGTTTCTTACTAAGGAAATTCTGGTTTCCCGTCAGGGGAACAATGGTTTCTCCCTTTGAAACAAATTTTAGACAATAAGATGATGAATTGGATAGCCGGCTATAAGCAGCATTATAAAGCGTTGATATTTTTGGGACTTCCCATTGTTATCGGACAGGTGGGAGTAATTATTCTCGGTTTTGCCGATACTCTGATGATCGGGCATCACAGTACCGAGGAGTTGGGTGCAGCTTCTTTCGTAAACAATGTATTTACGCTTTGCATCATTTTCAGTACCGGTTTCAGTTACGGGCTGACGCCTATCGTGGGCAGTCTTTACGGCAACCGCCGCTTTGCGGAAGCGGGGCAGGCGTTGCGTTGCAGTTTGGTGGCGAATGTCCTGGTGGCATTACTCCTTACGTTTATCATGACGGTGGTCTACTTCAACGTGGAGCGCCTGGGGCAGCCCGAGGAACTGATGCCTTTGATAAAACCTTATTACCTGGTATTGCTTGCTTCGCTGGTTTTCGTGATGCTGTTCAACGGCTTCAAGCAGTTTACGGACGGAATCACAGATACGAAGACCGCCATGTGGATATTGCTGGGCGGAAATACGCTGAACATCATAGGCAACTATATCCTTATCAACGGCAAACTGGGCTTCCCGGAGCTGGGGTTGCTGGGAGCAGGCATCAGTACGTTGTTCTCGCGTATTATGATGGTGGTGGTGTTTGCGTTGATTGTGCTGCGCGGCCGCCGCTTTATCCGTTACCGGATCGGGTTCTCCCGCATGGGATGGTCGTTTCCGGTGTTCAAGAAACTCAATGCACTGGGCTGGCCTGTCGGTTTGCAGATGGGAATGGAGACGGCCTCTTTCAGCCTTAGCGCCATCATGGTGGGCTGGCTGGGCACTATCGCTTTGGCATCCCATCAGATAATGCTGACCATCTCGCAATTCACGTTTATGATGTACTACGGTATGGGTGCAGCGGTGGCGGTGCGTGTCAGCAATTTCAAGGGGCAAGACGATATGGAGAATGTACGCCGCTCCACATTTGCGGGTTTCCACTTGATAATGGCTATGGAAGTAGTGCTTATGAGCATCGTTTTTGTGATGCGCGGACAGGTGGGCGGCTGGTTTACGGATAGCGCAGAGGCTTCGGCGCTGGTAGCCTCTTTGTTCTTCCCTTTCTTGATTTATCAGTTTGGTGACGGACTGCAAATCAACTTTGCCAATGCGCTGCGGGGCATATCGGATGTAAAGCCGATGATGGTTATTGCATTTATTTCTTATTTTATTATATCTTTGCCCGTAGGATATTTTTGCGGTTTTGTGCTGGGCTGGGGACTGGTCGGCGTGTGGATGGCTTTCCCGTTCGGTCTGACCAGTGCCGGGGTGATGCTGTGGCTGCGCTTCCGCTATAAAACGAGGACGAGATGATGCACGGGGCGATGCTTTGTCACCCTGTCGCTCCATAACTCTTTTATTACCTGTTTATGAATAGCGTATCGAAAGTAAAGATAGCTGTCGGATACACTCTGCTGCTGGGAGTGTTGTTCTTTTCCCTGTTCTTTGTGCACCGGGAGATGGAGCATCTTATGCTTTCCGATAACCGGGACGTGCAGTGGACGGACAGCCTCATCACGCTTCTTCGGAAGAAGGATGCGAACACCATTTACATGCTGCGCGTGTTGAGCGAGACGAACGACAGCATGGTCTCTACCCGGGAGATAGAAAATATTATCGCTACCCGGCAGGATTCGTTTGTGACAAACCAGCGCGTACAGCAGCGCATCATTACGCATCGCGACACGGTGGTTACCAAGCCCAGGAAGAAAGGATTCTTCCGCCGTTTGGGAGAGGTGTTCGTGCCGCCTAAGAAAGATACCGCCATTCAGGTAAAGACTTCCCTCGAATATGCCACGGATACGGTGATTAACGTGTATAATCCGGTGGATTCCCTGCAGGAAAAGCTGCGTGCCGTGGCACAACAGCAGAAGGAGCACATTGCAATTGTACAGCGCCGCAGGCGTACCTTGCAACGCATGGACCGGATGCTGACCGCCCGTATCGACAGTCTGCTGAAAGGCTACGAACAGGAAACCCTGCAGCGTGCCCGCAAAGAGGCGGAGTACCAGCAGTCCGTACGCCATCACTCCATTAAGACAATCAGCGGCATTGCCGTCGGTGCGGTGCTGCTTTCCGTCTTTTTCCTGATAATCATAGGGCGCGACATTACGCGCAGCAACCGCTATCGCCGCGAACTGGAAGAAGCCCGCCGCCGTGCCGAGGACCTGCTGGCCACGCGCGAGAAGATGATGCTTGCCATCACCCACGACTTTAAGGCGCCGCTCGGCTCCATCATGGGCTATGCCGACCTGCTCTCCCGTCTGACGGTGGACGAACGGCAACGCTTCTACCTGGATAATATGAAAACCTCATCGGAACATCTGCTGAAGCTGGTGGTCGATTTGCTCGATTTCCACAGGCTCGACCTTCATAAGGCGGAGATAAACCGGGTCACCTTCCATCCCGCCCGCTTGCTGGAAGAGATTCATGTCAGTTTTGAACCGCTGACTTCTGCCAAAGGCCTGGAGTTGCATTGCGATATTGCTCCCGAATTGGAGAGTACTTACATCTGCGACCCGCTCCGTCTCCGCCAGATTATCAACAACCTGCTGTCCAATGCAGTGAAGTTTACGGACGAGGGGAGCATAACGATGACGGCGCGTTACGAGGAACGCCGGCTGCTGGTGGCCATTGCCGATACGGGCAAAGGTATGGAACCGGCGGACAGGGAGCGGATTTTCCAGGAGTTTACCCGCCTTCCCGGTGCACAGGGCAAAGAGGGCTTCGGACTCGGTTTGTCTATTGTGCGCATGCTTGTGCAGTTGCTGGAAGGAACGATTGACGTGGACAGTGTGCCGGGCAAGGGAAGTACATTTACGCTGCGTGTTCCCTTGTTCCCCGTACAGGTATCGGAGGATACCGGCGAGAAATATCAGGAGACGGAAACCGGAATTTCTTCCGCTCTTTCAGAGAGCATGCCCGCTTCTTCACAACCTTCGCTCCGTGTGTTGCTGATTGACGACGACCGCATTCAGCTTACGCTTACCGCAGCCATGCTCCAGCATAGCGGCATCGCTTCGGTATCGTGCATGCAATTGGACGAATTGCTGGATGCCCTGCGTTCCGACACCTTTGATGTGTTGCTCACCGATGTACAGATGCCTGCCATCAACGGTTTCGACCTGTTGAAACTGTTGCGTGCGTCGAACCTGCCCCAAGCGCAGGCCATTCCCGTGATAGCCGTTACCGCCCGTAGCGATATGAAGCCGGAAGAGTTCAAGGAATATGGCTTTGCCGGTTGCCTGCACAAACCGTTTACGGTAGCGGAACTGTTTCGGGAACTGAATGCGGAAGGTATCGGACAAACATCTGCCGTGCAGAGCGAAGTAGCAGCAGCGGAGACGGTTGAGGCTTCATCGCCGGATGCTCCTTATGACTTCTCGGCACTCACCGCTTTCTCCGGTGACGACCCGGAGGCGGCAAAGTCCATTATGGAGAGTTTCGTTACCGAAACCCGCCTCAATGCCGAACGTTTGCAAAAGGCGGCGGATGCGGCGGATATGGACGAGGTGGCGGCCGTTTCGCACAAGATGATTCCTCTCTTTACGCTGATTGGCGCTACGGAACTGGTGGCGGAGCTTAAAATACTGGAAGGCTTGCGCGGTACTCCTTTTACAGCCGGGCAGAGGCAGCGGGCACTGCGTTCGCTTGCTCTTATCGAGGACATTATCCGCTTGCAGACACGGGCGGATTAGAGTAAGCAATTGCGGTATAAGTGGTCGTAAACACCGGCGCAACATAGTATTTTTCTTTTATTAGGAACTTTATCTCAAAATTAATTGTTTACTTTGTACGAATTAATCGATGACAGCTTGACGTTCCAATGAGAAGAAAATGGTTAAGAGGGGCACTTTGGGTGCTTCTTACTCCTATTATCCTATTTGTAATATTGATGATATTGCTTTACGTGCCGCCCGTACAGAATTTTATACGGAAGCAGGCCACGGCAATAGCATCGGATGCTACGGGCATGAATATCTCCGTAGAGCGGATAGACCTTCGTTTTCCGTTGAACCTGCTTGTACGCGGTGTTCAGGTAGTGCAGCCGGGAAGCGATACTACTGATATCCAACACCCCGATACCTTGCTGAACCTCGGAAGCCTGAACGTCCGCGTACAGGCATGGCCCTTATTGAAAGGAAGGGTAGAGGTGGATGACATCACTTTGCAACGGGTGGCCGTAAACTCTTCCGGCCTGCTGGAAGGCATGCGCATAAAAGGTACGCTCGGACGGTTCTTCCTTGCCAGTCACGGCATAGACCTGAATAAAGAGGATGCCGTACTGAACCGGGTGGAACTGAGCGATACCCACGTGCAGGTGATGCTTGCCGACACTACCGAAACTCCGGAGGATACCACCGAGACCGCCTTGAACTGGCGCGTAGCATTGCATAACCTGAAACTGAAGAATGTGTCGGTGGATTTGCAGATGCCGCTCGACTCCATGTCGCTGGCAGCCACTATCGGGGATGCAAGCATAGAGGATGCCGAAGCCGACCTCAAGCGGCAGTTCTATGGCTGGCGTAAGTTTGCCCTTACGGGGACTTCCGTGAATTACGATACGGGCACAGCCGTTCCTGCCGAGGGATTTGACGCTTCGCACATCGCATTGCGCGATATCCGTATCGGCATAGATTCGGTGATGACCTGCGGTCGCGACATGAATGCCGTTATCCGCGAGTTCTCCATGTACGACCGTTCCGGGCTGACGGTGACTTCCCTGACCGGACGCCTCTTTGCCGACTCAGCCGTTATCCGTGTTCCCTATTTGCAGCTCAAGACCCCGCACAGCGAGATGAACCTGACGGCGCAGACCTATTGGAAACTTGTCGATATACCCACTACCGGACAGTTGTCCGCCCGCTTTAACGCCAATATCGGCAAGCAGGATGTATTGCTCTTTGCCGGCGGACTGCCCGAAACCTTTAAAGAGGCTTATCCTTTCCGCCCGTTGGTAATCCATGCCGGTACGGAAGGCAATCTGAAACAGATGCAGATTTCCCGTTTCACGGCCGAACTTCCCGGCGCTTTCTCATTGAGCGGCGGCGGTGAGTTGTGGAACCTTACGGATAGCCTGAAGCGTAGCGGAGGGCTTGACTTTGAGATGCAGACGCAAGACCTTAATTTCCTCACCGGGCTTACTGGGGTCACTCCCGACGGCTCTATCGTCGTGCCCGACAGTATGAACCTCGTAGCGCGTCTCGGGCTCGACGGGCCTCAATGCAATGCCCTGCTCAAAGTGCAGGAGGGCAAAGGCAGTCTGAATCTGGATGCTGCTTACAACCTGTCTACCGAGGTCTATCATGCAGACCTCGCCATAGATGCCTTGCAGCTTCATCATTTCCTGCCCAAAGATTCTGTTTATGCACTTACTGCGCATGTTGCCGCCAAAGGCAGGGGAGTGGATATGACTTCCCGTCAGACAACGGCTCTTGTGGAAGCCAAACTGGACGAACTGCAATATGCCCGCTGGAATCTGTCGGGTGTGAACCTGAATGCGGGGTTGAAATCTGCGGTAGCTTCTGTACAGTTGACGAGCGATAATGAACTGTTGAAGATGCAGTCTGAAGCTGACCTTCGTCTCGACCGTAAATATATGGACGGCAGACTGAACATGAAAGTAGAGGAACTGGACTTGTATAATCTGGGAATCGCATCCGAACCTTTGGAACATCCCGTTGCGTTCAATCTGGGAGCGGAAGCGCGTCGCGATTCCATTAAGTTGCGGATGGATGCCGGCGATATGGATTTGCAGTTCCGTGCCCGCAGCACGTTGGAGGAGTTGTTGGGGCAGTCGGACAAGTTCGTAGCCATTCTGACGAAACAGATAGAGGAAAGACGCCTCGACCATGCCGCCTTGCGGCAGGTATTGCCCTCGGCGGGCATGAAGTTGACGGCGGGGCAGGCCAATCCGGTCAGCTATTTCCTGAAAACAAAAAACATAAGGTTCAATGACTTCACCCTTCGCTTCGGGAGTACGCCGGCACGGGGCATCAACGGACGGACCGCCGTTCACGGATTGCGTGTGGACTCGTTGCAGCTCGATACGGTTTTCTTTGCCGTGAAGCAGGATACTTCCCGGATGATGCTGCAAAGCGGGGTGATTAACGGACCGAAGAATCCGCAGTTCGTATTCCGCAGTACGCTGACCGGTGAGATTCGCAGTGAAGATGCCGAACTGACCGTGAATTATGTGGACGGAAAAGGACAGACGGGAGTGCTGTTCGGCGTCAATGCCCGCCCGCTGACGGAGGGACATGGCAAAGGCAACGGAGTATTGCTTAATCTGACGCCTGCCGAACCGGTTATCGCATACCGTAAGTTCCATTTCGTAGACAACAGCAATTGGATATATCTGCATAACAACATGCGCGTCTATGCCAATATCGATATGGATAGTGACAACGGTTTGGGCTTCCGTATGCAGTCGGACAAGAACGACAGCATTTCATTGCAGAATATGAACGTGGAGTTGAGCCGTTTCCAACTGGGCGAACTGAGCGAGGTGCTTCCTTATATGCCCCGTCTCACCGGCTTGTTCTCTGCCGAGGCGCAGTATATACAGACCCCTACTTCCTTGCAGGTTTCAGCCGAAGCCAATATCGATGAACTGACCTATGAGCGGCAGCATGTGGGAGACATCGGTATGGGAGCCACATGGCTGCCGGGCGATAAGGGCGCTACGCATTATCTGAATACATATTTCAGTTATGACAACCGGGAAGTGATGACTGCCGACGGCATACTGACACAGAAGAACGGAAAGGACACGCTGGAAGTGACTACTTCTTTTGAACACTTCCCGATGAAGATTGCCAATGCTTTTGTGCCCGACCAAATGATGTCCTTTACCGGCGACCTCGATGGCGGGATGTACATCTACGGGCCGTTGGAGAAACCCAGGATGCACGGAGATATCACGCTGGACAGCGTATCGGTATATGCCCGTCAGGCAGGGGCCCGCTACTGGTTTGATGACCGTCCCGTGCAGATTAAGGATAATCAACTGATATTTGATAAGTTTGCCATTTATACCACCAGCAAGAATCCGTTTACCATTAACGGCAAGGTGGACTTCCGCAATTTGGAACGTCCTACGGCGGACTTGAAGTTGCTGGCGGAGAACTATACGCTGCTGGATGCACCGCGCACCCGCGAAAGTCTTATCTACGGCAAGATATTTGTCGATTTAAACGCTACGGTACGAGGGCCTTTGGATGCCCTGACCATGCGCGGTAACATGAACCTGCTGGGCAATACGGATGTTACCTATGTACTGACGGACTCACCGTTGACGGTGGAAGACCGCCTTGAGGGTTTGGTAACCTTTACTTCTTTTGCCGATACGGCTTCGGTGGGCACTGATGAGGCTCCCGCCATGTCTTTGGGCGGTATGGATATGATTATGTCCGTACATATCGACAATGCCGTGCGTCTGCGCGCCGATTTAAGTCCCGACCGCAGTAAATTCATTGAATTGGAAGGCGGCGGAGATTTGAACATGCAGTATACTCCGCAAGGCGATATAAGCCTTACCGGACGTTATACGCTTTCGGGCGGAATTATGAAGTATTCGCTTCCTATCATTCCGTTGAAGGAATTCCAGATTAACAACGGCAGTTATGTGGACTGGCGAGGCGATCCGATGAACCCGACGCTGAACCTGAAAGCGACGGAGCGTATGCGCGCTTCGGTAGCCGACGGTGATGACGGTGGTTCGCGCGTGGTGAATTTCGATGTGTCCATAGCTATAAAGAATCGCCTTGACGCTCCCGAACTTATTTTCGATATAACGGCGCCGGATGATGCCACCATTGAGAATGAGTTGCAGGCTATGGGAGCCGAGGAGCGCAGCAAACAGGCCATTGCCATGCTGGCGACCGGTGTTTATATGAACAGCGGTGTCAAAGGCGGCGGATTGTCTATGGGCAGTGCTTTGAACAGTGTTATCCAAAGTCAGATCAACTCATTGGCAGGTTCGGCTTTCCAAAGCATCAACGCAAGTTTCACTATGGGTATGGAAGACCGTACGTCAGCCGAAACGGGTGACAAGCAGACGGATTATAGCTTCCGCTATTCGCAGCGTCTTTTCAACGACCGTGTGCAGATTGTCATCGGCGGTAAGGTGACAACCGGCGCCAATGCCACGAATGATGCGGAATCGTTTATCGACAATATTTCGCTTGAGTACCGCCTTGATACGTCCGGTACGCGCTATGTCCGTGTGTTCTATGACAAGAACTACGAGAGTGTGCTCGACGGGGAAATAACGGAAACCGGAGTCGGTCTTGTGCTTCGTCGCAAAATGGACCGCTTGGGCGAACTTTTTATCTTCAGGAAAAAGAAGAAGCAAACTGTAGAATGATATGAAACGACTGATAGTATATATGGCGGGCATACTGTTGCTGGCAGGATGTTCCACAACCAAGCATTTGCCGGAAGGTGAAATTCTGTATACGGGACAAAAAAAGATGATTGTCGAGAACCGCAGTACCACTCCGGTAGGCGAGACTGCCATGGAAGAGGTTGAAGCGGCGCTTGCCACTGCTCCGAACAATTCTTTGCTGGGTAGTTCCACTATTCGCATACCTTTTCCTATGGGGTTATGGATTTACAATGGCTTTGTGAAATATGAGAAAGGCTTTGGCAGGTGGATATTCAACCGCTTTGCGGCAAAGCCCGTACTGATGTCCACTGTCAATCCCGATATCCGGCAGAAGGCGGCCGCCAATTTATTGCGCGATTACGGCTACTTTAACGGAACGGTCAGCTATAAAACGTTCATCGATCCGAAGGATTCTTTGAAAGCAAAGCTGCAATATACGGTGGATATGCGCAACCCTTATTTTATCGATACGGTTTATTATCACGGTTTCAGTGAGCGTACCTTGCGCATTATGAATATGAGCCGGCGCCGTTCGCTTATCAGTCCGGGAGAACAGTTCAACGTGACCGACCTCGACGGAGAACGTACCCGTATCAGTACTTTGTTGCGCAATGTAGGGTGCTATTATTTCCGTCCCGATTATCTGACTTATCAGGCGGATACGACCTTAGTGCCCGGCGGACATGTTGCCATGCGCATGGTTCCTGCTCCCGGCATGCCTTCCGTTGCCGTGAAACCGTTTTATGTAGGCAAGAAAGCTTTTTATCTGTATGGCAAGCAGGGACAGACCCCTAATGACAGTATCGACTACAAAGGCCTGCGCATCTATTATCACGATAAGCTGCGGGTACGTCCCAATATGATTTACAGATGGCTGAACTATCAGGCGTATCGTCAGAAACGTCAGGTGCAGGACAGTACGGGTATTTCCCGCAGACGCTCCATGCAGAGTCTTTACAGCCTTTATCGCCAGACCCGCGTGCAGGAACGTTTGAACAATGTAGGCATCTTCCGTTATCTTGAGATGCAGTACACCCCGCGTGATACGACATTCGTGTGCGATACGCTGGATGTGAATATTCATGCGGCACTCGACAAGCCTTATGATGCCGAACTGGACTTCAACGTAAAGATGAAAAGCAATAACCAGACCGGACCGGGAGCTTCGTTCACCGTAACGAAGAACAATGTGTTTGGCGGCGGTGAGGCATGGAATGTAAAGTTGGACGGTTCGTATGAATGGCAGACGGGTAAAGACCGTTCTTCGCTGATGAACAGTTATGAAGTGGGGTTGTCTACCTCGCTTATGTTTCCGCGTGTGGTCTTCCCTCGCTTTGGCGACAAGGAGTATGACTTTCCGGCCACTACGACTTTCAAACTGTACATCGACCAGTTGAACCGTGCCAAGTATTATAAACTGCTGGCGTTTGGCGGAAACGCTACATACGATTTCCAGCCGAAGCGTACGAGCAAGCATAGTTTTACACCGTTCAAACTCACGTTCAACGTACTTCGCGACCCTACGGAAGCCTTCAAGGAGTTGCAGGCAGAGAATCCTGCACTCTACGTCAGCCTGCGCGACCAGTTTATTCCGGTCTTTGAGTATATGTACACCTACGACAACGCATCTTTGCCGGGTGTGCGCAATCCTATCTGGTGGCAGACGACAGTGAGCTCGGCTGGTAACCTTACTTCGTGCATTTATCGTATTTTCGGAAAGTCGTTCAAGGAGAAGGACAAAAAGCTGCTGGGTGTTCCTTTTGCACAGTTCCTGAAGGTAAACAGCGAATTCCGCTATCATTATAAGATAGACAAGAACCAGATGATTGCCTCGCGCATTGCCGGCGGCGTGATATGGTCGTACGGAAATGCGTTGGCGGCTCCTTATACCGAACAGTTCTATATCGGCGGCGCCAACAGTGTGCGTGCTTTTTCTGCACGTAGCATAGGTCCGGGCAGTTATGCTCCGGATAAGGAAAATAAGTATTCTTTCATCAATCATGTGGGTGATATACGTATGGAAGCTAATGTTGAATACCGCTTCCGCATTATCGGAGATTTGCATGGAGCTGTATTCTTGGATGCCGGTAATGTGTGGCTGATGCGTAAGGATGAGTCCCGTCCAGGCGGCGAGTTCACTTTAAAGAACTTTGCCAGACAGATAGCTTTGGGTACGGGAGCCGGTTTGCGTTATGATATGGACTTTCTGGTTTTCCGTCTGGATTGTGGAGTGGGGTTGCACGATCCGTATGATACCGGTAAGTCGGGATACTATAATATTCCCAAGTTCAAGGACAGTCTTGCCTTGCATTTCGCTATCGGTTATCCGTTCTAAGGCAAACTGTGGGTTTGGGGCTGACAATAGTGAAGAATTGTGGCTAATAAGCAAACTAAAAGTAGAAGTATCTGCCATTGAGGCGGAGTTTTGTACGATTATGGAAAAGAATGGACTGAAATCTTCCTTTTTCTGATATAAATTTTACTACTTTTGTGCCTGTTATCAACCATGATACACTAACCTTTTTAAATAATAACTAATATGAAACCAACTTTATTCTTATTGGCAGCCGGTATGGGCAGCCGCTATGGTGGCCTGAAGCAATTGGACGGACTGGGGCCTAATGGCGAAACTATTATGGATTATTCTATTTACGATGCTATCAAGGCCGGATTCGGTAAGCTCGTTTTTGTTATCCGTAAAGATTTTGAACAAGACTTTCGCGATAAAATCATATCCAAATACGAAGGTCATATCCCGTGCGAATTGGTGTTCCAGGAACTGGATGCACTTCCCGAAGGATTTACGTGTCCGGCCGACCGTACCAAACCTTGGGGAACCAACCACGCCGTAATGATGGGTGCCGATGTGATAAAGGAACCGTTTGCCGTTATCAATTGCGATGACTTCTACGGTCGTGATTCTTTCCAGGTAATGGGCAAGTTCCTGTCTGAGCTTCCCGAAGGCTCCAAGAATGTATATTCGATGGTAGGATTCCGTATCGGCAATACATTGAGTGAAAGCGGTACGGTGTCTCGCGGTCTCTGCAGCACTGATGCAAATAATCTGCTGACTTCTGTCGTTGAACGTACCAAAATTCAGCGTATGGACGGTGAAGTGAAATATATTGATGATAATGGTGAGTGGACTGCTACTCCCGATACAACTCCGGTCAGTATGAATTTCTGGGGCTTTACTCCCGATTACTTCGCTTACAGTCAGGAATTCTTCAAGACGTTCCTCAGCGATTCGAAGAATATGGAGAACCTGAAGAGTGAATTCTTTATTCCTTTGATGGTGGATAAACTGATTAATGACGGTACTGCTACGGTTGAAGTGCTTGATACGAACAGTAAATGGTTCGGGGTGACTTATCCGGAAGACCGTCAGAGCGTGGTCGATAAGATTAAGGCATTGGTGGATGCGGGAGAATATCCGGCTAAGCTGTTCTAAAAGAACGCCAATCTATTCTAAAGGAGCGCCCAGGCGATTCCCTTTATAAAAATATCCTCTCTTTTTCTTTCTGTTTTCCAAATCGGTTGGACAGAAAGGGAAAGAGGGGATTTATTGAAATTTAAATGAATGCAGTTGTATGCTTTGAATGCATGATTGCGTGAGAATAAAAAATAATATCGTTACCTTTGCAGTCTTGAACGATTAATTCATTGACACTATGATATCTGTAGAAGGACTGAAGGTGGAATTTAATGCTACTCCTCTGTTTGAAGACGTTTCTTACGTTATTAATAAGAAAGACCGTATAGCCCTTGTCGGCAAGAATGGGGCGGGCAAGTCCACCATGCTCAAAATACTGGCAGGTATTCAGCAACCCACTTCCGGCGTTGTTGCCGTCCCCCGCGAATGTACTATCGGTTACTTGCCGCAGGTAATGGTTCTCAGCGATGAACGTACTGTGATGCAGGAGGCTGAACTTGCCTTTGAGCATATCTTTGAGATGCAGGCCGACATCGAACGTATGAACCAGCAACTTGCCGAACGTACCGATTATGACAGCGAGGATTATCAGAAGCTGATAGACCGCTTTACCCACGAGAACGAACGCTTTCTGATGATGGGCGGCACTAATTATCGTGCCGAGGTAGAGCGTACTCTTCAGGGATTGGGCTTTTGCCGGGAAGACTTCGACCGCCCTACGAGTGAGTTCTCCGGCGGCTGGCGTATGCGTATCGAACTTGCCAAGTTGTTGTTGCGCCGTCCCGACGTATTGTTGCTCGATGAACCTACGAACCACCTCGACATAGAGAGCATCCAGTGGTTGGAGAACTTTCTCTCCACCCGTGCCAATGCAGTGGTACTTGTCAGCCACGACCGTGCTTTCCTGAATAATGTCACTACCCGTACTATTGAAATAACCTGCGGGCGTATTTATGATTATAAAGTGAAATACGATGAGTTTGTGACGCTTCGCAAGGAACGCCGTGAACAGCAGCTCCGCGCTTATGAAAATCAGCAAAAACAGATACAGGATACGGAAGAGTTCATCGAGCGCTTCCGCTACAAAGCTACCAAAGCCGTGCAGGTGCAGAGCCGTATCAAGCAACTGGAGAAGATAGAGCGCATCGAAGTGGACGAGGAAGACAACTCTGCGCTGCGGTTGAAGTTCGTTTGTAGCAGCCGTAGCGGTAACTATCCTGTTATTTGTGAAGATGTAGCCAAGGCGTATGGCAACCATGTCATATTCCACGATGTAAATCTCACCATAAACCGTGGTGAGAAGGTGGCTTTTGTAGGTAAGAACGGTGAGGGTAAGTCTACACTTGTAAAGTGTATCATGGACGAGATTACGGATTATACCGGAAAACTTACTTTGGGACACAACGTGCAGATTGGCTATTTTGCTCAGAATCAGGCGCAGTTACTGGATGAAAATCTTACGGTATTCGATACCATCGACCGTGTGGCGGTAGGGGATATCCGGCTGAAAATACGTGATATATTGGGAGCATTCATGTTTGGTGGCGAGGCTTCGGACAAGAAGGTGAAAGTGCTTTCCGGCGGAGAGCGTACCCGTCTTGCCATGATTAAGCTGTTGCTGGAACCGGTGAATTTCCTGATTCTCGATGAACCTACGAATCATCTCGACATGCGCTCGAAGGATGTGTTGAAGGAAGCTATCCGCGATTTTGACGGTACGGTGATAATTGTCAGTCACGACCGTGACTTTTTGGACGGTCTTGCGACTAAGGTATATGAGTTCGGTGGCGGATTGGTGAAGGAGCACCTCGGAGGTATCTACGATTTCCTGCAGAAGAAGCAGATAGAGAGCCTGAATGATTTGCAGAAATCGCCTTCTTTGTCTTCCTCACCGTCTGCGGAAAAAACGGTTGCCGGCGGCAATGCCGGGGCAACGGTTGCACAGCCTTCCGCTGCAAAACTTTCTTATGAGGAACAGAAAGAACTCAATAAACGGCTTAAGAAGCTGGAACGCCGTGTAGCGGATTGTGAAGCAGAGATAGAGCAGACGGAAGCGGCCATTTCCATTCTCGAAGCTAAAATGGCTACGCCGGAGGGCGCTTCGGATATGGCGCTCTACGAACAGCATCAGAAACTGAAAGCCCAACTGGACAGTGTGATGGAAGAGTGGGATGCAGTTTCCTGCGAGTTGGAAGAGGCAAGGAAATAATAACATTTATTTTATATAAGTATGAGAGTATTTCATTTTTTACCCATTGCAGCATTCTGTCTGATGACAGGCGCTTGCAGCACCGGCAAGAAGCAGGCTGAGCTCACAGCCGGTATTCAGTTTGCCAACCTCGACACAACGGCCTTGCCCGGAACGGATTTCTACCAATACGCTTGCGGCGGTTGGATGAAGAACAATCCCATTCCTGCCGAGTATTCACAGTATGGTTCTTTTACCATCCTTGCGGAAAATAACCGTAAGCAGATTCAGGGACTCATCGAGGAGCTGGCTGCCACGCAGCACGAAGCCGGCAGCGTAGCTCAGAAAGTTGGTGATTTGTATAAAATCGTAATGGACAGCGTGAAGCTGAACAAAGACGGTGTGGCTCCCATTAAAGCAGAACTTGACCGCCTCGGTGCATTGAAGGATCGGAAAGAGGTTTATGCATTGCTGGGAGAGATGCAGAAAAAAGGAATTGTGGCTTACAATGTCTTGTACGTAGGCGCTGATGAAATGAACAGCAGCATGAATGCCGTACAGTCTTATCAGGCCGGCTTGAGCATGGGCGAGCGCGAATATTATTTGGAGAACGATGAGGCTACTGCCAAGATACGCAATGCTTTTCGTGCACATGTACAGAAGATGTATCAATTGGCAGGGTTTGATGAGGCTGCTGCCAAGAAAGGCGTAGAAGTGGTGATGGATGTGGAAACACGTCTTGCCAAAGCTTTCCGTTCGCGTACGGAGTTGCGTAATCCGCATGCCAATTACAACAAGATGAGTTTGGAAGAACTGAAGAAGAATTATCCTACTTTTGATTGGGATGCTTATCTGTCAGCTTTGGATTTAAAAGATGTGCAAGAAGTTATCGTAGGTCAGCCCGCCTCTCTGAAGGCTGCTGCAGAAATTCTGGATACTCTTCCTCTTGAGCAACAAGGTCTCTATTTGCAATGGAAACTGATTGATGCTGCCGCAGGTACTCTGAATGATGCTATGGCTGAACAGAACTTCGATTTCTATCAACGTACCATGAGCGGTACGCAGGAAATGCAACCTCGTTGGAAGAGAGCGGTCAGCACTGTAAGTTCTGCTTTGGGTGAAGCGGTAGGCCAGATGTATGTAGAGAAATATTTCCCGGCCGCAGCCAAAGAACGTATGGTGACTTTGGTGAAGAACCTGCAGGAAAGCTTGGGTGAACGCATCAAAAACCTTGCTTGGATGGGCGATTCTACCAAAGTGAAAGCTTTGGAGAAACTGGCTACTTTCCATGTGAAAATAGGTTATCCTGATACATGGAAAGATTATTCTACATTGGAAATCAAGGATGATTCATATTGGGCGAATATGGAGCGTGCCAACGAATGGAGCCATGCAGAGATGGTGGCTAAAGCCGGCAAGCCGGTAGATAAAGACGAATGGCTGATGACTCCGCAAACCGTAAACGCTTATTATAATCCTACAACGAATGAAATCTGCTTCCCAGCCGGTATTTTGCAATATCCGTTCTTTGACATGAATGCGGACGATGCCTTCAACTATGGTGCTATCGGAGTGGTAATCGGTCATGAAATGACGCACGGCTTTGACGACCAGGGACGCCAATACGATAAGGACGGCAATTTGAAAGACTGGTGGACTGAGGAAGATGCCAAACGTTTTGATGAGCGTGCACAGGTGATGGTGAATGTGTTCGACAGTATCGAGGTTGCTCCGGGTGTATATGGTAACGGCCGTATGACTTTGGGTGAGAATATTGCTGATCATGGTGGTTTGCAGGTTGCTTATCAGGCATTTAAGAAAGCTACGGCTGCCAACCCGCTGCCTGTAATGAATGGTCTTACTCCCGAACAGCGTTTCTTCCTTGCTTATGCAGGTGTATGGGGAAACAATATCCGTCCGGAAGAAGTGCTGAACCGTACCAAGAGCGATGTTCACTCATTGGGTAAGTGGCGTGTCAACGGTGCTTTGCCGCAAATCGGCGCTTGGTATGAGGCTTTCAATATAACAGAGAATGACCCGATGTTTGTGCCGGTGGACAAACGGGTTTCTATCTGGTAACAGAGCGATTGTTATAAAAGATTTCAGTCCCGTTGGAAAGGTGTGGATACCTTTTCAACGGGACTTTTTCTGCATCATTGTACAAAGGTATCGGAATTAATAATGAGTTCCTTTTTTAATTATACCTAATTTATTGTGTATGAATGTATGTGTGAATAAACAAAATTAGTAACTTTGCATTCCGAATAGTAAAATGTACGCATTACTTTAATACGCAAATCCATGTCTGAAACTAAAAGAATCAAAACAGCTCTGGTATCCGTTTACCACAAAGAAGGTTTGGACGAAATCATTACCAAACTGCATGAAGAAGGTGTAGAGTTCCTTTCAACCGGTGGAACTCGTCAATTTATAGAATCTTTGGGTTATCCCTGCAAGGCAGTGGAAGACCTTACCACATATCCTTCCATTCTGGGTGGACGCGTTAAGACTTTGCATCCGAAGATATTCGGAGGTATCCTTTGCCGTCGCGGATTGGAACAAGACATGCAACAGATAGAGAAATATGAGATTCCCGAAATAGACCTTGTTATCGTTGACCTGTATCCGTTTGAAGCCACCGTTGCCAGCGGTGCCGAAGAACCGGCTATTATTGAGAAAATTGATATAGGCGGCATTTCTTTGATACGTGCCGCTGCCAAGAATTACAATGATGTGGTTATCGTTGCTTCACAGGCTCAATACCAGCCTCTTCGCGATATGCTGATGGAGCACGGAGCTACCACTTCACTCGAAGAACGCCGTTGGTTTGCCAAAGAGGCGTTTGCCGTATCTTCTCATTACGATTCGGCTATCTTCAACTATTTCGATGGCGAAGAAGGGTCTGCTTTCCGTCAGTCCGCCAACAATCAAAAGACTTTGCGGTATGGTGAGAACCCGCATCAGAAAGGTTATTTCTATGGTAACATAGATGCTATGTTCGACCAGATACACGGTAAGGAAATCTCTTATAACAACCTGCTCGATATCAACGCTGCCGTTGACTTGATTGATGAATTCACAGATACTACTTTCGCTATACTGAAGCATAACAATGCCTGTGGTCTGGCTTCACGTCCCACAGTATTGGAAGCTTGGACAGACGCGCTTGCCGGCGATCCGGTATCCGCATTCGGCGGTGTGCTCATCACAAATGCCGTGATAGACAAGGCTGCTGCCGAGGAAATCAACAAGATATTCTTTGAAGTTATCATAGCTCCCGATTATGATGTGGATGCACTGGAAATTCTCGGTCAGAAGAAGAACCGCATCATTCTGGTGCGCAAGCAGGCTGCTCTGCCCAAGAAGCAGTTCCGTTCTTTGCTGAACGGTGTGCTGGTGCAAGACCGTGACCTGAAGGTGGAAACTCCCGAAGATTTGAAAACCGTAACGACCAAGGCTCCGACTGCGGAGGAAGTTGAAGATATGCTTTTCGCAAACAAGATTGTGAAGAACAGCAAGTCCAATGCTATCGTACTGGCTAAAGGCAAGCAACTGCTGGCAAGCGGTGTGGGACAGACCAGCCGTGTAGACGCTTTGAAGCAGGCTATTGAGAAAGCCAAGAACTTTGGTTTTGACCTGAACGGTGCCGTAATGGCAAGTGATGCTTTCTTCCCCTTCCCCGACTGCGTGGAGATTGCAGGTAATGAAGGCGTTACGGCCGTTATCCAACCGGGCGGAAGCATTAAGGACGAGCTATCTTTCAATTATTGCAATGAACATGGCATCGCAATGGTGATAACAGGGTTCCGTCACTTTAAACACTGATTAAATTGAGAATTGAGAATTGAAAATTGAGGAATGATGCTTTCTCCTGCTTTTTAGTTCTCAGTTCCTGATATGAGTGATATTTTTTAATTTTTAATTCTCAATTTTTAATTTACATGGGATTATTCTCTTTTACACAAGAAATAGCGATGGACCTTGGCACTGCCAATACTATCATTACCACAAATGGCAAGATAGTAGTGGACGAGCCTTCGGTGGTGGCGTTGGACCGTCGTACAGACAAGATGATTGCCGTGGGTGAAAAAGCAAAGCTGATGCACGAAAAGACCCATGAGAACATACGTACTATCCGCCCTCTTCGCGACGGTGTGATTGCCGACTTCTATGCCTGCGAGCAGATGATACGCGGACTTATCAAGATGGTGAACAATCGAAACCGTCTGTTTTCCCCTTCGCTCCGTATGGTAATAGGCGTTCCTTCGGGCAGTACGGAAGTAGAGTTGCGTGCCGTGCGCGACTCTGCCGAGCATGCCGGCGGACGTGACGTTTACCTGATATTCGAGCCGATGGCTGCCGCTATCGGTATCGGCATCGATGTGGAAGCACCGGAAGGTAATATGATTGTTGATATAGGCGGCGGTTCTACGGAAATTGCCGTTATTTCGCTGGGTGGTATCGTTTCCAACAACTCCATCCGCATTGCCGGTGATGACCTCACTGCCGATATTCAGGAGTATATGAGCCGCCAGCACAATGTGAAGGTCAGCGAGCGTATGGCAGAACGTATCAAGATTAACGTAGGTGCGGCCCTGACCGAACTGGGTGAGGATGCTCCCGAAGATTATATCGTTCATGGTCCGAACCGTATTACGGCGCTTCCTATGGAGGTTCCCGTATGCTATCAGGAAGTGGCACACTGTCTGGAGAAGTCCATTTCTAAGATTGAGACTGCTATTCTAAGTGCATTGGAGAATACGCCGCCCGAATTGTATGCCGATATCGTGCACAACGGTATCTATCTGGCAGGTGGCGGTGCTTTGCTTCGCGGACTGGATAAGCGTCTGACCGATAAAATCAACATACCGTTCCACATTGCGGAAGATCCTTTGCATGCCGTTGCCAAAGGTACAGGCGTTGCACTGAAGAATGTCGACCGCTTCTCATTCCTGATGAGATAGGTATGCGGAATCTACTGAACTTTCTTATTAAATACAATTACTGGTTCCTCTTTCTTCTGTTAGAGGTTACCAGTTTTGTTTTATTGTTCCGTTTCAACCATTATCAGCAGAGCGTGTATTTTACTTCGGCAAACGGAGTAGCCGGGAAAGTTTATGAGATTTCGGGCGGCATCAGTTCTTACTTCCATTTGAAATCGGTCAATGAGGACTTGCTCGACCGGAATATGTGGCTGGAACAACGGGTAGCTTTTCTGGAAAAAAGCCTGCAGGAGCAGGGCCTGGATTCCGTAAAACTATATAGTATGGCGCGCCTTGCTCCGGATGATTACCGCATATTCAAGGCGAATGTTATAAAGAACAGTCTGAATAAGGCAGATAATTATATAACATTGGACCGTGGCTCGTCAGATGGTATTCGTCCGGAAATGGGGGTAGTGGATGCAAATGGAGTGGTAGGTATCGTATATAAGACTTCTCCCCGCTATTCGCTGGTTATTCCGTTGCTGAACAGCAAGTCGAGTATCAGCTGCAAGATTGTGGGCAGTGAGTACTTCGGCTATTTGAAGTGGGAAGGTGGAGATTCGCGTTTTGCTTATCTGAAGGACTTGCCCCGTCATGCGGAATTTAATCTGGGTGATACGGTGGTGACCAGCGGCTATTCCACAGTATTTCCTGAAGGAGTTATGGTAGGAACGGTCGATGATATGTCCGATTCCCATGACGGACTTTCATATCTGTTGAAGATAAAGTTAGCTACGGATTTCGGTAAGGTGAGCAATGTGCGTGTCATTTCGCGCAGCGGACAGGAAGAACAGAATATGCTGGAAAAAGAAGGAGAGAAATGATAATCAATTATTTGCATAAGATAGGGTGGTTTGTCGGTCTGGTATTATTGCAGGTGCTGATACTGAACAATGTGCATATTGCAGGATATGCCACTCCGTTTTTATATATATATCTGATATTGAAGTTTGAGTCGGATGTACCCCGTAATGCATTGATGCTATGGGCTTTTTTTCTTGGACTGGCGGTTGATATCCTTTCCGATACTCCGGGAATGAATGCGGCGGCTACGGTGCTTTTAGCCTTTTTGCGCCCTACATTCTTACGCTTGTTTGTGCCTCGCGATACACTGGATACATTGGTTCCGGCAGTCCGTACAATGGGAATCTCTCCTTTTTTGAAATACTTGGTTGCCAGTGTCTTGGTACATCACGGGATGTTGCTTACTCTTGAATTCTTTTCTTTTGCCCACATAGGTGCGTTATTGCTGAGAATTGTAACAAGCACTTTGCTGACTGTAGCTTGTATAATGGCAGTAGAGGGCATACGGAAGAAGTAAAAAGAGGTTGCAAGTTATGTTACTTGTATTTATAACTCATATGTTGTGATTGAATGAAGGATTATACGCTGGAGAAACGAAAATATGTGATAGGCATGGCGGCTGTCGTCATTGTCCTTATCTACGTGATTCGCCTGTTCGACTTGCAAATTATGACGGATGATTACAAGAAGAATGCGGATAGCAATGCCTTTTTGAATAAGATTCAATATCCTTCGCGTGGAGCTATCTATGACCGTAACGGTAAACTGCTGGTTTTTAACCAGCCGGCATACGATATCACGTTTGTGCCTCGTGAAGTGACGCAGCTCGATACGTTGGATTTATGCCGTGCGTTGAACATCACGTTCGAGCAGTTCCAGAAGCGGATGAAGGATGTAAAGAACCGTTGGATGAATCCCGGTTATTCCAAATATACGCATCAGGTGTTTATGACGCAACTCTCGGCAGAAGAGTGCGGTGTGTTTCAGGAGAAACTATTCAAGTTTCCCGGTTTCTACATCCAGCGGCGTACTATCCGGCAATATACTTACGATGCTGCCGGACATGCGTTGGGGGATATAGGTGAAGTGTCAAAGAAAGATATTGAGGCAGATAATTATTATATCCGCGGGGATTATATAGGCAAGCAAGGTATCGAGAAATCTTATGAAAAGTATCTTCGTGGCGAAAAAGGGGTGGAGATTCTGCTTCGTGATGCGCATGGACGTATTCAGGGGCATTATATGGATGGGAAGCTCGACCGTCCCTCTGTGCCCGGTAAGAACCTGACTTTAGGTATCGATATTGAGTTGCAGAGGTTAGGTGAGCGTTTGTTGCAGCATAAAATCGGAGCTATCGTAGCCATTGAACCGGCTACGGGAGAGATACTCTGTATGGTTTCTTCTCCTACTTTCGATCCTCACTTGATGATTGGACGCCAGCGTGGAAAGAATCACCGGATGTTGCAAAGAGACAAGCGGAAACCTCTCCTGAACCGCGCAATCATGGGAGCGTATCCGCCGGGCTCTACTTTCAAGACTGCACAGGCATTGACATTTTTGCAGGAAGGAATAATCCATGAAGATTATCCTACTTTCCCTTGTGCACACGGTTTCAATTATGGAAGTTTGCATGTAGGCTGTCACGGGCACGGTTCTCCTTTGCCTTTGGTTCCGGCAATAGCCACTTCGTGCAACTCTTATTTTTGTTGGGGGCTGTTCCGTATGTTCAGCGACAAGAAGTACGGTTCTCCGCAAAATGCCATTACCGTATGGAAAGACCATATGGTGTCGCAGGGATTCGGCTATCGCCTTGGTACCGACCTTCCCGGAGAGCAGCGCGGTTTGATTCCTAACGCCAAGTTTTATGATAAAGCATATCGGGGCTCTTGGAACGGACTTACGGTAATCAGTATCGCTATCGGACAGGGAGAAATTCTTGCGACCCCGTTGCAGATAGCCAATCTGGGTGCAACCATTGCCAACCGGGGGCATTTCATTACTCCGCATGTTGTAAAGGAGATACAGGATAATGAACTGGACAGTATCTACCGTACCCCCCGTGTCACGTCAATCGACCGGGAATATTACGATGAAGTTGTGGAGGGGATGCGTGCCGCTGTTACAGGTAGTACGGGTAGTGCAACCTGCCGTATGGTCGGCACAATCCTGCCGGGTGTAGAGGCATGCGGCAAAACCGGTACGGCACAAAATCGCGGTAAAGACCATTCGGTGTTCATGGGATTCGCTCCGATGAATGATCCTAAGATTGCTATTGCGGTGTATGTGGAAAATGGCGGTTTTGGTGCAACCTACGGCGTCCCTATCGGTGCGATGATGATGGATCAGTACTTGCATGGCAAGTTATCGCCGGAGAATGAGATACGTGCGGAGGAATTCAGCAACCGCGTAATTCTGTACGGAGACGAAGAAAGGTAATAAACAGTCAAACAGTAGCAGTATAAATGGTAAGAAGAGACAGTATATGGAAATCATTGGATTGGGTGACGATTATAATCTACCTGATGTTGATTGTATTCGGCTGGTTCAGTATTTGCGGGGCAAGTTACGACTATGGTGACCGTGATTTTCTTGATTTCTCTACCCGTGCCGGCAAGCAGTTCATGTGGATTGTCTGCTCATTCGGGTTGGGATTTATTCTGCTGATGCTGGAAGATACGCTTTATGATATGTTCTCTTACATTATATATATAGGACTTATTCTCTTGTTGGTTGTCACTATTTTTATCGCTCCTGATACCAAAGGCTCACGGTCTTGGCTGATTTTGGGGCCTGTCAGTCTACAACCGGCTGAATTTGCCAAGTTTGCCACGGCATTGGCGTTGGCCAAGTATATGAGCGCCTATTCGTTCACTATAAAAAGCTGGAAGAGCGCGTTGATGCTGGCTTTCCTTATTCTTCTGCCGATGACGCTGATTATTCTTCAGCGGGAAACGGGGTCTGCATTGGTTTATATGGCTTTCTTCCTGATGCTTTATCGTGAAGGTATGCCCGGAGTAGTGCTTTTCTCCGGTATTTGCGCTGTGGTATATTTTGTGGTGGGTATCCGTTTTGATCAAGTCTTTATTGCAGATACTCCAACACCTATCGGAGAGTTTGTGGTACTGTCGATGATTTTGCTCTTTGCCGGTGGAATGGTATGGGTATATAAGAAGAAATGGGAGCCGGTTCGGAATATCATCGTCGGTTCTTTTATCGTATTGCTTGTCGCTTATCTGGTTTCGGAATATATAACCCCTTTTAATCTGGTATGGGTGCAATGGGGATTGTGTGTGGTTGTAACGTGTTATTTATTCTTCCTTGCTTTGAGTGAACGCCATTGGAGTTATTTTCTTATTGGTTTGTTTGCCATAGGTTCGATAGGCTTTCTCTACTCCAGCGACTATTTTTTCAATAAAGTATTGGAACCTCACCAGCAGATTCGCATTAAGGTTCTGTTGGGCATGGAAGAGGACTTGGCAGGAGCGGGATATAACGTAAATCAATCGAAGATTGCTATCGGTTCGGGCGGCTTGACCGGGAAAGGCTTTTTGAACGGTACACAGACCAAACTTAAATATGTTCCCGAACAGGACACGGATTTCATATTCTGTACCGTAGGCGAAGAAGAAGGCTTTATCGGTTCGACGGCTGTATTACTCTTATTCCTGACTTTGATACTTCGTCTGATAGCGTTGGCAGAGCGGCAGCAGTCCGCATTTGGCAGAGTATACGGGTATTCGGTGCTGAGTATTTTCCTGTTTCATCTTTTCATAAACATCGGGATGGTACTCGGATTGACGCCTGTTATCGGTATTCCGTTGCCTTTCTTCAGCTATGGGGGGTCTTCGTTATGGGGCTTTACGATACTGTTGTTTATATTCCTGCGTATTGATGCGGGGAGAAATAGAAGGTTGGTATAATATTATCGTTGTAATTTGATTCCCACATCATTGATGCCGGGCAGGAGGCTGTCGGGTAATGTATAAGCTACTTTGAAAAGGTATTCACCGGGTTTCCCTATCTTGATGTTTCCTGCGGGAAATGCAGACTGATATAAACCGCCCCAGCCATCTCCTTTCCATATGCCTTCTTTATCGGCTAAGACGGCTGTCAGTGTATCTGTCTGTAGCTTTTTCAATTCCGGACTGTCATAGCAGACGGATAAGTTGATGTTTTGGTAAGGGTAAGTGCTGCGGTTTCTAATTTCTACTATCAGTTTGTAGTAAGTTTGCGAATCGGGCACAGCGACATTGAAAAGGAGTGTGTCCTGTCGTTTCCAACCCTCTTGCGGAATGGATTGGAATGCATGATATACAGTCTGTTTATCGCAAGCGCCTAATGCGCTTACGATAAACAGCAGTATGATATATCTCAGAGTCTTTGTCTTATTCTTGAGCAGGCTTGTCATTTTGAGCAGGTTTATCTCCCTGAGGTTTGGGCTTGTTGTTGTGAGGACGTTTACGGTTGTTGCTATTCCGTTGTGAACGTCTTTCATTTCCTTGCGGCCGTTTTTCGTCTCCCTGCTGTCTGGGTTGCTCTTGTTGTTGCGGAGCGGCAGACTGTTCTCCGCCTTGCGGTCGGTTATTGGGAGTCTTTTTCTTCTTTTTATTCCGGTTGCCGCCATTATTTCCATTACCGTTTCCATTGTTGCCGTCTCCGCCGTTCTTGTTCTTGCGGTTACGGTCGAAGCGGGTCAGGCTTTCCTGCTCCAGCAGGTCTACCGGTTTCTTGGGTTCGGTGCGATGTGTCTCTTCCAACAGGCTCTCCGGTTTGATGCCCCTTTTATTCAGGCCGATAACTTCAAAGGCGCGTCTTCCGCTGATAGTAACCAGATTGGCAGGGATACTCTTGTCGGTGGAGTAAGTTATCTGATTGCTGAGAATGTCGGCTTTGAAGAAATAGAATACGCCGTCTTTGGTTTCCAATTCGATTTCTTTGGAAGGCAGGCGTTTTTGTGCTTCTACGTAACAGTCCACTTCGTAGTTGAGGCAGCATTTCAGTTTGGCGCATTGTCCGGCAAGCTTTTGCGGGTTCAGTGAAATATCCTGGTAGCGGGCGGCGCTGGTCGAAACGGAAACAAACGATGTCATCCAGGTAGCGCAACACAACTCACGGCCGCAAGGTCCGATACCGCCGATACGGCCGGCTTCCTGACGTGCACCGATCTGCTTCATTTCGATGCGTACATGGAAAGCGTCGGCAAGCACCTTAATCAGTTGGCGGAAGTCTACGCGTTCATCGGCAATGTAGTAGAAGATTGCTTTGTTGCCGTCTCCCTGATATTCCACATCCCCGATTTTCATATTGAGGTTGAGGTCAAGAGCGATCTGGCGGGCACGTATCATCGTGCTGTGTTCACGCGCTTTCGCCTCGTTATACTTGTCCATATCCACCGGTTTGGCTTTGCGGTAGATGCGCTTGATATCTGCTTCCGACTTGATATTTGCCTTACGCATCTGTAGCGGTACAAGCCGTCCGGTAAGGGTTACTACGCCTATATCATGTCCGGGAGTAGCTTCCACGGCTACTATATCGCCTTTTTCCAAAGGAATTTTGTTGCTGTTGCGGAAATAACCCTTGCGGGTATTTTTGAACTGAACTTCCACCATGTCCGATTCCTCTGCATTGCCGGGGATGTCGGCAAGCCAGTCGTAAGTGTTCAGTTGCTTGTCTTGCCTGCCGCAGCTTTTGCAGCAGAGACCGCCGCTTCCGTTATGTAGTTTAAATTCCATCATTCTATCTGTTATTTTGATGATTTACTATGTTATATGTTAGTTGAAAAGGATTCTTCTATTGTTTTAACAGAACAATCATTTTCAGTGAAAAATCAAAGAATACCATACGGGCATTCACATTCTGCTCAATGTGCACTTGCGCTTCGCTGAGTTCATCCATAATACCCATAACATTCCGTTCGTTGACAAACGGGGCAAACCGGGTAGCGAAGTTCTGTTCGGGCAGGGTCATGTAGTTCATCTCTTTCCGATGCAGGTTATAGATGAAATTTTCCCGTATCATGCGCTGGCAGTATTCCAGAAAATTCTTTTGGCGTTCGCGCCCCATAGCCGCCAGTTGTTCGCTCCATTGCTTCATTTCCCGTATTTTCCGTTGATAGGAGAGGCGCATCAGGCTGACGAACAGCTTGAAAAACAACTCATTCTCTTCATTCAGGTGGATTGTTTCCAACGCTTTGATGAAGTTTCCGTTTGCCAAATGGGCTATGGTCTGGCTGTCCGCCGGTTGCACGCCGTACTTTTGTTGCAGCGCGTTTGCCACGCTTGCCTCATCTATTTTGCGGATGTTGAAACGTTGTGTACGGCTGAGTATGGTAGACAATATCATTTCGGGTGCTTCGGAAACCAACAGGAAGATGGTCTTCTCAGGCGGCTCTTCCAGCAGTTTCAGCAATTTATTGGCGCAGACCTCGTGCAGCTTTTCAGGCAGCCATACAATGGTTACCTTGTATCCGCCTTCGCTGGATTTCAAACTGAGCTTACGGGTGATTTCATCGCTTTCCTTTGCGTAGATAATCGCTTGTCCGTTTTCCGCTCCCATTTCATTCAGCCAATGATTCAGTGAGAAATAGGGGTTGCTTAGTACAAGATGCCGCCAGTCGGCTATGTAGTCATCGCAAACTTCTTTCTTCCCCTTGGCGCTTTTCACGATGGGGAATACGAAGTGTACGTCCGGATGCACCAGTTTATTCCACTTCACACACGAAGGACACGTGCCGCAGGCATCGGTCTCCGTGCGGTTCGGACAGCAGATGTAACGGGCATAAGCCATAGCCAGCGGAAGTTTGCCTACTCCTGCCGGTCCGCAGAACAGTTGCGCGTGAGGAATACGTCCTTCCCGCACCTCTTGTATCAATTGTTGTTTGGCTGTATCCTGGCCTATTACATCTTTAAAAAACACGGCGTCGGTATTTGGTTAATAAATCTGTTTGGCTACTTCCTTGATGCTGTCCACTGCACCTATGGAATAGAAATGGATGCTGGGAATATGGTGCTTCATCAGTTCCTTGCATTGCTGCACGCACCATTCGATACCTACCTGTTGCGCTTCGGCATCATTCTTGCATTTCAAGATTTCGTTTGTCAGCTCTTCGGGCAGGTCTACTTTAAATGTTTTGGGTATCATGCTGAGTTGCGAAAGCTTCTTGAACGGCTTGATGCCCGGTATAATGGGGATGGTAACTCCGGCTTTGCGGGCGCGTTCTACGAAATCGAAGTATTTCCGGTTGTCATAGAACAATTGGGTAACGGCATATTCCGCTCCGGTTTCCATTTTCTTTTTCAGCCAATAAATGTCCGTATCGATGTTGGGCGCTTCTTCGTGTTTCTCCGGATAACAGGCCACTCCGTATGAGAAAGGAGTATTGGTGACTTTCATCTCGGATCCGTCTACAAAGATGCCCTTATTGAATTGGTTAATCTGTTCCTGCAATTCAACGGCATGATGATAACCGTTCTTTTCGGGAGTGAATACCGACTCGTGTTTTGCCTTGTCTCCGCGTAACACCAAAAGGTCTGTGATGTTCAGGAATTGCAGGTCGAGCAATACATATTCGGTATCCTCACGGCTGAAACCGCTGCAAAGAATATGCGGCACCACCGTTATGTTGTATTTATTCTGGATGGCTGCGGCTACGGATACGGTTCCCGGACGGCGACGGAGACGGTTGCGCTGGAACAGCCCGTTGCCGAGGTCCTTGTACACGTACTCGCTGCGGTGTGTGGTGATATTGATGTATTTAGGGTCGAACTCCCGTAATGTATCTATTGTTTCGTACAACTTTTCGATGCCTGTACCTTTCAGAGGGGGCAATATTTCAAAAGAAAAAGCTGTTTTTTCGTTACTGTTTATCAGATCGATTACTCTCATTTCTTTTCCGTTGTCTTTGTCTAATTGGCAAAATCCTGCACAATCCTGCACATTGGGAACAAAAATACGAAAAAGAAATGAGAAATGCTTTTTTGGCAGGCTATTCTTTTATGCAACGGATGGAAAACGCATTATAATAATCTTTGCCTTCCGGTTTGACGGCGTTCTTTAAGGCGATGTCGTTATTGCTGTTCGCAAACATTACGACTTTGTCCAATTGCTTTTGTGTGCCGTCATATAGCCAATAGGCGGTCGATGAGTTTGCATTTACCAAGGCCGTCTTGTTTTCCCTTTCCAACAGCAGCCCTGCGGGTTGAATGCAGAATCCGGTTTCATTGGTTGCGGAATAAACATCCGAGCTCCAGGTATCTGCCTTTTTCAATGCGGAAGCATTCTCTCCTATGTATTCTTTCAGTCTGTTCCAATCGTTTTCTGTTGGCAATCTCCAATCCAACGGAGCCAATTTCCCGGTAAGGACGGCCTCGCCGTTGTAAAAATGGGAGTTGGTGCCCGCCCATTTGAGGTAGCCCTCGCCATCTCCCAAAGCTTTTCTGAGGGGCATACTCTTGCTGTCATTATAATGGGCCGTCTGTAAATCCTCTTTCATCCAATATTGTGCGCCTATTTTCACGATGGGGTAGGTGTGCAATATACCGTTCCGTATATCTCTGATTACGTAGCTGCTGACGTTGATAGCCAGTGCTGGTGCGGCAGGCTTTTCCGTTACTATCTTTCTGTTTTCGTCTATGTAGAATTTTTCGATAGGCTGGGAGTGGCCGCTAATGTAGGTCAGCGAGTTGTCCACTTCATTCCAACTTACTTTACCGCCATGTGTCGTGGCGGTTTTGTCCGGTAGTTGTAAAACGATTCCATTTGTCAAGTCCGTCTGTTCATTGTCCTGTACGGAATAAGCTACAATCGCTTTAGTAGCAACAGCATCGGCGGGGGCAGTGTAAAGATACTCCCGGCATACTTCTGCCACGGGCTTTCCTTGATGGTATATCCTGTAGATATCAGACGTGCTGAATGACAGCGAGGCTGTGTGTACGGCAGTGATTTCGTACCGGTTTTCGCTCTCTCCTTGTTCGCTGAGCTCCCATTCCTTGATGTTGGCGATAACTCCGGTGAGGGTTGCACTTGTGCTTTGCAGTGCGTTGATGCAAATCTCCAGTTCCGTGTCCTCCTCAATGGTGGCCGACGGGAGAGGGCAGGTATAGATTTTTCCGTTCCATTCCAGGGTAAAAGCCTGTCCGCCGTCGGAGTGTGTTTGCGGAATTACAATAAGCTCTTTACCGGACAGCGTATTACCCTCTTTCTTCCATGTGCCGAAAGGAATGATATCCGTTTCGCTCGCATCGTCAACCGAGGAAAGCTTGTCCGATTGCAGGTCATATACGGCTTGTGTCCTGAAACCGGTAGCTATGATTCTGGGGTTGGCCTTGAGCATCTCGTCCGTATCTTCACCTTCTTGGGGTATAAGAACTAACTTTATTTTGGCAAACCGGTGCTTGTATTCCAGCTTTACGGTTTTCTCGCTGTTGGGTACGTTTCCAATGCGGGCGGTCATGAAGTTGGATAAGCTGTAATTGGCGGTCTTGTTCTGGTCTGCTTGTACTGTGACGTCCAGCAGTGAGCTTCCTTTGGACACGTTTTCCTCCTGATACGGATAGTAGCTGATGAAGTCCAGCGTGGCATCTCCTTCCGGATAATACACTTCTTTCTTGGATATCAGTTTGCTGTTGTCGCTACATTCCAGAAGCAGGTTGTCGATGTATCGCTGCTGGTCCAGAGAATTGCCTGTCAGCATGGCAAAGATACCGCTTCTGTCTCCTATGTCGAAAGTGTTTTTAGTTACTTTGGTAGCGGCTTTACTTGCTTCAAAGGAAAAGGAGATGAGGATACTGCCCTCTTTGATTTCATCATTTAGCCTGTTGATACAAGATGTACCCGATAAGGCAAGGAGCAGGCATAACACATAATTTGCCCTTTTGAAAGCGTTTCTCATGATATTCATGTTATAGTAGTTTTATAAGACGAAAACATCTTCGCCTTTGGTTCGTACTTAAAAACTTACGTGTCGATATATCAGATTGGGCAGAACCGCAAATGTTATGAGAAAGTAGTTTACGCTTTCAGATTTCTATTAGTCAGTTATCACGCTTGATAGCTTGGTGCTTTTTCTTCTCTTTACATATATCTATAGAGTCACGGGGCAAAAGTATATTAATATTTTGTATTGCCTGCTTTAATTCAACAAAAACTTCCGCAATTTATTTATACCGCTCTGATTTTTTATCTAACTTTACACGCTAAAATCGTAAACAGTAATTAGTTAAACCATAGAACAGAGCTTATGCCTTTAAATTTACCCGATAAACTTCCCGCGATAGAGCTGCTGAAAGAGGAAAACATATTCGTCATTGACAATTCACGGGCCACCCGGCAGGACATCCGTCCGCTGCGGATTGTCATATTGAATCTGATGCCGTTGAAGATTACGACGGAGACCGATTTGGTGCGTCTGCTCTCCAATACTCCGTTGCAGGTGGAAATTTCGTTCATGAAAATCAAGAGCCACACCTCAAAGAATACTCCGATAGAGCATATGAAAGCTTTCTATACGGATTTCGACAAGATGCGTGACGAGAAGTACGACGGTATGATTATTACCGGAGCCCCTGTGGAGCAGATGGACTTTGAGGAAGTGACCTACTGGGACGAGATAACCGAAATATTCGATTGGGCGCGTACGCACGTTACGTCCACGCTTTATATCTGCTGGGCGGCGCAAGCCGGACTCTACCACCATTACGGTGTGCCCAAGTATCCGCTGGACGCGAAAATGTTCGGCATATTCGCACATCGCACCTTGCAGCCTCTGTATCCCATTTTCCGTGGTTTTGACGATGTGTTTTATGTTCCCCACAGCCGCCACACGGAAGTCCGCAAGGAAGATATTCTGAAAGTTCCCGGACTGACCCTGCTCTCGGAATCGGAAGAGGCAGGGGTATATATGGTAATGGCACGTAACGGGCGCGAGTTTTTCGTAACCGGTCATTCCGAATATTCCCCCCTGACGCTCGATACGGAATACCGCCGCGACCTGGCTAAGGGATTGCCTATTGAGATGCCCCGCAATTACTATGTGGACGACAACCCGGACAAAGGCGTATCGGTACGGTGGCGGGCGCATGCCAACCTGCTGTTCTCCAACTGGCTGAACTACTTTGTATATCAGGAAACCCCGTTCAATATTGAAGAAATTAAATAAGAACTCCGAAAACTCTGTGGGGTCTTGTGCCCCTTTCTGTGGTGAAAGAAATATGATGAAGCAACGAAAAATAGAACTATTGGCCCCCGCCAAGAATCTGGAGTGCGGTATTGAAGCAGTCAATCATGGTGCGGATGCAGTATATATAGGCGCACCGAAGTTCGGCGCACGTGCGGCTGCGGTCAATTCTTTGGAAGATATAGCCGCTTTGGTGGCGTATGCCCATTTGTACAACGTACGCATTTACGTTACAGTCAATACCATTCTGAAAGAAGAGGAGCTTGCCGAAACGGAAAAGATGATTTGGGAACTGTACCGCATCGGTGTAGACGCCCTGATAGTGCAGGATATGGGAATTACCCGTCTGAACCTGCCGCCCATCCCCCTGCACGGCAGTACGCAGATGGACAACCGTACACCGGAGAAAGTACGTTTCCTGGCGGATGCAGGTTTTCGTCAGGTAGTGCTGGCGCGCGAGTTGTCATTGCAGGAGATACGCCGAATCCACGAGGCTTGTCCGGAAACACCTTTGGAAGTGTTTGTGCACGGTGCGCTTTGCGTAAGCTACAGCGGACAGTGCTACGTCAGTCAGGCATGTTTCGGCAGAAGCGCCAACCGGGGAGAGTGTGCCCAGTTCTGCCGCCTGCCGTTCAGCCTGGTAGATGCCGACGGGAAAACAATCGTCCGCGACAAGCACCTGCTCTCTTTGAAAGACCTGAACCAAAGCGAAGTGCTGGAAGACCTGCTGGATGCCGGCGCCTCTTCCCTCAAGATAGAAGGGCGGTTGAAGGACGTTTCCTATGTGAAGAACGTTACGGCTGCCTACCGCAGCAAGCTGGATGCCATTTTCGCCCGTCGCAAGGAGTACGTACGTGCTTCTTCGGGGACTTGCCGTTTCGACTTCACGCCCCGGTTGGACAAGAGTTTCAGCCGTGGCTTCACCCATTACTTCCTGCAGGGTCGCGACCGGGAAATCTCCTCTTTCGATACGCCGAAGTCTTTGGGCGAGGAGATGGGTACGATGAAAGAGCAGCGCGGCAACTACCTTACCGTTGCCGGAGTGAAACCTTTCCATAACGGAGACGGTGTCTGCTTTCTCGATGAACAGGGCCGTTTGCAAGGTTTCCGTATCAATCGGGTGGATGGCAACAAGCTGTATCCGGCAGGCGATGTGCCCCGTATCAAACCGCGCACCCGTCTTTTCCGCAATTTCGACCAGGAATTTGAGCGCATCCTTGCCCGCAAGTCCGCCGAACGTAAAATCGGCGTTGGATGGGAGCTGGCAGATACCCCTTCGGGCTTTGCCCTGACAGCGGCGGACGAAGACGGCAACCGCATAACCTTGTCTTTCCCCTATCCAAAAGAACTTGCGCGTACTCCGCAACCGGAGAACCTGCGCACCCAACTCGGCAAATTGGGGAATACTCCTTTCGAGGTCATGCCTCTCGGCGGCACGGACAGCCCCTCGGCAACAACAGCTCCCGCCATTGCAATCAACCTGTCGCAGAACTGGTTCATACCCGCCTCGGTGATAGCCGACTGGCGTCGCCAGGCGATAGACAAGCTGACTGCCGCCCGCCGCATTACTTACCGTCGTGAGTTGCACGTGTGGAAACCCACCCGCCACCGTTTCCCGGCAACGTCCCTGACCTATCTGGGCAATGTGATGAATACCGCCGCCCGCAGCTTTTATCAGGCTCACGGAGTAGCTTCCGTAGAACCGGCATACGAGAAGCAGGCCGTGCCCGAAGCCGTACTCATGTTCTGCAAACATTGCCTGCGTTACAGCATGGGCTGGTGTCCTACATATCAAAAGGGACATTCCCCGTACCGGGAACCCTATTATCTGGTAGGAACAGATGGCAAACGTTTCCGCCTCACTTTCGACTGCAAGAACTGCCAAATGAAAGTCAGCAGTTAAAAGCCAAGGATGAAGCTTACGTATAAAGCATACGGTATAAAGAATGAAGTATAAGGTATGGGTGAATACGCATAACGGATAGTGAAGATGATTGAGAATGAATGCCCAAAGTATATAATATGAAGAAAGAAGAAACAAACATAAACAGCCGTAAACACAGCGTCACCGTACAAGGTGCGTCCCGCTCTTTATACCTTATGCCTCATACCTTATACTTAAATTTCATATTTTATATTTTATACCTTATTCTCGGTTCTTCTTGCCATTATCCCCGTCCGGACCTGGAAGACGGGAAACTGGGGGCAAAGACCCGCGATTCGCTGGCTTATCTGTACGAGCGTCATTATACGTGGAATACGAATCTGGAAGTGCAGGAAGATTCGGTGACGATAGCCTGCCTGCCTGTAAAGGACTGCTATAATACACTGTACAAGGGAGACAGGGTGGTGGTGGCGGAGTTTGCCATACACCCGACGGACAGTGTGGACAGCGTATGGGTCAAGCTCGCCCATTCTCAGGAAGTGCAAGGCTGGCTTCGGGAAAAGGACATGATCCGGGCGTTTGTACCTACGGACAGTATCTCGCAGGCCATTTACCTGTTCAGCGATACGCATGCTTCCTATTTCATTGTTATTTTTGCGCTGTTTGTGGCGGCATGGCTGTTTCGCGCGTTCCGGCGGAAGCAGTTGCAAATGGTTTACTTCAATGATATAGACAGTGTATATCCGTTGTTGCTGTGTCTGTTGCTGGCGTTTAGTGCCACGGTATACGAGTCGATGCAGGTGTTTGTGCCGGAGACGTGGCAGCATTTTTATTTCAACCCCACACTCTCGCCGTTTAAAGTGCCGTTCGTGCTATCCGTTTTCCTGATGAGCCTTTGGCTGTTTGTCATCGTACTGCTGGCGGTGCTCGACGATTTGTTCCGCCAACTGAGTCCGGAAGCGGCTGTGTTCTATCTGTTGGGGCTGGCTTCCTGTTGCATTTTCTGTTATTTCTTCTTTATACTGACTACCCATATATACATCGGTTATCTGTTTATAGCCGTATTTGTGTGGGTGTTCTTCAGGAAACTGCGTTCGTCACTGGCTGCATCCCGCTATCGCTGCGGCAATTGCGGACAGAAAATAGGGGCGAAAGGGGTTTGCCCGCATTGCGGGGCAATCAACGAATAGGTTATTTGACGGTACCGGCTGGCGGTACTTCGTGTTCCAAGGGGAGGTACCTCGGCTACCGGCAGTTGGTATTCCGTGTACCAACGCTTGGTAGTCCGCGTACCATAGTGTGGTACTTCACGTACCAATGCTTGGTAGCTCCCGTACCAACGGTTGGTATTTCGTGTACCAAAGCGGGTATTACTTTGGTACACGCAACCGGTTTATATTAAGAGGCTTACAATTCTGATTTACCTGCTTGTAAAAGTCGGCAAACTCTGTTTGCTAAAATCTGCAACGCAGTTCTATTCCGGCCTGGATGGGGCGTCCTTTCTGCATAAATCCGTTGCCCATGCTTTCGAAATAGAAGGCGGCGTAATCCTTGTCCAGTGCATTGCGCACCCAGAAGTCTATCTGTCCGCGGCCTTTCTGGAAACTGATGCGTCCGTTCAGTGTGCCGTAGAATGATTGGCTGACGGTGTTCTCTTCCGTCCAGTACACACGTCCCGCACCGGTGTATCCGGCATTCAACTGGATGCGCTCCAGCCAATATCCCGGGTTGATGCGGAAAATGTACTGTCCGCCTACGGTCAGCGTGTGTTTGGGAACGAAAGGCACGTAGTTGCCGTTGTAGCTGATTTCCTGAAGCTGTCCGTTGACGCGGGCATTGGTTACGTAGTCCTTAAAGGTGGCATACGTATAGCCGTAGCTGGTGTTCAGCGTGAAGTCGGCAGTAATGGCGGCAGCCAGAGACAGTTCGGCGCCGAGGCTGCGGCTTTTGCCTGCATTCACCGTTTCGCGTCCCAAGCCGCTTGCTCCTGCAAAGCGTGAGATTTGCTGGTCGCGCGTCTCCAGCCAGAAGAGTGCGGCATCGGTACGCAGACGGTTATTGAAAAGATTCAGGTGAGTACCGATTTCGTAGTTCCAGGTTTGCTCCGGTTTGTATTCGGTGGCGGAGCGGGCGTCGGGATTCTCGCCTGCGTCGGGGAACATTTCGTTGATAAGGTCTTTGTAGGATGCGCTGGGAGAACCCTCTACGGCTTTCAGAATCTCCTCTTTTGTCTGCCGCATCATGTCGTTTTTCAGGCTGGACTGCAACAGGTCGGAGAACATCTGGATGTTGTATCCGCCCGAACGGTAGCCCTTGCTCACGGTTGCATAGACGTTGCCCCGATTGTTCTTGAAGTCGTATTGAAGGGCAAACTTCGGCAGCAGTTGCAGGTAGTCCTTGTCGATGGAACCGTGGTAGCGCGACTGTACGGTGAGCGCGGTTTCGGGCATCATCGGTATTTCTTTGATAACCTGCCCGCCCCGCACCATTTCTCCTTTGATACCTACCGTATAGTCCATTGCAGTGCCGGAGTCGTAGGTCATCTTCATCTTCTCATAATCCAGGCGCAGACCGGCGGTGAAAGATAATCCCGTAAGACCGAACAGGTCCCGGAAAGTAGACTGGTGGAATAACGCTCCGTTGAGAAGCGGTGTGTCGAAATTACCGTTGATGAGCAGATTGCTGTTGCCGGGCCGCAAGGACGGCAGGATATTGATTCCCATACCGGGCATGGGCAGGGGAACTTCTATTTTGGACGGGATTACACTGCCCAGCATCTGCCCCAGCATTCCCATGCCGTCTTCCCTGAAGGTCACCGGAGCGTCGGTTTTCAGCCACTGGTAGAAGCCGAAGATGCCCGTAGCCCATTGCCAGCGGCTGCTGCCTTTGCTTTTCATCACAATCTCTTCGCTCAGGGTATGGATGCGTTGCTTCTGTTCCAGCGTATAGATGTCTTTCGCCGTAAAATCCTGGTCGATGAACATGCGGTCTTTCAGGAACTGATAGCCCGTTACGGCGCTCAGGGTGAAGCGCTGCGCCTGATATTCGAGGTTCAGCCCTGTATTCAGCAGGTTACGGTAGTAGCTGCTTTCGCGGTTGTTGGAGATTGTGCCGATGTAGGATTTCATCTCTTCGCTTTGGGCGGCGGGGTTGACGCTGCCGGTATAATAGTACGGATAGCCGCCCTGGTCGCTGTATTCGTAGCTCACGTTCAGGTCTGCTTTCCAGTTCTCGGAAGGCAGGTAGATGCCGCGGAAGCGTCCGCCGGCCGATTGGCTCTTGTCTGTCTTCTTATTCTCCAGCGCTGCGTTGCGGAAGAAGCCGCCTTCGTAGTCATAGAAGCCGCCGGTAGAGAAAGCGAAACGCTCGGACACCCGGTGGTAATGCGTCAGCGAAGTGTTGTAGGCATTGTGCGTGCCTGCGCCAATGCGCAAGTCCGTGCCCTGATAGGAGAAAGGCGATTTGGTGTGAATCTTGATCAGTCCGCCCATCGCATTGCGTCCGTACAGCGTTCCTTGCGGGCCGCGCAGTACGTCGATGCGTTCGATGTCGGAGTAGTCGAAGTCGAAAGCGGACTTGTCGATGTAGGGGATATTGTCCACATACAGTCCCACGGACGGCGTGTTGATGCGCGAACCGATACCGCGGATATAGACGGCGGAAGTAAGGCGCGAACCGTAGTCGGGGATGAACATGTTGGGAACGAGTCCGGTCAGGTTCTTGATAGAGTTCACCTGTGCCGCCTGCATGTCCTGCTGCGAAAGCAGGGTGACGGCTGTGGGCTGTTCGCGCAGCTTGCGGTTTTCTTTGGGGGCTGCGATGACGAGGACTTCTTCCACGTCTACTACTTTCAAGGTGTCCAAATCTGCTGCCGACACATTACCGGCAGTGAGGAATGTCAGAATCAGGGGAATAATCTTATATTGTTTCATAACTGGTTTTGTTTCGCTTGCAAAGTAACGCGAAATCTCCAGCCCGTGCAATCCTAATTTATGAGGATTATGATGCCGGGAGATGCGGGGCGGCAGGGGGATTGCCATCTGGTTTATATCCTGTCGGCATCGATGTAGCCGTGCATCACGGCATAGATTGTCAGTCCCGATACGGACTTGATGCCCAGTTTCTCCACAATGTTCTTGCGGTGGGTGATGACGGTGGTGAGGCTGATGTTCAGTTTGTCGGCAATCTCCTTGTTGATAAGCCCTTTGGTGATGAGCACCAGCACTTCTATCTCGCGGGCGGAAAGCTCGTGGGCATCGGCGTTGCCGGCGGCATGAGGCGGCATGGTGGAGCGGAGACCGTCCGGTTGCTTGTCGGGGTGTCCGTGCTGGTGTCCGTACCGATGGAGTTGCAGAATGTCTTTTACGAGGCCTTTCTCGTCCTGATAGATGTTCAGGGTCGGCACGCCCGATAGCTGAGGCTGGTTGTCGCCGCCTGCCAGTACGATGGTCTTGGGCTTTCGGGGCAGGAAGAATGAGGTATGCTCGAAATATATTTGGGAAGAGATGAAATAATGGGCATACATATCGGGCGTATCATCCATGAGTTCGGCGAAGGAGCGGAACACACGGATGGTAGCCATCGGGATAATCTCTTCCAGAAGGTTTTGCAATCCCAAAGAGGTCAATGTGTTGGGAGCGACGATTGCTATTTCGGGAGCTGTCATAACGGTATAGGTTTGCCCGCAAAAGTACGGATTATTTTTGTATCATCCTTGCAATGCGGGGAAATGAATTTCACCTGCATGCGGAACTCTGCTGTTCTCATTGCAGCAAAAGCCGGCCTGCGGCTTCCGCACACCGTTCTCCGTCGATACCTGCCGACACGATGCCGCCTGCATATCCGGCTCCCTCTCCGCAGGGAAACAGTCCTTTCAAACGGATATGCTGCAAGGTGTCTTTGTCTCTGACAATGCGCACCGGAGCCGATGTACGGGTTTCAACGCCAATCATGGCAGCTTCGTTGGTGAGGAAACCGTGGCTGTATTTCCCGAATTGCTGGAAACCTTTGCTCAGCCGGTCGGCAATGAACGGCGGCATCCAGAAGTGCAGAGGCGACGATACCAGTCCGGGGGCGTATGAACTTTCCGGCAGGTCGTAGCTAAGCTTTTTCCTGGTAAAGTCCGCCATGCGTTGCGCGGGGGCTGTTTGCTTCATGTTGCCCTGTTGCCAGCAGAGGCGTTCCAGAGCTTCCTGAAAATACATCATGTTGAGTTGGGAGTTGAAAGCCGGCTCTTCATTCATCATTCTTAACCCCTTATTCTCCAAGTCTTCCGGACGCAGCTCCACTACCATTCCCGAATTGCTCCACCGGGACCCCCGGTTGCTGGGGCTCATTCCGTTGACTACGATTTGCTGGGGACCGCTGGCTGCCGGAACTACAAAGCCGCCGGGACACATGCAGAAGCTGTACACGCCTCTTCCGTCCACTTGGGTAACGAAGCTGTACTCGGCGGCGGGCAGGTATTTGCCGCGTCCGTTGCGGTTGTGGTATTGTATCCGGTCTATCAGGGAAGCGGGATGTTCCAGACGTACTCCTACGGCGATGCCTTTGGCTTCTATTTCCACTCCGTTGGCTGCCAGCCAGCGGTATACATCGCGTGCGGAGTGTCCGGTAGCAAGTATTACAGGACCGAGGAATGTCCGGCCGGTATCGGTTTCGATGCCTTTCACTTCATCGTTTTCAATAATAAGAGCATCCATCCGTGTCTCAAAGTGCACTTCACCGCCGCAACCGATAATGGTGTTCCGCATGTTTTCTATGACCCGCGGCAGTTTGTCCGTGCCGATATGGGGATGGGCGTCTACGAGTATGGAAGATGAAGCGCCGTGCTGGCAGAATACGTTCAGGATTTTGTCTACGTTTCCCCGTTTTTTACTGCGGGTATAGAGCTTGCCGTCCGAATAGGCGCCTGCACCGCCTTCTCCGAAACTGTAATTGGATTCCGGGTTGACGGTCTGTTCCCTTCCTATCAGGGCAAGGTCTTTCTTGCGGTCGCGTACATTCTTTCCGCGCTCCACGATGACGGGGCGCAAGCCCAGCTCTATCAGACGCAAGGCGGCAAACAGTCCGCCGGGACCGGCTCCCACAACGATAACTTGCGGCTTGTCCGACACATCGTTATAGACGGTTTCCTGATACTCCTTCTCTTTCGGCAACTCGTTGAGATAAGCACGCACGGTCAGGTTTACGAAGATGGTCCGCTGGCGTGCATCAATGCTGCGTTTCAGAATGCGCGTAGCCGTAATGTCGCGTGCGCTCACTCCTTTCTCTTGTGTGAGGTATTCTTTTATGCGTTGTTCGTTGGCTGCAACCTCAGGCAACACGCGCAATTGGTATTCTTGTATCATTGGGTTTCTTTCTATATCTATATATAATGTGTATCAATCCGTATCTCCTGCGGCGGACTCATCCAATGGAGGACTTAGCCGAACAATGCCCGGAAGGCTTCTTCCACCTTTCTTACCGGTATCAGCTCAATCTTCAATTTGGACGCGTTCAGTCCCTGCAGATTATATTTGGGCAATATAAACCGTTTGAAACCGAGCTTCTCCGCTTCGCCGATGCGTTGCTCAATCCGGTTTACGGGGCGGATCTCACCGGACAGGCCTATTTCTCCCGCCATGCAGATTTCGGGTTCTATGGCGGTATCCATGTTGCTGGACAGAATGGCGCTGATAACTGCCAGGTCGATGGCGGGGTCGTTCACTTTCAGTCCGCCGGCAATGTTGAGAAAGACGTCCTTTTGGGCAAGTTTGAAGCCGACCCGCTTTTCCAGTACTGCCAGCAGCATGTTCATTCTCCGTATGTCGAAGCCGGTGGCGGAACGTTGCGGGTTGCCGTAAACGGCACTGCTCACCAATGCCTGCGTTTCTATCAGGAACGGTCGTATGCCTTCTATGGCCGAAGCGATGGCTATGCCGCTCATTCCTTCATGGTCTTGGCTGAGGAGCAGTTCCGAAGGATTGCTTACCTGCCGCAGTCCGTCCTGTCTCATCTCATAGATGCCCAACTCGGCAGTACTGCCGAAACGGTTTTTGATGCTGCGCAGGATGCGGTACATATAATGTTGGTCGCCTTCAAATTGGAGCACGGTGTCCACAATGTGCTCCAGTACCTTAGGCCCGGCAATGCTTCCTTCCTTGTTGATATGGCCGATGAGGATGACCGCCGTATGCGTTTCTTTGGCGAAGCGCAGGATAGAGGCGGAGCATTCCCTCACCTGGGCTATGCTGCCGGGAGAGGATTCGAGCGTCTCTGTGGAGATAGTTTGTATGGAGTCTATTATGACTAAATCGGGGCGTGTATTCTTTATGTGGACGTAAATCTGTTCCAACGAGGTTTCGCAGACAATCAGGCAGTCGGCGGATGTGCCTGACAGACGGTCGGCACGCAGCTTTAGCTGCCGGGCGCTTTCTTCGCCGGATATGTAGAGGATACGTTTCTCCGGTATGCGGAGGATGGTCTGCAGCACCAGGGTGGACTTTCCGATACCCGGTTCGCCGCCTATCAGCACCAGCGAGCCTTGTACCAGACCGCCGCCCAATACCCGGTTCAGCTCCGCATCGTGCAGGTCGATACGGGGTTCGTCATCGGCAGCGATTTCATCCAGTGTCACGGGCTTTGCTTTGGCGGTTTCCATGCCCGATACCGGACGTTTGTTTACGGTTTCCTTGCGTACAATCTCTTCTACATAGGTGTTCCACGCTCCGCACGACGGACATTTGCCTACCCATTTAGGCGATTCCTGCCCGCAATTGCTGCATACATATACCGTTTTCTCTTTTGCCATAAAAGAACTTCCTTTAGAATAATTGCCCAAAGGTACGATTTTTCGTTTCAGGGCTGGCGGTGTGTCACAGAGTTTTTTCTATATTTGTTCTCAAAAATATAAAACGGGGATTATACTATGATAGAAGATATTCTTGAATACAATAAGCAGTTTGTAGAGAATAAGGGATATGAGAAGTATATCACCAATAAATATCCCGATAAGAAAATCGCCATCCTTTCCTGTATGGATACCCGTCTGACCGAATTGCTGCCGGCAGCTCTGGGCATAAAGAACGGTGATGTAAAGATGATAAAGAATGCGGGCGGAATCATTTCGCATCCTTTCGGCAGCGTTATACGCAGCCTTATGGTGGCTATCTACGAGTTGGGGGTGAAAGAGGTCATGGTCATTGCACATTCCGATTGCGGTGCGTGCCACATGAGCAGCGCCCAGATGATAGAGCACATGAAGGCGCGCGGCATCAAACAGGAAACGATAGATATGATACGTTTCTGCGGAGTGGATTTCGATTCGTGGCTTTATGGCTTCGGAGATACGGAGAAGTCCGTAAGAGAAACGGTGAAAGCCATTCTTGACCATCCGCTGATACCGGAGGATGTCCATGTTTCCGGGTTTATCATCGATTCGATTACCGGGGCCTTGACTCCCGTAGTGGCGTAAGCACCTCTCTTCCTATATCGTTATCTCACCTGCAAGAGGGCGGCTCATCAGGTCGCGTACTTTTGCGGGGGGATAGTTGTGACCTAACAGGAACATCAGTTTGGTTACAGCGGACTCTGTTGTGCTGTCGTATCCGCACACCACGCCTGCCTGCATCAGACGGTATCCTGTTTCATAACGCTCCATTTCTACCGTACCGGCGCTGCATTGGGTAACGTTTACAATGATAATACCTTGTTCGCAGGCATTGTGCAGATGATGGAGAAACCACTCTTTCAACGGAGCATTGCCCGAACCGTAAGTTTCCAGCACCACAGCTTTCAGTCCCTTTATAGCGAGAATGGCATCCACCACGTTTTCCTGAATGCCGGGGAAGAGCTTCAATATGGCTATATTGGTATCGAGCAGGTAGTGTGGCTGCAACTCTCTTTGTACGTTCTCCGTATGAATCTGCACATTATTATATTTAATATGTATGCCGGCAGAAGCAAGTACAGGGTAATTGTACGAGCGGAAAGCATTGAAGTTCTCCGCATTTATTTTGGTGGTACGGTTGCCGCGTGTCAAGTGATTCTCAAAGAAGATACATACTTCCGGCACGATAGGCCGGCCGTTGGGATGCCGGGCAGTGGCAATTTCGATACTTGTCAGCAGATTTTCTTTACCGTCGGTACGGAGCACGCCGATAGGAAGCTGCGAACCCGTGAGAATGACGGGCTTGTTGAGGCCCTCGAGCATAAAGCTGAGAGCGGATGCCGTGTAGGCCATGGTATCCGTGCCGTGAAGGATGACAAAGCCCGTATATTGATTGTAGTTGTCGCTGATAATGCGTACGAGTTTGCGCCAGGCATCCGGATCCATATCCGAAGAATCCATAGGCGGATCGAACTGATAGGTATCAATGCGGAACGTAAAATTCTGAAGCTCGGGTACATGCTTCTGTAAATGTTCGAAGTTGAAGCTCTCCAAAGCTCCGGTTTCCGCATTTTCTATCATGCCGATAGTGCCACCGGTGTAAATTAACAAAACGGAAGTATTATTTGGGGACATACGCTCAATTCTTACATAATTACCATGCAAAGATAGTAATATATCTCTAAAATAATAGCAAAGTGTTATAAAACTATGTCAGTATTTATATCTCTTTGTTTGGAAAAGCGTGAATATGTTAGCCGTAATATGTACATATTTCTTCCCTTTATAGAATGAATCTGTATTTTTATCGCAAAAAAGTCATAAAATGTAATAGTTTGAATGTTTTTATTGTTACTTTTGCAACACTTATCATAAGCGATAGCAGTAAGAGAGAATGAACAAGTACTATCAACATACAGTCACATCCATGTGTACCATGACCCTTAGGGGTTAGGGATAGTATTTTGTGTTTCTACGTGTTACACCAATTTTTCAGCAGTTTTTCTTATTTAGTTAAAGTCTATACGGGCCATAGCAGCTTGTTTTGACAATTGTATCAACCGTTTCAATCCGATAAAAAGATATGAAAGTAATAAAATTCGGCGGAACATCCGTAGGTTCTGCGAACAGTATTTTAAGCGTTAAGAGAATTGTAGAGGCTATAAACGAACCTTTAATAGTGGTAGTGTCTGCCTTGGGCGGCATTACGGACAAGCTGATCAATACTTCGAAAATGGCGGCTGCCGGTGATTCCTCTTATGAAAACGAGTTTCGTGAGATTGTCTATCGTCATGTGGAAATGATAAAGGAAGTAATTCCGGCAGGTGAGGCGCAAGTATCACTGCAACGCCGGGTGGGGGAGTTGCTTAATGAGCTGAAAGATATCTTCCAGGGGATTTACCTGATAAAGGACCTCTCGCCGAAAACATCCGATACGATTGTGAGTTACGGCGAACGCCTTTCATCCATTATTGTAGCGCAACTGACGGGTGCGGAATGGTTTGATTCGCGCCGGTTCATCAAAACGGAGAAGAAACATTCCAAGCATGTATTGGATACGGAGCTTACCACTTCCCTGGTGCGCGAGACATTTAAGGATATGCCCCGACGGGTGCTGGTTCCGGGATTTATTTCTACGGATAAGATTACGGGCGAGGTGACCAACCTCGGTCGCGGAGGTTCCGACTATACGGCTGCCATCATAGCTGCGGCGCTGGATGCCGATGCACTGGAAATCTGGACGGATGTGGACGGTTTCATGACCGCCGATCCGCGTGTGATTTCCACGGCTTATACCATTAATGAACTGAGCTATGTAGAAGCTACCGAACTTTGCAACTTCGGCGCTAAGGTAGTGTATCCGCCTACCATCTATCCGGTTTGCCACAAGAACATACCTATTATAATAAAGAACACGTTCAATCCCGACGGAGCGGGAACGGTTATCAAGCAGGATGTTTCCAATCCGCAAAGTAAAGCCATTAAAGGTATTTCGTCTATCAACGATACAAGTCTGATAACGGTGCAGGGACTCGGTATGGTAGGCGTGATTGGTGTGAACTACCGTATCTTTAAGGCTTTGGCAAAGAACGGTATCAGCGTGTTCCTTGTATCGCAGGCATCTTCGGAGAATTCTACTTCCATCGGTGTGCGTAATGCGGATGCCGACCTGGCTTGTGAAGTTCTGAACGAAGAGTTTGTCAAAGAGATTGAAATGGGAGAGATTTCACCCATACAGGCTGAGAAGGATTTGGCTACGGTAGCCATTGTAGGTGAGAATATGAAGCATACGCCGGGTATTGCCGGTAAGCTGTTCGGTACGCTGGGACGTAACGGTATCAATGTGATAGCTTGTGCACAGGGCGCTTCGGAAACGAATATTTCGTTTGTGGTAGACAGCAAGTCGCTGCGCAAGTCTTTGAACGTGATCCATGACTCTTTCTTCCTGTCGGAATATCAGGTATTGAATCTCTTTATCTGCGGAGTTGGTACGGTAGGCGGCAGTTTGATAGAACAGATTCACAGCCAGCGTCAGAAATTGATGCAGGAGAACGGCTTGCAGCTGAATGTGGTAGGTATTGCCGATGCTTCCAAAGCAATCTTCAGCCGCGAGGGATTTGACTTGGGACGCTTTCGCGAAGAATTGGCGGAGAAAGGTAAGGAAAACTCTCTGGATACGCTTCGTAACGAGATTATCGGTATGAATATCTTTAACTCCGTATTCGTGGACTGTACGGCAAGCGCAGGAGTGGCTTCCTTGTATAAAGACCTTTTGATGCACAACGTTTCGGTTGTAGCCGCCAATAAGATTGCAGCTTCTTCGGAGTATGAAAACTACCGGGAACTGAAGCAGATAGCCCGCCAGCGCGGCGTGAAATATCTGTTTGAGACGAACGTAGGTGCGGGGTTGCCTATCATCAATACCATTAACGACCTTATTCATAGCGGTGACAAGATACTGAAGATTGAAGCCGTGTTGAGCGGTACGCTGAATTATATATTCAACAAGATAAGCGCGGATATTCCTTTCAGCAGAACCATCAAAATGGCTCAGGAGGAACGTTATTCCGAACCCGATCCGCGTATCGACCTCAGCGGCAAGGACGTAATCCGCAAACTGGTAATCCTTGCACGTGAAGCCGGTTATCGCATTGAGCAAAGTGATGTGGAAAAGAATCTCTTTGTACCCGATGATTTCTTCGAAGGTTCTTTGGATGACTTCTGGAAGAAAGTGCCGAGCCTCGACGCCGGCTTTGAAGCACGCCGCAAGGTGTTGGAAGCGGAAAACAAGCATTGGCGTTTCGTTGCCAGACTGGAGAACGGCAAGGCCTCCGTAGGACTGCAGGAAGTGGGTGTCAATCACCCGTTCTATGGGTTGGAAGGCAGCAACAATATTATCTTGCTGACAACAGAGCGTTATAAGGAATATCCGATGATGATACAAGGCTACGGTGCCGGTGCCGGTGTAACGGCTGCGGGAGTATTTGCGGATATTATGAGTATTGCGAATGTTTAATTAAGTACGAACTTCGTACTTGGATTTCAAGATTCATGGGTATGAAACACATTATTATATTAGGTGACGGTATGGCCGACTGGCCTGTAAAGTCTTTGGAAAGCAGGACTTTGTTGCAAGCAGCTAAAACGCCCTATATGGATAAGCTTGCCCGGATGGGGCGTGTAGGCAGGTTAAAAACTGTTGCCGACGGATTTCATCCCGGCAGTGAGGTTGCCAATATGTCCGTTTTGGGCTATGACCTGCCGAAAGTATATGAGGGACGCGGCCCGTTGGAAGCGGCAAGTATCGGTGTAGACCTGAAGCCGGGTGAAATGGCGATGCGCTGTAATATTATCTGCATTGAAGGAGATGCTATCAAGAACCATTCGGCGGGACATATTACGACCGAAGAAGCCGATGTGCTGGTGAAATATCTGCAGGAACATTTGGGTAATGAGCGCGTGCGTTTCCATACGGGTGTGCAATACCGGCATTTGTTGGTAATAAAAGGTGGAGACAAGCGTATAGACTGTACTCCTCCGCATGATGTCCCTCTGAAACCCTATCGGCCCTTGCTGGTAAAGCCTATGGCAGGTACGGAAAGTATCACCGTTCCCGAAGGACAAGCCGATTTGACCCCGCAACAAACCGCCGACTTGATTAATGATTTAATCATGCGTTCGCAAGAATTGCTGAAAGAACACCCCGTCAATAGGAAGCGTGCAACCGAAGGCAAAGACCCGGCTAACAGTATTTGGCCGTGGAGTCCGGGTTATCGTCCGCAGATGGAAACACTTTCGGATAAGTTTCCTCAAGTGAGGAAAGGCGCTGTAATCTCTGCCGTAGATTTGATTAACGGTATCGGCTATTATGCCGGACTGCGCCGCCTGACGGTGGAAGGAGCGACCGGACTGTACGATACCAATTACGAGAATAAAGTGGCTGCCGCTCTTAACGCACTGAAAACGGATGATTTCGTTTACCTGCATATCGAGGCCAGCGATGAGGCGGGACATGAAGGAGACATTCCTTTGAAGATGCTGACCATTGAAAATCTGGATAGCCGCGCCGTAGGTCCTATTTATGAAGCGGTGAAAGATTGGGAAGAACCTGTCGCCATTGCCGTTTTGCCCGATCATCCCACTCCCTGCGAGCTGCGTACACATACCAACGAACCGGTACCTTTCTTTATTTGGTATCCGGGTATTGAGCCGGACGAGGTGCAGACTTTTGATGAAGTGGCGGCTTGCAGCGGCAGCTACGGTCTGATGAAAGAAGATGAGTTTATAAACGAATTTATGAAGGGATAATGAGATGACATGCCCAAATATGCTGATTATTATTCGGTGCAGCGTCATAGCCTTTAATTATTAATTCTTTAATATTTAATTTAATATGCAATATTATAGTACCAACAAACAAGCTCCCGATGTTACCCTCGAAGAGGCGGTAGTGAAAGGGCTTGCCGCAGACAAAGGACTTTTCATGCCCTTTACCATTAAACCGTTGCCGCAGGAATTCTACGACAGCATTGATACGCTTGGCTTTCAGGAGATAGCTTATCGGGTGGCGGATGCTTTCTTTGGGGAAGATGTTCCCGCAGATACATTGAAGCAGATTGTGTACGATACATTGAGCTTCGATGTCCCTTTGGTGAAAGTGACGGAAAATATCTATTCCCTCGAATTGTTCCATGGCCCTACACTTGCCTTTAAGGATGTAGGCGGCCGTTTTATGGCGCGCCTGTTGGGCTATTTTATCAGAAAAGAGGGTAAGAAGCAGGTTAATGTATTGGTTGCTACCTCGGGTGATACGGGCAGTGCCGTTGCCAATGGTTTCCTTGGCGTAGAAGGTATTCATGTTTATGTGCTCTATCCGAAGGGCAAGGTCAGTGAAATTCAGGAAAAGCAATTCACTACGTTGGGACAGAATATCACGGCTCTTGAAGTAGATGGCACGTTCGACGATTGTCAGGCATTGGTGAAAGCGGCTTTCATGGACAAGGAGCTTAACAGCCGTTTGCAACTTACCAGCGCCAATTCCATTAATGTGGCACGTTTCCTGCCGCAGGCTTTCTACTATTTTTATGCTTATGCGCAGTTGAAGCGGGCGGGTAAGGCTGCCAATGCCGTAATCTGTGTGCCAAGCGGCAATTTCGGTAATATAACGGCCGGTTTGTTCGGTAAACGCATGGGACTGCCGATAAAGCGTTTCATAGCATCCAACAACCGTAACGACATATTCTATCAATATTTGCAGACGGGTGTTTATGCGCCGCGACCCAGCGTCGCTACGATAGCCAATGCCATGGATGTGGGCGATCCGAGTAACTTTGCCCGTGTGTTCGACCTCTATGGCGGTAGCCATGCAGCTATCTCTGCCGAGATAAGCGGTGCTGCTTATACGGACGAACAGATAGCCGAAACCGTGAAGAACGTTTGGACAGATGAGCATTACCTGCTCGACCCTCATGGCGCATGCGGTTTCCGTGCATTGCAAGAGGGCTTGCAGCCGGGTGAGACGGGCGTCTTCCTGGAAACGGCTCATCCTGCCAAGTTCAAAGATACGGTAGAGTATATTATCGGTGAGGCGATACAGATACCGGAGAAGTTGCAAGCCTTTATGCGTGGCGAAAAGAAGAGTCTGCCTATGTCGAAAGATTTTGCAGGCTTCAAGCGCTATTTAATGAATGTCTGATTACCGGTTGTTTCTGATAGGATGAGGTGTCAAAACTAAAAAAATATCAAAGGAGTTTTGACGCCTCTTCTTGTTTCCCTGTGGGAATGCTTTTTATCTTTCCGACTTTATGGCTATTATCCCAAAGCACGAGTATTTCTATTTTCAGAAGGCTGTGACGGTAGAATAGCGTATAGTCGGGACAAGGAGTGATATATCGTATGTTATCCACTTCCGTGGCTTGTCCGATGAAAGGATTTAGAGTAATGCGATGAAGTGCATTCTGGAAGAGTGAGTATATAATCTTTCCCTGTTCTTTGTTTCCAAACCTCTGCACTGAGGATAACAGCAGGCTCCTCAGTTCCCCCTTGGCAAGTGGCGACCAATTTATTTGTTTAACCATGACTTTACTTCCTTATTGATTGTAACATCTTCTTGCCCTTCTCCGTTTTCCAGTTGCCGGCAAGCGGTTTGGATATCCTGGCGTAGGCGGGTGGAGAATACGAGTACTTGTTTGGTGGGGTTTGATGCTTGTTTGGGTTCTGTTTCTTTCATTTTTCAGTCTCCTGTTTCCCTAAAAACATTGCAAAGTTGCGAATTGTTTAGGATAACGTTCCGTATGTTTCCGAACATTTCCCGGTGCTATGCGTTCTCACTACCTTGAACTCAATGTAGATAGTCTCATGAAAGATAAAAAGCTGGAAGCCAATCTCAGTATGGTTGCATCCCGTGTCATGGCGGGTCTGAACATGAACGGATTGAAGTATTTATTGCCTTTGTGGTTGGGAGCTTTAACGGGTGTTACCATACGGTGCGTGTTTGCGGCAGTGGCTTTTTGGTTGACGGGTTGTTTTATAAAAGAAGCGGCGGTTACCAGGAAGCAACGCATCATGCTGTTTTGCCTCGGGGCGTTCGGGCTTTACGGATTTATGTTCTGCTATCTGCTGGGCATCAGCAAAACCACTCCGGTTTCGAGCGCCATATTCAATTCGATGCAGCCTATATGGGTATTTCTCATTTCCGTTTTCTTTCTGCACGAGAAAGCTACGGTAATGAAGATTATCGGTATAGCTTTGGGGTTTGGCGGTGCGATGTTGTGTATCTTGACGCAGGGCAGCGATGATTTGGCACGCGATGCCTTTACCGGCAATTTGCTTTGTATGATCAGTTCGTTTGTATTTGCCGTTTATCTGATTGTAAGCAAGAAACTGCTGGAGAAGGTAGGAGTAGTGACAATGATGAAATATATATTTGGCGGAGCTGCTGTTTCCGGCATAATCGTTTCGTCCGTTGCAGGGTGGGATGCACCGATGTTTGCAGAAGCCTGGAAGGGCGAGTGGCATTGGACGGCGTGGGCTGTACTTGCATTTATCCTTATTTTCCCTACTTATCTCAGTTACTTCCTGGTTCCTGTCGGGTTGAAGTACCTGAAGACTACCGTTGTCGCTATTTACAGCTATCTGATATTGGTAGTGACCACGGTTGTCTCGCTTTCTTTGGGACAGGACCGGTTCAGTTGGACACAGGCCGTTGCCATTGCTATGATTTGTATCAGTGTGTACTTTGTGGAAGTGGCTGAGGGAAATTCAAAAAAACCAGATACTCCCCTTCCGCCTCAATCGTAAACTCTGTTCCGATGCATTCGTTGAGAGTGCCCTGCCACCAGTTGGTGAAGTCGCTGAGAGGGTATACCAAGCCGAGTCCATGCAATTTACGGGCATTGAAGTTGATGATGGATACTTGCTGTCCCGGTTGGCAGGTAAAAGTACATGTGTTCCGGCAAGGGATGAAGATACCGTGATCTGTATAAGTCCGCACATCGGCTCCTGCACGCATATAGTCCATAAGCAGGCTGATGTTTCCCAACGTATGGTCTTCGCGTTTGCCGGTGGCGCCTACGATAGCTATCCGGCGTTTGCCTTGCGATAACAGGTAGTTGACGGCTTTGGTCTGGTCGTTCGTTTCTTGTTCGGCAATGCGGTGAAGCAGATGCCCGTACTTCTTGCGGTTCTCCTCACTGATGGAGTCGCCGTCACCTATAATAAGATTGGGGGTATGTCCGTTCCGGATGTATTCGTCTGCACCGCCGTCGCAACAGACTACGTAAGGCGCATCTGCCAATATCTGCAAAGGCAGGGGAGCGGTAGGATATTCCCCGTTTGCTAAAACCACAGCTTCCACTTTCATAGTTGATACTTGCTAAATCGGAATTTATAAATCATAAATCAGCCTCTTTTTTCATCAGCTTCTTCCATTTGAAATAGCCAAAGATAGCGATTATTGTGTAAAGGCCGTACAATGCAGCGGTAAAATCGAGTCCTTTATAGATGTACAATCCTGTACTCACGGCATCTACGCCAATCCAAGCCCACCATTGTTCCACATATTTACGTGCCAGCATCCACATGCCGACAATGCTGAGCGCGGTAGTGAAGGAGTCCAGCCAAGGGACATTGCTGTCTGTAAAGTTGATAAGCACCCAGGCAATGCCGACAAGCGTAACGGCAAATACCGCAATAAGCGGCAACAGATACCTTGACGGCATGCAGGTTATGGGAAGCTCCTGTTGTTGGTTTTCCATATCCGGGATTTTCCTTTTCAGGATTGTCCGGCGTAAGAATGCTCCGTATTTCCACATCATCCACCCATATATGGCAGCTCCGAGGTAGTAGATGTTGATACCGAAGTCAGCATACAGCCCCGCATTGTAGTACACGAAGATATAGATAGCAGGCATTATTATGCCTGCTATCCAAAGATATATACTTGCCCGATACTCCAGCCAGAGGTAGAGAAGACCGACAAGTGTTCCGATAATTTCGAGTGTCTGCTCCATAATCAAATTTAGAAACTCAAGGAGATATGTCCTAATACATTAGTCCCGGCCTGTGCGGCATATCCGGCATAATTGTAGCGCACTTTCTGTCCGTTCTCATAATAGAAGCCGCTGCCTGCGTAACCATTGTTCTCATACTCTTCGTTGAAGAGATTGTAGATGGTACAGCCTACAGTTATCGATTTTGTTTTGGGCAACGTGAATGTGTACGATAGGTTCAGGTTGCTGACGAAATAGGCATCCAGAATATGGTCTTTGCAATTCAGGTTGCTCATGTACTGTTTGCTGACGTATTGCGATTGTAAAGATGCTTCAAAGCCCTTGTAGATATATCCGAAACGGTTGTTCAGCAGAAAGTCGGGAGAGAAAGCAATGTGGGTATCGCCCAGATAAGTGCTCCATGTGTCGCCGGTCGGGTCCTCGTTTTCATAAAGTGTTTCGGTAAAGTTTTCTACACGGTTGCGGCTTAACGTGGCGTTGATGTCCCATTGGAAACCGCAAGGCAGCTTTAAACCTGCCATTAGTTCGATACCCATACGGTAACTGTCGGGTACGTTGGCGGCTACGGCTTCACCGATTTCGTTCAGTTCACCGGTCAGCACCAGCTGGTCTTTGTAGTCCATGTAGTATAGATTGGCGCCGAAAGTCAGCCAGGAATTGGCAAAGGTGTATCCCAGCTCGTAGTCGAACAGACGCTCTGCTTTGGGGTGTTCGGTAAACTTGCCGTCCGTATAGTTGTTGCGTGTCGGTTCTTTGTGGGCTACGCTGAACGAACCGTATATCCGGTTGTTGCGGTTGATTTGCCATGACAGTCCGGCTTTGGGGTTGAAGAAGTCGAACTTCTCGTGAATGGCAAGTTGTTGCAGACCGTCATTGGTAACGCTGTTCCACTTGTCGTTCTGTCCGTACATTTTATAAGAGATGTGGCGGTATTGCAAATCTGCATAGGCATTGACCCCGCTGCATAACTCATAGTTGGCTTTCAGATAAAGGTTACCGTCGTTCTTTGTGGCATTGTTGCGGTAGTAGTCTTTGTCTGGGTCGAGGTTGCCGATGTAGTTTTTCACCCACAACACTTTGCCGAAGTGGTCGCCGTCATAGCGGTTCAGTCCGCCGCCGAGGGATGTATGAAGGCGGTTGCCCTTATAATTTACGGAGAAGATACCGCCGCCGAACCAGTTGTCCATCGCTTTTTTACGGATAAGGTCGCTTTTGCTTACGGTTTCACCGTCATGTTCGTATGGCAACAGGCCATATTCCACCAGTTTGCGTCCGCCTTTGTATTCTTGATAGTAGCCATCTCCTTTGGTGTAGTGCAAACCTACGTTTACATTCCAGGCGGAAGTGAAGTTGTGGTTGAAAAGTAATTGGTAGTTCTTTTGTACGTAGTTGTCCGTTTGGTCTTCATAGAAATGGTCGGTGCCGTTGTCGTCGGTGTACATATACCCGCAAGAGTTGTAACGGCGGCCGTATTTCTCCATTTCTTCTTTACTGGCATAATTCCAGGCATGGTAGGTACGCTCTTTGCCGCCAAATGTTATTAACTTGATAGAAGTGTTGTCGCTGTAATATCCGCCCTGCAGGTAGTAAGAATTCAGTCCGACCGATGCGCGGTCGATGTATCCGTCCGAACTGATATTGGATAGGCGGGCGTCGAAAGACCAATGGTCGTTGATAAGTCCTGTTCCTGCTTTTACCGTTTCTTTGTGTGTATTGAACGACCCGTACGAACCGTTCAGCTCGGCATACGGTTTCAGTGAGAAGTCTCCGGTCTGCATGTTGATACTGGCTCCGAAAGCTCCTGCACCGTTGGTGGAAGTTCCTGCACCACGTTGGATTTGCATGTCTTTGACGGACGATGCGAAATCCGGCAGGTTTGCCCAAAATACATTGTGGCTTTCGGCATCATTGATAGGAATACCGTTGGCGGTGACGTTGATGCGTGTTCCGTCCGTACCGCGTACTCTCAATGTGGTATACCCGATACCCGCTCCGGCATCACTGGTAGTGATGGCAGAGGGAGTCATACTCAACAGATACGGCAAGTCTTGTCCGAAGTTCTGTTTTTTAAGCTGTTCTTTGTTGATGTTGGTAAATGCCACCGGAGTGGTTCCTGTGGCGCGTGTAGAGATAATCTCTACTTCTTGTAAGTCTATTACCCGCAAACTGTCTTTTTCCTTTGTCTGTGCGCAGACATTCAGCGCTGCCATAAACAGGCATGCTGTCATTGCATACTTTTTCATTTGCAATTTGAATTATTAAAGATTACTACAGAAAAGGGGAACTTTTCTTCTTTTCCCTACGTCGGCACTACCCGAATCAGGTCAATGGGTATGATCTCAGCCCGTAATATTAGGGCACCCCTTAATTGAAATCAGAGGCAAAAGTATTTCTTTTGGTCGAAAGGTACAAATAATGTGAACGAAAAATGGATTTATTTGTTAATTTTGTATTCATTAATCCATTAAACTATAATCATTATGTTATCATCTTTATTAATGGCGGCGTTTGTCGCCCAGGCTTCTGAAGAGGGATTCAGCAAGCTTCAGATTTTTATGCAGCAACTGATTGATTGGGGGGTAGGAGCCGGCGGTCGTATTATAGGGGCAGTTATAATCTTTGTGGTTGGGCGTTTCCTTATTTCTTTCATTAAAAAACTTGTGTCTAAACTACTGATGAAGCGGCACATTGATGCGGGTATCCAAAGTTTCGTCAAGAGTCTGGTGAATATTCTACTGACAATTCTGTTAATTATTGCCGTTATCGGCAAGTTGGGAGTTGAAACAACTTCATTTGCAGCTTTGTTGGCATCTGCCGGTGTAGCGGTGGGTATGGCATTATCCGGAAATTTGCAGAATTTTGCCGGCGGACTTATCGTCTTGCTGTTTCGCCCGTTTAAGGTAGGCGATTGGATTGAAAGCCAGGGTGTGTCCGGTACGGTGCGCGAGATTCAGATATTCCATACTATTCTTACTACGGCTGATAATAAGGTGATTTATATTCCTAACGGTGCTTTGAGTAGCGGTACTGTGACTAATTACAGTCGTGAGGATACCCGTCGCGTAGATTGGGTTATTGGAGTGGAATATGGCGAGAATTACGATAAGGTGGAAAGTACCGTACGCCGTATACTTGCTGCCGACAGTCGTATTCTGAATGCTCCGGCGCCTTTTGTCGCCCTTCATGCTTTGGATGCCAGCAGTGTAAATATTGTTATCCGTGTTTGGGTGAAGAGCAGCGATTATTGGGGAGTTTATTTTGATATGAACAAGACTATTTATACTGTATTCAACGAAGAAGGAATCGGTTTCCCGTTCCCGCAACTGACAGTGCATCAGGCAAAGGATTGATAGGAAAGTCGAATGTTGAAAGAATATTGAGGTCAAAATACATCTGATGATTTCTTTTAGGCACGGAACTACACGGATTTCACGGAAAAAGAATAAAGAAAAATCTGTGTTTTCCGTGTAATCCCGTGCTCGGAAAGAAACAAATAATAGGCGAATTTTAGTTTGGATATAGCCTCACTGATATGCATACATTGTTTTACATTTCGTACACTCCGAGTTCTTCTTCTACTTCTTCACAAATATTTTGCTCAAGATTAAGCAAACGGTTTATTTCCCTTCGTTTGTTCAAGTCAGTGAAATAACTCTCTACTACTGCATACAGATTAAATCCCGTTGTGGAACCTGCTGCCAGTTCCAATGACTCAACCAACTGCTCTACCGCCCGATGAATGCGTTTCTTATCAATGAAATGCAATTCATTACTATGAATCAAGTTCTTTTCCATAATGGTCGTTTCTTTAAGTTTGTACAGTTATAACGCTCTGTTAGGTAAGTTAGTTCATGCGGAATGCTGTGTGTGAGAATTTGCAATGTCACTTTTATTTTTATATTTGCAGGAAAATACAAATTAAAGCGATGGGGATTCTGTTTATTAAAATATTACGCATTTTTGTGGTCTTGGCTGTATTGTTCTCGGGCACTATGGGATATGTGATTTCTGAGAAAACATTGGCAGCCTGGTGGATACCTGTTGGCGTAGCATTGGCGGCAGGTATGTTGACTCTTCCTCTCTATCGGAAGTGGATATGGCTGACGACCGTAGAGAACAGGATTGTGAATGTACTGTGTCATTTGGTATGCGTGGGTTCTTTCTGTTATGTATTGTTTCTTTCAGGCAACAATTTGTTGGCGGACGCTGACGAGTATGAGGTAACTGTAACCGTACTCGATAAACGTATGGAGCAACATGAAAAACGACGCAAGGTAGGAAAGCATCGTTATGTATCCGATGGTATGCGCTATGAATATTATCTCGAAGTAGCTTTTGATAATGGTACGGTAAAAACATTGCATGTTTCTCGTGCCGTTTATAGAAATGCACAGAAAGGGCAGCCGAAAACCTTGTCTTTAAGTCAGGGCGGATTGGGGCTTCCGGTTATAAAGCAAGGTATATAGTGGCAGATAAAGTTTTGTTAGTGACTTTAGAGGTGTATTGAAGTATTTCAATATTGGTTCCTGCCACATTATCAAGTTGAAAGAGCATAAAATAATTCTGTCAGTATGTTCTTGTCTAAAATAATAAATAGTTTTCCTTTATTCAGGTAACTTATGGCTCGGTTTCATTGTACAAAAAGAATCCAAGGAAGCTGAAAATGTAATACAACAGGTGGTCTGTAAGGTTAGTAACACGTAGATTAAAAAGTGTGAAAAGAAAAAAGGGGGTATAAGGCGGAATTTTTTGTCAATGGGAATACACGCAAACAATCGTTGGAAGAAAGTGTAATATGCTGTTCAAAAAAAGGATGATTGGTTTGCAGTACAAAAACAATGAACAGAAATATTCTTAAGTATAATATTCACTTTTTCTGTTTGTATTTCTTTTCCTTGTATGTGTCCGTATTGTTTTCTTCCTGTGCCGTTAGTCCTGTTAGCCTTTTTCTTGTGTCCGACACCCGGGTGTCGTGCATACCGAGACCCGGGTGTCAGACGTGCCGAGACCCGGATGTCAGACATGTCAAGACCCGGGTGTCATGCAATACCCTTCCGTATCTCCGTGTTTTCTTTCAGCCTTCCGTTGTTTCTTTCCGCGCGCATGCGCATATATTATAATGTGTCCCTTTTGCCAGACTTTCCATCCTCCTTAAAAAACATGTTCTTCAACACATTTGTCAATCAGCGTTTTATAAAAATGTTCAAGAGAAACGCGAAAAAATCCCCTTATATATTTGGTGTGTATGTTATAAAGTCCTACTTTTGCACCCGCTTTCGAGAACGGGAGCAGCGATGTTTTGACATTCTGACAGGAACGGCGTAGGAACTCTTACCTATTTCTTCTGCTTGGGGCTTGTTTCTTTCTGGAATTCTCCCCTTTGAAAAAGCAGAATGAAAAAAAACTTCCGAAAACATTTGGAAGATATGAAATAAAGTTCTTACCTTTGCACCCGCTTTCAAAAAGTAAGCAGCGTTGGTTGACACTTTTTCTTGAATCCGGGTCGGTAAAACAATCTTTCTTTTGTTCTCCCTTTCGCAAGAGAGATGACGGGAAAAAGGAAAGATGAAAAAAAACTTCCGAAAATATTTGGAAGATATACTTAAAAGTTTTTACCTTTGCATCCGCTTTCCTGAAAAGAAAGCCGACATAAAAGAAGCGATCTTTGAAGAGATTTACATAAACAATACAAGTAGTACAAGAGCAAGACTTGTTTCTGAAAAAGAAACGGTCTTGGGTAAAATAAAAAAGAACCGTCATTACTTAGTAAATAGGTAATAGATACTTTTTAAATTCGAGCGTCCTGAACAGAGCAACAACCATTCCTATATGGAATGATTAACAATACTTTTACAATGAAGAGTTTGATCCTGGCTCAGGATGAACGCTA
>ENA-ORUO01000119-ORUO01000119.1-human-gut-metagenome-genome-assembly--contig:-NODE-119-length-91200-cov-18.630654_pt1 | contig 91200 bp, 71 predicted proteins | sample MGYA00242082_ERZ509215 | MGnify/ENA primary metagenome ERZ509215 (study PRJEB26280, sample SAMEA2338829) | human gut metagenome | biome: human gut; feature: human-associated habitat; material: faeces... | reverse complement strand
AAAATTAGTCCTTATTGGGTTTCGGGATCAGCAGAATGGACATCGTGCGGCCCTCGAGGACCGGCGGCTTATCCATGCTTGCCTGAGGCAGAGCCTCGGCAAAGCGCTTCAGCACGTCAGCACCGAGTGCGCTGTGCGCCATCTCACGGCCGCGGAAACGGATCGAGGCCTTTACCTTGTGGCCAGCGGCCAGGAACTTGGCCGTCTGGTTCAGCTTGGTGTTGAAGTCGTTGGTGTCAATGTTGAGCGAGAGGCGGGTCTCTTTGACTTCGACCACCTTCTGGTTCTTCTTGGCTTCCTTCTCCTTCTTCTGCTGTTCAAAGCGGTACTTGCCGTAATCCAGCACCTTGCACACAGGCGGGACAGCCTGCGGGGCGATCTTGACCAGATCAAGTCCGGCGTCCTCAGCAGCGCGCATGGCCACCTGAATGCTGACCACGCCCTTCTGCTCGCCGTCGGCTCCGATCAGGCGAACCTCACGGTCACGGATCTGACCGTTGATCTCCAGTTCCTTCGACTTTCCAGCGGTAGCGATAATGAATGCACCTCCAAACAATAGTCCATAGTGTTGCGTTTTTTGGCATAGAAAACGCGGCCGCCCCAGTTTCGGGACAGCCGCGCGAAATTCACTCAAAAGCGCGATTCGGTCTTCAAGACGAATCGGTTCAGGGTATAGCCCGGGGATCCTTACCCCTCAAGGCGAGCGCGGCACAGGCCGTAGCTGCTTTCTTTACTCAGATATTCTACCACACCCCGGGGAGGCTGTCAAGCATTTTTATGCGGGAATTTGAAATTTTATGTTTGCTTTTCCGTTGCACCTTAAAACCTTGCCTCTTCGCCAGAGGCTCCCCTACTAGGGGAGCTGTCTGCGAAGCAGACTGAGAGGTTGGACGAAGGACAGCCTGCCCGCAGGCCACCGCCAGATCCAACCTCTCCGTCATCGCTTACGCGATGCCACCTCCCCTATCGAGGGGAGGCCTTGGCATTCCGCAAAGTTTTGTCTTCTTATTATACCTCTATCAATTCCCCCAGCTCCAGCGAATATATCCCTTTATATGTCACCCGCCGGGGGGCGAAGCGCTTCTCAATGGCCCTGGCGTAGAGCTCCAGCTGAGCGCGGTAGGCGCGGACGAAGTCGGCAGGAGTCTTGCGGCGGTCCGTCTTGTAGTCCAGAAGCTCGAGGTGGTCGGGGTAGACGAGGACGATGTCCGCGATGCCCTGCACCAGCACTCCGGCGTCGGCGGCAGGGCCGTCGGGCAGGGCGCGGCCCTGAGCGGCCATGACCTCGGCGGCGGGCAGCGACGTGATAAAAGCCAGCTCCCGCAGCACATCCTCTGCCCCGCAGATGCGGCGGAACGCCTCGCTGCGCACAAAGCGGAGTATCTTATAGACATCCAGCTTCCCGACAATGGCGGGGAGCGTGAGCTGCGCCGCCGCCTGACGCTCCCGTTCGGCGCGGACGGCATCCAGAACGGCGTCGTCCTCTGCGTCCCGCACAGCGGCCAGCGCCCCGAAGTCGGCGTGCTCGAGGAAGGCATGGAGAGCCGTACCCATCTCGGCGGCGGTGAGGCCGTCCTTCGAGAGGAAGCCCGGGCGCTCGAGGGTGGTCTGCTCAGCAGCGTGGACGAGGCTGGTCACGCTGACCTTGGCCGGGATGTCCGCCAGTGCTGCCGCCGGATACCGCCAGCCGAAGCCCTGCCGCAGCGTCTCCACAAGGGCCGGGTCAGCCTCGGGCCGGGTCGGCTCTTCCGCCTCGGCGGGGGCTTCTTCGGGCGGGAGGACATCGGCCTGCACTGTGAGGGCGATGGTGCTTCTGGTGTCCGCAAAGGGCAGCTCGAGGTTCCCCGCCAGACGGCGGAGAGGCCCGCCGTTGGGGTGGACGAGGAGCGCCGCCCGCAGCCAGTCGGCGAAGCTGCCCGCCTGAGCGTTCAGGGTCTCCCCCGCCCCGGCGGCAAGGAAGGCGGCGGCTTTGGCAAAGGGGTTGGACGTCCGGCCAATGCCCAGCGGGACCGTCAGGATCAGCTTATCCTGCGCCCGGGTGAGGGCCACATACAAAAGCCGCATCTGCTCGCTCCGCATCTCGGCGGCATGGACCGTGGAGAGGGCGGTGTAGGCCGCCGTCTTATAGGCCCCCTCGCCGCCCTCGGGACGGAGACGGAGGCCCGCGCCGCAGACGCGGTGGAGCAGGACAGGCTGGCGGGTGTCGGCAGCGTTGAACTGCCGGGCCGTGTCGGCCACGAACACCACCGGGAACTGCAAGCCCTTGGAGCGGTGGATGGTCATGATGGTGACGCAGCCGGGCCGCGCCCCGCCGGGGGCAGTCTCCTGCCCGGTGGAGCCCGCCAGCGTGGCCGCGTCGATGGCACGGACGAGGGCCGAGATGCCGCCCGCGCCCGCCCCTGCGCAGAAGGAGGCGAAACGCCGCGCGTCCTCCCGGCGGCGCTGGCCGTTCTCCATGGCACCGAGGGCGGCGAGGTAGCCGGTGGAAACAAAAATTTCTTCCAGCAGTTCCTCCACCGGCACGCTCCGGGCCATCCGGCGCAGGGCTGTCAGACGCCGGTAGAACGCCTGCACCCGGCGGGTGAAATCATCCTCCGTCTCGCTCTGGACGGCCTGCAGCACTGCGCCGTAGAGGCTGATGCGGGTGTGCTGATCGGGTGTCTGCGCTCCGGCCCGGAGACGGACGAGGTCGTCGTCCGTAAAGCCGAACATCGGCCCCAGCATGGCGGCAGCGAGGTAGATGTCCTGCGCGGGGTTGTCAATGACCCGCAGCAGGGCGATGAGGGGGCGGATGTGGGGCGCGTCCAGCAGGTTCTCCCGGGCGTCGGCGTAGACCGGGATACCCCGGGCCGTCAGGGCCTCGGCGTAGGCCGGAAAGTCGCCTCTCGCCGCCAGCAGGACACAGCAGTCCTCGTACTGCACCGGGCGGGTGGTGCCGCCGTCCCGCACCGGCTCACCGGAAGCCACCATCGCCTCGATGCGGTCGGCGATATACTGTGCGTCCGTCTCGGCGGCATCGTCGGGCAGGAAGTGGGCCTCCACACTGCCCTCGTACGCGCCGGGTGCGCCGCAGACGAGGCGCTGTCCGTCGCCGTAGGCCGTGTCGCCCAGAGCAGGTGTCATGAGCTGTTCGAAGATAAAGTTGATGCCCGCCACCACCTGCGGGGCAGAGCGGAAGTTGGCATCCAGTGCCAGCATGGCGTTCTCGCCGGGCTGGCCGTCTTCGGGCCGGGGGCGGGCTTCGCCGCCGGGCAGGAGGGGCCAGCTCTCCAGCTTTTCCCGGAAGATGCTGGGGTCCGCCTGACGGAAGCGGTAGATGCTCTGCTTTAAGTCGCCCACGAGGAAGAGGTCATCCCCTGCCGGGCTGGCCAGACAGCGGTAAAGGGCGTCCTGCAGGGCGTTCGTGTCCTGATACTCATCCACCATGACGGCGGCGTAGCCCTGCCGGATGCCCTGACACAGCTCGGTGGGCTGGCCGTCGGCGTCCCGCAGGAGCCGCAGGGCCAGATGCTCGAAGTCGCTGAATTCCAGCAGCCGCCGCTCCCGCTTCCGGGCCGCAAAGCGGGCGTCAAAGTCCCGCACGGCGGCAAAGAGGGCGCGGAGGCAGGGTTCGGCGGCTTTCCGGTCAAGCTCGGCTTCGTCGAGGCTGCAACTGATGAGGTCTTCGATCTTCTCAAAGAGCTTTGCGGCCTCGTCGGCCCGGGTCTTGACGGCGTCCTTGTGCTCGCCGGTGAGCCGCTTTTTCATATTTTTGAGGCCGGGGGCCTGTTCCATGCCGAGGACGTAGGGCGTCAGCCTGTCGTAGAGGGGCGTCCATTCCCCCGCCCCGGCCAGACGCTCCACCTCGCCCAGCAGGGCGGCGGAGTTTTCCAGCCGCTCGAGGGGTTCGGCGAACTTCTCGTTCACTGCCGCCACGGCCTTTTCCTTGGCGGCAGGGGTCTTTTTGCTGGCCTCGGCGTCGGCCTGCGCAGTCACGAAGTCCTCCCTGCAGTCGTTCAGCGCGGCGCAGAGCAGCTCCTTCGCAGCCCGGGCAGAGCGGGCGGCCTCCTGCATCAGAATATCATGCCAGCAGGTGCGGGCAAAGCCGTTCTCGTCCTGCCACGGAGCCAGCATCTCGTCCAGCTTTTTATCGTAGTCCGGCAGGGCGCGGAGGAAGTCGCAGACCTGCAAAACCGCCTCCCCCGCCGCCTTGTCGGTGCGGCCCTTGCCGTAGAGGTCGGCAAAGGCGCAGAAGTCCGCATCCTGATAGGCCGCTTCCAGCGTCTCAGAGAGGGCCGCGTTCCGCAGCATCTCCACGCTGCCGGGGTCGGCAGGGGTGAAGTCCGGCGGGATGTCCAGCGCCTGAAAGTGCTTGTGGAGCAGGTCGAGGCAGAAGGCGTCGATGGTGCAGATGGGGGCTCTCTGTAAAAGCATCCGCTGGCGGCGGAGGGCCGTGTTGCCCGGCTCTGCCTGACTGCGGCGGAGCAGCGCCTGCCCGATGCGGGCGCGGAGCTCTGCGGCGGCGGCGTTGGTAAAGGTGACGATGAGGAGCCGGTCGGCGTCCACGGGATGTTCCGGGTCGGTGATGAGCCGGACGGCCCGCTCCGTCAGCACAGCGGTCTTACCGCTGCCGGCGGCGGCGCTCACCAGCAGCGCACCGCCCCGGTCGTCGATGGCGGCACGCTGGGCCGGGGTCCATTTTGTCTCGCTCACTGGTCTTCCTCCTTCTTTTTATCTGAATTTTCTGGCGGTTCAAACGGCTTTGCAGGGGCGTCCAGCGCCCGCTCTCCGATGCCCTCCTCATGGCAGCAGATGAAGCCGTAGTCGCACCACCGGCAGGGACTGCGGCCCGTGACCAGCGGCTCGGCGGCGATGCAGCCGCTGTAGAGCTGTTCGCCCATCCGGGTCACAAGGTCGTCCAGATGGAGCTGGATGCGGGAGAGCTTGGCCTTGTCGGCACGTTTCTCTTTCTGGTAGGGGCTGGGTACACCGCCCCGGAAGCTGAAGGGCAGATACCGCCCCGTCTCCTCGGCGTCCATGGCGTCAAAGACCTTCTGCTCGTCCCGGACGAGGCCGTCCAGCTTGTATTCCATGCTCCGGGCGGCCTTGCCCCGGGTGGTCGTCTCGGGGGCCGGATCGGCCAGCAGGTACAGCACACCCGCAGGCTCTGCCCCGGTGAATCGTCCGTCGGCGTCCCGGGTCAGGCTGAACAGGTAGAGCAGCATCTGACAGTCGAGGCCGCAGTAGACTTCCCGCAGGTCGAGCTTTTTCGTGCCGGTCTTATAGTCCACCACCCGCACCCAGCGGGTGCCGTCGTCCTCGATCCACTCGTCGGCGCGGTCCACGGTGCCGATGAGCTGCACCGTCCGGCCATCCGAGAGGCGGTAGGTCTGGCCCCGCACGGCGTCCTCGCCGGGGCCGATCTTCAGCTCACAGGCCACCGGTTTGAAGCTGGACTGGCGCTGCTCGTCCCGCAGGTAGCACAGCAGGCCCGTCATGCTCTTTTTGAGGCGGGAGAGCAGATAGGCGAAGCGAGCCGTGTCCTCGGGGAGGTAGCGCTTTGCGTACTCCTCTACGAGAAGCCCAGCCAGCGCCGCCATGGCCTCGTCGTCGAGGTCGAGGAAGGGTCTCAGTCCTGCACAGGGGTTGTCAGGGCCGGGGTGGGGGTCGAGGGCCATCTGGAGCACCCAGTGCATGAGGGTGCCGCTCTGGTCGGCGGAAAGCTCCGCCCGCTTCCGGGGGCGCAGACCCAGCACATACTGCAGGAAATAGCCGTACCGGCAGGTGTAGTATTTTTCGAGCTGACTGGGCGAGATGCGGAGCCGCCGGCCCAGCAGCGTTTCCAGCGCCTCGAGGTCGCTGACCTGACGGGGGCTGCGGCCCGCCATCCGGCGCAGGAGGGCGAGGCCCTCGGGTTCTGCCCCGCCGGGGGCATGAAGGGCCTCGGTGAGGCTGGCGCGCTCGATCTCCGTCAGGGGCCAGCCGCCGCCCAGCACGTCGAGGCCGTCGGCGGCGGTGGCGGCAAGGTCGGTCAGATCGAGTTCCGGCGCACCCGGTCTCAGCACGTCCACGATGGGCTCGAGGGCGGCGCAGAGGGTCTGGCCCTGCCCCTTCGGCCAGCTGAGCCAGAGGCCCCTGGCCGGGGCGGTGAGGGCCTTATAAAAGCAGACCTGCTCGCGGACCACCCGGTTCTCGAAGCAGTCCGGAAGCTCGATCTCCTGCGCCATCAGGGCGTCGCGGTCGGCGTGGGTCAGCAGGCCCGTCTCGCCGGGCGCGGCGGGGAATTCGCCCTCGGAGAGGCCCAGCACAAAGACATAGTCCGGTGCGTCAAGGCGCATCTTGCCTGCGCTGGCCAGCACCACGGCGTCCAGCGTCTGGGGGATGTGGCCGAGGTCGGACGAGCGCAGCAGCAGCCCGAACAGCTCTTCGTACTCGGGAATGGTGACGCTCTGGCCGCCCAGCAGGCTCGCCATCTCATCCAGCAGGCCCATGACCACGTTCCACTCCCGGGCGGCTTCCTCGGCGGCGGGGATGCCCCGCTCAGCCCGGATGGCCTCCACCTGCGCGGCCTGAGCGTCCTCCGCGCCCAGCTCCTTCAGGCAGAAGTAGAGGGCGCGGCTCATCTGCTCGGCGTTGGCAGAGCGGAGCTTCCCGCGCAGGCCGTCGGCGGCGGTGATGAGAAGGGCGCGGGCTTTTTCGGCCCGGGCGAGGTTTTCTCTGTCCTCGTCGGTGGGCTCCACGTCGCCGAAGCCCCGGGGGTTCTTCTCGAAAGGCGTGCGCCACGCCGCCGCGTTGGGCGACCAGGTGTAGGCGTAGTTCTCAAGGGCGCAGACCTCTTCCTCGGTGAGGGCGCAGAGGCCGGTCTTGGCCAGGGTGGTGAGCTGTTCCGTCAGCTCCGCACCCCGGGCAATGGCCAGCAGACACCGCACCGCCGTGGCCGGGGCGCTGAACTCGGGCGTCGTCGGCTCGTCGCAGTAGAGGGGGATGTCCGCCATCCGGAACTCGTACTTCACGGCGGCGCGGTATTTCGAGATGTCGCGGCAGACCACCGCCACCTTCCCGCAGCGGACGCCCTGCCGCATGAGGCGGCGGATGGCGGCAGCGGCGGCGCGGGCTTCTTCCTCCCGGCTGGGAGCGGCGAATAATTTTATCTCCGGGCAGGCCGTGGGCGGGTCACATCGGCCCGCGGCCAGCAGCTGGGCCGCAGCGGCGAGGCCGGGGGCGTCGGCGTGGCGCACATCCCGGCGCAGCAGTTCCGGCACGGCCACTTCAGTGCCGTTCCGGCGGGCCAGCTGGCGCAGCTGCGCCGCCACCTGCTTCGCGCCGGAGAAAAGGCTCATGTCCCCCGGCACGAGCGGGGTGCCGTCGTCGCAGAGGGCCACCGTCACGGTGGGCAGCGAGGCCAGCAGAGCGCCCATCAGCCGCTTTTTCGGGGCGTTGAAGGTGTCGAACTCGTCGATAAAGACGGCCCTGTCCCGCAGGAACTCCGGCAGTTCGCCCCGGGCCAGTGCGGCCTCGAGGCGGGATGCGGCCAGCTCCAGCCGGTCGGAGGGGTCCATGCCTGTCCCGGCCAGCAGGGTCTCGTAGCCCTGAAAGATGAGGGCCAGTTCGCTGAGTTTGGCGCTGTCGGTGCCGCAGTCCTGCGCCAGCTCATAGAGCTGCCGGCCCGAGAGACCCGCGCTCTTGAGCTCGTCGATGGTCTCGGCGGCCATCTGGCAGAAGGCGGCCGAGCGGCGGTGGCGGTAATAGTAGTGGACATTGTCCTGCAGTTCCTCGAGGGCGCGGCGCACCAGCACGGCACGGCCCGCGTCGCTGAGAGTCTGGACGGCAGAGCCGCCCTCCGCCGACAGGATATGCTCGGCGAGGCTGGTGAAGGAAAAGCTCTCCACCAGTCCGCTCAGCGCGTCGCCCAGCTCCCGGTGGATGCGGCCCTCGGTGGACGAGGTGAACTGCTCCGGCACCAGCAGGATGCTCTTCTCCCCCGCCTCGGCCCGCGCCCGGATGCGCTGGTACAGCAGGGTGGTCTTTCCGCTGCCGGAGCCGCCTAAAAGTAGTTTTAACATGGTGAATCTCTCCGTTGGGTCAGTTTTCTATCGTGGGAGCCAAAAGCCTCTCCCTTTGGGAGAGGTGTCACCGCAGGTGACGGAGAGGGCTAGCCCGGCATGACAGAACCACCGCACAGCGATAAGCAGAAGCCTTTGTCAGGGCGATACCATCGCTGCGCCTGAGTCTCGCTGTCCGCGTCCTTGCCCTCTCAGTCACGCCGCGGCGTGACAGCTCCCCCAAAGGGGGAGCCATTGGCAAGCCGGTTTTGGTCGTGCTGGACGCCTGAGGCCCACTGTGGCGCAAAAGACCGGGCCTCGCGCTCAGACTTAATATCAGCTATCATTGTACCACAAAATTGCAGCGACATCTATTCTGTGGTACAATGAAGAAAAAATCATCTCAGAAAGAGGACACCTGCATGAAAATTTTAGCAGTAGATTACGGCGACAGCCGCACCGGCCTCGCCACCTGCGACCGCACCGAGTTCCTGACTTCCCCCATCACGCCCCAGATCACCGTCAAGGCCCGGGACAAAGTTGCCGCCAGGGTCTGCGAGGTGGCAAAGGAGATCGAAGCCGAGCTCATCGTCATCGGCCTGCCGCTGAACATGGACGGCACCGAGGGCGAGCGCGCCCGCAAGAGCCGCAAGCTGGCCAAAACCGTTGAGATCTGGAGCGGCCTGCCCGTCCGGATGTGGGACGAGCGCCAGACCACCTGTGCCGCCGCTGACCTCCTCGACGAGAGCGGCACCTTCGGCGCAAAGCGGAAAAGCATCCTCGACTCGGTAAGCGCGACGGTCATCCTGGACGACTACATCCAGTGGCGGAAGGAGCATCCGGGGGAGGTCTGAACGCCCCCGCCGCCCCTGTGGCAAAGTTTCTTTGCGAAGTCCGGACAGTTTGTTGCAAAGCCCGCAGAAAAATGTCGCTTTCCGGTTTGTTTTCACAATTTTCCTGAGCCGAATTTGTATAGTTTTCCGGCTTGACAGCACCGGCTCTTCTCCGATAAAATGAGGGTAGAAGAACCCCCTGACCAGACGGCCGGAGAGGACGCTTCTTCATGAGAAAAAACAACTGGACTCACCAAAACAAAAACGATTGGAGGCGACCCACATGACAAAACTGAGAAAGCTGACTGCCCTGCTTCTGGCCGGTGCACTGACCCTTCTGCTCCTGACCGCCTGCAGCGGTGGCGGCGGTTCTTCCGGCCCGGAGGCCCAAGCCGAAGCCAAGGTGATGCGGGCCATCAACGACGGCCGCGCCGTGGCCCTGAGCAATGACCCTGATATGCAGGAAGTTGCCAAAGCCCGTCTGGATGACCTAGATGCCAAGTTGAAGTTCGATGCCTTTGGGTACACAGTGTTCAACAAGGTGGATGCCAAGTGGGATGCTGACAACCAGAACGCCACCCTCACTCTGGTCGCCAAATATGACTACAACGATACCACGCTGCAGAAGATCATCGATCAAATCAAAGGCAACGATCAAAACGAAGCCTTGGATTTTGCCCTGAACGGCAACTATACCAAGGCAGGCGTAGTGGCCCGGATCATTCGCGGCCAGACTTATGTTGCCATCTCCCTGCGGGTGGGCAGGAATCTCTGATCTCTTCCCGATTTTCCCCGCATCTCGTCTGATTTCCCCATAAACGCAGATCACCCGCCAGTTGGCGGGTGATTTTTTGCAGCTGTCCCACCGCCCGGAGGGCGGAAAAGCAGCTTCTTATTCAAATTTTGTGATGGTCACACTGTTGATGGTGATGGGTTCGGTGGGGCGCTGATTTTCGTCCACGCCGGTCTGGGCGATGGTGTCCACCACTTCCATCCCTTCGTACACCTGCCCAAAAACAGTGTCGGTGTAGTCGAGGTAGGGTGCGCCGCCCGCCGTCTGGTAGGCGCTCACCACGTCGGCCCGCCAGCCGGCGGCGTTCATCTGGTCGATGAGCTCCTGCGTCACCGAGCTGCTGCCCGGCAGGGTCTCCATGACATAGAAGACGCTGGCGCAGTCGCCGGAGGCGTCCGCTGCGGCACAGAGTGCGCCGGAATAGTGGTGGAGCTTATCGGTGGTCTCGGCGGAGAAACGGTTCCCATTCCAGATGGTGGTGCCTCTGCCGTCCGCGCCCTGCCCGGCCTCCACCACGAAGTCCTTCTCCACCCGGGTGACGGTCAGGCCGTTGTAAAAGCCCTGCTGGGCCAATGTCGTGAAGTTCTGCACGGCCTGCGGGGCCTCGGTGGAAAAAAGCACTGCTTTGAACACGCCTGCCGAGGTATCGAACACCGCGATGGTGTCCCCCGCCGCCGGGTGGGTGAACTGCAGCTCTGCCGACTCCACAGCCGGGCGGCTGACCGTCTGCACCGTGCCGGCCTTCCCGCCCTGGATGCTGGAGAGGATATTGTCCGCACTGCACCCGGCCAGAACTGCCGTCAGGGCCAGTGCCGCCATTATTTTTTTCAAGGCTCTCATGATCGGGCCTCCCTGTCCATATATTATAGCAAAGATGGCTTTTCAAAAGCTATCGCTATAGTATATCACATTCCGGCCCGGGAAGCGAGAGGGAAAAGCGTGAAAATTTGTTATTGGATTTCTATGCGAAAAACATCTTGACGAGCGGGCAAAAAAACGCTACACTATAGGCGTACCCGGAACCCACAGCTCAGAAGGAGCAGAGCGGGCGGGGTGTGACAGTTATTCCATTTTTTAGATATTTGACAGGAGAACGTGACTTATGGCAGAAGATATGAAGAAGTCCGCCGCTGAGACCGAAGAGGAATATCAGCCCGACCTGATGACCCTCGAGGACGAGGACGGCAATGAGGTCACGTTTGAAGTGATCGACGCTCTGGACCATAAGGGCGTGCATTACCTGGCCGTTGTCGAATACGCCGAGAACGAGGAAGACCTGGACGAGGACGCCCAGCTGGTCATCCTGAGTGTCGGCGAGGACGACGAGGGCGAGTATCTCGACGTAGTCGAGGACGATGAGACCCTGCTGGAAGTCAGCAAGCTGTTCGAGAAGCGTCTGAGCGACCAGTTCGAGATCGAGTGATCTTTCAGCAAAGACTTCCTGCCCGGCGCGATTTGTTGCGGTTTATATGATCCTACTAATCATCCAACGGGAGCTTGGAGTTCGTCGGTGGATTGCAGACCTCCCCGTCATGGGTCGACCATGAAGGCTCGATGAGGAAGCGCGAAACCGGAGACAGAGCACCCACCTGTCCGCAAGGGTAGGTTTGATTGCCGCAGACGACCGGGCGGGATTCTTTATAGGTATTCAAAAAGGCTCTCGTGCCGTATTTCCTGCCGGCATGAGAGCCTTTTTCTTTTGTCTCTATTCCCCGGTCTCGTCCGTGAACAGGCCCGGGATGCCGCAGACAGCGGCCACGCCCACCAGCGTGAACACGATGCGTGACCAGATGGACGCGCTGCCGCCCAGCAGCCAGCCGACGAAGTCGAACTGGAACAGTCCCACAAGACCCCAGTTGATGCCGCCGACGATCATGAGGATGAGACAGATTTTATAAAAGGTCTGCACAAAAAGACCCTCCTTCCTTTGGGCAGTATGCCCGACGGAAAGGAGGGTTATACCCTCTCAGTCTCGCTTTTTGCTCGACAGCTCCCCCAAAGGGGGAGCCTTTGGCAGGCCGGTCAACTCTGAGCTGACCGCCGGAAGCTCAATATCGCATAAAAGATAGTGCCTTGCTACAGAGGGCAGCAGCTTCGGAACAATATCCTTGTCAAGCTGCTGCTAGCCTCTGTAGCAGGGCACTCCTGTTTATGATAGATTAAACTTTGTTCATTCAGACGAAACCTGACCGACACGCCAGAGGCTCCCCCTCTGGGGGAGCTGTCACGCCTTCGGCGTGACTGAGAGGGCTGCCCCTCCCCTGACGGGCTGGGCCGTATAGACCTGCGGCCAGCGGGCGCGGAGGGCGTCGGCGGCGGCTTTGGCTTCGGCTTCGGTGCGGAACACGCCGAAGACCGCCGCGCCGCTGCCGGTCATGAGGGCGGTGATGGCTCCGTTCTCCCGGAGGGCGGCCTTGATGGCCTCGTTGTCCTTGGCCCCGCTGCACTCCTCGAGGGCATTTCCGGCAGCGGCGCAGACAGCGTCCAGGTCGCCCGCCCGGATGGCGGCTTCCTGAGCGGCGCAGTCGGGGTGGACGCTGCTGCCGACTTTGTCGTAGGCCGCGAAAGCCTCCGGCGTCGAGATGCCGTAGCCGGGCATCACCACCGTGAACCAGCACTCGGGCAGGGGCGGCAGTGCCTTGATAAGGTCGCCGAGGCCCTGCACCCGGCAGGTGCCGCCCATAAGGGCGAAGGGTACGTCTGCGCCGATGCTGACACCCAGAGCGCAAAGCTCGCTCATGGACAGGCGGGCGCCGTACAGCTCGTTCAGACCCACCAGAACAGCCGCAGCGTCGGCGCTGCCGCCAGCCATACCGGCCCGGACGGGGACGCTCTTATAGATGGTGATGTCTGCACCCGCCAGCAGGCCCGTATAGTGGAAGAAAGCCAGCGCCGCCTTGATGGCGGTGTTGCCCGGGCCGGGCTTGACCTTGCTGCCGGGCAGGGCCAGATCGAGGTAGGGACTGCGGCGGATGACCACCCGCTCGTAGAGCGAGATGGCCTGCATGGTCATATCCAGCGCATGGTAGCCGCCGGGCAGGATGCCCACCACGTCCAGCGCCAGATTCAGCTTGGCCGGGGCCAGGACCGTCACACGATCGCGCATGGTTTTTCCTCCTCACTTGCAGTTCTCGTTCAAAAACTCCCGGATGCGGCGGATGGCCTCCATCAGATGCTCCACGCTGTAGGCGTAGGATACGCGGGCGTAGCCCTCGCCGGACGCGCCAAAGGCGTTGCCCGGGATGATGGCGACATGCTTCTGCTCCAAAAGCTTTGTGCAGAACTCCTCGCTGCTCATGCCGCTGGACTTGATGCAGGGGAAAGCATAGAACGCGCCCCGCGGCTCAAAACAGCTCAGGCCCATATCGTTGAAGCTCTTCACCACGAGGCGGCGGCGCATATTATACTCGTTGCGCATCCGCTCGATCTCGCCGTCGCAGTCCTTGAGGGCCGTGATGGCGGCGTACTGGCTGGTGGTGGGGGCGCTCATGATAGCGCTCTGGTGGATCTTGGTCATGATCTTGATGATGGGTGCGGGGCCGCAGGCATAACCCAGCCGCCAGCCCGTCATGGCGTAGGTCTTGGAGAAGCCGTTGACCACCACCGTCCGCTCGGCCATGCCGGGCAGCGTGGCGATGGAAACGTGGTTCTGCAGGCCGTAGTTCAGCTCGGCGTAGATCTCATCCGACAGCACCATGATGTTGGTGCCGCGCAGGACTTCCGCGATGGCCTCCAGGTCTTCCCGCTCCATCACCGCGCCGGTAGGGTTGTTGGGGAAGGGCATGATGAGGAGCTTGGTCTTCGGGGTGATCGCGGCTTTCAGGGCGTCGGCCCGGAGGCGGAACTCATCCTCCTGACGGCAGGCCACATGGACCGGCACACCGCCGGACAGGGTGGTGATGGGCTCGTAGCAGACGAAGCACGGCTCCGGGATGATGACCTCATCGCCGGGCTGCACCAGGGTGCGGATGCACATGTCGATGGCCTCACTGCCGCCGACGGTGACGAGGACTTCCTTTGCCGGGTCGTATTTCAGGCCCATCCGGCGGTCGAGGTAGCGGGCGATCTCGGCCCGCAGCTCTTTCAAACCCGCGTTGGAAGTATAGCGGGTGCGGCCATGCTCGAGGCTTTCAATGCCCGCCTCACGGACGGCCCAGGGGGTCTTGAAGTCGGGCTCGCCGACGCCGAGGCTGATGCACTCGGGCATCTCGGCGGCGAGGTCGAAGAATTTGCGGATACCGGAGGGGCGCATGGCCGCAGCGGCAGGCGCGATCAGTTTATCGTAATCCATCACAGCACGGTGCACTCTCTTTCATCGATTTCTTCGTCCTGATACAGACGGCCCTCTTTTTTGTAGGTGCGGAGCACGAAATGGGTGGCCGTGGACAGCACGTCGTCCAGCGGCGACAGCCGCTTTGCCACAAAGAGGGCGATCTCCTGGAAGGTCTGGCCCTTGATGACCAGCTGCAAGTCGTAGCCGCCGCTCATCAGCAGCACGCTCTCCACCTCGTCGAAGGAGGCGATGGTGGCGGCAATTTCGTCAAAGCCGCGGCTCTTCTTGGGGCTGACGTTCAGCTCGATGACGGCTTCCACCCGGTTCACGCCGGCTTTCTCCCAGTCCACGAGGGTCTTGTAGCCCTTGATGATGCCCTGCGCCCGGGCCAGGTCTATCATAGCCGCCACCTCGGCGGGGGATTTATTCAGCATGGCCGCGATGTCCTCCACCGACATCCGGGCATTGTCTTCAAGGATCTTCAGAAGCTGTTCCATCGTTGTCTCTCCTTTGTTCAGCCTGTGGCGATATTTGTAGATAAGTATAGCACACTGCCCGGCAGTTTGCATCTGGTTTTTGCAAGTTCTGCCGGTGATAGACATTCTTTTCCCCGTTTCCTCTGCTCTTTTTTCCAAAAAGAGTGTTCATTTTTCGTGAAATCTGCTATACTGGAAGCGGAATTGTCAGCAGAGCGGCCCGGTCTGCCTGTGGTTTTGCCCCGGCAGAGCCAGCCGTCCAACAAAAATATGATAAAAAAAGGGGTAGGAATTATGAAAGCATTCATTACCGTCATCGGCCACGACACCGTGGGCGTCGTCGCCCGCGTCTCGGGCCTTTGCTGTGAGCTGAACATCAACATCGAGGACGTCACCCAGAGCATCCTACAGGGCATGTTCGCCATGATCATGCTGGTGGACATCTCCAAGTGCAGCGTCTCCCACGAGGAGCTGCACCAGAAGATGGACGCTCTGGCCGCTGAAATGGGGATGCAGATCAACCTCACCCGCCAGGAAGTTTTCGACGCGATGCACACCATTTAAGGAGAGACTGCTATGAGCATGATGAACACCGGCGACATCCTCGAAACCATCGAGATGTTCACGCAGGACAATCTGGACGTGCGCACCGTCACCATGGGCATCAGTCTGCTGGACTGCATCGACCCGGACCCCAGAAAAGCCTGCGAAAAAATCTATCACAAGATCACCACCCGCGCCGCCCGGCTCGTTCCGGCTGTGGAGCATATCAGCGCCGAATACGGCATCCCCATCATCAACAAGCGCATCAGCGTCACCCCCATCGCCATGCTGCTGGGTGCCTGCCCGGACGCCGACCCGGTGGACTTTGCCAAGACGCTGGACGCCGCCGGCAAGAAGGTGGGCGTCAACTTCGTGGGCGGCTACACTGCCCTCGTCCACAAGGGCTTCTCGGCGGGCGACCTGCGCCTCATCGAGTCCATCCCCCGCGCACTGGCCGAGACGGACATCGTCTGCAGCTCGGTGAACATCGGCGCCACCAAGGCGGGCCTGAACATGGACGCCATCAAGCTGATGGGCGAGGCCGTCAAGAAGGCCAGCGAGCTCACCGCCGACCGTCAGTGCATCGGCGCAGCAAAGCTGGTGGTCTTCTGCAACGCGCCCGAGGACAATCCCTTTATGGCGGGTGCCTTCCACGGCCCCGGTGAGCCCGACTGCGAGATCCACGTCGGCGTCTCCGGCCCCGGCGCGGTCCGCGCCGCGCTGGCCCGGCTGCCCAAGGATGCCCCCATCGATCAGGTGGCCGAGCTGGTGAAGCGCACCGCCTTCAAGATCACCCGCGTGGGCCAGCTGGTGGCAAACCTCGCCTCCAAAGAGCTGGGCGTACCCGCCGGCATCATCGACCTGTCGCTGGCCCCCACCCCCGCCGTGGGCGACAGTGTGGCCAACATCCTCGAGGAGATGGGCCTTGAGACCTGCGGCTGCTGCGGCACCACCGCCTGTCTCGCCCTGCTCAACGACGCCGTCAAGAAGGGCGGCGTCATGGCCTCCAACCACGTCGGCGGCCTGTCGGGCGCTTTCATCCCCGTCAGCGAGGACGACGGCATGATCCACGCCGCCGAGTGCGGCTGTCTCACCATTGAGAAGCTGGAGGCCATGACGGCTGTCTGCTCTGTGGGCATCGACATGGTCATCATCCCCGGCGACACCACCCCTGCCGTCATCAGCGCTCTCATCGCCGACGAAGCCGCCATCGGCATGGTCAACAGCAAGACCACCGCCGTCCGCGTCATCCCGGCCATCGGCCGCAAGGCGGGCGAAGTGCTGGACTTCGGCGGCCTGCTGGGCTACGGCCCCATCATGCCGGTCAACCAGCGTGACCCCTCCGTCTTCATCAACCGCGGCGGCAGACTCCCCGCCCCGATGCAGTCGCTGAAGAACTGATGTGCTCTTTGTAAACTTTCTGTGCACCGCTTGACTTTTGCGTAGAATAGCATATAATAAAAGTACAAAAGCAAACTTTGCATAACATTTCACCAAAGCAGAAGAAAACCCCCTCACGGAGCTGCTATCTCCGAAAGGGGGTCTTCTTTTTAGTGCTTACGGCCCGAGAACCATCCGTCAAGCCACTTACAGATGTAATAAGAAATTACATTTGCTGCGACAGACAGCACAAAAGCTTCTAAACTTTGCATTCATTCCACCTCCCTCCCACTTAAAAATGGGCGGACGAGGCCGCAAAGTCATTATAACATACTTTTCGACAAAAAGATACCGCAAATCGTTTTGAATCAGACGGAATAAATCCCCCGAAACAGGCCCATCCTCTGGATAAACTTTCCAAGAGGGGGCCTGTTTTTTTATGTTATCCCGCCGCGAAATGGGGGCGCTATGTACCTCGCTGCTGTTCTGTCTTCTGCTGTCGCTGGGGGCAGGCTGGGCGCAGAGCCAGCTCATCACCGCCGACCAGCTTGCCGCCGACACCCTGCGGCTCCACATCCGGGCCGACACCGACTCCGTGCGCGACCAGAGCGCGAAGCTGGCTGTCCGGGACGCCGTGCTGGCCCTCACCGACGAAGCCTGCCCGGCAGACAGCCGGGCCGATGCCCGGGCGTGGGCGGCGGAAAACCTCGTCCGCTTCGAGCTGACGGCCCGCCAGACACTGGCCGCTCTCGGCATCCGCGCACCGGTGAAAGCCTGCCTCGTGAATATGTACTTTCCCACCCGGCGCTATGACGGCGGGGCTCTGCCCGCCGGGCGGTACGACGCGGTGCGGCTGGACATCGGGACGCGGCGGGCAGGCCGGAACTGGTGGTGCGTGCTCTACCCGGGTCTCTGCCGGTCAGCCTGCGGCGGGTACGACACGCCTGCCGAAAATGACCTTGTCTGCGGGGAATATATCGTCCGGTTCCGGTTCGTGGAGTGGTGGGGCGGCCTCACCGCGCCCCGGGAGGACGTGGTGCTGGCCGGGTGAACAGGCCATCGGCACGCCGCATAGGATGAGCGCGGAAGGAGTGTGACAACACTATGGCAATTCCTGCTTACTACTCGCTCATCCAGCGCGGCAGCTCCGGCCCGGACGTGGCCCTCGTGCAGACCTGGCTCAACGGCATCCGGGACAGCTGCACCTGGCACGCCGCCCTCACCGTGGACGGAAAGTTCGGCGCAAACGCCGAGAAGGCTGTCCGGGAGTTCCAGCTCCGGTACGGCCTCAAAGAGGACGGCAAAGTGGGCGCGAACACCTGGAACGTGCTCTACGCCCGCTACACGGCCAAACACGGCCTCATCGTCCCCTACCCCGGCATCGTGCTGCGGAGCGGCAGCGCAGGCGGCTGCGTCCGGCTGGTGCAGCAGAAGCTCAACACCGAGGGCGAACGGCTCACCACCGACGGCAAGTTCGGTGCCAGCACCGTCGCCGCCGTCAAGCGCTACCAGACCCGCCACAGCCTGACCTCCGACGGCTCCGTGGGCAAGGACACCTGGGAAAAGATGTTCCCTGCCGCGTGACGTGAAGACGGAAGAGCCTCCCGAAAGGGGAGGCTCTTTTCGATTTGACATATCTTTTTGTCGAAAAAGAAAAAAATAATAAGGAGCCCGGGTTGCGGCTCCCAGCGTCTGCTTCGGCCCTTGGTGCGGGCCTCGCATCCTGCTGGCCGCGGCCCCAACAGCTCCTCCCTGTTTCCGCCACTGGCGGCGGTCGTCGCCGTTGCCCCCTCGACAAACGCCCCCAACTCTCCTATAATAAAATCATCCCAACGAAAGGCGGTGTCCCCATGCGTTTCCTACACCTCTCCGACCTGCATCTGGGCAAGCGGGTCTGCGAATTCTCCATGCTGGACGACCAGCGCTACATTTTAGAGCAGGTCCTCTCCCTGCTGGACGCCCGGCCCGTGGACGGCGTTCTGCTGGCAGGCGACCTCTACGACAAGCCCGTGCCGCCCGCCGAGGCGGTACGGCTGCTGGACTGGTTCCTCACCGAGCTTGCGGCGCGGGGACTGCCCGTTTTTGCCGTCAGCGGCAACCACGACTCGGCAGACCGCATCGCCTTCGGCGCACAGCTGCTGGCGGGGAGCCGGGTGTACGTCAGCCCGGTCTTCACCGCACCGCCCGCGCCCATCACCCTGACGGACGAATACGGCCCGGTGGACATCTGGCTCCTTCCCTTTTTGAAGCCCGCCGCCGTGCGGCACGTCTTCCCGGACGAGAAGATCGAGAGCTATAACGACGCCATCGGCTGCGTGCTGAGCGCCTGCGCACCCGACCCCGCCCGCCGGAACGTGCTGGTGGCCCACCAGTTCGTGGCCGGGGCGGCGGTCTGCGAGAGCGAAGAGCCCAGCGTGGGCGGGGTGGACAGCATCGACGTCTCCCTCTTCGAGGGCTTCGACTATGTGGCTCTGGGCCACCTCCACAGTCCCCAGAAGGTGGGGCGGGACACTGTCCGGTACGCAGGCAGTCCCCTCAAATATTCCTTCTCCGAGGCCCATCAGCACAAAGCCGCCCTCTTCATCACCCTGGGCGAAAAGGGCAGCGTCCGCTTCGAGGCCGCGCCTCTCACCCCCCGGCACGACCTGCGGGAGCTGCGGGGCAGTTATATGGAGCTCACCGACCGCCGGGCCTACGACGGCACGCCGACGGACGACTACCTCCACATCACCCTCACCGACGAGCAGGACGTTCCCGACGCGCTGGCCCGGCTGCGGGTCATCTACCCGAACCTCATGCGGCTGGACTACGACAACCGCCGCACCCGGGCCGCCGAGACGCCCGACGCCGCCGCCCGGGCCGAGAGCAAAACACCCCTCGAGCATTTTGCGGCCTTTTACGAAGCCCAGAACGGCCAGCCTCTCTCCGACGAACAGGCGGCGTTCTGCCAATCGCTCATCGAGGACATCTGGAAGGAGGACGAAGCATGAGGCCCCTGAAACTGACCCTGTCGGCCTTCGGGCCTTATGCCGCCGAGACCGTTCTGGACCTCGCCCAGCTGGGCAGAGGCGGGCTCTACCTCGTCACCGGCGACACCGGCGCGGGCAAGACCACCCTCTTCGACGCCATCACCTACGCCCTCTACGACCATTCCAGCGGCGGCGTCCGGGAGGGGGCCATGCTCCGCAGCAAGTACGCCGAGCCCGGCACCCCCACCTTCGTGGAGCTGGAATTCGAGGTGCGGGGGCAGCGCTGCACCGTCCGCCGCAACCCCGAATACCTCCGCCCGAAAGCCCGGGGCGAGGGCTTTACCACCGAAAAGGCCGACGCCTGCCTCACCTACGCCGATGGCCGCCCGCCCGTCACCCGGGCCAAGGACGTCACCGCCGCCGTGGTGGACATCATCGGGCTGGACTACAACCAGTTCTCCCAGATCGCCATGATCGCCCAGGGGCAGTTCACCCGGCTGCTCAACGCCTCCACCGAGGAGCGGAGCAAGATCTTCCGCAAGCTGTTCCGCACCCAACCCTACCAGCGTCTCCAGGAGCGGCTGCAGGCCGAGAACGCCGCCCTCACCCGCCAGCGGGAGGAGCAGAGCGTCCGCATCGGGCAGCTGCTCTCCGGCCTGAGCTGGGCCGAGGGGGACGCCGATGGAGCCGTTCTGGACGAGTTGGCCCCCCTCTGCGAGGCGGGCGGGCAGGCGTCGCCGGAGACGTTGCTTCCCCTTCTGGACGCCCTGCTGGCCGGGCAGGAGCAGGCACTGAGCGCCGCCACCGCCGCCCGGACTGAGGCCGAGGCAGAGCTGGACAAGCTCCAGCAGACGCTGGGCCGGGCCGAACAGGCCGAAAAGCTCCGCCTCGAGCTGACCGCCGCGCAGACCCGGCAGGACGCTCTGCGGCCCGTTCTGGACGCCGCCGAGGCCGAAGCGGCCCGCCACGCCGGAGATGCCGCCGCGCTGGACGCGCTGGCCGGAAAGCTCGAGCGGGCGAGATCTGACCTCGCGGCCTTCGACGGACTGGACAGCCTCGAAAAGAAGCTTTCTGCCGCCCGGGACACCGCCGCCCTCGAGAACGCCAGAGCCGAAAAGCGCCGCGCCGCCCTCGGGCAGCTGGACGGAGAGCTGACCGCTTTGGAGCAGAGCCTCGCCGCCCTTGGGGGCGCGGAGGCCGAGAACGTGAGCCTCGAGGCCCGGGCCGAACAGCTGGCCCGGCGGGAAACGGCCCTCGCGCAGCTGGCTCAGAGCCTCGCCGAGGGGCAGCGCCGGGGACAGGCCGCACGGCAGGCGCAGGAGCGTTATCTTCTCGCCGACGGCGCAAAGGAGCGCGCCCACGCCCTCCGCGACCACCTCGAGCGGGCCTTTCTCAACGCGCAGGCGGGCCTGCTGGCCGAAGGGCTGACGGACGGCACCCCCTGCCCCGTCTGCGGCAGCACCCATCACCCGAAGCGGGCCGTTCTGCCCGCCGAAGCCCCCACGCAGGCCCGGGTGGACGCGGCCAGACAGTCCGCCGACGAGGCCGACCGCGCCGCACAGGAAGCCAGTGCGGCCGCCGCCAAGGCCGTGGCCGCAGACCGGGAGGCCAAAGCCACCCTCCGCCGGGACGCCGAGGCCCTGCTGCCCGAGCGGTTCACCTCACCGGAGGGGCCGGTGAAGCTGACCGTCTCGCTCTTAAAGACGGCTCTGGCCGAAGAAAGCGAGGCCCTGCACGCCGCACAGGAAGCCCTCGACAAGGCGCAGAAGCAGAATGCCGCCGCCCTCGCCGCCAAGGCCCGGCAGGAGGACGAGCGGCAGAAAAAGACCGCCCAGCGCTCTGCCCTCGAGGCCGAGGCACGGGCTTCCGCTGAGGAAGCCGCCCGGCAGTCTGCCTCCGCCAAGGCTCTGGAGGCCCAGTGTGCCGAGGCCCGGGCCGCTCTGCCCGCCGCTGGCCGGGAGGAAGCCCGCCGGGCGCTGGCCGGGCTGGAAAACGAGCGCTGCACCCTCCGGGCCGGGATGGACGCCGCCGCGTCGGCTCTGGCCAAGGCCCGGCAGGACTGCGCCGCTGCCGAGGCCGCAGTCACGGCCCTGACGGCCCAGCAGACGGAGGCGGGCGAAGCTGCCGACCTGCCCGCCATCGAATCCCAGCGGGACGCTCTGACGGCCCGGCGCACCGCTCTCGCGGCTCAGGAAAAGGCCCTGACGGCCCGCCTCCTGCCCAACCGGAAGGCCGCCGACCTCTACCGTCAGCACGCCGCCGCCCGGGCGGAGCTGGAACGCCGCTGGCAGTGGGTAAACGCCCTCGCCTCCACGGCGGGCGGCACCCTCAGCAGCAAACAGAAGATCCGCCTCGAGGCTTACATCCAGATGAACTACCTCGACGCCATCCTCGTCCACGCCAACACCCGCCTCATGCAGATGACCGCCGGGCAGTACGAGCTGGAGCGGGTGGGTGCCGAGAACCAGCGCAGCCAGTCCGGCCTCGACCTCGGCGTCATCGACCACTACAACGGCACCCGCCGCAGCGTCAAGACCCTCTCGGGCGGCGAGAGCTTCAAAGCCTCACTGGCGCTGGCGCTTGGCCTCTCGGACGAGGTCCAGAGCGCAGCGGGCGGCATCCGGCTGGACACCCTCTTCCTCGATGAAGGCTTCGGCTCGCTGGACGACGAGAGCCTTGAGCAGGCCATCCGGGTCCTCGCCGGCCTCACCGAGGGCGACCGCCTCGTGGGCATCATCTCCCACGTCGCCGCGCTCAAGGAGCGCATCGACAAACAGGTGGTCGTAAAAAAGGCCCGCAGCGGGGGAAGCACGGTGGAGGTCATTGTGTGACCGCTTCCCTTCTCTTCCGCATCGCCTGCCTTCTCAGGGCCGCGTCTTTCAGAAAGTCTTTTGCCTGCTCAGGCGGGCGGGTGGCATAGAACGCCTTGTTTTTCGGGACGTACGTTTCGGCGGGAGCCGGCCGCTCCCGGTCGCGGGCCATCCAGACCGTAGCCGCTGCCTGCCAGTTCCGCATGGGGTTCTGGCCCACCCGCCAGCCGTTGGATTCATAGAACGCCCGGAACCGGTCGGCCTGAGCCTCCGTTCCGCTCTTCCGGATAAAGTAGTCCCGGACTTCACCCTCGTCCGGCGGACAAAAATCGGGCTCGTCCGGAGGCGGGAGGGGCGCGTCAGCGCAGTCAGCCTCCCCATCCGGGAGGACAATATCAGGCTCAGACTCAGAATCAGATGCAGAACCAGTATCAGAGACGGAATCAGAACCAGATACAGCCATCTTTGCCATCGGCGCATGGCATTTGCTATTTTTGCCACGCTCTTCGCTGTGCCAGCGGCTCTCGGCCCCCTTTGTCCCCGCCTCGGCCCGGCGCTGGCGGGTCTCCTCCCACTTGCGGGCGTTCTCGTCGAGGCCCCCTTCCATAAAGGTCCACGCCATCCGGAGCATCGGGTCGGTGAAATCGGGCCGCTTCCCTTCGGGATAGGCCAGCAGTGCGTCCAGGAGCATCCCCTTCTGCTCCAGCGACAACGCCCCCAGCGGGCGCTGCCACTCGCCAAATAAGATAACGCTGCGGTGTTTCTTTTCGGTCAATCCTCTTTCCTTCCTTTCCTTCTTTGTGTTTTCCTTCGGTGTCTACAACTCAATGTAGTTTGTCTTGTTCAAAAAGTCAACCTTTTTGAGAAAACAGTCGAAACGTTGTGGGAAAAGGCGTGGAAAAGATAGCATGAAATTCCCCCGTATATTCCCCGCCGCCTCCGCACACCCTAGGTGCGGAGGTGTTTTTTATGGAATCTCTGACGCCCTTCATCCGCCATGAGCTTGAGGATGCACCCGGGCCGAGCGGCCCGCCGGAGGAGACGAGCAGCGTGGTCAGCCCGCCTTTGGGCGTGGAACCCGGTCAGCCGCCCGTCACGGAACCGCCGAAACCGGGTCGAGGCTCCCAGCAGCCGCCGTCGCAGCCGGACGGCCCGGATGTGCAGCTCCCGCCGCCGGAAGTCCCGCAGCCCCGTCCGGACTGCGGCATCCCCATGACCGACGGCACCCCGGCCGCCTGCCGGCAGAAGAATGCCGCCGAGTATCTGGCTGGGCGGTCGCCGGGGGTGATGGCCCAGTACGGCGGCGGGCTTTTCGGGGCCGAGCAGCATCTTCACAGCCGCGAACCTGCGCCCGACGAAGACCAGAGCGGCGTTTTACAGCTGGTAGAGTGGCGCGAAGAAGCGCCTTACGGTTGAAAGAGATGTAAAATTCAGAAATTATTTTCCAATTACCTGTTGAAATCTTTGCGCACTTCTTTTATTATGGTAGCAAACAAAGCAAAGGCAGGTAATGCACTATGGCAGAAATCAAATACGAGATCGTTGAACGCATCGCAGTCCTCGGAGAGCGTCCCCGCGGCTGGGAGCGCCAGCTCAACCTCATCAGCTGGAACGAAGGCGAACCCAAGTACGACATCCGCGACTGGTCCCCGGACGGCACCCGCATGGGCAAGGGCATCTCCCTGAGCCACGACGAGCTGGCCATCCTGAAGGGCATCCTCGAGGATATGGAGCTGTAAGATGACGGACCGCGAGGAATTTCTGGAGATATTCCGCACCCACGTCACCCGGCCCGGCAGCGAGAAGCTGCTGGACTGGATGGACAGCAAGACGGACTTCTTCTCCGCGCCGGCGTCCACCCGCTTCCACGGGGCCTGCGAGGGCGGGCTGTGTGCGCACAGCCTGAACGTCTACCGCGTGCTCCACGGCACCTTTTTCACGCCGGACGAGGACAGCGAGGAGACCTTCGCCATCTGCGCACTGCTCCACGACCTGTGCAAGGCCAACTTCTACAAAAAAGGCACCCGCAATGTGAAGAACGAGGCGACGGGCCAGTGGGAGAAAGTCCCCAGCTACAGTGTGGAGGATATGTTCCCTTACGGCCACGGCGAGAAAAGCGTCTTCCTCATCGAGCGGTTCATGAAGCTGAAGGTGGAAGAAGCCGTGGCCATCCGCTGGCACATGGGCGGCTTCGACGACGCTGTCCGGGGCGGCAGCTTTGCCCTGTCGGGGGCCTTCGAGAAGTACCCTCTCGCCGTCAAGCTCCACATCGCCGACCTCGAGGCGACCTATCTGCTGGAACAGCGGGGCGAATGACTTTTCTTTATATGCTTGACTTTTTCGCAGGATAGCATATAATGAAAGTACAGAGACGATACAGCATATGTTTCACCTATGCGAAAAGAAAACCCCCTCACGGAGCGGCTACTCCGAAAGGGGGTCTTCTTTTTAGTGCTTGCGGCCCGAGAACCATCCGTCAAGCCACTTGCAACGGCGACGACCGCCGCCAGTGGCGGAAACAGGGAGGAGCTGTTGGGGCCGCGGCCAGCAGGATGCGAGCGGTAGCGAAGCAGACGCTGGGAGCCGCAACCCGGGCTCCTTTAATAAAATGGGCGGGGTAGGCCGCAGAATAAGTATAACATACTTTTCAGCAAAAAGATACAACAAAACGCCCGCCGTGCATCTACACGACAGGCGTTTTCTTTTTAACTCTTACTTTTCCTGCGGCATCAGCTTCGCGAGCTCGGCCAGGACCTCGTCGCCGAGGTGTTCCAGCTTTGTTTTCGGTTGACGGTCCGCAGCAGGCGGTGTCTGTGCAGCCGTCTCCGGGAGCGGGACCGCGGGCTGTGTGGACGGAACATCCAGCCGCAGCGGGGCGGTGGATATTTTGTCCAGCTCGCTCCGCAGCTCCTCACACCGGACGGTCAGCTCGGCGTTCTCCTTCCGCAGGGCCAGCATGGTGCGCTCGTAGGCGAACATCCGTGTCTCATAGCGGCGAAGCTCGGCGTTGGCCGCGTTGAGCTTCCGGCTCAGCTGCTCGAGCTGGGTCGGCCCGGACGCAGCGGGCAGAGCCTCAGGACATGACTTCTCCTGTTCGGATGCCATCGCCTCTTCCACCTCCTGCAGTCTGCGCTGGGCGCAGCGATGCTCCCGGGCTGTCTCCCGGCAAAGCTGTTCCAGCCGATGCAGCTCCGGCGTCCGGCGGCTGCTCAGCCACTCCAGCGGCAGCTTTGTCTGTTGCTGCTCCACGGTACGGCCTCCTTCCGCTTTTTCTGCGCAAGGGGTTCTCTATTCTTGCGCTTATCTACGCTTGTTCAGGATCGCCAGCAGGTCGTCGTAGTAGCTGGTGTCGCTGTTCTCCTCTTCCACGGGCTTGGCGGCAGAAGCACTGCCGGAAGCGGCGGAGGGAGTGTTGACCTCGGCACTGAAGACAGCGGACGGAGCAGAAGCCGTCACGCCGGGAGCAGTACCGGCGGCAGCAGTACCCAGAGTGCTGCGCAGGCCGTCAGCGGCCTTGTTGTCGAAGCCGGTAGCCACGACGGTAACGCGCATCTCATCGGAGAGGTTCTCGTCGAAGGCAGTACCCCAGATGATGTTCGCATCGGGATGAGCGCTCTGGGTGATGAGGCCGGCGGCAGTCTCGACGTCCTCCAGACCGATGTCGGGGCTGGAAGTGATGTTGATGATGACGCCGTGTGCGCCGGCGATGCTGGTCTCCAGCAGCGGAGAGGAGATAGCGGCCTTGGCGGCGTTCTCAGCCTTGCCGGCACCCTTGGCGCTGCCGACGCCCATGTGAGCGTAGCCGGCGTCCTTCATGATGGAGCGCACGTCGGCGAAGTCCAGGTTGATGAAGGCCGGCACATTGATCAGGGCGGAGATGGACTCGACGCCCTGACGCAGCACGTTATCAGCGGCCTGGAAGGCGTTCATCAGGGTGATCTTCTCCTGACTGATCATCTTCAGGCGCTCGTTGGGGATGACGATGAGGCTGTCCACGTGCATCAGCAGATTTGCGATGCCCTGCTCAGCCAGACCCATCTTCCGCTTGCCCTCAAAAGAGAAGGGCTTGGTGACGATGCCCACGGTCAGGATGCCCAGGTCGTGTGCCACCTCGGCCACCACAGGAGCAGCACCGGTGCCGGTGCCGCCGCCCATACCGGCGGTGATAAAGACCATCTGGGAGCCCTTCAGAGCGTTTGCGATCTCGTCCTTGCTCTCCTCGGCAGCGCGCTGGCCGATCTCGGGGTCGGCACCTGCGCCGCGGCCCTTGGTGAGCTTGGAGCCCAGCTGCACCTTGGTGGCGGCATGGTTCTTCGCCAGTGCCTGCTGGTCGGTGTTCATTGCGATAAATTCAACGCCCTGCAGGCCGTCGCTGACCATGCGGTTGACGGCGTTGCCGCCGCCGCCGCCCACGCCGATGACCTTTATCGTCGTTACGTTTTCGTCCATTTCTTCGTCGAGCATGAGTGCCATATCATTGTCCTCCATCGGATTTTATCGTAGACCGCGCCTTGGCGCAGGATAGAACTCAACATTACTGCTACTATATAACAGTATCGTATCATCTTTTGGCCCCGAATGCAAGATAAATTTGCTTTTTCGATGGTATTTTTTTCACAGCGGCGTCAGGGGGCGGCATTTCTCTGCCAATTCGTCCCCCTAAAGAGGCCAGAACTTCCCACAAACCGGCATAGCCCCGGTCGATATGACGAGTCTCTTCCACGAAGCTCTTTCCCTGTGCCGACAAAGCCGCCACCACCAGTGCCGCACCGCCCCGCAGGTCGGGCGCAGTGAGGGTGGCTCCGTGGAGGCCGCTTTCCGGCAGCGGGCCGACGGAGAGCACCCGGCCCGACCGTTTTACCCGCCCGCCCAGCCGCTCAAAGCCCTCCGCGCAGCCGAACCGCCGCTCGAAGATGACGTCCTCGATGCTGCTCTCTCCCTCGGCGCAGAGCATGGCGGCGGCCAGCAGGGGCGCAGCGTCGGTGGCGAGACCCGGGTACACCCCGGTGAAGACCCGGCCCGCCCCGTACAGCCGCCCGAAACGGGCCACCTCGGCCCGGTCTGCGCCCCGCTCCACGGTGCAGCCCATTTGTTCCAGAATTTCCAGCACCGGCGCATAGAGCGCGGGCGGGCATCCGGTGAGTTCCACCCGCCCTCCGGCAGCAGCGGCGGCGCAGGCCAGCGTGGAGGCGAAGATGCGGTCCGGCAGGGGCGAAAAATCGCAGCCGGAAAGCCCCCGCCGCCCCTCGATGCGCAGTGTGGAAGTCCCCGCACCCTCGATCCGTCCGCCGCAGCGGTTCAGAAATTCGGCAAGGTCGGAGATCTCCGGTTCCCGGGCTGCGCCCCGCAGGACGGTGGTGCCTCGGGCGCAGACAGCAGCCAGCAGCAATGTCTCCGTCGCTCCCACGCTGGGGAAACGGAGGGTGAAGTCTGTCCCGTGGAGTCCCCCCGGCGCGGCCAGCACCAGCTTTCCCGCCCCGGCGTCCAGCTCCTTTGCCCCCATCCGGGCCAGACCTTCCAGATGTAAGTCGATGGGACGGGCGCCGATATTGCACCCGCCGGGCAGCGAAGTCTCGGCCCGGCCCAGCCGCGCCAGCAGCGGCGCGCAGAAGAGGATGGAGGCCCGCATTTGTGCCGCAGTTTCTCCCGGAAGGGTGCTGTTTGAGGGCATCCCGGCCACCACAATGTCTGCCCCCTGCCAGTAGGCGGCACACCCTGCGCCCCGCAGCAGCCCGAGGCTGCATTCCACGTCCGACAGCCTCGGCACGGCCCGCAGCCGCACCGGTCCCCGGCAGAGCAGTGCCGCCGCAAGGAGCGGAAGTACGCTGTTTTTCGCCGCCGGTATCGCCGCCGTGCCGTTCAGCGGCCGTCCACCCATCACCCAAATCCGCTCGCTCTGCTGTGTCATATCCGCTGCCCCCATTCCGCAAAAGATACCCCACGATATGCAAAAGCAGGGGCGGATGTCACGATTTGAGTTTGTGAATGTGTTTGTGAGTCTTGCCCTCTCAGTCACGCCGCAGGCGTGACAGCTCCCCCAGAGGGGGAGCCACTGGCGTGTCGGTCAGGCCCACGCTGGACGAGCGAAGCACGATGTCTCGGAAACGGTAGTGCTTCGCTGTCTAGATTCACGGTAGCTTGACAAGGTGCGTTGTCCAGAAGCGGCTGCCCTCTGTAGCAGCGCCCGCCCTTTTGCGCCCCGTCGGGCCTTCAGCGGTCAGGCGAAAGTGGCCCGGCTTGCCAATGGCTCTCCCTTTGGGAGAGCTGGCGAGCGAAGCGAGACTGAGAGGGCTCTACGTCTCCCCCCTCGACACCCCCAGCACCACCCCCATCTCCCCCAGCAGCATCATGAGGCTGGTGCCGCCGGAGGAGAAAAAGGGCAGCGAGATGCCGGTGTTGGGGATGGTGTTGGTGACGACAGCCACGTTCAGCACCGCCTGCAGGGCCACCTGCACCACGAATCCCACCACCAGCAGCGCTCCGAACCGGTCGGGCGCGTGGGCTGCGATGGTGATGCCCCGGCAGAGCAGCAGCACGAACAGCCCCACCACTGCGCAGGCCCCCACGAAGCCCAGTTCCTCGCAGACGATGGAGAAGATGAAGTCGTTCTGAGGCTCGGGGACGAAAAGATGCTTCTGGCGGCTTTCCCCCAGACCGAGGCCGGTGGCCCCGCCGGAGCCGATGGCATAGAGGCTCTGGATGGTCTGGTGGCCGTCGCCCAGCGGGTCGGCAAAGGGGTCGAGCCAGGAGCGGAGCCGGTCGGCGGCGTAGGGGACGAGGTCGGGCATGACGGCCACCGCCGCACCAATGGCCCCGACGCCTCCCGCGCCCGCCAGCAAAAACCACCGCAGCCCCGTACCGCCCACGAACATCAGCACCGCGCCGATGCCGAGGATGAGGACGGTGCCGGACAGGTGCGGCTCCAGCAGCATCAGGGCCGCCACCACCCCCAGCACCAGCGCAAAGGGCAGGACACCCACGCTGAAATCCTTCATCCGGTCGTGGTTCAGTGCGATGATGTGGGAAAACACCAGCACCACCGCAAACTTTGCGATCTCGCTGGGCTGCAGGGTGCCGAACCCCGGGATGACCAGCCACCGCTTGCAGCCGTTGTACTCGGGCATGAAGAGCACCGCCGCCAGCAATATCAGCGACAGCCCCAGCAGCGGCCACGCCAGCTTGTGGAAGATATGGTAATCTACCCGGCTGGCCAGCCACATCCCGCAGAGCCCCAGCGCCGCGTAGAGCAGCTGAGGCCGCAGATAGGCCCAGGCGTCGCCCCGCCGGTAGAGCGCCACGGCGCTGGACGCGCTGGCCAGCATCACCAGCCCGAAGCCCACCAGCGTGAGCACCAGGATTAGAAACGGCAGGTCCATGCCGGGCAGCGGACGCAGGATCCTCTTCTTCATCCTCTCCCCCCTTCCCTTTAGTGTACGCACCGGGGCGGACGGCTAGTCACGGGGTCTCGCGCATATGATTGCAGGAAGGGAGGTGCTGTCTCATGTCCGAATCGCCAAAACCCGCCGACGCCCTGCGCACCCTGCCGGAACGGGCGTTCCGCGCCCGGGCAAGGCTGGTGGCAGGGATATTCTGTCTGGTCTGCTGCGGGCTGGCGGTGCGGCTTTTATTTTTGCAGGTGCTGGGCGGCGGCTGGTACACCGACCGCGCCCTGGGCCAGCAGCTGCGGGACACCGTCGTCCCCGCCGACCGGGGCCGCATTTATAGCGCCGACGGCGTCCTTCTGGCGGCCAACAGCAGCTGCTGGACCCTCCGGGCCTCGCCCCGGGAGATGCCGGAGGATAAACTCGCCCTCGCGGCCAAGGGGCTGGCGGAAATTCTGGAGCTGGACGAAGGGAAGCTTCTCGAGAAATTCAGCGACCGTCACTCCAACGACTGCCTCCTGCGCTACCGGGTAGACCGGGCCATGGCCGACGCCGTGCGGGACTTCTGCGAGGCAAACGGCATCACCGGCATCCGCATCGATCAGGACTCGAAGCGCTGGTACCCGCAGGGGGAGTTTCTGGCCTCGGTGCTGGGGTTCACCAATGTGGACAACGCGGGCGTCTCGGGCCTCGAACTGAAATATGACGACCTGCTCACCGGCGAAAACGGCGTGGTCCTCACGGCGGTGAACGCCTGGGGCTACACCCTCGAGCAGAGCTATGAGACCGAGCGTTTCCCCACCGAGGGGGACGGCCTGCGGCTCACCATCGACGCCAACATCCAGCACTACCTCGAGAACGCGCTGGGCTACGCGGTAAAGGAACACCACGTCGCAGCCCGTGCCGTGGGCATCGTCATGGACGTGAACACCGGGGCCGTGCTGGCCATGTCCACCACCCCCGCCTACGACCCCAACCAGCCCCGTGTGCTGGCTGACAAGGCCGCCCGGAAGGCCGTGGAGGGGCTTTCCGGCGACGAGCGGGCGGCGGCATTGCAGCTGGCCCAGCAGACCCAGTGGCGGAACAAGGCCGTCAGCGACCTCTACGAGCCGGGCAGCGTCTTCAAGCTCATCACCTGCGCGGCGGCGCTGGACACCGGAGCTGTGAGCAAAAATTCCAGCTTCTACTGCGGCGAGAGCATCTCGGTGGCCGGCACCCGCTTCCACTGCGCCAACCACAAGCGCCACGGCGCGCAGACCGTCACGCAGGCCCTCGAGAACTCCTGCAACCAGAGCTTCATCCAAATCGGCGCAAGGCTGGGCAAAGAGGCGTTCTGCGACTACTTTGCGGCCTTCGGCCTCCGCGCGCCCACCGGCATCGACCTGCCCGCCGAGCCGAAAAAGAGCCTCTACTACACCGCCGACCGGATGGGGCCGGTGGAGCTGGCGTCCTGCGCCTTCGGGCAGAGCAGCAAGATCTCTTACCTCGAGATGGCGTCGGCGGTCTGCGCCGTGGTCAACGGCGGGCGGCTGATGCAGCCCTACGTCGTCTCGGACATCCTCGGCCCGGAGGGCGAAGTCATCGACCACCTCTCCCCCGTCTGCAAGCGGCAGGTGCTGAAAGAGGAGACCTCCCGCACCATGCGGGAGATGATGGAGGCCGTCGTCCTCTACGGCGGCGGCCGGAACGCCCGGATCGCGGGCTACCGGGTAGGCGGCAAGAGCGGCACCAGCCAGAAGCTGGACAGCGCCGACGAGAAGGCCCGCATCGCCAGCTTTGTGGCCGTGGCTCCCATCGACGACCCCCAGTTTTTGTGCCTCGTCTGCCTCGACGAGCCCCACAGCTGGACGACAGCGGGCGGCAGCCTCTCGGCCCCGGTCTGCGCCGAGGTCCTCGAGCAGACGCTGGTCTATAAAGGCGTCCCCCGTGCCGCTGTCCCGGATACGCCTGCTTCCGATGCTGAGACTTCCGCCGACCTTCCCGAGGACGGCGACAGCTTCGACGGGGCGTAAAAATGGGCAAAAGAAAAGACCGCTGGACGGCGGTCTTTTCTCACGTTCCTGCTTCGTCCGTCAAACGTACCAGCTCTGCGGCCAGCGGCGGAAGAGTCTCTATGCTTTCCCTCTCGTCCAGATAGACGACTTCGTGATAAAACGGCTCGTCGTTCCGCTTCGATAGGATGTGCGTCACCGGATACGCGCCCTCGCTCTTGGCAAAGCCGTCCTCATCCCGCAGTGATTCCACGATGTACTTGCTGCTCTTGTACTCCCCGCTGGCGTCCTTGTGACGGTTCAGGCAGAGCACAAAGGCAAGGTCCGTCGTGCCGAACTGGAACGACTGCGTTTCAGTCGTGATATTTTCCAGCATAAAGCACTCTGAAGTGACCATGCCGGCGATGTCGCTCAGGTGTACGAGCTTGCGCTGGCAGAGCTGATAGGGGTGGTGAGACGAAAAGAAGATCTGGTTCGCCTGCAGCGTCCCGCTCACCGCCTTTTTGTAAAAGGACATCGCGTCCAGCCCGGTATCCACGCCGGTCAGGTGACGGAATCCCTTTGCCTGATAGGCCACCTCGATGGCTCTGCCGTCGAAGACATACAAAAAGTGTTTCCCCACCAGATTTTTCTTATAGAGGCGCGCCGCCGCAGAGATTTGGGCTACCACCTGCTTTTTATCGTTCAGCTTTTTCATACGTCCTCAGTTTCTTTTATAAAGAAAGGGCGTCAGACTCTTCATCCGACGCCCATCATTCTTAAAACAGCGGTTTTCTGCTGGCTGTCAGCCGCGATGCCCGGTAGAGCATCTATTGTCGCCGGAACTTACCGTCCCCGGCGCGGACCCACCTTATCTCCCCGGTGCGGGCGCGATGTCCGGTGGGACATCTTATGTCGTGGTGATTACCCTGCCCACGCACAGTACAGCTTTGCGTGCCGCCGCACGGAACCTTCCGGTTCACTTACAGTATACACAAAACCTGACGGATTGTCAACAAAAACCTTTCAGCTCTGCTGCGGCTGGTCGCGGAACACGATCTCACCGGTGGCGCTGTCCATGGACTCGACGATGGCGAGGCTCTCCAGCTGGATGCCCTTGCTGCGGATGAGGTCGCCGCCCTGCTGGAAGCCCTTCTCGACGGCGATGCCGATGCCCTCGACGGTGGCACCAGCCTTCTCGGTCAGCTCCAGCAGACCCAGCAGGGCGCAGCCGTTGGCCAGGAAGTCGTCGATGATGAGAACGTGGTCCTCGGGGGTGAGGAACTTCTTGGAGACGATGACATTATAAATTTTCTTGTGGGTGAAGGACTGGATCTTCGTCTCGTAGTTGTCGTAGTCCAGGTTGATGCTCATGGACTTTTTGGCGAACACCACCGGCACGTTGAACTCGCTGGCCACCACAGCCGCGATGCCGATGCCGCTGGCCTCGATGGTGAGCACCTTGTTGATGGGTTTGCCATCGAACAGGCGCTTCCACTCCTTTGCCATCTCGCGGAACAGCGGAATGTCCATCTGATGGTTGATGAAGCTGTCCACCTTGAGCACATTGCCCTCACGGACGATGCCGTCTTTGCGGATGCGGTCTTCCAGCATTTTCATAGTTCGTCTCTTCCTCCCAATTTTCCTGTCACAAAACGGTCGATATTTCATATCAGTATACCGGATACTCTCCCGGTTGGCAAGGCTTTTTCTGCCCAAATTTGACTCGTTCTCTCCGGTTTTTTCAGCCCTTTCGATTATAAGTACGACTTTTGCGGTACAGTCTGTGTCTCAGGGCGGACGATTTGTGCAGTTGTCTCTTGTTTTCTGCGCAAAATCGAGTATACTGGTAGCAACCGGAAACGGCTTGCTGCGGCCGACGAGGGCCGCACCGGGAAAAGGAGTCAGTATATGAAGACAGGGTTAGTATTAGAGGGCGGTGCCATGCGGGGGATGTTCACCGCAGGCGTTCTGGATGTCCTGATGGAGCACGGCCTCACCACCGACGGCACCATCGGCGTGTCGGCGGGCGCGGTGTTCGGCTGCAACTTCAAGTCGCACCAGATCGGCCGCGTCATCCGCTACAACACCGAATATTGCAACGACAAGCGCTACGCCAGCTTCCGCAATCTGCTGCGCACCGGCAACCTCTACAGCGAGGATTTCTGCTACCACGAGGTGCCGGAAAAGCTGGACCCCTTCGATGAAGAAGCCTTCCGCGCTTCGCCCATGGACTTCTTTGTCGTCTGCACCGACCTGCACACCGGCGACCCGATCTACCACAAGTGCCGCAGCGGCGACGCCGAAGACGTGCGCTGGATGGAGGCCTCGGCGTCCATGCCGCTGGCGGCGAAGGCCGTCAGGATCGGCCACTACTCCCTGCTGGACGGCGGCGTGGCCGACTCCATCCCCGTCCGCTTCTTCGAGAGCCTGGGTTACAAGCGGAACCTCATCATCCTGACCCAGCCCAAGGGCTTTGTGAAAAAGAAGAACCCCATGCTGCCCGCCATCCGTGCGCGGTATCTGCGCTATCCGGCCTTCGTGGCAGCGGTGGCCGACCGTCACGAGCGGTACAACGAGACCCTCTCCTACATCGCCATGCAGGAGGCCTCCGGCAAAGACTATGTCATCCACCCGCCCATCCCGCTGGAGATCGGCGCTATGGAGCGCGACCCCGCCCAGTTGCGCCGGGTCTACGAGACGGGCCGCGCCGTGGCGGAGAACCAGATCGATAAGATAGAGGCGTTCCTGAACGATGTGAAGGAGACGGAGGAATAACCCTCTCAGTCTCGCTTCGCTCGCCAAGGCCGGGTTGCGGCACCCAGCGTCTGCTGCGCTGTCGCTTGCATCCTGCTGGCCGCTGCCCCAACAGCTCCTCCCTGTTTCCGCCGCTGGCGGCGGTCGTCGCCGTTGCCCCCAAAGGGGGAGCCCTTGGCAGGCCGGTCAACTTCCTACTAGACGCCTGAGGCGCAATATAGCGTAAAAGGGCGGGCCTTGCTACAGAGGGCAGGCTCGTCTTTGTACAACCTCTCCGTCACGCCTACGGCGTGCCACCTCTCCTTGTAGGAGAGGCTTTGGCAGGCCGGGCCACTTTCTACTGGACGCTGAAAGCTCAATATAACGCAAACAGGAGTGCCCTGCTACCAAGGCTAGCAGCAGCTTGACAAGGATATTGTTCCGAAGCTGCTGCCCTCTGTAGCAGGGCACTCCTGTTTTTGATATAAAGAAACTTTGCTCGTCCAGCGTGGGCCTGGCCGACACGCCAGAGGTGCTCCGCACCCGGGTTGCGGCTCCCAGCATCCGCGGCGCTTCGCTTGCGTCTTGCTGGCCGCTGCCCCAACAACGACTCCCTGTTTCCGCCACTGGCGGCGGTCGTCGTTGTTGCCCCCTCTAGGGGAGCTGTCGAGCGGCAGCGAGACTGAGAGGTTGTACGAAGACGAGCCTAACCTACAAACAAAGCAGGAGCCCCATCCATTCGGATGGAGCTCCTGTTTTTCTTATTGCTTACTGCATATCCGTCTCAGAGATGGGGGTATCCAGCTCATCGGCGGGGGCGTCCGCCGTCTCGGGCTGTTTGCCCTTCTTCTCCCTGCGGGGCTTTTCGCCCTTGGGGCCGCGCTTCGACTTGATGCGCTTTGCCAGCAGCAGGAGCAGCACCAGCAGGGCTGCGCCGCCGACGCAGAAGGCCCAGACGGGGAGCTTTGCGGGGACGAAAGCCACTTCGACCTCGGTGCCGGTGGTGGTGAAGGTGGTGTAGCTGCCGAAGCTGCCCGTCTCCACCTTATGCCAGCTGCCGTCGGCCTGCTTGACGTAGACCTTGCCCTTGGCCTTGCCGGGGGTCAGATAACGGATCTGGTGGGTCTCATTGCCGTCATCGGTGAACTCCAGCAGCCACTGCTCTGTCACACCGTGGACATCGGCTGTGATGTCCTGCTGGGTGACCTGCACGGCGTTGGAACCGCCGAAGAAGCCGTCCACGAAGAAGACAGGGCGTCCGTTCTCACGGGTGACGCTGCTGCTCAGAGACGGGATGTAGGGCGTGTACTCCACATTGACCACGGTGTCGGTGTGGAGCTGGTCGAGGACGGGTGCGCTCCACTCGGCGTAGTATCCATTCTTCTGGGGGATCTCGGGGTAGTCGGCCAGAGTGAAGGACGCACCGTAGTCAAAGCTGATCTTCTTGATGATGTGGCCGTCGGCCTTGAAGGTCAGGGTCAGCTTACGGAAAGAGTCCGGCACATTCTCCTGAGCCAGCAGGGTCTCATAAGTGACCGGCTCTGCCTGACCGACGCGGCTCAGGCGGTCGATGCCCTGCAGATCGTCGGAGACGAAGAGGTTGCCATAGAAGTCGCCGTCCTGTCCGCCGGAGACAGCACCCACGTACTGCTGGCCTTCCAGCACAGAGACGATGGCGCGGTTGTTGATGGCGATGAGGCTGCCGTCGGTAAGGTCGCTGTCGGTACCCTGACCGACGATGCCGCCGATGTACTTTTCACCGCTGAGGGCGCATTTTGCCCAGTTGCTGCGGAGCTTGGCGCTGGCCGCACCGGCAATGCCGCCCACCTGATTGACGCCGGTGACGTCGCCGTAGGACTCGCAGGCCGTCACAAGGCCCAGTTCCTCCTGGCCGACGATGCCGCCGACCATGTCCTTCTTGGCGGTGATGCTGCCCTCGTTGATGTTGCCGATGAGGACGGCGCTGACGGTATAGGAGGTGCGGAGCAGCGAAGTGCCGTCGTCCTTGTTGTCCTCCTCGGGGTCCAGCAGGTTCTCGACGCCCATAGTACCGGCGATGCCGCCCACGTTCATGTCGGCGTCGATGCTGCCGCGGTTGATGCTGTTCTCGATCTTGCCGTCGGACTGGGAGGCGATGAGGTCTTCCGACTCATCCTCGTAGATGGTCTTGCTGCCCGGGTCGCTGATCTCTTCCACAGCATCCAGCATCAGGTTGGACACGACGCTGACCTGTGCGGTCACGGCGCGCATCTTGTCGGTCAGCTGGTTGCTGGCGGTGCGCATGGTGCTGTTGATGTCGTCCATCTTGTCGGTCAGGGCGCTGACAGCATCAAAGAGGGAGTCCTTGGTATTGGTCAGCTCTGCCGAGGGACGAGGCACCTTGATGGGGTCCTGCTGGTTGAGCCAGTGGAGGATGTCGCGGGTCTGGCCCATCATATCGGTCAGGCCGCCGAGGCCGTCCTGCATCTGGCCCATTGCCACGGAGGTATGCGCCAGCGTTGCGCTGGTGAGGGCGGCGTCGGTCTTGAGCAGGTCGAGGGAGTCGCTCAAGTCATCCATGGCGTCGCTCAATTTGTCGGAAGCATCGCTCAGCTGATCGAGACCATCCTTGATGCTGCCGCCGCCGTTATTGCCGATCCAGTCCTTGATGTTGTCCATGATGCCGTCGGTGATGCTGCCCATGCCATCCAGCGCGTCAGAGGCTTTGGTCAGAGCCGCAGCCAGCTCGGGGTGGTCGGAGGCCGAGACAGCCTTTGCCGCACTGCCCACGATGCCGCCCATCTGGGTGGCAATGGTAGAGATGGTGCCGACTGCGTTGGCGATCTGGCTGGTGGCGCGGGCAATGTCACTGTCGTTGGACAGGAGGGACGCCGTGCGCAGCAGGCCCATGCCTGCGGTGACGGCCTTCATTGCCGGGGCCATGCCGCTGCCCAGCGTGAAGACGCTGGCCACGGAGTTGGCCACCTTCAGCAGCTCAATGCCGGTCTTGAGGTTCTTGTCGGACTTCTTGTCCGAGGACAGGGAGTCGTATGCGGAGAGGATGCCGGAGATGGCCTGCGAGGCAGCGCTGTCATCGCCGGTATCGACAGACTCCAACAGCTGTTTGATACCCTCAGAGATCGCCGACATACCGTCACGGCCATCCTCGGCCGCGTCGCTCACCTTGTCCAGACCGGAGCTGGTCTTGCCGAGGGCGTTGGATGCCATCAGCATCTCAGCGGCCATCTCGCGCATGGCCCACTTGAGGTTTCCGGTGGCGTCGGTCAGCTTGGTCATGGCATCTTCGCCGGTGTCCATGACGGGTTCGAGTTTGGTGAGGGTGTCGGCCAGCAGAGTGGAGGCGCGGTCGATCTCGTCGGCCACCTCGTCGCCGTAGTCGCTAGCCTGATCGTCCAGCTGACGGGCCGCTGCAATGGCGGTGTCCATCTGGCTGGTCATGGCGCTGAAGGAGTTGGAGATGCTGGTGGTGGAGTTCTCGACGACGCCGGTGGTGTCATCGACAAGGCCGCGCAGGACCTCCAGCTCCGAGCGGAGACGCTTGATGGTGTCCTTGGAGAGGTCGAGTTCGCGATAGGGTTCCGCCTGACCGGCGATGCCGCCCACGTCCTTGCGGCCCAGAACACAGCCCTGATTGACGCAGCCGGATACGAGACCGTCGGTGCGGCCCACGATGCCGCCCACATTGTAGCCAACATGCTCGTAGCCGATGGTGCCGGCGTTGACGCTGGTCAGGATCATGCCGGAGGAGCGGCCTGCGATGCCGCCGGTGTCGGTGGCGACGTTGGTGACGGAATTGGTGGCGTCGTCAGCAGCGGCGGCCATCTTGTTGTTGATGTAGTCCACCATCTTGGCCGTGAAGCCGTCGGTGTCGAGAGAGGCTTCCGGATATTCGGTGTTGATGCTGCCCACATTGGTGCAGCCGGTGATGGCACCGAGGTTGTAGCCTGCGATGCCGCCGGTGGAAGATTTGCCGGTGACGATGGCGCGGGCCGTGCTGTGGTCGATGGTGCCTTCGGACTCGTTGCGGCCCACGATGCCGCCCACCTCGCTGTCGCCGGTGACGACGCCGGTGAACTGGCAGTTGATGAGGGTGCCGTGGTTGATGCCTACGATGCCGCCGGTGGTGGTGTCGGCAGAGTCAGAGACAGACACGACGCCGCGGACGCTCAGGGACTCGATGGAGCCCTGTTCCTCCACGATGCCGAAGAGGCCCGCCGGGGAATACTGGCCCGTAATGGTCAGGTCCGAGATGGTGTGGCCATTGCCCTTGAACTGTCCGCTGAAGGACGGGATGGGCTCCCACAGCATCCCCTCGAGGGAGAGGTCTTTCTGTAAAATAACCGTCTTGCCCACCGACCACTGGTCGTAGGCACAGTTCCTGGCCAGCGAGAGCAGGTCCGAGACGCTGTTGATGTAAATGGTATCGCCGTCGTCGGACGCGAACACCGGCAGTGCGATGCTCAGCGCCAGCACAGCGGCCAGAAGCGCAGCCGTCAGGCGGCGCAGCAGATGGTTACTGGTCTTCATTCTGCACCTCCTGTTTTTCGTTGTCGTCCAGTTCCTGAGAGACGTTGCCCGAGATGACGGTCAGCTGGACGTCGCCGTCCACGATGGCGTTCATCGTACCGGCCACGGAGCCGTGGATCTCGCCCTGCACGATGCCATTGACCCGCATACGGCCATTGCCGCTGCTGCGGGCCACCAGCTTCGGCACGGCAAAGGAGGTACGGTCCACGATGCGGGTGCCGATGAGCAGGATCTGGGGCAGAACGAAGAGGACGAGGATGATGGAGATGATGGTGCCTCGGCCCAGACACTGGCCGATGCCCACGATGCAGGCGTCGGAAGTCATCTGGCCGATGAGGATGCCGGACACGGTCATGATGGTGCCGGAAGTCAGGATGGTCGGGAACGCGAAGTTGATGGTCTCTATCATGGCCTGCTTGTGCTCCATCTTATCCTTCAGCTCGTTGAAACGGGTGGCGATGACGATCGCGTAGTCGATGTTCGCGCCCATCTGGATGGAGCTGACGATGAGGTAGCCCATGAAGTAGAGGTTGGTCCCCATGAAATACGGGAACGAGAAGTTGACCCAGATAGCGCCCTGGATGACCACGATGAGCAGGATGGGCATACCGACGGACTGGAAGGTGAACAGCAGCACCAGCAGGACGATGAAGATAGACACGACGTTGACGACGACATTATCGATGGCGAAGGACTTCTGGAAATCGTACTCGTTGGTGGCGTCACCGGCCATGTAGAGCTCGCCGTCCGGGTAATACTTCCGGGCGATGGAGCGGATGGTGTCGGTGAACTCATAAGTAGTCTGGCCGGGTTCCAGAGAGGGGCTCAGGTAGATGAGGACGCGGTTGTAGTCGTCGCCCTGCAGCTGGGCCAGTGCGCTCTCCATCTGTTCGCGGGCGTCGTGGAGGTCGTCCAGGTCTTCCTGAGAGAGGGAGACGATGCCGGTATCGGCCTCGTCGCAGACGTAGAGGAACATATCCACCAGCGGCACTTTATAGGAGGCGAAGTTGCCGATGATCTGGCCGTACTCCTCGTTCTCGATGGCGTAGGCGGTGTAGATCATCTGGGCGGCCTCGTAGTCCAGGTCGGCCATCTCGGAGAACTGGCGGGCGGTGAGCTTGTCTTCCAGCATATAGCCGTCCTGGGCCTCGATGTTGGACAGACCCTTGGTGGAGTCTATTTCATCATAGCTTTCCAGCTCCTCCAACATCTTTTTCTCGATGCTGTAATCGTCGTTCTTGGGGTAGACGAGTGCCACGAGGTTCGACTTGGTGAAGTTCTCTTCGATCATCTGGTCCGCGATGAGGGATTCGTTCATCTTCGGCACCTTGATGACATCGTAGCCGTAGGCGTAGGGACAAAGGTTCGAGAAGTGGTAACCGATGAGGATGACCACCAGGAAGATGACAGGGATGACCTTGCGGGTGCGCCATGCAAAGCGGCCCACGAAGGGGATCTCCGGCACGAAGTTCCTGTGCTTGGTCTTATCCATGTAGGGTCCGAAGAGCATCAGCAGGCCGGGCATGACCACGAACACCGAGAGCATCGCAAAGAGGATGGACTTGATGAGGCAGACGGCCATATCGGAGCCGATGCGGAACTGCATGAACAGCATAGCCACAAGGCCGCCGACGGTGGTCAGGGAGCTGGAGCTGATCTCGGGGATGCTCTTGCTCAGGGACTCGATGACGGCCTCCTTCAGGGGCATGGTCTGGTGTTCTTCCTTGAAGTGGTTGCAGAAGATGATGGCGTAGTCCAGCGACAGCGCCAGCTGCAGGATGTTCGTGACCGAGTTGGACACGAAGGAGATGGTGCCGAGCATGAAGTTTGTACCCATGTTCAGGATCATGCCCACCACGAAGGTGAGGATGAGGACAGGCACCTCGGCGTAGGTCTGGGACGTCAGGAGCAGGACGATGACGATGATGACGGCAACGTACACCATGATGACCCGTACCTCGGCATCAATGGTCTCCTGCTGGGTGTTGCCCAGCGAGGTGGAGACGTAGATGTCGTAGTCGGCGAGGTATTCCTTCACCCGGTCAAGGGCCTCGAGGCACTGGTCATCGTCCTCGGGGTAGTCGAAGGTGATGGAGTAAAGGGCCGACACCGCGTCCTTATTATAATGGTCGGTGGTGTCGTCGTAGTCCAGCATCTGGACTCCCTTGAGCTCGGTGAGCCGGTCGGAAAGCTCATCGGCCTCAGCGGGCGTGATGTTGGCCACCATGACGTCGGCAGAGCCGTAGGTCGTGAACTGCTCGTCCATGATGTCGAGGCCCATGCGGGTCTCCGAGGTCTTGGGCAGGTAGGTGGTCATGTCGGTCTCGACCTTGACCCACCGCACCGAGAACACCGTGAAGATGGCAGCCAGAATGACAAACAGGAACACAAGGTTGCGGCGTTCCACGATCTGGCGCGCAAGCTTGTGCATGAAGTCTATCTGTGGTTTTTCGTGTTCGTTCAAAGAGTCCGTCCTCCTTTGTCGTGATTTTTTTGCAGTTTCATTCCCGGGGATGGGCTGCACAGTCGTCTCATAAACAACCTCCGTCCGATAAGCTACATTTGGTGATTTTGTGAAAAATCAAAGGGAAATATTTGTACAAATGATATAATAGAGCGCTGCCCATCAAAAAGCAAGCGGCAAAACCGCGCGAATGATAAAATTTGCTTGTTCTTAGCCGCGTCTTTTTTTCCTGCGCGGCCCCGCATTGACGTAGCCGAACACTGTGCCACAGACGCCGCCGACGATGTGCATGAAGTTGGCCACGTTGTCCCGCACAAAGATGATGTCATAGATCTGCTGGCCCAGATAGAGCGCCGCCACCAGCAGCATGGTGACGGGGATGCCGCCCGAGAAGCCGGACAGGGATGCCAGCATGATGAGCATGAAGACGATGCCCGACGCGCCCAGCAGCGCCGTGCGGGGGAACAACGCACACTGCAGAATACCCGAAATGAGGGCCGTGAGCAGGATGCCTTTGAGCAGGGGCAGGCTGCCGTACTTTTCTTCCATCGGCGGGCCGACGACGAGGAGAAGCAGCATATTGTTCAGGAAATGGTCCCAGCTGCCGTGGCCCAGCACATGGCCGAAGAGCCGGATGTAAAACAGCGGGTCTTTCAGCGAGGAACGGTAGACGCTGAACAGATGGGTGGTCGTCCAGCCGCCGGTGTACTGGCCCAGGAACAGCACCCCCAGTGAGAGGAGGAAAAATGTCAGGATGACCGGCGAATTGTACTGCACAGACAGCGTGAATTTGGGTCGTTTCGTAGTTGTTTCCTTCTTTCCCGGCCCGTCCGGGGCCGCAGTATGAGTGATACGACCATCATATCATAATCTTCAAGGTTTTTCCACAACTTTCGTCGGTTCAGCCCCGGGTCTGCTCCCAATAGGCCCCCATGCTCTGGCCGGGCTGGTCGGTGACTTCGTCGCTGAGGTAGTCCGCGAGGCCCACGGCGGCAGGCTGCCAGCTGCGGGCTGCCTCTACCGTGGGGTACTCCACCTCGGCGTACCAGAACTCCGTCGGCTGGCCCTCGTCCACATGATTCACTTCCAGCACCGCACCGTCCGGCAGCAGGTAGCTGCGGTGGAGCTTCGGGATAAGGGGCCTGCCGATGATCTTCGTCTCGAGGTCATTGAAAAGCTCAGGGTCGATGTCCCGCTCGATCTCTTCCCTCGCCAGCCCGCTGCCCGACTTGAAGCAGAGGACGTAGTGGGTCTTGCCGCCCGTCAGGGCCTCTTCCCGAATGCGGACGGTGGGCCGCACGCTGATGTAGCCCTGCCGCATGGCAAACTCCTCTTTCAGCGGCAGCCCCTCCGGCCAGCCGTTCACCATCCACTTGCGCTCGATCTCCATGATGTTTTCCTTCCTTTCGGTGGTTTTTGTATTTATTCTAACATATTTTTATGGTATTATAAATGGTGAGTTAGAAGAACAACCTCTCAGTCTCGCTATCGCTCGACAGCTCCCCTACCGAGGGGAGCCTCTGGCGAAGAGGGAAAGTTTACCGAAATGCCAAAGCCTCCCCTCGTTAGGGGAGGTGGCACGGCGTCAGCCGTGACGGAGAGGTTCATCCTCAATTATTAAGGAGCAACCATGAAATCAGAACGCAGCTATCCTATTTATAAAGTAAACAAAAAAGCCGAGGCCAGCCTCGTGGGCGGGCATCCGTGGGTATACGAGAACGACATCCTCGAGTTCCCGGAGGCAGAGCCCGAGAACGGCACCCTCGCCGACGTAGTGAGCCCGAAGGGCGCTTACCTCGGCACCGGCTTCGTCTCTCTCAAGAGCAAGATCCGCGTCCGCCTCATCTCCCGCAACGCCAACGACACCTTCGACGCCAGCTTCTGGCGCCGCCGCGTCGAGTACGCCTGGGCCTACCGCAAGACCGTCCTCGAGCCTGCCGACCTCTCGGCCTGCCGGGTCATCTTCGGCGAGGCCGACCAGTTCCCCGGCCTGACCGTGGACCGCTTCAACAACATCCTCGTCACCCAGACCCTCAGCGTCGGCATGGAGAAGCTGAAGCCCGTCCTCTTCCCCCTCCTCGCCGAAGTCCTGCGGGCCGACGGCCAGACCATCGACGGCATCTACGAGCGGAACGATGAGGCTCTGCGGGCCAAAGAGGGCCTCGAGCAGAGCAAGGGCTGGTTCGAGCTGCCGGGTGAAAACCACCCTGCCTCCACCCAGACCGAGATCTGCGAGAACGGCGTCTACTACCACGTCGATTTCGAGAACGGCCAGAAGACCGGCTTCTTCCTCGACCAGAAGTACAACCGCCGGGCAGTCGCCCGCCTCGCCGCCGGCCACACCGTGCTGGACTGCTTCACCCACACCGGCAGCTTTGCCCTCAACGCAGCCAGCGGCGGCGCAGCCCGGGTCACGGCAGCGGACATCAGCGCCGACGCCATCGCCATGGCCCAGCGGAACGCGGAGCGCAACGGCCTGACCAACATGGATTTCCTCTGCGAGGATACCTTCGAGCTTCTGCCCCGCCTCGAAAAAGAAGGCCATCCCTACGATTTCATCATCCTCGACCCGCCTGCTTTCACCAAAGCCCGCCGCACGGTGGAAAACGCCATGCGGGGCTATAAGGAGATCAACTACCGGGCCATGAAGCTTCTGCCCCGGGGCGGCTACCTCGCCACGGCAAGCTGCTCTCATTTTGCCACCGAGGAGCTGTTCATCAAGATGCTGCGCTCCGCCGCAAAGGACGCTCACCGCCAGCTGCGCCAAATCGAAGTGCGCCAGCAGGCCCCCGACCACCCCATCCTCTGGGGCGTGCCGGAGACGAACTATCTGAAGTTTTTCCTGTTTCAGGTCATCTGAAGCCTCTCCCTTTGGGAGAGGTGGCATTGCGAAGCAATGACGGAGAGGGCAAGCCCGGTACGATAGAGTCTCCGCACAGCGATGAGCAGAGCCTTTGTCAGAGTGATGCTATCGCAGCGTCCGTATTTCTCTGTCAGCGTCCTTGCCCTCTCAGTCACCTCCGGTGACAGCTCCCCCAAAGGGGGAGCCTTTGCTCGCAATAGTCATACCACCCGCGCAATACTCCAAAAAATCGGGAGTCAGTTTGTGCAGAATCGTCAAATCTGTCTATTGCGTTTTTCGCCCCGTTCGGCTATAATCATCGCATAGACAGCAACGACGCTGTGAGTCACCTCCTGACTCGCAGCGTCGTTTCGTTTAACTCGATATTTCGCGGGAGAGCCCGCCTCTTTCCGCGTAAAAATCCGCGACCAGCTGAAGTATTTCAATTCAAGTAAGGAGTAGGATTTATGGCAGCAAATGTTATGGAGATCTACGGCAGCAAGGTGTTCAACGAGCACGTCATGAAGGAGCGCCTCCCCAGCGCTACCTACAAGAGCCTCGAGAAGACCCTGCACAGGGGCGCACCTCTGGACATCGAGGTGGCAAACGTCGTGGCCAGCGTCATGAAGCGCTGGGCTATGGAGCTGGGTGCCACCCACTACACCCACTGGTTCCAGCCGCTGACCGGCATTACCAGCGAGAAGCATGACGGCTTCGTCTCCCCCGTGGGCGACGGCACCGCCATCATGGAGTTCAACGGCAAGGAGCTGGTGCGCGGCGAGCCCGACGCCTCTTCCTTCCCCTCCGGCGGCCTGCGCGCCACCTGTGAGGCCCGCGGCTACACCGCATGGGACCCCACCAGCTTCGCTTTCGTGAAGGACGACGTCCTCTGCATCCCCACTGCATTCGTCAGCTACACCGGCGAGGCGCTGGACAAGAAGACTCCCCTGCTGCGCTCCATGAACGCGCTGTCCAATCAGGCCGTCCGCGTCCTGAAGCTCTTCGGCAAGGACGTGGACTATGTCTCCACCACCGTCGGCCCCGAGCAGGAGTACTTCCTTATTAAGAAGGAAGACTACGAGGCCCGTCAGGACCTCATCCTCACCGGCCGCACCCTTTTCGGCGCACCGTCCGCCAAGGGTCAGGAGCTGGAGGAGCACTACTTCGGCGTCATCCGCCCCGAGGTCTCCGCTTTCATGAAGGAGCTGGACGAAGAGCTGTGGAAGCTGGGCATCCCCGCCAAGACCAAGCACAACGAAGTAGCTCCCTGCCAGCATGAGCTGGCCCCCATCTTCGACACCACCAATGTCGCCATCGACCACAACCTGCTGACGATGGAGATGATGAAGAAACTGGCCCCCAAGTACGGCCTCGTCTGCCTGCAGCACGAGAAGCCTTTCGAGGGCGTCAACGGCAGCGGCAAGCACAACAACTGGTCCATGTCCACCACCCACGAGAATCTGCTGGACCCGGGCGACACCCCCATGGAGAACCTGCAGTTCCTGGTCTTCCTCGCCGCCGTCATCAAGGCTGTCGATGAGTACGCCGACCTGCTCCGTACCTCCGTCGCCACCCCCGGCAACGACCACCGTCTGGGCGCCAACGAGGCACCTCCGGCCATCATCTCCATCTTCGTGGGCGAAGAGCTGGAAGCCGTCATCGACGCCATCGCTTCCGATTCTCCCTACGCCGGCCCCGTCAAGATGAAGATGGACCTCGGCGTCGATGTCCTGCCCAAGTTCAGCAAGGACACCACCGACCGCAACCGTACTTCTCCCTTTGCCTTCACCGGCAACAAGTTCGAGTTCCGTATGCCCGGCTCCGCCGAGAACCTGAGCGACTGCAACACCATCCTGAACACCGCCGTCGCCAAGGAGCTGAAGGGCTACGCTGACGAGCTGGAGAAGGCCGACGACTTCACCAGCGCCGCCATCGCCCTCGTCAAGCGCACCATCCGCGACCACCGCCGCGTCATCTTCAACGGCAACGGCTACACTGCCGAGTGGGAAGAGGAAGCTGCAAAGCGCGGCCTGCCCAACAAGAAGAACACCCCCGCCGCTCTGCCCGCCCTCATCGAGCCGAAGAACATCGCCCTGATGGAGGACTTCGGCGTCCTGACCAAGGTCGAGATGGAGAGCCGCTACGAAGTTGAGATGGAGCACTACTCCAAGATCATCAACATCGAGGCCCTGACCATGCTGGAGATGGCCCGCAAGCAGCTGCTGCCCGCCGTCAACGCCTACATGAGTGAGGTCGCCAACACCGCCGCCTCCAAGCTGGCCGTCAGCGAGAACCTGAGCGTCCGCAGCGAGACGAAGGCACTGACCCGCCTGTCCGCTGACGCCGACGCCATGAGCGACGCTGTGGACGAGCTGCAGGCTGCCGTCAATGCCGCAAAGGCCCTCTCCGACGAGAGCGCAAAGGCCGTCGCCTTCCACGACGATGTTCTGCCCAAGATGGACGCCCTCCGCGCCGCCGCCGACGACGCCGAGACCATCTGCGGCGAGGACTACTGGCCTCTGCCCAGCTACAGCAAGATGCTCTACTACGTCTGATCTTCACATACCAGTGTAGAATAAAGCACCACCGGCTGAGGCGCTTATCTGAGCCATTCTCCTTTTCCTATTTCTTACACCAGCCTGAAGACCTGCCTCTGTACAGAGGCAGGCCTTTGGGCGTTTTTTAAGAAGACATACTTTTCAGAGGACACACACCTATGAGTTATACGACACAGCAGGACATCCTCGATTTCGTCGAGGACAACAACGTAAAATTTGTCCGCTTCGCGTTCTGTGACATCTTCGGCTTCCAGAAGAACATCGCCGTGCTGGCAAGCGACCTTCCCAAGGCGCTGGAAGATGGCGTCTGCTTCGACGGCAGCGCCATCGCGGGCTTCATGCACGTGGAGGAGAGCGACCTGGTGCTCCGGCCCGACCTGTCCACCATGACCATCCTGCCCTGGCGCACGGCTGAGGGCCGGGTGATGCAGTTCTTCTGCGACGTGGAAAAGCCGGACAACACCCCCTTCGGCGGCAACTGCCGCGGCTTCCTGCGGGACATCAACCGCCGGTTCAAGCAGCTGGGCCTGCGCTGCAACGTCGGCACCGAGTGCGAGTTCTATCTCTTCGAGAACGACGACCGGGGCCGTCCCACCCGCATCCCCATCGACGCAGGCGGCTATTTCGACGTAGCGCCGCTGGACGCCGGCGAGAACATCCGCCGGGACATCTGCCTGACCATGGAGCAGATGGGCCTCGCCCCCCAGCACAGCCATCACGAGAACGGCCACGGCCAGAATGAAATTGACTTCCACTACGCCGGCCCCCTCAAGACCGCCGACAACATCTTCCTGTTCAAGCAGATCGTCCGGGCTGTGGCAGCCAGCAACGGCTTCCACTCCAGCTTCCTGCCCAAGCCCCTGCCCGATCAGGCCGGCAGCGGCCTCCACATCAACCTCTCGCTGACCATGGACGGCAAGAACCTCTTTGAGGGCGACATCGCCCCCGACAGCATCCCCGGCAGCTTCATGGCGGGCATCCTCCGCCACAGCCGGGAGCTGACGGCCTTCACGAATCCCCTGCCCAACAGCTACCTCCGCTTCGGCTGTGACGAGGCTCCCCGCTACGTGAGCTGGAGCCGCCAGAACCGCAGCCAGCTGGTCCGCATCCCGCAGGTGAAGGGCGACAACTGCCGCATGGAGCTGCGCAGCCCCGACCCCGCCTGCAACCCCTACCTCGCCATCGGCCTCGTGCTGGCAGCAGGCCTCGACGGCATCGAGAACCGGATGGAGCTGTCCGCCCCTGTCAACCGCAACCTCTTCATCCCGGGCGAAGCCGCCGGTCTCGACCTCGAGACCCTGCCCGCCTCGCTGGAAGAGGCCGTCGAGGTGGCCAGGAACAGCGAGTTCCTTCACAAATTCCTGCCCGACGAGCTGAGCCGCCGCTACTATGCCGAGGCTCTGCGCCGCTGCGAGGCGCTCAAGAACGCCTCCGACCCCGCCGAATATGAGCGCGTCCACTACTTCAATGCCATCTGATGCAGAATGACATAGGAAAGGAGTGAGCCGAATGGGACGTGCCCTGATCGTAAGCGCGGGCGCAAGCTCCAACGAATATATCTCCGCACGCCTGACGGAGCTGGGCTATGCGCGGCCTATCATCGTACCAAGTGCGGCGGAGGCGCGGCGGAGGATGCTGGAATCCGACTTTGAGCTCATCGTGGTCAACTCTCCGCTTCCGGATGAGTTCGGCCACGAGCTGTGCGCCGACGCCGTGGAGAAAACGGATGCCGGTGTGATATTTCTGGCCAAGGCCGCAGCCGCCGAGCAGCTTCTGACCCTGCTGAGCGAAGAAGGCGTTCTGCTGGTCACAAAGCCCTTCTCCAACACCTTCTTTTTGCAGGCCATCCACATGGCCGCCGCCAGCAATCACCGCCTCCTGCTTTTGCGGCAGGAGAATCAGCGGATGCAGGAAAAGCTGGCGCAGGTGCGGCTGGTGAGCCGCGCCAAGTGCTGCCTCATCGAGCTGGGCCATATGACCGAGGCCGAGGCGCACCGCTACATCGAGAAAAAAGCAATGGACACCCGGCGCGACCGCGCCGAGGTCGCGCAGGAGATACTGGACTCCTACGACCCCGCGCAATGATCCGTATTGCGCCCCCACTGAGGGAAAGTATTTGCTTATCGTGCTATTCACGGCAAAGAATATCTGTAAATTAGAGGAGAACCATTATGGCAAAGTTTATTTTCGTGACCGGCGGCGTCGTCTCCGGTCTGGGCAAAGGCATCACCGCCGCCTCTCTGGGCCGACTGCTGAAGTGCCGCGGCCTCAAGGTGGCCAGCCAGAAGCTGGACCCCTACGTGAACGTGGACCCGGGTACCATGAGCCCCCTGCAGCACGGCGAGGTCTTCGTCACCGACGACGGCACCGAGACCGACCTGGACCTGGGCCATTACGAGCGCTTCATCGACGAGAACCTGAACAAGTATTCGAACCTCACCACCGGCAAGGTCTACTGGAACGTGCTGAACAAGGAGCGTCAGGGCGCTTACCTCGGCCAGACCGTCCAGATCATCCCCCACATCACCAACGAGATCAAGAGCTATATCTACAATCTGGCCTCTTCCACTGAGGCCGATGTGGTCATTACCGAGATCGGCGGCACCACCGGCGACATCGAGAGCCAGCCCTTCCTCGAGGCCATCCGTCAGGTGGGCCTCGAGCAGGGCAAGGAGAACTGCTGCTTCATCCATGTGGTGCTGGTGCCTTACATCTCCGGCTCCGATGAGTACAAGTCCAAGCCCGCACAGCACTCCGTCAAGGAGCTGCAGGGCATGGGCGTCAGCCCCGACATCATCATCCTGCGCGCCGACGGCAGCGTGGGCAGCGACATCCGCCGGAAGATCAGCACCTTCTGCAACGTCAAGCCGGAGTGCGTCATCGAGAACCTGACCATGCCCAGCCTCTACCAGTGTCCGCTGATGCTCCACACCGGCGGCCTCGACGACGTGGTGGTCAAGCAGCTGCATCTGGATGTTCCCCCCGCAGACCTCACCGAGTGGAAAGAGATGCTGGCCCGGATCGCCACCCGCAGCAAGACCTGCACCATCGCCCTCGTGGGCAAGTACGTCAAGCTGCATGACGCCTATCTGTCCGTCATGGAAAGCCTCTACCACGCCGGCTTCGAGAACGACAGTCAGGTGGAGATCAAGTGGGTGGAGAGCGAGGACCTGCCCGACCAGGCAGCCTGCAGGGAAGCCTTTGCGGATGTGGACGGCATCATCGTCCCCGGCGGCTTCGGCGACCGCGGCATCGAAGGCATGATACAGGCCGCACAGTACGCCCGCGAGAACGATGTTCCCTACTTCGGCATCTGCCTCGGTATGCAGATCATGGTCATGGAGTTCGCCCGCCACGTTCTGGGCTACGCCGACGCCAACTCCAGCGAGTTCACCCCCGAGGGTCATCACAACGTCATCGACCTGATGGCCGACCAGCAGGGCAACATCCCCAAGGGCGGCACCATGCGTCTGGGCAAGTATCCCTGCACCGTCCTGCCCGGCACCAAGATGGCCGAGTGCTACGGCCAGAGCGAGATCTGGGAGCGCCACCGCCACCGCTACGAGTTCAACAACGACTACCGTCAGGAGATGCAGGACGCCGGTCTGGTCATCTCCGGCACCAGCCCCGATGGCCGCCTTGTGGAGACCGTGGAGCTGCCGGGCCGTGACTTCCACCTCGGCGCACAGTTCCACCCCGAGTTCAAGAGCCGTCCCAACCGCGCACATCCCCTGTTCAAGGGCTTCGTCGCAGCGGCGCTGAAGTTCAAGAAGGGCAAGATGGGGCACTGAGAGGTTGTACGAAGGCAAACCTGACCCTAAACCCAAAAGCACCCGCTTTCCACATCACTGTGGAGAGCGGGTGCTTTTTTGCTATGATGCTATGTAGCCTTGCTTACTTGCTGGCCTTCGTGCTCTTCTTACGAGTGGCGGTCTTGCGGGCAGGCTTTGCGGCAGGAGCGGCCTCGGCGGGCTTTTCCTCGGCCTTGGCGGGTGCGGCTTCGGCCTTTGCCCCAGCGGACTTCGCAGCAGTCTTCTTTGCCGCAGGCTTTCTGGTGGTCTTCTTCACAGCAGGTGCAGCCTTTTCCTCAACCGGCTTTTCCTCGGCGGGAGCAGCGGCCTCGGCCTTGACCTCAGCGGGCTTTTCCTCCGCCTTGGGGGCGTGCTTTGCGCGGTCCTTCACCTCAGAGATGGTCCACAGCTGGTCCTCGCCGGCAGTCTCCTGCCAGATCTGGAGCACAGCGCCGTCCGCAGTACCCATGCCCACGGTGTCGATGCACTTGCCGGCAGCCCACATGGAGCGCAGGCGGACGGTGCCGGCCGGGGTGGGCTCCATCTTCCACATCTGGGAAGTTCCGCCCACGTCCTCCCACAGGTGGAGCCAGGTGCCGTTGGCGGTGCCGGTCATCATCAGGTCGATGAGCTTGCCGGAGGCGCGGTTGCGGATACGGTAAACGCCGTCGCCCTCGCGGACGAAAGCCCACTCCTGCTCGGGCTTGTGCTCGTACTTGCCCAGACGGATGTTGCCGCCGTCCTTGACGCTCTCCACAGCCTGAATGACGCTGCCGGTCTTGGCGGCGATGGTGTAGAAGCGGTCTGCTTCAATGATAGTCTGTGCCACAGATTTCATAAGATTTCCCTCCGTATCCCGGGGCAGGATCTCCCCGGAACTCTTCTCTGCGCTGTTTTTTATCTTCGCGCTTTTGTTTCTTTCCATAAATTATACCACTTGACGTGATTTTCTACAAGCAATTCGACCTTTCTTTGGCAAATTTGCCAAAAGGCATTCCATTTTCTCCCGCTTTTGCACTCAATACCCTAACTTTTTGAGGCAACGGCGACGACTGCAGCGGAGCCGACCGCTGCCAGCGGCAGATGAAGGGAGGCGAGGCTGGGGCAGCCTTCTGCTTTTCAAGGCCCCGCCCAAGGGGCCGAAGAAAAGCAGCAAAGGCAACCCGAGCGCCAGCGGCGGAAACAGGGAGGAGCTGTTGGGGCCGCGGCCAGCAGGATGCAAGCGACAGCGCGGCAGACGCTGGGAGCCGCAACCCGGTCACCGTATCTGAGGAGAAAGCTTCCACCGTGCCTGCCCGCACTGCTGTCTCGACATTTCCCCCGATCTGCGCTATACTTATTGTATATCTGCATTTTACCCGTTCTTTGCGCAAAGAGCGGTATTTTCTTTGATTTCCGAAAGTGAGGTATCTCTTCATGCCGTCTTCCCCCCGCACCGCATCCGACGCCGCCGAGCTGGAGCGCAGCAGGCTCCAGTTCGAGAAAATGACCCAGACCCCCGTGCCAAAGCTCATTCTCGGCCTCGCGGCCCCCACCATCCTGAGTATGCTCATCACCAGCATCTACAATCTGGCCGACACCTTCTTTGTGGGCCAGCTGTCCACCAGCGCGTCGGGCGCGGTGGGCGTCGTGTCGAGCCTGATGGCCATTATTCAGGCCCTCGGCTTCATGCTGGGCCACGGCGCGGGCGGCATCATCAGCCGCAGCCTCGGCAGTCAGGACACCCATGCGGCCACAAAGTTCGCCTCCACCAGCTTCTTCACGGCGCTGACCTTCGGCGCAGTGCTGGCCGTTCTCGGTCTCGCTGCCCTGCCCGACTTCATGATGCTGCTGGGCAGCACCGACACCATCCTGCCCCACGCCTGCGCCTACGCGCGGCCCATCCTCATCGCGGCCCCGCTCATGATGTCGAGCCTCGTGATGAACAACATCCTCCGCTACGAGGGCAAGGCCAGCTTCGCCATGATCGGCCTCGTCACCGGCGGTGTGCTCAACATCGTGCTGGACCCCGTCTTCATCTTCGGCCTCGGCATGGGGACCGGCGGCGCAGGCACGGCCACCGCCCTGAGCCAGAGCATCAGCTTCTGCATCCTGCTTTCCATGTTTCTGCGGGGCAAGACCGTCAGCCGATTCCGCATCACCCAGGTCACCCGCAGCGCCCGGGACTTCGGGCAGATCTTCTTCAACGGTGCGCCCAGCTTCGGCCGTCAGGGCCTGAACAGCATCGGCAGCATGCTGCTGAACGTCGCCGCCCGCAGCTACGGCGACGCTGCCGTGGCCGGCATGAGCATCGTGTCCCGCATCTTCCAGTTCGTGCTGTCGGTGGCTATCGGCGTCGGACAGGGCCTGCAGCCTGTAGCGGCCTTCAACTACGGCGCCCGCCGCTTTGCCCGGGTGCGGAAAGCGGCCATCTTCACCATCTCGACGGCTTTCGTCTTTATGGCGGTGCTCAACTCCCTCTGCTGGTTCAACGCCGAGCCCCTCATCCGCCTCTTCCGCGATGACCCCGAGGTCACCGCCGTGGCTCTGCCCGCCCTGCGGTATCAGTGCGTCGCCATGTTCTTACAGCCCGTCATCATCGTGACGAATATGATGTTCCAGTCCATCGGCAAGTCGGGCCGGGCCACCTTCCTCGCCTGCTGCCGTCAGGGCGTCTGCTTCATCCCGCTCATCCTCACCCTGCCCCACATCTGGGGCCTGAGCGGCATCGAGCTGTGCCAGCCCATCGCCGATGGCCTCACCTTCTGCATCTCGGTGCCTTTCCTGCTGCCCTTCCTGAAGGAATTGAAGGAACAGGGAGACGAAGAATAAGCTTGTCATAAAACTGTAACCAGGCCCGTCCACAGTTCTGCAATGAAATGTCCGGGTCTTTCGTATATACTATAGATGGGAAAGTCAAATTCTGGGAGACTGTGAGGTGTTTCTATGAAGACCACTCTGCTTCGACTCAGCCGCCGCGCCGCCTGCCTCGTGCTGGCGGGCGGGCTGCTGACGAGCTGTTCGCTGCTGCCTGCGGCGTCGCCCCGGCCCGAGGGGACGGCGTCCTCGCAGGCTCCGCAGTATTACAGCGACGCATGGCTCAGCGATGACTCGCTCCACTACGTCTACTCTTACGCCGGGAACGGCGGCGGCACCATCCTCCGGGGCGGGAAAGTGCTCTACAAAGCCAGCAGCTCCGACAGCATCCAGCTGCTGAAGGACACCCTCACCGGCGAGACGGGCCACTACCTCGTGGCCCACTCCATCCTTGGCACGGAGGAGCGCACTTCCACCCTTTACGACGCCGACGGCAATCCGGTCATGACCTTTCCCTACGCCGTGAACGCCACTCTCTCGGGCGGGCTGCTCATCCTGCGGGACGACGCCGACGTCTGGGCTTTCGAGAACGGCACCACCGGCGGCATCCGGGTGTACGACCTCGCCACCGGAGCTGAGCTGCCCGTGCCTGAGACGGCCCTTGACTGTATCGTTGTGGACGAGGGCGGCCAGCGCCTCATCTTCAACTGCTACGACCTGCCCGAGGGCCTTACTTACGCCTACGACGACCCCGACCAGCCGCTCCACCAATATGTCCTCATCACCGACCGGGAGGGCAATGTGCTGATGCGGGAGGACGGCTGCACAGCCAGCACCCTCGCATCGTATCGCGGCGGCTTTGCCGATTGGCTCGATTTGAGCTGGTTCCGCGGCTCAGACTGGGGCATCGCCCGCGAAGCCCTTTACAACGTCACCACCGGCGAACTGCTCACCGGCGAAGAGGACAGCGCCGTCTCGGCCTGCGGCGTGGGCGTCGCCTGCCTTCAGAGCCGTCAGGACAGCCGCTCCGTCCTCTACGATTTGAACAGCGGCGAGGCCGTGGAGCTGGGCCGCTTCGACTGGTGTGTGATGGACTACACGCCCGGCTGTGTCACCCTCCTCGGCAGCGATGACCCGGATAACCCCTACACCCTCATCGACCTCGCCAGCGGCGAAAAGACCGCCGTCCAGCGGAGCGACACGGACTACCACTCCGGTAATGTCGCTGTGCTGACGGCAAACAATGTCCTTAAAATCTATGACGGCACCACCGGCGCGCTGCTGACCGACGTAGAGGTGACGCCCGTCGAAGAGGGACACTATGTCAGTCTGACCGCTCTGCCCGACGGCTACGCCCTGCTGCAATACAACAGCGAGAACTACGACACCGTTGCCATCCAGACCTACAGCGGCGATGGGCTGCTCTGGTCGTCCGCCGGTGAGGCCCAGCAGTACACCTACGCCTCCTACCTCACCAACACCGCCAACGGCCCTCTGCTCACGGCCCACCGGGACAACAGCGACTCGTCGAACCTCTCCGACGTGCTGGACATGGAGGGCAATCTGCTTCTCCGCCGCCTCGGCAGCTGCTACAGCATCGACGATCTACCCGACGACTGCTTTATCGCGCGGCAGGGCTTCGACTACGGCCTGATGGACTCCACCGGCCAGTGGCTCTACCGCGAAAGCATCTTCTCCTCCCCCAGCGACGACGCTGGCGGGGGCTACCTGTACTGACACGGAGGTTTTTGATATGAAAGAGATGATCTCCCGCCGCAGCTTCCTGCGCGTGATGGGCCTCGGCTTCGGGGCGGCGATGCTCACCGCCTGCAAGACCGGCACTACGGACTCCCCCGCCGACTCTCCGGCAGCGTCCGTCCCCGACCCGGACACGCCCGTCCCCTTCCTGACCGAGGACGAGTTCCCCCGTCTCGACGGCTCCACGGCCTGCATCCCCTTGATGGCCCAGATGAAGGCTGATGTCACCGGCATGGACCTTCTCGAGGCCCAGACCGGCATCACCGTCAGCACCACGGCCTATGCCTGGGAGAACTTCGGCCTCTGGTCCCGCAGCGACAGCGAGGACTACGGCGCACAGCTCCTCATCGTCTACGAGGCCCCCGAGTACGTCAAGGAAGAGCTGGCCGAGGCCGACGCAAAGCTCGAGCAGAAAGCCATTGGCCGGGACGCGCTGGTGTTCATCGTCAACGAAGAGAATCCCGTCCAGAGCCTGACCCAGCAGCAGCTGCGGGATATTTATGCGGGCCGCATCACCAGCTGGAAGGACGTGGGCGGCGCGGACGCCCCCATCGTGGCGTTCCAGCGGGGTGTGGACTCGGGCAGTCAGACCCTCTTCAAAAAGCTGCTCATCGACAAGGGCGACGGCCAGCTGATGGCCGCGCCCACCGAGCTTGCCCCCGCCGACATGGGCGGCCTCGTGGACAGCATCGCCGAGTACAACAACTCCGCCAACGCCATCGGCTTTTCGGTCTACTACTACATCGACCAGATGTACTCGAAGCCCGGCCTCCGTCTGCTGGCTGTGGACGGCGTGACCCCCGGCAATGACACCATCGCCGATGAGAGCTACCCGCTCTGCAACGAGTTCTACGCAGTCGTCCACGCGGACGCCGCCCCCGACAGCCCCCAGCGGAAGGTCTACGACTGGCTGGATACCGACGAGGGACGCAGGTGCATCGAGAAGGCGGGGTATGTAGCCCTCTCAGTCACGCCGCAGGCGTGACAGCTCCCCCAGAGGGGGAGCCATTGGCAGGCCGGACAGCTCAAAGCTGACTGCTGAAAGCTTAATATAACGCAAAAAATAGTGCCCTGCTACAGAGATCAGCAGCAGCTTGACAAGGATATTGTTCCGAAGCTGCTGCCCTCTATAGCAGGGCACTGCTGTTTTCAAGATAAAGAAACTTCACTCATTCAGCGTGGGCCTACCCGGCTCGCCAGTGCCTCTCCCTCTGGGAGCAACGGCGACGACCGCCGCCAGCGGCGGAAACAGGGAGGAGCTGTTGGGGCCGCGGCCAGCAGGATGCAAGCGGTAGCGCAGCAGACGCTGGGAGCCGCAACCCGGCCTTGGCGCGAAGCGCCTGAGAGGGCTACACCACCAAACACCACAGCGGCGTCGTGATGAGCGACAGCACCGTGGAGATGGCCGTACACTTGCTGGCGAAGGTGGAGTCTGCGCCATACTTCTCGGCGAGGATGGTGGTGGTGCCGCCCATCGGCATACCGGCCAGAACGACGGCCACGCCTGTCGCCAGCTGGCCCACATGGGCCGCGCGGCATCCCACCAGCACCACCAGCGGCATCAGGAAGAGCCGGATGATGCAGTAGAGGATGGCGTCCTTGTCCAGCAGCGGGTGAAGATCGCGGCTGCCGATGATGGCCCCGATGAGGAACATCGACATGGTCATGTTGCAGCTGCTGGTACACTGGACGGCCTTGCCGAGGAAGGTGGGCAGCTGCCACTGGGTCAGCATGATGACCATGCCCACGAACACCGACGCGATGCAGGGGTGGGTGATGGTCTTGCGGAGCACTGCGAGGCGGTGCTTCTTCTTTTCCTCGGGCGTGGCGGGAGCGGCATCCTGCATGAAGTAGGACACCCCCACCGACCACATCACGATGCGCTGGGGGATGAGGTAGAACGACGTCAGCAGCAGCCCCACCCCGCCGAACAGCCCCTCCGCCAGCGGGCTTCCGAGGAAGCCCGCGTTGGAGCAGACCGTGCCGTACTGCATGACGGCCTTCCGCGCGAAGGGATAGCAGTTGTAGCACACCGCGCAGACGACGCCGTAGAGCATCTGCAATAAGATCGACAGGATGAGGATGTCCCGGGTGCTGCGGAAAATTTCCACGTTGAACTCGATGCGGAACGACTGGATGATGTTCGCAGGCAGGATGATGAAGAGCAGCAGGTCGGTCAGACAGGCGCGGCCCTGGTCGGTGATGAGCTTTTTCTTTGCCAGAAAAACGCCGATGGCCAGCAGAAGCATCATCTGCGCCTGCAGGTCCAGCATAGTGGAAAATTCGGGCATGGTATCCCCTTTCATTTGGACATTCTTTCCTGTTTCTTTGCTTAGCTGAACCAATTACAATCGCGTGATGAGCCGATTTCAACACCCGCGCCCTGCCGGGCGGCATGATTTTTCTGAATGGCGGCGATGCAGTCGGAAACATAAAAGCAAAAGCCCCACGACACACACCTCTTTTCAGCGGTATATCGTAGGACTTTTTGGAGCTGGTGACAGGAGTTGAACCTGCAACCCACTGATTACAAATCAGTTGCGCTGCCATTGCGCCACACCAGCGAGTATCGTTTGCACAGGGTACTTTAGTAGAATACCAGAAACCTCCCCGCTTGTCAATATCTTTGTCTGCCCCCCGGCCCCAACGCCGGCAGCGAGACCCACCCCCTCGGTGAGTGGGTCATCACCAAAAAGCCTACTTGCACCGAGAAGGGCGAGCGCCAGCGCAGCTGCACGGTCAGTGGCTGTGTCGTCACTGAGACGGAGGAGCTGCCCGCCCTCGGCCATCAGTGGAGCGGCTGGACGCCTGTCGAAGGCGGCAGCCGCGAGTACCGCAGCTGCGCGTTCTGCAATGCGGTGGAGTACCGCGATGTCTCCCACAACAGCGACAGCAGTGACAACAGCACCCTCTCCACCGGCCTGCGTGTCCTCGACCCGGCCCAGGCCGACATCCTCCAGAACGCCCAGCTGGTCCGGCTGAACCAGATCAGCGATGTTCTCTACATCGATGTCACCCATGAGACGGCGTCCCTGCAGGGCGTCCTTTCCGATTTGACCGCCCTCCGCTCTGAGAACATCGAGACCATTGTCTTCTCCACCGAACGATGCACTTCCACCCTCTCCCTCTCCGATGTTGCAGCCCTCGGTGCGGGCGATACGCCTTTCACCCTCAGCCACAGCGGCTCCACCGCCAGCTTCACCGTGGGCGGCGCAGACCACAGCGCACTGCTGAGGTAAGCAGATCGCCATCCTCCATTCCTTCCGCATAACGACCAAGGCCCCCGCAGTTCTGTTCCGGACTGCGGGGGCCTTGGCGTTTTATTCTGATAAAATCTTACTTCAGCTCCCGCTGTACGGCAGCAAAGTCCTCGAGGGTCAGGGCCTCGGGGCGGATGCGGGCGTCGAAGCCCGCCGCCTCGATGGCCGCGATGACCTTATCTTTCGGCAGGCCGAGGCCGCTGGCGATGGCGTTGGCGGCGGTCTTACGGCGCTGGCCGAAAGCGGCACGGATGAGGGCGAAGTAGCCGTCCTCGTCCTCCACCTGTACGGCGGGAGTGGTGCGGAGGTCCATCCGCACCACAGCGCTGGTGACCTTCGGGGCCGGATAGAAGCTGCCCGGCGCGGCGGTGAACATCAGTTTTGAGGTGGCGTAGTAGCTCACGGCGCAGCTGATGGCGCTGGACGCCCGGGTGCCGGGGGCGGCGGCCAGACGGTCGGCGGCCTCCTTCTGCACCATGACGGTGAGGTTCCGGATGGGCAGGCGGTCGCCCAGCAGCTTCATGACGATGGGGCTGGTGATGTAGTAGGGCAGATTGGCGCAGACAGCCACCGGCATCCCGGGGAACTCCTCCTCGATGAGGGCGCGGAGGTCTACTTTCAGAACGTCCTGCAATACCAGCTTGAAGTTCTCCACGCCCGCCATGGTCTCGGCCAGCAGGGGCGGAAGGCGCTCGTCCACCTCGATGGACACCACCTTGGCGGCGCGCTGGGCCAGCTCTTTGGTCAGCACGCCGATGCCGGGGCCGATCTCCAGCACGCCCCAGCTCTTATCGACGCCGCTGGCGTCCACGATCTTGGGCGGCAGGCCGGGATTGATGATGAAGTTCTGTCCAAAGCCCTTGGAGAGCGCGAAATCGTATTTTTCGCACAGGGTGCGGATAACGGAGAGGTCGGTCAGCTCCGGCATAGTGGTTTTCCTTTCTGTTGCAGCCCTCTCAGCCGCTCGCGCGGCAGCTCCCCCAAAGGGGGAGCCACTGGCGTGTCGGTCAAGTCCATACTGGATGAGAAGGTTTTCTATTTCGGGAACGATAGTGCCCTGCTGTTCAGGGCAGACACAGCTTAACAAAATACAAGTCCAGAAGTGGCTGCCCTCTGTAGCAGGGCACTGTCGTTTACGTTATATTCAGCTTTTAGCAAGCAAACTAAAGTGGCCCGGCTCGCCAGTGCCTCTCCCTATGGGAGAGGTGTCACCGAAGGTGACGGAGAGGGTCACTGCGCACTCGCAGCCTCCTGCTCCCCTTCTGCACCGGCCTCGGAGGAAGCCTCTGCCTCCCCTGCGGCCTCGCCGGAAGCGGTGCTCTCGGCTGCGGCCTCCGAAGAGGCTGCGGCGGAGTCGGCGGCGATGTCAGCGTCGTTCACGCCGCCCACGGTGGTGACACCGGTGAGCTGCTGTGCGGTGCTGACGGCGCGCTGTATCTGCGGGTCCGTGTCGAGGGTGTAGTCATAGTAGCTGACCTGCTCGTCGGCAGTCAGCGGGCGCTCCACGTCCACGGTCAGGCCGGTGCCGTCGAAGCAGGAGCCGTCGCCGCAGATGAGCTTTGCCACCGTGACCACGACGGCACTGCCGTCCGAGAGGCGCTGGGGGCTGCTCTGGATGGTGCCTTTGCCCATCGTGGTGCTGCCCACGAGGCGGGTGCCGCACAGGGTGCGCAGGCTGGACGCAAAGAGTTCTGCCGCACTGGCGGTGTTCTCGTTCACGAGGCAGACGGTGGGCTGGCTGATGACCGAGTCGCCGGTGCTGCTGCCCAGCAGGGTGCGGTTGCCTGCCTTATCCTCCGCGTAGGCCAGCACACCTTCCGGCGCGACGAGCTCGATGCAGCTGATGGCATCGTCAAGGATGCCGCCGCCGTTGTCGCGCAGATCGAAGATGAAGCTCTGGGCGCCGCTGGCGGTCAGGCTGCGGAGCGCAAAGTCCAGCTCACTGGGGGTGGAGTTATCGAACTGCCAGATCTTGATGTAGCCCACATTGCCCTGCACCAGCGCGGAATCGACGCTGTTGGCCGTAAAGCCGGAGTGGGTCAGATCGGCGGTGTGCTGGGCGTTCTCGCTGTCCAGCCAGCTTACATTGACGCTCGTGCCGCTCTCGCCCCGGAGTTTGTTCTGGACAGCCTCCACGCTGCCCAGACTTTTGATGTCTGCGCCGTCGATGGTGGTGATGTAATCGCCTCGCTGGAGGCCGGCCTCCTTGGCAGGAGACTCGTCATACACTTTGATGACCTTGGCGTAGCCGGACTGGTCGATGGCCAGCTCCACGCCAATGCCCATCAGCTTGCCGCTCTGGGCGTTGAGCAGGTCGGTATAGGCCGAGGCGGTGTAGTAGCGGGCGTACTTGTCGCCGGTACCCAGCAGATAACCGGCAGTCAGACGGTCGTACAGCACGGTCTCGTCGATGTCGTAGTAGTCGTTGGCGCGCACATAGCGGTCTACCTCGGCCACCTTGTTGTACATGCTCTCCTTTTCCTTCACGCTGGTGACGGTGTGGTCAAACAGCCGCATCGCCATCAGCATCGTGATGGAAAAAGTGACCGTCATTGCCAGAATGACGATGGTCACGGTCATCCCTACGGAAATTTTGCGGTTCATTCAGTGTCCTCCCCCAGTTCAGACCAAAAACATCAGGATGACGCTGCCCAGTACCGACAGCAGGAACACTCCTGCCAGAATCAGACAGCCCACCCGAAGGATGCGCTTGCGTTTTTGCTCGTTCATTTCGCCTTGTGGCCTCCTTTGACCCCTCGACTTCAATTACAGTTGTATTATCTTATCGGAATATAACCGCGGGGATTGACCGCATTGGCCTTGGAGCCGCCCTTCCACACCTCGAGATGGAGGTGGTTGCCGGTAGAGTTGCCGGTGGAGCCCACATAGCCGATGAGGTCGCCCTGGTTGACATACTTGCCCGCCGACGTTGCCACCGAGCGCATATGGCCGTAGAGGGTGGAGTAGGCGTTGCCGTCTGTCATTTTGCCGTGATAGATGATGACATAGTTGCCGTAGCCGCCGCTGGACCAGCCGGCCACCTGCACATAGCCGCTGGCGGCTGCGTAGATAGGAGTGCCGGCGGGGGCGGCAAAGTCGATGCCGGCGTGGAGCTTGTTGACGCCGGAGACCGGGTTCTTGCGCCAGCCGTACTCGCTGGAAATGCGGGTATAGCTCTTGAGCGGGCAGATAAAGCCGCTGAAGCTCAGCTGGGGCTTGCTGGCCGCTGCCGCTGCGATGAGCTTCTGGATCTCTTTCTTGACGGCCTCGTAGTTCATCTCGTCCGACTCGATGGCCGCCTGGGCGTTCTTCTGGGCCTGCTGGGCCTCAGCGGCGCTCAGACGGGCCTCCTTGACGCTGTTGTTGAGCTCGCTCTGCTTGGACTGCATCTGCTTGTTCTGGGCGTCCAGCTCAGCCTTTTTGTTCTGCAGCTGGGTGCGCTCCTCCACGAGCTGGGTGCGGTCGGCCACAAGGGCTTCCTTCGCAGCCTTCATGTTGTCGAGTATCTCGGTGTCCTTCACCGAGATGTCCTGCATGACCTCATTGAAGGTCAGAAGCTCGTACAGATCGTTCACAGACCGGAGCATGGCGACGCTGCCGCCGTCCCGCAGCTCCTGCATCGCGGCCATATGGCTCTTGAAATCGTCCCACTGGTCGGCGATCTCCTGCTCTTTCCGGGCGATCTCATTCTGCTTGGCGGTGATCTCCTGCTCTTTGACGCCGATGCTGTTCTGCACCTCGGAGATCTGGCTCTTGAGGACGCCGATCTGGCTCTGGAGCACCGAGACTTTCTCTTTCAGCTCAGACTCGAGGGCCTTGGCAGCAGCTTCCTTCTTTTTGGCGTCGTTCAGCTCCGTCTTATGCTGCTTGATGGACGCAGAGATCTTGTCCAGCTTGTTCTGCAGCGAGCTCATGCTGGTGGCCGCACTGGCCGGGTAGACCGTCACGCTCAGCACGAGGCAGGCGGCGGCTAGAAAGGCGCAGGCGGCGCGCATCATGGCCGAATGGCCCGACGGCTTTGCGTGGCGGGGCGGATGGTGCAGGACAAAGCCTGCGGAATGCTTGTCGTGGTACACAGTAGGCCCTCCTTACACGTTCAGGTGCTTTCGGATGGAGAACATACTGCCCAGACCGCCCACCAGAGCGCCGCCCGCGAGGCTGTAGGTCAGGATGGTGGGCCAGACATTTTCCAGCGGCACCAGAGCCGTACCCATGAGCATCTGCCACAGGCCGCCCAGCGTGGGCGACAGCTGAACGATGTAGGCATAGCCGCCGATGGTGGCAGCTGCCGTCAGGATGCCGGAGAGCAGGCCCATCGTCAGGCCCTCGATGACGAAAGGCAGGGTGACGAGGGCGTTGGTAGCGCCGACATACTTCATGATCTCGATTTCACGGCGGCGGGCAAAGACGCTCAGCCGGATGGTGGTACCCACCGTGATGATGCTGACAGCCATCAGCACCAGCACCAGACCGCGCCCGACCTTGGTGACAGCCTGCTGGACCTCCACAAAGGTGTTGGTCATCTCGATGGGAGCCGTGACGCTGTAGACGCCGCTGATGTTCTCGAACTGCTTGCTGATGGTCTCCATCTGGCTCAGATCAGACAGGGAGACGCGGTAATTGGCCTTAAAGGGGTTGTCGTTCTCGAACTCGTTCAGCAGGGCGGCATAGTCAGACATATAGCCCTTGTACTGGTTGAGGACGTCTTCTTTGGACATATACTGCACCCGGCTCACACCTGCGGTGCCGCTGAGGGCATTGCCCACAGACTGGATGGTGGCGTCATCGGCCTCGGGGTCCACGTAGACCACCATCTCGTTCTGGCTGCCCAGATAACTCACCATGCTGTCCACATTGACTTCAATGAGGCTGGCGAAGATGTTCAGGGTCATGCAGACGCTAAGGGAGGCGATGCAGGCGATGGTCATGGCCCAGTGCTTGCCGAGGTTGCGCACGCCGCGCCGGGTGAGGAACCCAAACGTAGAAATTTTCATACGTGTACCTCCTCGCCGAAGCTGGCCGGAACATCGGAGATGATGCGGCCCTGCTTCAGGGTGATGGTGCGGCGGTTGAAGCGGCGCACCAGTTCATGCTCGTGGGTGACGACAAGCACCGTGATGCCCATCTCGCTGACACGTTCCAGCAGTTCCATCATCTCAAGGCTCATCTCGGGGTCGATGTTGCCGGTAGGCTCGTCCGCGATGACGAGGCGGGGGCTGTGGGCCAGAGCGCGGGCCACGGCCACGCGCTGCTGCTCACCGCCGGAGAGGAACTCGGGGTAGACCTTTGCCTTATCTTCCAGATGCACCAGCTCCAGCATGTAGTTGACGCGCTCTTTGATGTCTTTTTTGCCGATATTGGTGACATGCATGGCAAACGCCACATTCTCGTAGACCGTCATGGTGGGGATGAGGCGGAAATCCTGGAAGATGATGCCCATCTGGCGGCGGAGGAAAGGCACTTTGCCCCGGCGCAGCCGGGCGACGTCCTTGCCGTCCACCATGACGCGGCCCTCGGTGGGCAGCTCTTCGCGGAGGATGAGCTTGAGCAGAGTGGACTTACCGGCGCCGGAGTGGCCCACCAGAAAGACGAACTCGCCATCGTCTACGTGGAAGTCGATGTCCTCCAGAGCGGGAGTATCACTCCGTTTGTATATCTTGGTGACATGTTCAAAATCTATCATGAGTATCTTGCTCCTGAAAAATTTATTTGGCACAGAAGTTCCAGACCATTACAAAAGAAACCGGCCAGCATCGGGGTCGAGCGGCCGGTTTCGGCGTCCGCAGCCGGAGCGGCTGAGACGAAATATCAATATTTGGCCGGGTTGTTGGACAGGTACTTCTTGACCATGAGCGCTACCTTGAACACGATAGCGTCGTCGAACTCACGCAGATCCAGACCGGTCAGCTTTTTGATCTTTTCCAGACGATACACCAGCGTGTTGCGGTGGACGAACAGACCGCGGCTGGTCTCGGAGACATTCAGGTTGTTCTCGAAGAAGCGCTGGATGGTGAACAGGGTCTCCTGGTCCAGGCTCTCGATGCTGCCCTGCTTGAACACTTCGCGCAGGAACATCTCGCAGACCGTGGTGGGCAGCTGGTAGATCAGACGTGCGATGCCCAGATTGTCGTAGCGGATGATCTGCTTCTCGGTGTCGAACACCTTGCTGACCTCCATGGCGATCTGTGCTTCCTTAAAGGAAGTAGCCAGGTCCTTCACGTTGGCGATGGGGGTGCCGATGCCCACGACAGCCTTGATGTAATGCTCGCCGGACAGGGTGTCCACGATGCTGGCGGCCAGCTTCTCCATGTCGGTGCGGTCGATGCCCTTGCGGATCTCCTTGACCAGAACGGTGTCCGTCTCGCTGATGTTGAAGACGAAGTCCTTCTGCTTGTCGGGGAACAGGCTGCTCACCACGTCGTAAGCGGAGATGTCGCCGCCGCTGGTGACGCGGACGATGAACACCACGCGGGAGACGTCGGTGGCAAAGTGGAGCTCACGGGCCTTGGCGTAGATGTCGCCGGGCAGGATGTTGTCCAGCACCACGTTCTTGATAAAGTTGGCCTTGTCGAACTTCTCATCGTGATACTGCTTGATGCTCTGCAGGCTGATGGACAGCACAGCGGCAAACTGGCCTGCAGTCTCGTCCGCACCTTCCACAAAAACGGCATAATCGTTATGCTTTGCGCTGGAGAACTGCTGGTAGGTGTAGCCATCCCGCACGAAGCGGTCACCGGCCGTCAGACGCTCTGCCATAAAGCCCTCGCGCACCTCGCCGATCAGATTCAGCTCCGAGCAGGAGATGACAGCGCCGGTCTCATCCACCACGCCGACCACGCGGTCGATCGCGTCCTTCATCTGGTAGATCACGCTCTGAAATACTCTATTGGCCATAAATGGATACCCCTTTTCCTCTCTTGTGCAAACCGCAGGTGGGCGGGATTGTGATTTTTAACAATTTCGCCGCATTACATTTTATATTTTACACAAAAGAATTTACTTTTGCAACATATTTCACCAAAAAAAATTCTTCTTTCTTGTTGAAATTATCTTTCGGGGTCATTTTCGGGCCAAAAAGGGCCTTTCTGCGTGGTTCTGAGGGCTATTTTACCGGTAAAATGTGATACTTTTTTGAAAACCGGGTGAAAAGCCGTCCTTTACCCCGTGGTAATTTTCGCCACCTCGTCGGCTGTCAGCTCCCGCCACTGGCCCGGGGCAAGGCTCTCGTCCAGCGCAAGCCCGCCGATGGCGTCCCGGTGCAGGGCGTTGACGCCCGCACCGTAGACGCCGAACATCCGCTTGATTTGATGATACACGCCCTGCCTGAGCAGGACGCGGACCGTCAGCCCGTCGGGGGTGAGGGCGGACACTTCCGCCGGCGAAAGGGCCGTGCCGTCGGCAAGGGTGACGCCTGCGGCAAAGCCGGCCTTCATCTCTTCCGTCAGCGGGGTGTCGATGACGACGGTGTAGGTCTTGGAGACATGGCGCTTAGGCGCGAGGATGTCGTGGGCAAAGCCGCCGTCGTCCGTCAGCAGGACAAAACCGGTGCTGGTCTTGTCCAGCCGCCCGGCCGGGAACAGCTCCCGCCGGGGATAGGCATCCCCCACCAGATCCACGACCGTCGTGTCCCGTTTGTCGGTGGAGGCGCTGACGACGCCCTCGGGCTTGTTGAGCATAAGGTAGACGAACTGCCGGTAGGCCAGCGCCTTGCCGTCCACCGCCACGGCGTCCGCCTCTCTCAGCTGGGTGTCCCCTTTCCTGCAGACTGCGCCGTTGACCGTGACGCGGCCTTTCGCCAGCAGTGCCTTCGCCTCGCTCCGGGTACATTGGGCCGTCTCGGCTAAATATTTATCGAGTCGCATGAAAACTCCTTCTGTGTGCAGAAAAGAGGCCGTTGCCTGCGGCAACAGCCTCTTTTCCTGTAAAATCACGTTTAGACGCTCAGGTTTGCGTGCTGTTCCACAGCATCCGGGTTGGCGTCAAAGATGGGCTTGAGGATGTGAGCAATGAACTCTTCCACCTGCTGGGGAGCGCGGCCCACAAAGTTCTCCGGCACAAGGCCCGCCACGATCTCCTCCTTGGTCAGACCAAAGGCCGGGTCGGCGGCGATGCGGTCCACCATGTCGTTGGGCAGACCCTCTTCCTTGACCTGCTTGCCGGCGGCGATGGCGTGCTGGCGCAGACGCTCGTGGAGTTCCTGACGGTTGCCGCCCTTCTCCACGGCCTGCATCATGATGTTCTCGCTGGCCATGAAGGGCAGCTCGGCCATCAAGCGGCTGCGCACGACCTTCGGGTAGACCACGAGGCCGTCGGTGACGTTGAGCATGATGTTCAGGATGGCGTCGGTGGCAAGGAAGCCCTCAGCCATGGCAACGCGCTTGTTGGCGCTGTCGTCCAGCGTGCGCTCGAACCACTGGGTGCCGGTGGTGAAGCTGGGGTTGAGCACATCCACCATCAGGTAGCGGCTCAAAGCGCAGATGCGCTCGCAGCGCATGGGGTTGCGCTTGTAAGGCATGGCGGAGGAACCGATCTGGTTCTTCTCAAACGGCTCTTCCATCTCCTTGAAGTTGGCCAGCAGACGCAGGTCGGTGGCGAACTTCATGCAGCTCTGGCCGATGCCGGCCAGTGCGTTGAGGATGAAGGCGTCCACCTTGCGGCTGTAGGTCTGGCCGGACACCGGGATGACGGCCTCGCTGTCGAAGCCCATCTCCTCAGCGATGGAAGCATCCACGGCGCGGATCTTGTCGGCATCGCCCTTGAACAGCTCCATAAAGGAAGCCTGGGTGCCGGTGGTACCCTTGACGCCGCGCAGCTGCAGGGTAGCCAGACGGTGGTCGATCTCGTTGAGGTCCATCACCAGCTCGTTGGCCCACAGGGTAGCGCGCTTGCCCACGGTGGTGGGCTGGGCGGGCTGGCAGTGGGTGTAGGCCATGCAGGGCATATCCTTATACTCCTCGGCGAACTTTGCCAGCTTTGCCAGCACGCCGATGAGCTTCTTGCGCACCAGCTCGAGGCCCTGACGCATCACGATGATGTCGGTGTTGTCGCCGACATAGCAGCTGGTGGCACCCAGATGGATGATGCCTGCCGCCTTGGGACACTGCTGACCGTAGGCGTAGACATGGCTCATGACGTCGTGGCGCACCAGCTTCTCCCGCTCGATGGCGACTTCATAGTTGATGTCGTCCACATGAGCTTCCAGCTCGGCCACCATCTCGGGGGTGATATTGGTCAGGCCCTGCTTCATCTCGGCCCGGGCCAGGGCCACCCACAGGCGGCGCCAGGTGCGGAACTTGTTGTCGTCCGAGAAGATGTACTGCATCTCATCGGAGGCATAACGGGTGGAAAAGGGGCTGATATAACGGTCATGCTGAGACATGAAGATGTCCTCCTTGGGTAAGTTTTACGAAACCTCAACCTCTCAGTCTCGCTCCGCTCGACAGCTCCCCTATCGAGGGGAGCCTCTGGCGAAGAGATAAAGCTTTACGAAATGCCAAAGCCTCCCCTCGTTAGGGGAGGTGGCATTGCGAAGCAATGACGGAGAGGTTTTCTCCTATTTTACCATCAAATCTTGAAATAGTCCACGCCGCCCTCGAAAATAGGCTGATACTTGTCGCCGGTGACGTTCTTGTACAGGTACTCGCCGCTGCGCTCCGAATGGCCCATCTTGCCGAAGACACGGCCATCCGGGCTGGTGATGCCCTCGATGGCGAGGACGGAGCCGTTGGGGTTGTACTTCATGTCCATGCTGGGGCTGCCGTCCTGATCGACGTACTGGGTCGCGATCTGGCCGTTGGCGATGAGGGTGTCCAGCACGCTCTGAGGTGCCACGAAGCGGCCCTCACCATGGCTGATGGCCACGGTGTGCTGGTCGCCCACGCTGCACTTGGACAGCCAGGGGCTGCCGGTGGAGGCGATGCGGGTGCGCACCAGCATACTCTGGTGGCGGCCGATGGTGTTGAAGGTCAGGGTCGGGTCGCAGGCCGTGATGGGGCGGATGTCGCCGTAAGCGGCCAGACCCAGCTTGATGAGGGCCTGGAAGCCGTTGCAGATGCCCAGCATCAGACCATCCCGGTGCTGCAGCAGGTCGCGGACTGCCTCAGTGACCGCAGGATTGCGGAAGAAGGAAGCGATGAACTTTGCACTGCCGTCCGGCTCGTCGCCGCCGGAGAAGCCGCCGGGCAGCATGACGATCTGGCTCTCGTTGATGGCCTTGACCAGTGCCTCGCAGCTGGCGGTGACGTCAGCGGGGGTCAGGTTGCGGATGACCAGCACCTCGGGGTCTGCACCGGCGCGGGCAAAGGCGTGAGCGGTGTCGTACTCGCAGTTGGTACCCGGGAAGACCGGGATGATGACCTTCGGCTTTGCCACGCCGATCTTGGGCGCAGCGGGGGCGGTCAGGCTGCCGTCGATCTTCTCGACGACAGGGCCGGCCTTGCGGTAGGGATAGACGGGCTCGAGCTTGCTCTCCCAGATCTCCTGCAGCTGAGCCATATCCAGCTTGTCGCCGCAGCACTCGAAGGTGTAGTCTGCGGTGGTCTCGCCCAGCAGCTCACCGGCCGGGGCGTCAGAGACCATCTCCAGCACGATGGAGCCGTACATGGGCTTAAACATATCGTGGGTGGTCATGTTGTTCATCATCTTGAAGCCGATGCGGTTGCCCAGACCCATCTTGAAGAGGGCCTCAGCCAGACCGCCATAGCCCACAGAGGAAGCAGCGGCCACCATGCCATCTTCCATCATCTGCTCAACTTTCTTGTAGTTGGCCTTCAGGGAGAAGAAGTTGGGACAGCCGGTCTCGGGGTCCAGGATGGGCCGGATGAGGACGACGGTGCTCTCCGGCTTCTTGAACTCGGTGGAGACGACGCGGCCGGCCTTGCCGATGGCGGTGGCGAAGGACACCAGCGTGGGAGGAACATCCAGCTGCTCGAAGGAGCCGGACATGCTGTCCTTACCGCCGATGGAGGCGATGCCGAGGCCCATCTGTGCGTCCAGTGCGCCCAGCAGAGCGGCCAGCGGCTTGCCCCAGCGCTCCGGGGAAGTGCCAAGGCGCTCGAAGTACTCCTGGAAGGTCAGGTAGGCGTCCTCATAGCGGAAGCCGGAGGCCACCAGCTTGGTCACACTCTCGACGACGGCCATCCGTGCGCCCACATACTGGTTGGCGCTCATGAGGTAGGGGTTGTAGCCCCATGCCATGCCGGAGCAGGTATTGGTCTCGCCGTCCACGGGCAGCTTTGCGACCATGGCGTTCTGGGGGGTCAGCTGGCATGCGCCGCCGAAGGGCATCAGCACGGTGGCCGCGCCGATGGTGGAGTCGAACCGCTCAGAAAGGCCCTTCTTGCTGCAGACGTTCAGATCGCCCACCATGTTCTTCATCTTCTGCTCGAAGGTCACGCCGGCCCACTGGGGCTGCCAGACAGTTCCCTTCTCGATGTGGACGTTCTGATGCTTCTCAGCGCCGTTGGAGTTCAGGAACTCGCGGCTGATGTTGACGATGGACTTGCCGTTCCACACCATGTTCAGGCGCTTTTCCTCGGTGACCTTTGCCACGGGGGTGGCCTCAAGGTTCTCCTCGGTGGCGATGGCGATGAACTTGTCCACGTCCTCAGGGGCCAGAGCCACGGCCATACGCTCCTGGCTCTCGCTGATGGCCAGCTCGGTGCCGTCGAGGCCGTCATACTTCTTGGTGACCTTGTTCAGGTCGATATACAGGCCGTCGGCCAGCTCGCCGATGGCGACAGAGACGCCGCCGGCGCCGAAGTCGTTGCAGCGCTTGATCATCTTGCAGGCGTCCTCGCGGCGGAACAGGCGCTGCAGCTTGCGCTCGATGGGAGCGTTGCCCTTCTGGACCTCAGCACCGCAGTGCTCGAGGCTGTCCAGCTTGTGGGCCTTGGAGGAACCGGTGGCACCGCCGATGCCGTCGCGGCCGGTGCGGCCGCCCAGCAGGACGATGACGTCGCCGGGAGCGGGGCATTCGCGGCGGACGTGGGAAGCGGGCGTTGCGCCCACAACAGCGCCGATCTCCATCCGCTTTGCCACATAGCCGGGGTGATAGATCTCATCCACCTGACCGGTGGCAAGGCCGATCTGGTTGCCGTAGGAGGAATAACCGGCGGCAGCGGTGGTCACCAGCTTGCGCTGGGGCAGCTTGCCGGGCAGGGTCTCACTGACGGGCTTGAGGGGGTCGCCTGCGCCGGTGACGCGCATGGCCTGATAGACGTAGCTGCGGCCGGACAGCGGGTCGCGGATCGCACCGCCGATGCAGGTGGCAGCGCCGCCGAAGGGCTCGATCTCCGTCGGGTGGTTGTGGGTCTCGTTCTTGAAGAGGAACAGCCAGTCCTCATCCTTGCCGTTGACGTCGCACTTGATCTTCACGGTGCAGGCGTTGATCTCCTCAGACTCGTCGAGGTTCTTCAGGATGCCCTGCTTTTTCAGTTCCTTGGCACCGATGGTGGCCAGGTCCATCATGCAGCGGGGCTTATTCTCGCGGCCAAGGTCGGCGCGCATGGCCATGTAGCGGTCGAAGGCCTCCTGCACCACGGCATCGTCGATCTGGACGTCGTCCAGAATGGTTCCGAAGGTGGTGTGGCGGCAGTGGTCCGACCAGTAGGTGTCGATCATCTTGATCTCGGTGATGGTCGGGTCGCGCTTCTCCGCGCGGAAATACTCCTGGCAGAACTTGATGTCGCCCAGGTCCATGGCGAGGCCCTTCTCGTCGATGAATTTTTTCAGGCCTGCCTCATCCAGCTCGTTGAAGCCGTCCAGCACCTCCACTTCGGTGGGGATGGGATACTCCATCTTCAGGGTAGCCTTGGTGTCCAGCGAAGCCTCGCGGGCCTCCACCGGGTTGATGACGTATTTCTTGATCTCAGCCACCTGCTCATCGGTCAGGGTGCCTTCCAGCAGGTAGACGCGGGCAGAGCGCACCAGCGGGCGGTCGCCCTGGCTGATGAGCTGGATGCACTCGGCGGCAGAGTCGGCGCGCTGGTCGAACTGGCCGGGCAGATACTCCACGGCGAAAGACACGCCGTCGGAGACAGGCAGCTCTGCATAGGTGTTATCCACCGGCGGCTCACTGAACACGGTGGGGACGCACTGCTCGAACAGCGCCTCGTCGATGCCCTCCACGTCGTAGCGGTTGAGCAGACGCAGGCCGTTCAGCTCCTTGATGCCCAGCAGAGAGACGAGCTCATTGCGCAGGCTCTGGGCCTCGCCGTCGAAGCCGGGTTTCTTTTCAACATAGATACGATATACCATTGGGTATTTCCCTCCTGTATCGATTTCTTCTTCCGGGCTAAACCTCTCCGTCACGGCTAACGCCGTGCCACTGCCCGGGTTGCGGCACCCAGCATCCGCAGTGCTTTGCTTGCGTCTTGCTGGCCGCGGCCCCAACAGCGACTCCCTGTTTCCGCCACTGGCGGCGGTCGTCGTTGTTGCTCCTACCGAGGGGAGGCCTTGGCATACCGGAAAACTTCATCTCTTCGCCAGAGGCTCCCCTCGGTAGGGGAGCTGTCTGCGAAGCAGACTGAGAGGTTTATTCTTTCTCTGCCAGCGCTTTCAGCGCCCGCATCCCGATGTCGGTGCGCTTGTGCAGCTTGTCGAAATGGATGTGCTCCGCCGCCTCGTAGGCGATGGAGATGGCGCGGGGCAGGCCGGGCGCAGTGGCCGTCACACCCAGCACACGGCCGCCGTTGGTGACGAGCTGGCCGTCCTCGGTGATGGCCGTGCCGGAGTGGTAGACCGTGACGTTCGGCTCATCGGGCAGCTGGCCGTCCACAAGGCCGGTGATGGGCTTGCCCTTCTCGTAGGCCACCGGGTAGCCGCCGGAAGCGAGGATGACGCAGGCGGCAGCGCCGTCGGAGAACTTGACCTCGGTGTCGGCCAGCGTCCCCTCGGTGCAGGCGGTCATGACCTTGAGCAGGTCGCTTTCCAGCAGGGGCAGCACCACCTGCGTCTCAGGGTCGCCGAAGCGGCAGTTGTACTCGATGACCTTCGGGCCGTCCGGGGTGAGCATCAGGCCGAAGTAGAGGCAGCCCTTGAAGGGGCAGCCCTCAGCGTTCATGGCCTTGATGGTGGGCAGGAAAATTTTCTCCATGCATTCGGCAGCAATGGCCGGAGTGTAATAGGGGTTTGGCGCGACGGTACCCATGCCGCCGGTGTTCAGGCCGGAGTCGTGGTCGTTGGCGCGCTTGTGGTCCATGGAGGACACCATGGGCTTGACCACCTTGCCGTCGGTGAAGCTCAGCACACTGACCTCGGGGCCGGTGAGGAACTCTTCCACCACGACGTGGTTGCCGGAAGCGCCGAACTTCTTGTCCAGCATGATCTCCTTGACGCCCTCGGCGGCCTGCTCTTCGTTCTCGCAGATGAGCACGCCCTTGCCCAGCGCAAGGCCGTCGGCCTTGATGACCACCGGGTATTTACCCTCAGCCTTGATATACTCCATGACCTTGGCGGGGTCGTCGAAGGTCTCATACTTTGCGGTGGGGATGCCGTACTTCTTCATGAGGTCTTTCGAAAAGACCTTGGATGCCTCGATGCGGGCAGCGGCCTTGTCCGGGCCGAAGGCCGGGATGCCGACTGCCGCCAGCGCATCCACCATGCCCAGTGCCAGCGGGTCGTCCTGAGCCACCACGACGTAGTCGAACTTTTCCGTCTCCGCAAAGCCGACCATCGTTTCCACGTCGGTGGCCTTGATGTTGACGCAGTGGGCGTCATAGCCGATGCCGCCGTTGCCGGGCGCACACCAGACTTCGCCGCAGTCGGGGCTCTTCTTCAATGCCTTGATGATGGCGTGCTCGCGTCCGCCGCCGCCAACGACTAAAATTTTCTTTTTCATAGATCCACCTTCTTTATAAAAGTTCTTCTGCCAAGGGAACTCCCCCAGTCTGCTCCGCAGACAGCCCCCTCAAGGAGGGGGCCTTTTGGCATAGCCGAAAACTTTATCTCCTGCTCAAAGGCTCCCTCTCAGAGGGAGCTGGCACGGCGCAAGCCGTGTCTGAAGGAGTTTTAGTGATGGAACAGCCGGATGCCGCAGAATGCCATTGCGATGCCGTACTTGTTGCAGGTGTCGATGACCTGCTGGTCGCGGATGGAGCCGCCGGGCTGGACGATGGCCGTCACGCCGGAACGGCGTGCGCGCTCGATGTTGTCGCCGAAGGGGAAGAACGCATCCGAGCCGAGGCAGACGCCGGTGACATGGCTCAGGTACTCTTTCTTTTCCTCAGCGGTCAGCGGCTCGGGCTGACGGGTGAAGGTCTCGGCCCAGACGTCGTCACCGATGACGTCCTCGGGGGTGTCGCCGATGTAAACATCAATGGCGTTGTCGCGGTTGGGCTTTGCCACATCGTCGCGGAAGGGCAGGTTGAGTACCTTGTCCATGTGGCGCAGCTGCCAGTTGTCGGCCTTCTGGCCTGCCAGACGGGTGCAGTGGATGCGGCTCTGCTGGCCGGCGCCCACGCCGATGGTCTGGCCGCCTGCGGTGTAGCAGACGCTGTTGGACTGGGTGTATTTCAGGGTGATGAGGGCAATGATGAGGTCGCGCTTCTGCTCCTCGGTCACGGTCTTATTCTCGGTGACCCAGTTGGTCAGCATGGTGTCGGCGTTGATGGCCAGCTCGTTGCGGCCCTGCTCGAAGGTGATGCCGTAGACCTGCTTGTGCTCCACGGGGTTCGGCTTATAGGCCGGGTCGATGGCGACCACATTGTAATTGCCCTTCTTCTTGCCGGCGAGGATGGTCAGTGCCTCCGGCTCATAGCCCGGGGCGATGATGCCGTCAGACACTTCGTGCTGGATGAGCTTTGCAGTCGGCACATCGCAGACGTCGGAGAGAGCGATCCAGTCGCCGAAGGAGGACATCCGGTCCGCACCGCGGGCGCGGGCATAAGCGCAGGCCAGCGGCGAAAGCTCCATGTCCGGGGCGATGTGGTACATCTTCCGCTCCACATCGGTCAGGGGCAGACCGAGAGCTGCGCCGGCCGGGGAGACGTGCTTGAAGGAGGCGGCAGCGGGCAGGCCGCAGGCCTCCTTCAGCTCCTTCACCAGCTGGATGGAGTTCAGAGCATCCAGAAAATTGATGTAGCCGGGCTTGCCGTTCAAGACGGTGACGGGCAGGTCAGAGCCATCCTCCATATAGATGCGGCTGGGCTTCTGGTTGGGGTTGCAGCCGTACTTCAGTGCGAGTTCATTCATTGGTGCATCCTCCTTGTGTCTTAGGTTATTCTTCCTCGGCGTCGAGCTTTTTGAGCAGTTCCAGCTCTTCGGGCAGCAGCTCCGGCTCCTCGGGGTCGTCGAGGTCGCTGCACACAGCGTCGTATTTGTTGAAGATCATGTCGCCGCTCTCGCCGGTCTCCAGGTCGATGACCCGGGCGAAGAGGCTGACTTTGTTGTCGGGGTTCAGGTTCTGCCACAGGCCGTGGGCGAAGTCGCCGATGGTGCGGGGGCAGGCGAAGCGGAGCGGCTCCCCCTCGAAGCTGGGGATGGGATTGCCGTTGTGCTTGTAGGTGCTGATGAAGTGGCCCTCACCGGCCACAGGCTGGGGGTAGTCGAAGAAATAGCGCTGGACGCTCTCACCGTTGCCGTCGGCAGACTTGAGGATGCTCATCTGGTAGCTGCCATCGGCGTACACCACAGCGGAGATGCGGGGGGTGTAGTTGGGTGCGTCCGGCTCAAAGGTGCGGGTGCGCAGGGCATCGGCAAAGCTCTTGCCCTGACTCATCAGGTCATAGATGGTATCGGTCTGGTCGCCGTTGGTCACGATATGGGTCTTGCCCAGCGTCAGCACCGGATTGTAAATAATGAGGCTGGGATCCTCGAGCTTTGCGGGGTCCGCTGCGATGGTGCAGATGCCGCCGCGCTCGGGCACGGGGTCGAACACACGGTTGCGGCTGTTCTCGCTGCGACCCATGATAAAGTAGCCGATGAACATCTGTCGGCCATCCGGAGCCATTGCCACAGCAATGCCGCGGCCGGGGTACTCGTTCGCGGCCAGATATTCGTTCAGGTTGATTTTTTCCATGTCAAATTCTCCTATTACGGAACTCCCCCAGTCGCCTACGGCGACAGCCCCCTCGGAGAGGGAGCCTCAAGCCTCCCTCCTTGAGGGAGGTGGCACGCCGTCAGGCGTGACGGAAGGAGTTTTCACTCGATCTCTCCGCTGCACACCATAGCCACGGCCTTGGGCAGCAGCTTCCACTCGGCCTGCTCCATCACACGCTTCTGCAGCACCTCGGGGGTGTCGCCGGGCAGGATGTCCACGGCCTTCTGCAGCAGGATCGGCCCGCCGTCGCACTCCTCATTGACGAAGTGGACGGTAGCGCCCGTCACCTTGCAGCCCCGGGCCAGCGCGGCCTCGTGGGGGCGCAGGCCGTACATTCCCGGCCCGCAGAAGGACGGGATGAGGGCGGGGTGGATATTCAGGATGCGGCGGGGATAGGCCTCGATGACGCTGGGGCCTAGCACGGACAAAAAGCCCGCCAGGACCACAAGGTCAATGTTATGTTCTTTCAGCGTTTTCAGCAGTGCGGCGTCAAAATCCTCACTGGAAGCGTAATCCTTCCGGCGGACCACCACACCCTCGACGCCTGCCTTGGCGGCGCGTTCCAGCGCGTAGACGCCGGGTTTGGAGGCCACGACAAGCCTGATCTTACCGCTGGGGTTCTCGCCCCGGGCCTCGCTGTCCAGCAGCGCCTGCAAATTGGTGCCGCCGCCGGACACTAACACTGCAATGTTCAGCACAGCTCGACACCCTCACCTTCTGCGATGACGCCCAGACGGTAAGCTTCCGGCTCGCCGTTGGCATGGAGGATCTCCAGTGCCTTGTCGGCCTGCTCAGCGGGGACGGTCAGCACCATGCCGACGCCCATGTTGAAGGTGTTGAACATATCGTGCTCAGAGATGCTGCCGGTCTTCTGCATCAGGTGGAAGAGAGCCGGAGTGCGGACGTCCTCCTTCTTGATGCGGGCGCAGCAGCCCTTCTTCAGGCTGCGGGGGATATTCTCGTAGAAGCCGCCGCCGGTGATGTGAGAGATGCCCTTGACGTCCACTTCCTCCAGCACTTTCAGCACAGGCTTGACGTAGATCTTGGTGGGGGCCAGCAGGGCCTCGCCGAGGGTCTTGCCGCCCAGCTCTGCGGGGGCCGTCTTCAGGACGGCGGGGTCGCCGTCGATGTCAAAAATTTTGCGCACCAGCGAGAAACCGTTGGAATGGACGCCGGTGGAGGGCAGGGCGATGATGACATCGCCGGGCTTCATGGTCTCGTTATTGAGGATCTTTTCCTTGTCCACAACGCCCACGGTGAAACCGGCCAGATCGTACTCGTCCTCCGGCATCATGCCCGGGTGCTCAGCGGTCTCGCCGCCCACCAGAGAACAGTCAGCCTGAACGCAGCCCTCGGACACGCCCTTGACGATCTCGGCGATCTTCTCGGGGATGTTACGGCCGCAGGCGATGTAGTCGAGGAAGACCAGCGGCTTTGCACCGGCGCAGATGACGTCGTTGACGCACATCGCCACGCAGTCGATGCCGATGGTGTCGTGCTTGTCCATGATCATGGCGATCTTCAGCTTGGTGCCGACGCCGTCGGTGCCGGAGATGAGGACGGGGTGCTTGTAGCCGGTGCAGTCCAGCTCAAACAGGCCGCCGAAGCCGCCCAGACCACCGATGCAGTGCTCGTTCATGGTGCGGGCCACATACTGCTTCATGAGTTCGACCGAACGATAGCCGGCGGTGATGTCCACACCTGCGGCTGCATAGCTTTCCGAATAGCTCTTTTCCATTGTTACTCTCCTAACTTTTTCTCGTCCTTGGGACGGTCATTCAGGTGGCGTTCATGAATATCGGTGGAAAGCACCTCTTCCGGCTTCACAGCGTATTTGCCGGTGAAGCAGGCGGTGCAGAAGCCGCAGTTGGCGTTCTGGGCCAGCTGGACGACGTGCTCCGTGGAGAGGTAGCCCAGCGTGTCGGCACCAATGATCTCGTTGATCTGGTCCACCGTGCGGCCGGTAGCGACCAGAAGCTTCTGGTCGGGGATGTCGGTGCCGAAGTAGCAGGGATATTTGAAGGGGGGTGCCGAAACGCGGAAGTGGACTTCCTTTGCTCCGGCGTCCCGCAGCAGCTTGATGATGCGGGCAGAGGTGGTGCCGCGCACGATGGAGTCATCCACCAGCACGACCCGCTTGCCCTTGACGGTGCTGGTCACGACGTTCAGCTTGATGCGGACGCTGTTCTCGCGCTGCTTCTGGCTGCCCTGGATGAAGGTACGGCCGATGTACTTATTTTTAATAAAGCCGATGCCGTAGGGGATGCCGCTCTCCTGAGAGTAGCCAAGGGCGGCATCGAGGCCGGAGTCCGGCACACCGATGACCACATCGGCCTCCACGGGGTGCTCCTGAGCCAGGAAGCGGCCCGCCTGCTTGCGGGCCTCATGCACCGAGCTGCCCTCGATGATGCTGTCGGGGCGGGCGAAGTAGATGAACTCGAAGACACACATCTGGCGGTCAGGACGGCCGCAGTGGTCTTTGATGGAGCGCAGCTCACCGGTCTTGGCGTCGGTGATGACAATCTCGCCGGGCTCCACGTCCCGCAGCAGGGTCGCGCCCACGGCGTCCAGCGCGCAGCTCTCACTGGCAAAGACGTAGCCGCCGCCCGGCAGGGTGCCGATGCAGAGAGGGCGATAACCGCGGGGATCACGGGCGGCAATGAGCTTGGTGGCCGACATGACCACGAGGCTGTAAGCGCCTTCGAGGACGTCCATCGTCTTGCTGATGGCGATCTCGATGCTGCCCATCCGCAGGCGGTTGCGGGTGACAAGGTAGCAGATGACCTCGGTATCGGAGGAACCATGGAAGATGGCACCCTCGTTTTCCAGCTGGCGGCGCAGCTCCAGAGCGTTGGTCAGATTGCCGTTGTGGCAGAGGGCCATGGTACCCCGGCCATGGCGGACGATCATGGGCTGGGCGTTGGCCCGGATGCGGCTGCCGGAGGTAGCGTAGCGGACATGGCCGGTGGCCATATGGGCCGTGGGCTTTGCCAGCGAGCCCAGCACCGCCGGGGTGAACACCTCATTGACAAGGCCGAGGTCCCGGTGGCCGTTGATGACGCCGTCGTCGTTCACGGCGATGCCGCAGCTCTCCTGTCCGCGATGCTGCAGCGCGTACAGGGCCGAGTAGGCGGCAGCGGCCACGTCCTCGGTGCCGGCACGGTCATAGATGCCGAAAACGCCGCACTCTTCGTGAAGCGGGTATGCAAAATCAGACATTACAGTTCCTCGATCTCTTTCTGCAGTTTTTCTTCCTTGGCGGCGATCTGCCGGGCCATGGCGACGCGCTCAGCAGCCAGCTTCGCAGCCAGTGCCTCATCGCCGAGGGCCAGGATCTCAGCAGCCAGCCAGGCGGCGTTCTTTGCGCCGTTCAGGGCCACTGTGGCCACCGGGATGCCGCTGGGCATCTGGACGGTGGCCAGCAGAGCGTCCAGGCCGTCCATCGCACCGCCCTTCATCGGGATGCCGATGACCGGCAGGGTGGTGTTTGCGGCAAAAGCACCGGCCAGATGGGCCGCCATGCCTGCTGCGCAGAGGATGACGCCGAAGCCGTTGGCCCTGGCATTCTTGGCAAACTCCGCTGCCTCTGCAGGGGTGCGGTGGGCCGACAGGATGTGCGCCTCAAAGGGGATGTCCAGCGCCTTGAGCTGGGCGCAGGCACCTTTCACCACCGGCCAGTCGCTGTCCGAACCCATAATGACTGCCACTTTACGAATCATCTGTATCCAACCTCTCTTTCTCTATCTCCCGCGACGAAAAACAAAAAAGGCTGTGATGCACTTACACCACGGCCTTTTATTTCATTCTGGACAGACTGGACCCGCAGCAGGTTACACGGAGCCCCTGATGCATTCCCGTACCGGGACGGCACATGGTACCCAGCAGCTCATTTCGCATTCTGCTCATCCTCCGCAAACCTCGTTGTCCACGCTGTTCTTCTCCGGCTGAAAAAGAGTTCATGCGCTCTTCCGTCCGCCGTCTGACTACAGTATACGGCAAAAAAACGCCTTTGCAAAGAGCGTTCGGACAAATTTTCCCTTGTGTTCCCTGCTGTCAAAAAACTTTCAAAAATTTTGTGCAGTTTCGACACTGTTTTTCTTTTTAAGTACGACTTATCAGAAAATCTTTTTATAATAAATATCCTCTTAAAGGCTCTCCCCTTGGGAGAGCTGGCGCGAAGCGCCTGAGAGGGCAGGGATGCCAAAGACAAAGCCTCTGCACAGCGCTAATATCTTTCTGACCAAAAGTCTGTTTATCGCTATGCGGTAAGTTTATCGTACCAGGCTTTCAGAAGATGATCTTTGCCGTAGTCGCCCGTGCGGCCTTGATGAGGTCGGCAGGAGCGCAGCAGACCTGCGTACCGATGCGCCCGCCGGAAACATAGACCTTCGGCTGGCTCAGCACGCTCTCATCGAAGACGGTGGTGTACTGCTTTTTCATGCCCACCGGGCTGCAGCCGCCCCGGACATAGCCGGTGACTTTGTTGATGTCAGCGACGTGTATCATCGCCACGCTCTTTTCGCCCACGCTGCGGGCGGCGGCTTTCAGATCCAGCTCTGCCGCCACCGGGATGACGAAGACGAAGTAGTTCTTGCTGTTCCCCTGCGTCACCAGCGTCTTGTAGACGCAGGCAGGGTCTTCACCGATGCTGGCGGCGACAGTCACGCCGTCCACGGCCACGCCCTCTTCGTGGGGATATTCATGCGCGGTGTAGGCCACTTTGGCCCGCTCCAGAATGCGCATGGCGTTGGTTTTTGCTTCTTTGCCCATATGTAAGACCTTCTTACTTCGTTATTGTGTGTTTTGCCGCTTTCTCAAAGGCTCTCCCTTTGGGAGAGCTGTCTGCGAAGCAGACTGAGAGGGCTACTTTATTCTACCACTTTCTCTCCCAAAATTCAAAAAATTTCGGAAAGGCTATTGACTTCATGAAACTGAAGTGCTATGCTATGTCCATGCTCAATCACTTCACGATACTGAAGTTTGCAATACGGAAACATCAACGGCAAGGCGGCCTCATCTCCCCTGCCGTACCAGAACAGGAAAAGGAGAACCCGCCATGATCATCGTACTCAAACAGGACGCCCCCAAAGAGAAGGTCCATGAATTCTGCACCGAGCTGGAAGGCATGGGCCTGCAGATCAACGACTCCAAAGGCAGCGACACCCACATCCTCGGCCTCATCGGCGACACCAAGGCCATCGCCGAGAGCTGGGTGCTGGCAAACCCCGTGGTCGAGACCTGCCGCCGCGTGTCGGAGCCTTATAAGAAGGCCAACCGCAAGTTCCACCCGGACGACAGCGTCATCGACGTGGAAGGCGTGAAGATCGGCGGCGGCAGCTTCGCCGTCATCGCCGGCCCCTGCAGCATCGAGAGCGAGGAGCAGATCACCTACTGCGCCCAGCGCGTCAAGGCAGCCGGTGCTTCCCTGCTGCGGGGCGGTGCGTTCAAGCCCCGCACTTCCCCCTACTCCTTCCAGGGGATGCGCAGCGAGGGTCTCGACCTGCTCAAGCTGGCCCGCCGTGCCACCGGCTCCCCCATCGTCACCGAGATCATGAACACCGAACATCTGCCCCTTTTCGAGAACGTAGACCTCATCCAGGTGGGTGCCCGCAATATGCAGAACTTCGAACTGCTCAAGGCTGTAGGCCGTCAGAAAAAACCTGTCCTGCTCAAGCGCGGCCTCGCCAACACCCTCGAGGAGTTCGTCATGAGCGCCGAGTACATCATGGCCGAGGGCAACGAGAACGTCATTCTCTGCGAGCGCGGCATCCGCACCTTTGAGACCAGTATGCGCAACACCCTCGACCTCGCCGGCGTGGTCATGCTTCATAAGATGACCCACCTGCCCGTCATCGTAGACCCCAGCCACGCCTGCGGCCACGCATGGATGGTGCCTCAGCTGGCCAAGGCCGCTGTCGCCGCCGGTGCCGACGGCCTGATGATCGAAGTCCACAACGACCCTGCCAAGGCCAAGTGCGACGGCGCGCAGAGCCTGACCCCCGACCAGTTCGATGAGCTGATGGGCTTCATCCGTAAGGAAGTGGAGTTCTTCGGCAAGAAGATGAACTAAGTTACGCTTTCAGCGTTGACAATTCACGCTGAAACGATTATACTACAAATAAAGAAGGCACTGTCCCACAAATGGTCAGCGCTCTTCCGGCGTTAAGTCAAAAAGAATGACCGCTTGCTTTCTGAGGGCAGAGGCGGTCATTTCTTTTTGTTGTTAAAAATGGTCCAGCTGATCTCAAAGGTAATGTAGATCGCCCCGCCGAGAAGCGTAAGCAACAATACGACCTGTTCAAACGTCATGGAACATCCCCCCTTTCGCTCTCGCGTCAGGGGAAGCAAAAAGTTTTTCGTCTCCACTGGCGCTTCGCCGGAGGAGCGTGACCACCTGCATTTGCAGACAGTGCCTGCCGCCTTTTCTGACGGCAGTTTCAGAATATCACAACTTTTGACAAAATACAATAGCGTCTTTCTTGTTCGACTGCTGCCCGCTTTGCAAAAAGGGTCGGCAGTCGTTTTCTTTTCCTGTTATCTGTGCTATACTATAGTGTATTTACAAAAAACTTCACTCTGAAAGAAAGAGGTTCACACTATGAAAGCACATATCGCACGCAACCAGAACGCCGGCGTTCCGCTGGCGCTGGGCTGGAATCTGTCCGCCGCCGACCGGGGCATCCTCGAGGGGATGGCTCCCGCCTTCGGCATGAAGCTGCTTCCCGTCTCCCCTGCCGATGCAGGCAAGACCGTCGCCCAGCTGCTGGGCGAGGTGGAGGTGAAAGCCTCCCGCACCCTCGTGCTGGAACCGGGCGCTTACCCTCCCGCACTGGTGCTGGCGAACTTCAAGGAAAAGGACCTCGACACCCTGCTGGACCTCATGAAGCAGGCACAGGTGAACGTCCCCCTCAAGGCCGTGGTCACCCCGTCCAACAAGAACTGGGTCTTCGGCGACCTGCTGGCCCATCTGTCGGAAGAGCATGCCACCTTCACCGCTGCGGCAAAGGAGCAGGCATGAGCATCAAGCGTTTCGTTTCCGCTCTGCTGACCGGGGCGCTCTGCCTCGGCGTCCTCACCGCCTGCGGCTCGGTCCAGAAGCCTGCCTCTTCGGGCGTGAGCGCCGACGCCCAGCGATACAGCACCATCTTCTATGATGCCTTCGACACTGTCACGCAGGTCATCGCCTACTGCGACAGCGAGGAAGAGTTCACCCGTCAGATGGACGCCCTCCACGCCGATTTGCTGGAATACCACCGTCTCTACGACATCTACAACGATTATGACGGCGTGGTGAATGTCAAGACCATCAACGACAACGCCGGCGTCGCCCCCGTTCAGGTGGATGATAAGATCCTCGGGATGCTGGAACTGGCCCGGCAGATGTACGACACCACAAACGGCAAGCTGAACATCGCCATGGGCAGCGTCCTCCGCATCTGGCACGACTACCGCGAGGCCGCCGAAGCCAACACGAACGAGGCGGACAACAAGCTGCCCGAACAGGAGGCGCTGGATGCCGCCGCCCGGCACTGCGACATCTCCAACCTCGTCATCGACGAAAACGCCAGGACCGTCTATCTCTCCGACCCGGATATGTCCCTCGACGTGGGCAGTGTGGGCAAGGGCTACGCCGTGGAGATGGCGGCACAGGCCGCTGAGGCCCGGGGCCTGAAGAGCGCCCTCATCAGCGTGGGCGGCAATCTCCGCGCCATCGGCACAAAGCCCGACGGCTCCCAGTGGTCGGGCGGCGTGGAGAACCCGTGGAACGCCTCGGACGTCTACACTGCCAGCTCTTCCTACGTCTCCGGTGTCAACATGAGCGATATGGCTCTCGTCACCAGCGGCAACTACCAGCGCTACTACGTCGTGGACGGTGTGCGCTACCATCACCTCATCGACCCGGACACCCTCTGGCCCGCCCGTTATTTCGACAGCGTGAGCGTCCTCTCCCCCGACTCCGGCGCAGCCGACTGCCTCACCACCGGCCTGTTCTGTATGTCCCTTGAGGATGGCCAGAAGCTCATCGAATCCCTCGACGGCGTGGAGGCCCTCTGGTGTACCCCGGACGGCGAAATCATCCAGTCCAGCGGATGGGCCGACCACGAGAAAAAGTAACAGAAAGCGAAAGTCCCCTCTTCGTCACGTTTCTTGCTCCAATGACGAAGAGGGGACTTTTATATACTACATATCAAGAATATTTCCGCGCGTTCACTCTTCCATACAGGCATACCTTGCCATTAGGACAGCCCCGCCGGTCACGAGTGCAGTGACAAGCTCCACCACCCAGACAGATGCCACTGCACTGAGCAGAACAGACAGCGAGTCGATGACAAAGTGGAACAGGTAGGCCCGCACCAGCTCCATGGGGGCCTTTTTGCGGATGGACTGGAACACCAGAATCGACAGGCTCAGATGGAGCACCACCGCAATGATCCGCTCTACGCCGCCTGCAAAAAATGTCAGGCTCGGTGTCGTCCACAGCGCCGAAAGAGCCGCTGCCGTGTCTGCCGCTTTCTCTGCGTCAAGAGTCGCCAGCTGTGCAGACATGGTGCCGGAATTTATCATCACGGCACTTGCGATGTTGTTGATGGATGCCACGCCGCACAGAAGCATTGCCTCCACGCCGCCGTGTCCGGCACCATACATAAAGGCATTCGGAAAATCCATCGGCTTCACCAGAAACCTCATGGCGATATAACGACCGGTCTCTTCAAAAAGAGCTGCCATCAGGCCGCCATAGACTGCGTATAGGATCACGCTTCCGGTCAGCGCTTCTCCGGCCAGCTGGAACACGATGCGATGGATGGCAGCTTCCAGCATCAGCACCATCACGAAGAAAACGCCGCACCCGATAAAGAACGGTGCAGCCTTCGCACCCAGCTTCTTCTTTGCGTAAACAAAGAGGCCTATGGGAAGTGCGAAGGAGACGACAAGGGAAAACACCATGCCTGCGATGCTTGCCCCGGGTACCATATCTACTATCATAGTCATCCTCCCTGCCGATATACCATCGGCGTTTTTGCAAGGCCTGCCCCCGGAGGGGAGCAGGGTCATTCAATATCCAGCTCCGGCGGCAGGTCGATCTGATCGGAGACGTACCGGCCGTTCTTTTTGCGCTGACGCACACACTCGGTGAGGAGATACTCGATCTGCCCGTTCACCGAGCGGAAATCGTCCTCAGCCCATGCGGCAAGGGCCTCGTAGAGCTTTGCGTTCAGGCGCAGGGGGATCTGCTTTTTGGGCTCTGCCATCAGTACAGGCTGCCGCTGTTCACGATAGGCTGTGCGTCCCGGTTGCCGCAGAGCACCACCAGCAGATTGGAGACCATGGCCGCTTTACGTTCGTCATCCAACTCCACCACTTTGTTTTCGCTCAGCCGGTCCAGTGCCATCTCCACCATGCCCACGGCGCCGTCCACGATCATCTTGCGGGCGTCGATGATGGCGCTGGCCTGCTGGCGCTGGAGCATCACTGCGGCGATCTCCGGCGCATAGGCCAGATAGGTGATGCGGGCTTCCACGATCTCAATGCCTGCATCGGCCACCTTGGACTGGATCTCGTCCTGGATGCGCTTGGCCACGATCTCGGAGGAGCCCCGCAGGCTGCCCTCGTCGGCCACACCGTCTCCGGTGGTGTCCACGTTGGGGGCCACATCGTAGGGGTACACCCGCACCACGTTCCGCAGGGCGCTGTCACACTGGAGGGAGAGGTACTCCTTGTAGTTGTCCACATTGAACACTGCCTTGGCAGTGTCGGTGACCCGCCAGATCACGGCGATGCCGATCTCCACCGGGTTGCCCAGACAGTCGTTGATCTTCTGCCGGGAGTTGTTGAGGGTCATCATTTTAAGAGAAATTTTCTTGCCCATGCCGTCGCTCTGGGAGACGGCCTTTGCGCCGCCGTCCACGTCGCCGCTCTGGCTCAGTTTGGTGCCTGCCGCCGGGTTGACGGCGGTGCAGAAGGGGCAGACCCAGTAGAAGCCCGGCTCCCGCAGGGTGCCTGCATAGTGGCCGAAGAGGGTGAGCACCAGCGCTTCCTGCGGCTTGAGCACCTTGAAGCCCGGGAGGGCGATAATGCCCGCAATGTAGCCGAGGATGGCGACGACGAGCAGGAAGCCGCCGAGGGCGTTTTCCCCGCGTTCCAGATGACCGATGGCGTACACGAAGAGCGCTGCGCCCGACGCAAAAACGATGAAGCAGAGCAGCAGCATCGAGAAGCCGCTTTTTTTGGCGGTGAGAGCTTTTTCTTCCATAACAGTTCCCTCCTTATGGGGTCGGAAGTGTTTCTTTCTGATACCAAAATCATATCACTTTGCCGCACCGCTGTCAAGAGAGGGACGCAAAAAAGAACCCGCCCATCCGTAAAATGGACAGGCAGGCCCTTTGTTTATGGAGAAAAATGGAGAAATATCGTTCAGATAGGAAGTTTTAACGCTTATACTTCGCAGCAGTCTGCAGACGCTGCATGGCGCGGTCCAGAGCGATCTTGGTCTGGTAATACTCGTGCATGCTCTGCTTATGCTGCAGGCGCTCTTCGGCGCGGATGCGGGCGGCCTCGGCACGGTTTTTGTCGATGTCCTCGGGACGCTCGGCGCTGTCCACCAGCAGAAGCACGAAGGTGGGCGTCACCTCAGCGATGCCGTCGCCCACCAGAATCTCGCGGGTCTCGCCGTCCACAGTGAACTTGAGCATCCCCATGTGGATAGCCACCAGCACCGGGCTGTGGCCGGCCTGAACACCGTAGACGCCGTCCTTCACGGGCAGCACCATGCTCTCGCAGCTGCCCTGATAGAACTCACCGCTGGAAGCCGTGATGTTGAGGATGAAGCTGTTCATCAGGCCTCACCGCCTTTTTCCTCCGCCAGCTTGTCCGCTGCCTTCTTGCGGGCGTCGTCGAGGGTGCCTACGTTGAAGAAGGCCCACTCGGGCAGGTCGTCGCACTTGCCGTCCACGATGGCGGCAAAGCCCTTGACCGTCTCGGCCAGCGGCACATATTTGCCGGGCAGGCCGGTGAAGTTCTCAGCCACCGAGAAGGGCTGGGACAGGAACTTCTGCAGCTTACGCGCACGGGTGACGGTGAGCTTGTCTTCCTCGCCCAGCTCGTCCATGCCCAGAATGGCGATGATGTCCTGCAGCTCCTGATAGCGCTGCAGCGTTGCCTGCACCTTGCGGGCCACGCGGTAGTGCTCCTCGCCCACGATGTCGGCTTCCAGAATGCGGGAGGTGGAAGCCAGCGGGTCCACAGCGGGATAGATGCCCTGCTCGACGATTTTACGGCTCAGGACGGTGGTAGCGTCCAGATGTGCAAACGTGGTAGCGGGGGCGGGGTCGGTCAGGTCATCGGCGGGGACGTAGACGGCCTGCACCGAGGTGATGGAACCGTCGCGGGTGGAGGTGATACGCTCCTGCAGAGCGCCCAGCTCGTTGGCCAGCGTAGGCTGATAGCCGACAGCCGAGGGCATACGGCCCATCAGAGCAGAGACCTCAGAGCCGGCCTGCACGAAACGGAAGATGTTGTCGATGAAAAGCAGCACGTCCTTGTGGGTCTCCTCGCGGAAATACTCGGCCATGGTCAGGCCGGTCTCCGCCACCCGCATACGGGCTCCTGGGGGCTCGTTCATCTGGCCGAAGACCAGCGCGGTCTTGTTCAGGACGCCGGAGGCGTTCATCTCGCCCCAGAGGTCGCAGCCCTCACGGGAGCGCTCGCCGACGCCGGTGAAGATGGAGTAGCCGCCGTGCTCGGTGGCCACGTTGTGGATCAGCTCCTGGATCAGGACGGTCTTGCCGACGCCTGCGCCGCCGAACAGACCGATCTTGCCGCCCTTGGCGTAGGGGGCCAGCAGGTCGATGACCTTGATGCCCGTTTCCAAAATCTCAGTAGCGGGCTTCTGCTCTGCAAAGCTGGGGGCCTTGCGGTGGATGGGCCAGTGCGGCACATCGTCCACAGAGCCCTTGCCGTCGATGGGGCGGCCCAGCGGGTCGAACATACGACCCAGCGTGGCCTCGCCCACCGGGGCAGTCAGGCCGTGGCCGGTGGCGGTGACTTCCATACCCTTGCCCAGACCTTCGCTGGCCGAGAGCATGATGCAGCGCACCGTCGATTCGTTGACGTGCTGTGCCACCTCCATCGTGCGCTCGGTGCCTTCTGCGGTCACGGTCAGCGCTTCCTGCAGGGCAGGCAGTCGGCCTGCGGTGAACTGCACGTCCACCACAGGGCCGGCCACGCGAATAATTTTTCCCTGTATCATAGATTTGCCTCGTATATTTAGATGTGTCAACCTCTCAGTCTCGCATTCGCTCGACAGCTCCCCTACCGAGGGGAGCCTCTGGCGAAGAGATGAAGCTTTACGGAATGCCAAAGCCTCTCCTCGATAGGAGAGGTGGCAGCGCGCAAGCGCTGACGGAGAGGTTATTCTTGTGATTTCACCGCAGACGCGCCGCCGATGATCTCGGTGATCTCCTGAGTGATGGAGCCCTGGCGGGTGCGGTTATATTCCAGCTGCAAGTCGCGTATCATATCGTTGGCGCTCTTGGTGGCCGAATCCATGGCGGTCATGCGGGCGCTCTGCTCAGCGCAGAAGCTCTCGGTCATGGCACCGAAGATCATGCCGTGCATATAGATAGGAGCGGTCTGCTCGAACACGGTCCATGCGTCCGGCACCAGCTCGACTTCGCCGCGGGGGTCGCCCAGACCCTTGGGGGCGGGCTGCAGATGCTCGCGGTCCAGCGGCAGCAGACGCACCATGACCGGCTCACTGGTGAGCGCGTTCTGAATTTTGGTGTAGATAAGATAGATCTCATCCAGTTTGCCCGACTTGAAGTCGTCGATGGCGTCCACCGTGATGTCACGGGCGCGCTGCAGCGACGGGGCAGTCGCGCCGTACTGGAACTCCCGCACCAGGCGGGGGTCTTTGCGGAGGGCGCGGTAGCCCACCTGACCGATGACATAGAAACGGTCGTTCCTGTCAGCCTTTTCCAGCAGGAGTTTCAGCACGTTCTGGTTGAAAGAGCCTGCCATGCCCTTGTCTGCCGTCAGTACCAGATAGGCGCGGCGGGGATCGCCGTCCTCTCTCTGCCGCTCGTGGAAGAACGGATGCACCGGCTCATCGGGCAGATGGGGGACGACACGGGAGATGGTGTCTCTCATGCGGGTGAAATAGGGCAGGACGTTCTGGTAGTTCTTGCGTGCCTTGCGCAGCTTGGAGGAAGAGATCAGATACATCGCGTTCGTGATCTTGCGGGTATCCTGAATGCTCTCGATGCGCTCTTTCAGCAGCTTACTGGACGCCATGACTCTCGCCTCCCTCGTAGGCCTTCCATGCGTTCAGGATGGTGTCGGTCTGCTCGGGAGTGAGCTTGCCGGTGGCCGTGATGGCATCCATCGTGCCGGACACATCTGCATGGAACTGGCGAACAAAGGCAGCGGTGCGCGCCCGCTGCTCAGCGAGAGGCACTTCGTCCAGCATCCCGTGGGAAGCCAGCACAAGGATGACCACCTGCTCGGCGTCGGTCTTGGGCTGATAGAGCGGCTGCTTGAGCATCTCGGTCAGAGCCTTGCCGTGCTCGAGCTGATGGCGGGTCTCGGCGTCCAGATCGGAGCTGAACTGTGCGAAGGACTCCATGTCCTTGTACTGGGCCAGCTCGATACGCAGGTTGGCGTTGGCCTTCTTCATGGCCTTGGTCTGGGCTGCTCCGCCGACACGGGAGACGGACAGGCCCACGTTGACAGCCGGGCGGTTGCCGGCGTTGAACAGAGCGCTCTCGAGGAAGATCTGACCGTCGGTGATGGAGATGACGTTGGTGGGGATGTAAGCGGACACATCGCCTGCCTGAGTCTCAACGATGGGCAGCGCGGTGATGGAGCCGCCGCCCAGTGCGTCGCTCATGCGGCAGGAGCGCTCCAGCAGACGGGAGTGCAGATAGAAGACATCGCCGGGGTAAGCCTCACGGCCCGGAGAGCGGCGGAGCAGCAGGGAGATGGCACGGTATGCCACCGCGTGCTTGGAGAGGTCATCGTAGACGATGAGGACGCTCTTGCCCTGCGCCATGAAATACTCGGCCAGAGCCGTACCGGCGTAGGGTGCGATGTACTGCAGCGGGGCGCTGTCGGAAGCGGTAGCCGCCACGATGGTGGTGTAGCTCATCGCGCCGTGCTTCTTCAGGTCTTCGGCCACGCGGGCGATGGAAGAAGCCTTCTGGCCGATGGCGACGTAGATGCAGAGCACGCCGGTGTCCTTCTGGTTCAGGATGGCATCGGTGGCGATGGAGGTCTTGCCGGTCTGGCGGTCGCCGATGATCAGCTCACGCTGACCGCGGCCAATGGGGAACATGGAGTCGATGGCGAGGATGCCGGTGTGGAGCGGCGTATCCACGCTCTGGCGCTCGAGGATGCCGGGGGCCTGCTTCTCGATGGGGTTGTAGCCCACAGCCTCGATGGGGCCTTTGCCGTCGATGGGCTCGCCCAGCGGGTCGATGACGCGGCCAAGGAAGCCGTCGCCCACCGGGATGCCGGCACGCTTGCCGCTGCGGGTGACCATGGTGCCGACGCCGACGGTCTCAGCGCCGTCGAAAAGCATGATGCCCAGACGGCCCGGTTCAACGCTCTCCACCATGCCCTTGGCGCCATTCTCGAAGGTGACGATCTCGCCGTAGACGGCGCGGTCCATGCCTTCCACTTCCACGATGCCGTCGGCGGAGGAGATGACCACGCCGCCCTCTTCGCTGGTGGCGGCGGGCTTGTAGTCCTCGATGCGGGTCTTGAGGGTGGCCAGAGAGGGCTTGTCGGCCATCATCTGGTCGATGGCGTGGCGGCCGGAGTTATCGAAGACGCGGTCGCCGATCTGCAGCACATAGCCGGAGAGGAGGCTGTCGTCCACCGTGACGTTCAGGATGACCTCGGTGGCGTCGTACAGCTTCGCGACCTCTTTCTTGATGCGCTCCAGGTCCTCCTCGCGGGGGGTGCGGGCGGCACGGAGGTCAGCTTTGACGATGCGGTTGGCCGAGAAGAACTCGGTGCTGAATTCACTTGCCATTTTCAGCCCCCGCTTTCTCCAACAGGTCGTCCAGCAGGCGGGCGTCGTCCTGCTCGTTCAGGTTGCGGGCCAGCAGCTTCTCGCACATGGCGCGGGCCAGTGCAGTGGTCTGGGCGTCAGCCTGGCGCAGCTTGTGCTGGCGCTCGGCTTCGGCGGCAGCTTTGCCCTCGGCCAGGATGGCGTCGGCCTGCTGCTGGGCGTCAGCCAGCAGCTGCTGCTTGTCCTTTTCGGCCTGCTGCTCGTAGGCAGTGCGGCGGGCAACAGCCTCGGCGTCCACATTGCGCAGCTTTGCCTGCGCGTCGTTCAGGGCCGCAGCGGCCTCCTGCTTGGAGGTCTCGGCGGCGTTCAGTGCGTCATCCACCTGCTTCTGGCGCTGTGCGATGATGTTCATGACAGGCTTGTACAGGAACTTGCGCAGCAGCAAAAACAGAACCAGAATGTTGACGACTGTATACAGAAGGTTCAGATTCAGAGTCAGCATTCGTCATGCCTCCGTGATCAACCCAGGAACAGGATGATGAGCAGAGCAACGACGAAGCCGAAAATTGCAGTACCTTCGGCCAGAGCTGCACCCAGCAGCAGGTTGGTCTGGATCTTACCGGAAGCTTCCGGCTGGCGGCTGATGGCCTCCGTTGCCTTGCCGGTGGCAATGCCGATGCCGATGCCGCCGCCGATACCAGTCAGCGCTGCGATGCCAGCGCCCAGAGCTACGAGTCCGTTCATAATTATTTCTCCTTTATAAATCAATATTCTTCTTGAGGCTCCCCCTCTGGGGGAGCTGGCGCGAATGCGCCTGAGAGGGCAAGCCGCCTTTCTCAGAGCTTCCATACAGCGATAAGAACATTCTTCGTCAGAGCGAGGTCCTCGCTGTGTTTTCTGCTTTTTGTCAGCGTCCTTGCCCTCTCCGTCATTGCTTCGCAATGCCACCTCTCCCAAAGGGAGAGGCTTT